>ENA-OPZD01000079-OPZD01000079.1-human-gut-metagenome-genome-assembly--contig:-NODE-79-length-38631-cov-2.128896_pt1 | contig 38631 bp, 62 predicted proteins | sample MGYA00242479_ERZ504495 | MGnify/ENA primary metagenome ERZ504495 (study PRJEB26092, sample SAMD00036286) | human gut metagenome | host: Homo sapiens | study: EMG produced TPA metagenomics assembly of... | reverse complement strand
AAGGAGACACCCCATGTTTAAGAGTTTCAGTATGGACCTGGCTGGCCGTAAGCTGACTGTAGAAGTTGGCCGCGTAGCAGCTCAGGCAAACGGTGCAGCATTTATGCATTACGGCGATACTGTAGTTACTTTCTACAGCAACCGCATCTGCAAAGCCAAGAGAAGGCATTGATTTCTTCCCTTTAAGTGTAGAATATGAGGAGAAGTTCTACTCTGTAGGAAAGATCCCAGGCGGCTTCAATAAGAGAGAAGGAAAAGCATCTGAGAATGCAATCCTTACATGTCGTGTGATCGACGTCCGATGAGACACTGTTCCCGAAGGATTACCGTAACGATGTAACACTGGAGAACCTTGTATTATCTGTCGATCAGGATTGTTCACCGGAGCTTACAGCTATGCTTGGTGCAGCAATCGCAACAACAATCTCTGATATCCCGTTTGACGGACCAATCTCTACTACACAGGTAGGTCTGGTTGACGGCGAATTCGTATTCAACCTACAGCAGCTCAGAAGCAGTATCTGACATGGCTTTAACGGTTGCTTCGACAAAAGAGAAAGTCATCATGATCGAAGCAGGAGCAAACGAAGTTCCTGAGCAGCAGATGATCGATGCGATCTTTGCAGCGCATGAATTAAACCAGAAAGTAATCGCATTTATTGACACAATCGTGGCAGAATGCGGAAAACCAAAACACGAATATGAAAGCTGTGCAGTTCCGGAAGAACTCTTTGCAGCAATCAAAGAGATCGTTACTCCGGAAGAGATGGAAGTAGCAGTATTCTCCGATGATAAACAGACAAGAGAAGAGAATATCCGTGCCGTAACAGAAAAATTAGAAGAAGCATTTGCTGAAAATGAAGAGTGGCTTGCAGTTCTTCCTGAAGCTGTATATCAGTATCAGAAGAAGACGGTACGTAAGATGATCTTAAAAGACCACAAACGTCCGGACGGAAGAGAGATCGACCAGATCAGACCACTTGCAGCAGAAGTTGACCTGATCCCTAGAGTACATGGTTCTGCAATGTTCACTCGTGGACAGACACAGATCTGCAATATCTGTACATTAGCACCACTTTCTGAAGCTCAGAAACTGGATGGTCTGGATGAAGCAGAGACAGTCAAAAGATATATGCATCATTACAACTTCCCATCATACTCTGTAGGGGAGACAAAGCCATCCAGAGGACCGGGACGCCGCGAGATCGGACATGGAGCACTGGCAGAGCGTGCGCTGCTTCCGGTACTTCCAAGCGAAGCAGAATTCCCGTATGCGATCCGTACTGTATCTGAGACATTCGAATCTAACGGTTCTACATCTCAGGCAAGTGTATGTGCATCTTCTATGTCACTGATGTCAGCAGGTGTACCAATCAAGGCTGCAGTAGCAGGTATCTCATGTGGACTTGTTACCGGTGATACAGACGATGATTATCTGGTGCTTACAGATATCCAGGGACTGGAAGACTTCTTCGGAGACATGGACTTCAAGGTAGCCGGTACACATAAAGGTATCACAGCGATCCAGATGGATATCAAGATCCACGGACTGACAAGACCGATCATTGAAGAAGCTATTGCTAAGACAAGAAAAGCAAGACTTTACATCATTGATGAAGTTATGAATAAAGCAATCGATGCTCCAAGAGCAGAGGTTGGAGAATTCGCTCCGAAGATCATTCAGATGCAGATCGATCCACAGAAGATCGGTGATGTTGTTGGACAGCGTGGAAAGACAATCAATGCGATCATCGAGCAGACAGGTGTGAAGATCGACATTACAGATGATGGTGCCGTATCTATCTGCGGAACAGATGCCAAAGGTATGGAAGAAGCACAGAAGATGATCCACATCATCGTCACAGATTTTGAGGCCGGACAGGTTCTGGAAGGAAAAGTTGTCAGCATCAAAGACTTCGGTGCATTCCTTGAGTTCGCACCTGGAAAAGAAGGAATGGTACACATTTCTAAGCTTTCCAAAGAAAGAGTGAATCGTGTAGAAGACGTTCTCACACTTGGCGATGTTGTTAAGGTTGTATGCCTTGGCAAGGACAAGATGGGAAGAATCTCATTCTCTATGAAGGATGTAGCGGAATAAGATTATAATTTAATATCAGATATTATGTGAAAGCCTCGGATTTCCGGTAGTGGAAACCCGAGGCTTTTTTGTGTTTCTGGAAAAATACCAGTCATAATCTCCGCCCATCCACATATACATGGGTGTAAAGAGGTGATGAACATGAAAGAAGATACAATCTTAAAAGTCCTGCCATGGGATGTCAGAAGTATTATACAAAAGGAAAAGCTGGAGTTCGAATACTTACAGGAGATCCGTCTCCGGGAGGGAAAGCCGCTGATCTTCCTGTATCATGACACAGAAGTTATTCCCGGAGCGAAAGCCAGACGGCCATACCTGGTGACGAAAGATAATATCCGCGAAATGCTGGAATACATCAGTAATTATTCCCTATATGCGTGCGAGCAGGAGATGCGGCAGGGATTTATCACGATCGAAGGAGGACACAGAGTGGGATTGTCGGGACAGGCTATTATGGAAAATGGGAAGGTAAAGAATCTGAAATACATTTCTTCGGTGAATATCCGTGTGGCACATGAGATGATCGGATGCGCCGATGCGGTATTTCCCTATATTGTATGTAACCGGATGTTATGTCATACATTGATCGTATCGCCGCCGGGATGCGGAAAGACGACACTGTTAAGAGATCTGATCCGTCAGATATCGGAAGGAAATTCCTGGCTTCCGGGACTTGCGGTAGGTGTGGTGGATGAACGTTCGGAGATTGGCGGCTGCTATATGGGTGTGGCGCAGAATCATCTTGGAATCCGTACGGATATTCTGGATGGGTGCCCGAAAGCAGAAGGGATGATTATGCTGATCCGTTCAATGGGACCGCAGGTGATCGCTGTGGATGAGATTGGGACACCGGAAGATGTACATGCCATAGAATATGCCATGCACTGTGGGTGTAAGATGCTGGCGACCGTACATGCAGAGTCAATGGAAGAACTTAGGAAAAACCACTGTTCAACTGGATGATCGGAGAAGGAAGGTTCGAACGGTATATTTTACTTGGAAATGACGCACACGTGGGACAGATCGAAGGAATCTTTGATAACAGGGGAAGCCTTCTATACAAAGAAATGATGGAAATGGCGAAATGATAAAAGGAATCGGGGCAGTCATGGTCATTCTTGCAGGCGGGGGCTGGGGAATGTTGCAGGCTGCAAAAATAGAAGAGTGTTACAGACAGATGCGATATCTGAGAAAACTGATTTTTCGGATCAGAAGTGAGATCCGTTATTCCAGACAGGTGCTTCCGGAAGCGTTTCTGCATGTAGGGAGCGAAGCGCAGGAACCGTATAAGATGTGGCTGCTTTCTTTGTGCGAGAGGCTGACGAAAAGACAGGGTACAAGTCTGGCGGGAATATGGGAAGAAGAGACGAGGAAATATCTTGCGGAAACCGGAATCCCGCAGGATATGATGGAGAGTCTGATACGCTGGCAGTGAATTGGGAACGATCGATATCGAGATGCAGGTGAAGACATTGGATCTGTACCTGGAACAAATGGAACAGAAAATGGAGGACATGAGAACGGAGCAGAAGGAGAGAATCCGTCTGTACCAGTGTGTCGGAGTGACCGGAGGCATATTTCTGGCAATTATCCTCCTGTAAAAAATAGGAGGCAGTATATGAGTGTGAATCTGATATTTAAAATTGCGGCGGTAGGGATTCTTGTATCCATACTTTGTCAGGTGTTAAAACACAGCGGAAGAGAAGAACAGGCATTCTTGACCAGTCTGGCAGGACTTTTACTGGTTTTATTCTGGATCGTGCCATATATCTATGATCTGTTTGAATCCATCCAGGATCTGTTCTCGTTATAAAATGTGTGATGTCTGAGAAGCATGTGCTATATGGGATGGGAGGCGGAACATATGAGTATGCTGCAGATCGGAATACTGGGAGTAGCAGGAGTTCTTCTGGCTTTGCAGTTCAAAAGTGGTAAATCCGAATATGGCATCTATATCAGTATTGTCCTTGGTCTTTTGATCTTTGCCACTTTGCTTGGGAAGATCAGCCTGATCAAAGATGTGTTGAATGAGATCAACAGCGTTGCAGGGCCTGGCAATGATTATTGGAAAACATTGTGGAAGATTCTTGGGATCACATATGCGGCCGAATTTTCTTCGGCAATATGTAAAGATGCGGGGTATCAGACGATTGCATTACAGATCGAAGTGTTCGCCAAGATTACGATCCTGGTGTTAAGTCTTCCGGTGTTAAGTGCGCTTTTGCAGACGATACGGGGATTTCTGGTATGAGATGTAGTGCGGGATATAAAAAAATAACGGGCGTTTATATCGGGTGTGTTTTGATATTTTTGCTATTGTTTCCGGTAGTGGGGCATATCGGAGTTACATATTGTTATGCGGCGGATCCAGAACAGGAACAACAGAAAATAAAAGAAAGCATCCTCTCAGAATTTGAATACGGCGAAATTGACGATTCCTTACAGTCTTTGTTCCCTGAAAAACGGATCATATTTAAAGAAGTAATATCGGAAATCTTAACCGGAAATCTGAAGGCATCTGCAAAGCTTCTTTCAGAATTCGTCAGGGAGCAGATGTTTTATCTGCTTCAGACGGGCAAAAAGAATTTGATACATATTTTGCTGATTGCAATGATTGCAGCATTCATGAATCAGTTTGCAGGTACCCTTCAGAACCGACAGGTGGCAAGTGTCGGATTCTATATGATTTACATGTTATTGGCGGCACTGACGGTCGCTGCTTTTGATGTGGTTCTTAAGTGGGTGGAATCCGGGATACGGAATATCACTGCTTTTATGGGAGTATTCTATCCGGTTTATTTTCTGGCGGTTGCGGTGGCGAAGGGAAGTGTGACCGGGGTGGCATTTTACAATCTTGTTCTGTTTTTAATCTATGCGGTTGAGATCATAATCGGAAATGTACTGCTGCCGATGGTGAGAGTATATATGATCATCCGTATCCTGAATTTTCTGGGACCGGAAGATATGTTGGAGAAATTATCGGAATTCCTGGAAATTGTCATCCGCTGGACGCTTAAGACAGCACTTGCGTGTGTCATCGGTGCGAACCTGATCCAGGGAATGATCAGTCCTGCGATCGATACGGTGAAAAGAAGCACCGTACTGAAAGGTGCAGAGGCAATCCCGGGAATAGGCAATCTCCTGGGCGGAATGACGGAGGTAGCGCTTGGAACGGCAGTACTGGTAAAGAATGGAATCGGGATGGCAGGAGCGGTGATCTGTATTGCCCTGTGTGTCATACCGTTAGTCCAGACTGCGGGAACAGCTCTTCTTTATAAGCTTGCGGCTGCCATGATCCAGCCGGTGTCGGATGAACGTGTCACGGGCTGCGTAGAAGCGGTAGGAGAAGGATGTCAGATACTGATGCAGATTGTATTACTGTGGGAGTGTTATTTCTGCTGACGATCGCAATCGTGGCGGCGGTGACGAATGCATGACCAAAAGGAGCGGGACAGATGGAGTTTATCTATAACTGGATCTTAAAGTTATCATTTTTGCAGTGCTTGGAAGCATGATCTTACAGATGCTGCCGGATCATGGGTTCCAAAATATGTCCGTTTCGTTCTGGGACTGATTCTGACAGCAATGTTGGTTGTTCCGGTATTGGAATTATTGGATAAGAGAACCGCATTTGAAGAAATTTATCATAACAGTGTATATAAGATTCAGGTCAGTGAACTGGAAGAAAAAAGTCAGAAAGTTCAGGAAGAGATTCTCAGGATAGACGGACAGAATGATGAAAATACAAGCCAGAACAGAAGAATCGAGGTGGAGCAGATTGAAATCGGCAAAGAATCTGAGTGAATTGTTTCCGAACAAACTTACAAACTGGAAAAAGTTTTCGTTTAAAAATCTAAAAAAAGATCAGCTCCTGATTCTGCTTCTTGCAGGAATTCTTCTGATGGTGATCGCAGTTCCGGCAGGAAAGACGAAAGAACATGCTTCGTCCGCATCAGACGGCAATACAGGAAAAACTGTAAGGGGGACATCTGATGGGACAGACGAAGAAGCGTATACTACCTATCTGGAAGACCGACTGAGCCGGATCTTATCGCAGATTGAAGGAGCCGGAGAAGTAAAGGTGATGATCACACTGAAATCTTCAGCAGAAAAGGTGCTGGATAAGGATACAGAATCGGATCAGGAAACGGTGACGGAAGAAGACAGCCAGGGAGGAACCAGACAGTCGTCAAAAGGCATCCAAAAAAGAAAAATAACGGTATATGCAAGTGAACAGTGACAGCACTACTCAGGGGAGCGGATCTCCATATGTAAGCAAAGAATTAAGTCCCGAAATCGAAGGTGTGGTCGTGATCGCAGATGGCGGCGGGAATGCAGTGGTGAAAGAAAATATCAGCAGTGCAGTCCAGGCATTATTTGATATCGAACCGCATAAGATAGAATAATGAAAAAGCAGATGAATTAAAGCAGTGTAAAACGGACAGGAGGGCATAACATTGAAAAAGATTGCAAAGAAGAATCAGATTGTGATCGCAACACTGGCAGTGATGATCGCAGCCGCAGGGTATATGAATTACTCGGGCAAATTATTTCCGAACAAGACGAAGACACAGGAGACCAATTCTGAACTTGCGAATAAGGAATTGCTGGATATTTCCGATGAAGATGCATCGGTGTCATCCGGAGATATGAAAAGTCAGGAGGGGGATTCCGGCAGCGGCGCAGACAGCAATGCCGGAAGCACAGATGACGGAAGTGTAGACGGAACACCCGGAGAAGCAGTCCTTACAAATGGATCGGTAAGTTCGGTTGTGTCGCAGGCAAAGGTGAGCAGGGAACAGGTGCGCTCTAAGAATAAAGAAACATTACAGAATATTATCGATAATAAGAATCTCACGACGACGAAAGAAAGAAAAGCCGTGAACCAGATGGTACAGATGACGGAGACCGACAGAAAAAGAATCGGCTGCAGAGTCACTCCTGGCAGCCAAAGGATTTCATAATTCCGTTGTGAGCATCACGGATGATCAGGCAGATGTGATCGTAGGAGCTTCCGAGTTAAGTGATGCAAACCGTGCGCAGATCGAAGATATTGTGACCAGAAAGACGGGGGTGGCAGCACAGAATATTGTGATCAATCCGGTGAATGCGGATTCGAAGTAAGCTGCAGAAAACAAGGGAAAACCTTGAAAATACAGGAAAAATATGTTTGAGCATTTTAAAGACATATGTTATACTGATTAATAGTGCCTATAAACGGATATACTATAAATTAGGAGTGTATAATATATGTCACAGATTACGAATAGAAGTAAAGAATCAGATAAAGAAAAGAAGAACATTTGCAATTATCTCACATCCAGATGCAGGTAAGACGACACTGACAGAGAAGTTCCTTCTCTACGGAGGTGCCATCAATCAGGCGGGAAGCGTAAAAGGAAAGGCAACTGCAAAACATGCGGTTTCTGACTGGATGGAGATTGAGAAAGAAAGAGGTATCTCGGTTACTTCTTCCGTATTGCAGTTTAATTATGACGGATACTGTATCAATATCCTGGACACACCGGGACATCAGGACTTTTCGGAAGATACTTACCGTACCCTGATGGCAGCAGATTCTGCGGTGATGGTTATCGATGCATCCAAGGGTGTCGAGGCACAGACGAGAAAGCTGTTTAAAGTATGTACGATGCGCCATATCCCGATCTTTACATTCATCAATAAGATGGACCGTGAAGCAATGGATACATTTGAACTTCTGGATGATATTGAAAATGAACTTGGAATCGCAACATGCCCGATCAACTGGCCGATCGGTTCAGGTAAAGAGTTCAGAGGTGTATATGACAGAGCAAGTAAAAGGTGGAAATCTTCTCGGATACAAAAAGGGAACGACGCAGGGAGAAGTAAAGAAGGTAGATATCAATGATCCGGAGATCTCGTGGCTGATCACAGATGATCAGAGAGTGCAGCTGGAAGAAGAGATTGAACTTCAGGATGGTGCCGGAGCAGAATTCGACCAGGAACTGGTAAGCAAGGGAGAACTTTCACCGGTCTTCTTTGGATCCGCGCTTACCAACTTTGGAGTGGAGACATTCCTCCAGCATTTCCTTCAGATGACGACATCACCGCTTCCGAGAACATCTGACAGAGGTCCGATCGACCCGATGGAAGAGGGAGATTTCTCGGCATTTGTATTTAAGATCCAGGCGAATATGAATAAAGCGCACCGGGACAGGATTGCATTTATGCGTATCTGCTCCGGAGAATTCGAAGCCGGTATGGATGTATATCATATGCAGGGCGGAAAGAAAGTACGTCTTTCCCAGCCGCAGCAGATGATGGCAAGCGAGCGTAAGATGATCAGTAAAGCTTACGGCGGAGATATCATCGGTGTATTTTGATCCGGGAATCTTTTCAATCGGAGATACACTGACGACCGCACAGGATAAATTCACATATGAAGGGATCCCGACATTTGCGCCGGAGCATTTTGCACGTGTGCGCCAGGTTGATACTATGAAGAGAAAGCAGTTCATTAAGGGAATCAACCAGATTGCCCAGGAGGGTGCAATACAGATATTCCAGGAATACAATACCGGTATGGAAGAGATCATTGTCGGTGTTGTCGGAGTGCTTCAGTTTGATGTGTTAAAATACCGTCTGGAGAACGAATATAACGTGGAGATCCGTCTGGAAAATCTGCCATATGAGTACATCCGCTGGATTGAAAATGAAGAAATTGATCTGGATAAACTGACCGGAACTTCGGATATGAAAAAGGTAAAAGATCTGAAGGGACGTCCGCTTCTGTTATTTGTCAATGAATGGAGCATCCGTATGACGGTAGACAGAAATGAAGGACTGAAACTGACCGAGTTCGGCAGATCATAAAAATATCAGCAGAAATAAAACTCCCGGGATGACTGGGGGTTTTCAAATGTATATAAGTTTGTTATAATAAAAGACAGTGAAAAACCAGACGGGAGGTCGCTTAGAATATGAGTAAAGAAGAAAAAATACGTATACAATAAAAACAGATGAAAATCTTGGAGAGATCAAGATTGCAGATGAAGTTGTAGCGATCATCGCAGGTCTTGCTGCAATGGAAGTAGAAGGTGTTGCTTCTATGGCGGGAAATGCGACAAGAGAACTGATCAGCAAGCTTGGAATGAAGTCTCTATCCAAAGGTGTAAAAGTAGATGTGCTGGACGGGATCGTAACGGTATCCCTGGCATTGAACCTGAATTATGGTTACAGCATCAAAGACATCACTTCTAAAGTGCAGGAAAAGGTAAAAACTGCAATTGAGAATATGACAGGACTTGAGGTGGCAGATGTGAACATCCGCGTTGCCGGAGTCGAGATACCGGAGGAAGCATAAGTGAAGAGAACAGAGCAGAGAGAACATATCTTTAAGTTGATATTTGGTGCTGATTTTAACGAAGAAGCAGAACAGGGAACACAGGCAGAACTGTATTTTGAACAGATCGAAGGCGCCACAGAAAAAGATATGCAGTATATCAGTGAAAAAGCGCAGAAAGTTGTAGAGAAGATTGATGAAATCGATGCAATGATCAATGAGCATACGACCGGATGGAAGACAGGACGTATGAACAAGGTAGATCTTACAATCCTGAGACTTGCGGTTTATGAGATGAAAGTGGGGACGAGGATGTCCCGACAGGTGTTGCAATCAACGAAGCTGTCAATCTTGCGAAGAAATACAGCAGTGAAGACGGTGCATCATTTGTAAATGGAGTACTGGCAAAGCTTGCAGATTAATCAGAGGTAGGAAATGGCTCGAAATGTATATACAGTAAAACAGGTGAATGCATATATCAAGAATATGTTCACCCAGGACTTTATGCTGAACCGTATCTATGTAAAGGGAGAAGTTTCTAACTGTAAGTATCACACATCGGGACATATATATTTTTCATTAAAGGATGAGTCCGGAACGATTGCCTGTGTCATGTTTGCGGGGCAGCGAGGCGGGCTCTCTTTTCATATGAGAGAAGGACAGCAGATCATTGTGTTTGGTTCCGTAAATGTCTATGAAAGAACCGGCGCTTACCAGCTTTATGCGAATGAGATCCGGCTGGATGGAGAAGGAGCACTTTATGAGAAGTACCAGATGCTGAAGCAGGAACTCGAAGAGATGGGAATGTTCGCACCCGAATATAAGCAACAGATTCCGGCATATGCAAAGCGGATCGGTGTTGTGACTGCGCCGACGGGAGCTGCAGTCCGGGATATCATGAATATATCTGCGAGACGCAATCCGTATGTACAGCTGATTCTTTATCCGGCTCAGGTGCAGGGAGAAGGCGCCAAAGAGTCCATTGTGCGGGGAATCCGTATGCTGGAGATGAAAGAAGTAGATGTGATTATCATTGGAAGAGGCGGCGGCTCGATCGAAGATCTGTGGGCCTTCAATGAAGAAGAAGTGGCAAGGGCAATCTTCGACTGTACGGTTCCGGTGATATCGGCGGTAGGTCATGAGACAGACGTGACAATCGCAGATTACGTGGCAGACTTACGTGCTCCGACACCTTCGGCGGCTGCGGAGCTTGCAGTGTGGGATTACAGACAGGTGGAGAATTATTTGGCAGAATGCCGTCTGCGCATGAATCGGAGTGTAGCAGGAGCCGTCCGTATGAACCGGCTGCGGCTGAAAGAGATGGAGACCAGACTTTCTTATCTGCATCCGCGTCATAAGTTACAGGAACAGCAGCAGAGGCTGGCTGAGCTGGAAGATGAACTCCGTCAGATGATGAATGACCGTGTGAAGGAAGCAAGATACCGTCTGGCGATCCAGATCGAGAAGATGAATGGATTGTCTCCGATCCGGAAGCTGAATCAGGGATTTTCTTATGTAGAAGAAGCGGATGGCAGTGTGATAAAGAGTATCCGGCAAGTAAAAAAAGGTGATGAACTGACGGTGTATGTGACAGACGGACTGATTCAGACATCCGTAGAAGCTGTGCGGAATAAGACGTATGAGATATAAATGATGCCGGTGCAAAGCACGGAACAAATAGAACAGACAGATACCAGGAGAAAACAAATGGCGGAAAAAAAGACAATCTTTGGAAAGAACAGAGCCTTGAGGAGATATTCTCAGATCTGGAACAGACGATAAAAAGATGGAAGAAGGAGAGATTTCACTGGAGGAATCTTTTCAGCTGTATCATCAGGGTATGGATATGCTGAAAGCCTGTAACAGCAAGATCGATAAAGTAGAAAAGAAGATGCTGTTATTAGATGAAGAGGGTGAGGAACATGAATTCTAAAGAAGAATTTACAATACAGATGAAAATGAAAGTGGCAGAGATCGAAGAAATCCTGAAACGATATCTTCCGGAGGCAGAAGGATATCAGAAGGTGATCATGGAGGCAATGGAGTACAGTCTGATGGCAGGCGGGAAAAGACTCCGACCGATGCTGATGCAGGAGACCTGCAGACTTTTTGGAGAAGAACCGGAGACATTAAAGCCTTTTATGGCAGCACTTGAGATGATCCATACATATTCACTGGTGCATGATGATCTTCCGGCAATGGATAATGATGAGTACCGCAGAGGCAGAAAGACGACACACATTGTATACGGGGAAGATATGGGAATCCTGGCAGGAGATGCACTTTTGAATTACGCATTTGAGACAGCATTCCGGGCATTTTGAGCAGTCTCCGGAAGACAGTCTTAAGATCGGGCGTGCACTTACTGTCCTTGGGAGAAAAGCAGGTATCTATGGAATGATCGGCGGGCAGGTGATCGATGTAAAAGAGACCGGACATGCGGTTTCAAAAGATGTGCTGGATACCATATATGAACTGAAGACGGGCGCTCTGATCGAATGTGCAATGATGATCGGCGCAATCCTTGGTGGTGCTTCGGATGCAGAAATACAGAGCGTAGAAAAGAATTGCACATTATGTAGGTGTTGCATTCCAGATCCAGGATGACATTCTGGATGTGACGAGTACAGAAGAGGTACTTGGAAAGCCGATCCACAGTGATGAGAAGAATCAGAAGACCACTTATGTAACACTTCTGGGAATTGAACAGGCACAGAAGAAAGTGGAAGAATTATCGAATGAAGCAATTGCACTGCTTCATCAGTTTACAGGGGAGAATGCGTATCTGGAACAGTTACTGATACAGCTGATTCACAGAGACAGATAAAGGGGATACCTTGTTATGTTAGAAAGAATTCAAAAAGCAAATGATATAAAAGATCTGAAGCCGGAAGAACTTCCGGAACTGGCACAGGAGATCCGAAAGTTCCTGGTCGGGAAGATCAGTAAAACCGGAGGACATCTGGCATCGAATCTCGGCGTAGTAGAACTTACAATGGCAATGCATCTGGTCTTTGATCTGCCGAAGGATAAAATCATATGGGATGTAGGACATCAGTCCTATACACATAAGATCCTGACCGGAAGAAAAGACGGATTTGATGATCTGAGAAAATATGGCGGGATGAGCGGATTCCCGAAGAGAAAAGAAAGTGCATGCGATGCATTTGACACCGGACACAGCTCTACTTCTATCTCGGCGGGGCTTGGGTATGTGTGCGCAAGAGATCTGCAGAGGGAAGATTACAGTGTAATCTCGGTAATCGGAGATGGGTCGGCTGACAGGTGGGATGGCATATGAAGCACTGAATAATGCATCCACGCTTAAAAGAATTTTATCATTGTATTGAATGATAATCATATGTCTATTTCGGAAAACGTTGGAGGAATGTCGGATTATCTGGCAAAGCTGCGTACGGCGGACTTCTATACAGATCTGAAAAAAGGTGTAACAACTGTACTGCATAACGTTCCGGTCGTGGGAGATCCTGTGATCGAGCGTATCCGCAAGACCAAGAGCAGTCTCAAACAGCTGATCGTTCCGGGGATGTTCTTTGAAGACATGGGAATCACCTATCTAGGGCCGATCCAGGGGCATAATATCCCGACGATGGTACGTGCATTTAAAGAGGCAAGAAAGATTGAAGGACCGGTATTGCTTCATGTAATTACCAAAAAAGGAAAAGGATACGGGCCGGCAGAAGAAAAGCCGGAAAAATTCCATGGAATCGGACCGTTCCGGGTAGAGACGGGAGAACCGGAAAACCCGAAAAAGAAAGATACGTATACAGATGTTTTTGTAAAGTAATGTGCGATGAGGCGGCAAGAAATGATAAGCTGGCAGCGATCACAGCAGCAATGGAAGACGGCACGGGACTTGCAGGAATTCCGGAAAAATATCCGGACCGCTTTTTGATGTGGGAATTGCAGAAGAACATGCAGTGACATTTGCGGCGGGACTCGCAGCAGGTGGAATAAAGCCGGTATTCGCCGTGTATTCGTCATTTTTACAGAGGGCATATGACCAGATGATTCATGACGTGGCACTTCAGAATCTTCCGGTAATGTTTGCAGTAGACCGTGCAGGTCTGGTGGGAAACGACGGGGAAACCCATCAGGGAATCTTTGATCTGTCCTACTTAAGCACTATCCCTAATATGGTTGTACTGTCGCCAAAGCATAAATGGGAACTGGCTGATATGATAAGATTCGGTATCGCATATGATGGTCCGGTAGCCATCAGGTATCCTAGAGGCAGTGCATGCGATGCCTGTCCGGAATTCAGAAGTCCGGTAGTATACGGAAAGAGTGAAATGCTATACGAAGAACGGGAGATTGCAGTGATCTTTGTCGGACATATGTTTGGCGAGGCGCTGGAGGTCAGAAAACAGTTAAAAGAAGCCGGATATCACTGCACACTGGTCAATGCAAGATTTGTAAAACCACTGGATACAGAGATGCTGGATCACCTGACAGAGCAGCACAAGCTGATCGTTACGATCGAAGAAAATGTAAGATCCGGCGGATTCGGTGAACATGTAACAGAGTATCTGATGAGGACGGGTTCGGATGCGAGAGTGCAGATCCTGGCACTTCCGGATGAATATATAGAGCATGGCAATGTGGAGGTTCTGCGCAAAGAGACTGGTCTGGATGTAGAGACCATGACAGCGAAGATCCGTAAGTTATATGAGACATTATAGATATGTGACACGATAGATAACAGGAGAGATTATGAAAGAACGATTAGACGTATTACTGGTAAAGAGAAATCTGGCAGCTTCCAGAGAAAGGCAAAAGCCATCATTATGTCCGGAATCGTATATGTAGATGGGCAAAAAGAAGACAAGGCCGGGACTACTTTTCCGGAAGAAGCTATGATCGAAGTACGCGGACATACGCTTCCGTATGTCAGCCGCGGAGGACTGAAACTGGAAAAGCAATTAAGAACTTTGATGTGAACGTAGAAGGAAAAGTATGTACGGATGTAGGTTCTTCTACGGGTGGATTCACAGACTGCATGCTGCAGAATGGCGCGGTAAAGGTATTTGCGATTGATGTGGGACGCGGACAGCTTGACTGGAAATTAAGACAGGATCCACGCGTAGTGTGTATGGAAAAGACGAATATCCGTTATGTGACACCGGAAGATATAGGGGAACCGGTGCAGTTTTCATCCATTGACGTATCCTTCATCTCACTTACGAAAGTACTGCTTCCCATCCGTAATTATCTGACGGATGAAGGACAGATCGTAGCATTGATCAAGCCTCAGTTCGAAGCAGGCAGGGAAAAGGTTGGAAAGAAAGGCGTTGTACGTGAGAAGAGTACACATATAGAAGTGATTCATAAAGTGATCGATTATGCAATGTCTATTGGATTTGAAGTGCTGAATCTGGAATTTTCTCCGATCAAAGGACCGGAAGGCAATATCGAATATCTGGTCCACTTACAGAAATGTGAAGCGACTGACAGAATCTCGCCGCAGATCGATGTCGAAAAGACGGTAGATCTGTCGTTTGCTACACTTGCGAAAGGTTAGAGGCAGATGTTAAAAAAGTTTTGGATCGTTACCAATGACGGGAAAGATACGAATCATGCGGTGACAGGAAAAGTAAAAGAATTGCTGGAGATAGCAGGAAGAAACTGTGCATTGTGTGAAAAGGATGCAGAAAAGAATATTATCAGGGAACGGATTCCGGACATGATAGACTGTGCGATCGTGATCGGCGGTGACGGAAGTCTGATTGAAGTGGCAAGAACACTTTGGAAAAGAGATGTTCCGATTTTGGGTATCAATATGGGAACGCTTGGGTATCTTACAGAAGTAGAAGTGAATAATCTGGAAGAAGATATCACGCAGATGCTGCAGGGTGATTATCTGTATGAAGAACGCATGATGTTAGAAGGAACATTTCAGGATGGGAAAAAGGATGTCGCGCTAAATGATATTGTTGTGTCGCGAAGGGGCGATGACCTGCGCATTATTTATTTCAAATTGTTTGTAAACGGGGAACTTTTGAATTCTTACGAAGCGGATGGAATTATCATATCCACACCGACCGGATCTACGGCATACAATCTGTCGGCCGGAGGTCCGGTCGTGGAACCGACAGCGTCACTTACCGTGATCACACCAATCTGCTCTCATGCGTTGAATACAAGAAGTATTGTTCTGTCTTCAGACGATGAGATCGTAATTGAGATCGGGGAAGGACGAAGAGGAAATATCGAAAAAGTACTGGTCACGTTTGACGGTGCGACCAGTGTGCCGATCCAGACCGGGGATAAGCTGACAATCTGTAAGGCGGAAAAGACGACAAAGATAATGAAGATCAATAAAATCAGTTTTTTGGAAATATTACGGAGAAAGATGAAGGGAAATTGATGAGATGAAAGTAAACAGACATGCGAAGATCATAGAACTGATCAACAAATATCATATTGAAACGCAGGAAGAACTGGCAGAATATCTGAACCAGGAAGGGTTTAAAGTAACACAGGCAACGGTATCCAGAGATATCCGGGACCTGAAGCTTACAAAGATACCGTCTGAGAACGGCAAGCAGAGATATGCATTGCATCAGCATCATGAGAGTGCAATGAGTGAAAAATATATCCGTGTCTTAAGAGAAGGATATCTGTCCATGGATATGGCGCAGAATATCCTGGTGATCAAGACAGTAGCGGGAATGGCAAGTGCGGTATGTGCGGCACTGGATGCAATGAAATGGAATGAGATTGTCGGAAGTATTGCAGGGGATGATACGATCATGTGTGCGATCCGAAGTGTGGATGACACGGTAAAAGTAATGGACAAGATCAGCAAGATTATCTTATAGGAGGATGCATGTTACAGTATTTACATGTGAAAAACCTGGCTTTGATCGATGAGATCGAAGTAGAGTTCGGCAGAGGACTGAACATATTAACTGGAGAGACCGGTGCCGGGAAGTCGATCATTCTTGGCTCGGTCAATCTTGCTCTTGGCGGGAGATACACGAAAGATATCCTCCGACAGGGAACGAGATACGGACTGGTAGAACTGACATTTTCGGTAGAAAGTGAACGACAGATCCGCAGATTAAAAGAACTGGATGTTTACCCGGAGGACGGGTTTGTTACGCTTCAGAGAAGGCTGATGGAAGGAAGAAGTGTCAGCAAGATCAATGGAGAGACGGTGCAGATGGCGACGCTTAAAGCAGTATCCGCCATCCTGATCGATATTCACGGACAGCACGAACATCAGTCATTGCTTTATAAAAAGAATCATCTGGCAATAGTGGATGCATTTGCCGGAGAAGAAACGAAAAAGCAGAAAGAAAAAGTGGCGGAAACATGGCAGCAGTATAAAGGAAAAATAAGAGAACTGTCGGAAGCAGGAACAAATGGATCCGAGAGGGCAAAGGAACTGGCTTTTCTTAAGTTTGAAGTGGATGAGATCGTCCGGGCAGAATTAAAAGAGCACGAAGATGAAGAACTGGAATCATGTTACCGGCGCATGTGTAACGGAAAGAAGATTGCCCAAAGTGTTGCGGAATGCTACCAGTATACGGGCGAAGATGGGGAAAGTGCGAGCGAAAAGCTTGGAAGGGCACTCCGAACCCTGTCGGAAGCTGTGGATGCCGATGAACAGCTGTCACAGTTATATACCCAGTTGGCAGATGTAGACAATCTGCTGAATGATTTTAATCATGAACTGGCAGAATATCAGAAAAACTGTGAATTCTCGGATGAAGAATTCTATGAGACAGAAAAGCGGCTGAACGAGATCAATCATCTGAAGACAAAGTATGGGAATTCTTATGAAGAGATCATGGCATACTGTAAGAAGCAGGAAGAACGAATCGGGATTCTGGAAAATTATGATACTTATATGCAGGAACTGGAGAAATCCTGTGAGCAGTTGTCGCAGAAGTATCTGGAACTGGCAGGAAAGCTTTCGGCACTGCGGCAGAAGAAGGCTAAAATGCTTGAAAAAAAGATTCAGGAAGGTCTTGAAGATCTGAATTTTGAACAGGTACAGTTTGAGATACATTTTGCGGAAAAGAAAGAATATGCCAAAGATGGCATCGATGATGTGGAATTCAGGATCTCGCTTAATCAGGGACAGCCGGTGAAGCCGCTGACAGAAGTGGCATCCGGCGGGGAACTTTCCAGAATTATGCTGGCGATCAAAGCGGTAATGGCAGACAAAGATGAGATTGAGACGTTGATCTTTGATGAGATCGATGTCGGGATCAGTGGACGTACTGCTCAGAAGGTTTCGGAAAAAATGGCACTGATCGGAAAAGAACACCAGGTGATCTGTATTACGCATCTGGCGCAGATCGCAGCTATGGCAGACCGGCATTTTTTTGATTGAAAAAAGAACAGAAGATGCCGTGACACGAACGCAGATCTATCCATTGAATGAAGAAAATTCCGTGGAAGAACTTGCAAGGATCCTTGGCGGAGCCAGGATCACAGATACGGTGATGCAAAGTGCCAGAGAGATGAAAAATCTGGCATCACAGATGAAATAAAAACGTAAAGATCCAGAGTATTTTTTCTGAAATACCATATACTAAGACAGACATTTGTAACAGAGTGTCTGTTTTTTTATTGCTGTGCAGACAAAAGACAGGATGGAGTGTGGGATATGAGAAAATACTGGTATCGTAGATCCTGCTTGTGCTGCTTGTGTTATCTGTCCTTGGTTATGCAGGATATGAAATTACAAAGCGGCAGGAACAGGGGAGAAAAAAAGAAGTAAGTGCAGATACGGTTTCTTCGGACACTGTGATCCCGGGAGGAATGCCGGTTGGGATCTATCTGGAGACGGAAGGGGTCATGGTCTTAGGTACAGAGAAGATTACCGGAGCGGATGGGAAAATAACAGAACCGGCCAGGCATCTTGTGAAAGCCGGGGATTATATAGTGGAATGTAACGGAAAGAAGATTGCCGATAAAAAGAGGCTGCAGGACACATTAAAAAAAGCTGGATGCGGAAGAGGTGGTCCTAAAGCTCAGGAGAGATTCCGGATATCTGGATGTGAAGATAAAACCGGTGCGGAATAAAAAGAATCAGTACATGCTGGGGAATATTGGGTAAGGGACAATGCACAGGGGCTTGGAACTGTGACATTTCTGAACACGGACAGCCGTTTTGGAGCATTGGGGCATGGAATCCATGACACAGATACGAACACTCTGATGGAGATTAAAGACGGAAGGGTCTACGAGACCAGCATTCGCAGTATCCAGAAAGGAGCAGGAGGGGAACCGGGCGGGATAGAAGGAATCATCGTCTATAACCGGTATAATGTTCTGGGAACTATTGATAAAAATACAGATTGTGGGATATTCGGAACCCTTGAACGTACAGACAACCTGTTTCGGAATACAGAGCCGGTCGGCATTATGGCAACGGATGAGATCAAAAAGGGGATGCGGTTATACGATGCTGTGTAGAAGGAAAAGTAAAAGAATAATCAAATTCGTAATAAACAAAACCGACAAACATACAAAAGAAGAAAATAAAGGTCTGGAGATCAAGGTGACAGATCCGGAACTTCTTGAGATTACAGGCGGAATCATACAGGGAATGTCCGGGGCACCAATCCTTCAGAACGGGAAAATCGCTGGTGCAGTCACCCATGTATTCGTCAATGATCCTGCAGGGGGATATGGGATTTTTATCGAAAATATGCTGAAACATGTAGAATAATCAGAATATTGTCGATGCAGGTCAGGTTTTTACGACAACATTTTCTTGTTCGGAAATTGCAGGAATTATATAATAAAACTCGACATGATTATTAAGGGACAAGGAGGCATAACGTAAAATGAGAGAAGTTAATGTAGCAATCGCTGACGACAATGAGAGAATTTTTGGATATGCTGGGGGGAAAATCATAGAGCAGGATCATGATCTGAATCTGATAGGCAAAGCCAATAATGGAGAAGATATGTATCATCTGATCAAAGAAAAAGAACCGGATGTAGTACTACTGGATCTGATCATGCCTAAGCTCGATGGTTTAAGTGTGATGGAAAAATAAATGCAGATGACCAGATCACCAAGCGTCCGGAATTTATCATAGTAACGGCTGTTGGACAGGAACGGATCACAGAAGATGCTTTCCGAAAAGGAGCAAGTTATTATGTGATGAAACCATTTCACAATGATATGATCTTAAGCCGGATCAAAGATGCAGGAAAAGGAGAGAGGCGGAATAGTTCTGAAGCAATACCCGGAAGCACAGTGCAGAAGAAGCCGGAGTATAATCTGGAGACGAGGGTGACAGATATGATCCATGAGATCGGAATACCGGCACACATCAAAGGATATCATTACCTGAGAGATGCGATTATCATGCAGTGGATGATATGGATGTATTAAATGCAATCACAAAAGTTCTGTATCCGACGATCGCTAAGATGCACCAGACGACGGCAAGCAGAGTAGAAAGAGCAATCCGCCATGCAATCGAAGTTGCATGGAGCAGAGGAAAACTAGATACACTGGATGAACATCTTTGGTAGTATACAGTAAGCAACGGAAAAGGTAAGCCGACAAACTCGGAATTTATTGCACTGATCGCAGATACGATCCGTCTGGAAAATAAAACCGGTAAACAACCCTTTTATTCTGAATAAAAATACGTTATAATGATAAAGTATTCTAAGGTTGGGAGGAAAATGCAATGAAGAAAATATTATTTGCGGCATCTGAGTCAGTCCCATTTATCAAGACAGGAGGACTTGCTGATGTTGTCGGCTCATTACCAAAATATTTTGATAAAGAAAAATTCGATGTGCGTGTAATGCTTCCGAAGTATATGTGCATGAAAGATGAATGGAAAGAAAAACTTCAGTATCACACACATTTTTATATGGATCTGAACTGGAGAAAGCAGTATGTAGGTGTTCTTGAAATGGAATACGACGGAATCAGGTTTTATTTTATAGATAACGAGTATTACTTTAACGGATATGCACCGTACGGTGATATATATGCGGATATTTGAAAAAAATTTTGCATTCTTTCTCAAAAAGCTGTATTAAAGCGCACTTCCATTGATTGATTTTCAGACCAGATATCATTCACTGTCACGACTGGCAGACAGGGCTGGTTCCAATCTATCTGGATAATTTCAGATATGGCAATGAATTTTACCGTGGAATCAAGACGGTCATGACCATACATAATCTGAAATTCCAGGGAACATGGGATCCGAAGCGTGTCAGAGATATTACCGGATTACCTCAGTATTATTTCGCACCGGATAAACTGGAGGCATATAAGGATGCAAACTACCTGAAGGGTGGAATTGTATATGCAGACAGAGTGACGACGGTAAGTAATTCCTATGCAGAAGAGATCAAGACACCATTCTATGGTGAAAAGCTGGATGGTCTTATGAATGCAAGGGCAAATTGTCTGTCAGGAATTGTAAATGGAATTGACTACGAAGATTATAATCCGCTGACAGATAATAAGATTGAGAGAAATTATGATGTCAGCAATTTCCGTAAAGAAAAAATCAAGAATAAGATCGCACTTCAGAAAGAACTTGGTCTGGAGGAAAACCAGAAGACCATGATGATTGGTGTGGTTTCCAGACTGACAGATCAGAAAGGCTTTGATCTTGTTGCCTATGTAATGGATGAACTGTGTCAGGATGCAGTACAGATCGTAGTTCTTGGTACAGGGGAAGAGCAGTATGAGAATATGTTCCGTCATTTGCCTGGAAATATCCGGGAAAAGTATCTGCAAACATTTATTATTCAGAAGCAATGTCCCATAAGATCTATGCATCCTGTGATGCATTTCTTATGCCATCCCTGTTTGAACCATGCGGACTCAGCCAGTTGATGAGTCTGCGTTACGGAACAGTCCCCGATTGTACGCGAGACAGGTGGATTAAAAGATACGGTAGAGCCATACAATGAGTATGAAAAAGACCGGTACAGGATTCAGCTTCATGAACTACAATGCACATGAGATGCTGGCAACTGTACGTTATGCAGAACAGATCTATTACGATAAGAAGCGTGACTGGAACAAGATTGTTGAACGTGCCATGAATAAAGACTTCTCATGGAAGAATTCTGCAAAACAGTACGAAGAATTATACGAAGGAATGTAAAAACAGACTAAAGGAGAACGACAGAAAAATATGAAAATCAGTGATATATTAGTAGAAAAGACACCGCATCTTTCTTTTGAGGTATTTCCTCCGAAGACAGATGCAGCATATGAAGGAGTATTAAAGGCGACAGAAGCAATTGCAGAATTGAAACCGTCATATATGAGTGTTACATATGGTGCAGGCGGCGGTACCAGTAAGAATACTGTAAAGATTGCATCACATATCAAAGATAAATATAATGTACCAAGCCTTGCACATCTTACTTGTGTATCATCAACAAAAGAAGAAGTACATCAGGTAATCGATCAGTTAAAGGCATCAGGAATTGAGAATATCCTTGCTCTCAGAGGAGATATTCCACAAGAGAGTGAATTCCCACTTCCGAATCATTATCAGTATGCATATGAGCTGATCGAGGATATCAAGAGTCAGGGAGATTTCTGCATCGGGGCTGCATGTTATCCGGAAGGACATGTAGAGTCCGAACATAAGAAGGATGATATTGCACATCTGAAACAGAAAGTAGACTGTGGTGTAGATTTCCTGACTACACAGATGTTTTTGATAACAATATTCTTTATAATTTCCTCTATAGAGCGAGAGAAAAGGGTGTTACCGTTCCGGTTATTCCGGGAATCATGCCGGTAACAAATGCAAATCAGGTAAAGAGAATCCTGTCTATGTCCGGAACCAACCTTCCGGAGAGATTCAAAGCAATCGTAGATCGCTTTGGAGATAATCCGAAAGCAATGCAGCAGGCAGGTATTGCGTATGCGACAGACCAGATCATCGATCTGTTCGCAAATGGCATTAACCATGTTCACGTATATTCTATGAATAAACCGGAGGTTGCTGCGGCAATCCAGGCAAATCTTTCAGAGATTCTGAATAAATAGAGGAAGCAAAATGGACGCAAGAACGAAAGAAGCAATTCGTTACTTGGGATATGGCAGACATGCGGTAGATGATCATACGCTGAAGCTTGTGGAAAGCTGTTTTGAAGAACTTTCCCAGGAGGCGTGCGGCAGGATCGTCTACCGCATTTTTGAATTAGAATTCCCGGAGAGTGAAGAATCCTTCTGGGAAATCTGGATATCCACAGTAAAAATCTTTATAAAAATCTGACGGGATGTAAAAAAGCAGTGCTGCTAGGTGCAACGCTTGGACCGAAAGTTGATCTGCTATTGCGGAAATATTCCATCGGAGATATGGCAAGAGTGGTAACACTTCAGGCGTGTGCGGCTGCTATGCTGGAAGAATATTTGGATGAATGGCAGACTGCTCTGGAAGCAGATATGAAGAAAGAGGGTTATTATATCAGACCGAGATTCAGTCCTGGATATGGAGACTTTGATATTGCACATCAGGATATAATCCTCCGTATGCTGGATACGGCAAAGAAGATCGGGCTGACACTTACCGGCGGCAATATGCTGACACCGTCAAAATCGGTGACGGCAGTGATCGGTCTCAGTGAAACAGAGACTTCCTGCCATATCAAAGGTTGTGAAGTGTGTCAGAAGAGGGACTGCGCATATCGCAGGTCATAAGATACAGGAAAAGGATAGGAGCAGACAGATGTTATTAGAACGACTGGGAAAGAATTATTATACTTGATGGCGGCATGGGAACGCTTCTGCAGTCAAAAGGATTGCAGCCAGGAGAACTTCCGGAAGTCTGGAATCTGGAGCATGCAGAAGAGATCGTTGATATTCATAAGTCATAATTTCGAAGCCGGCAGTGATATCGTGCTTAGCAATACATTTGGTGCCAATGCGATCAAATTCCATGATTCCAAGTATGGACTGAAAGAAATCGTGACGGCCGGGATCCAAAATGCGAAAAAGGCCGCAGAGCTCGGCGTGCATGATGGAAGAACGACTTATGGTAGCGTTAGATGTGGGCCCGACAGGTAAATTATTAAAACCAATGGGTGATCTTTCTTTTGAAGATGCATATGAGGCATTTAAAGAGACCATGATCTATGGAGAAGAAGCAGGAGCAGATCTGATCCATATCGAGACCATGAGTGACAGTTACGAAGTGAAAGCAGCAGTACTTGCAGCAAAAGAGAATACGTCACTTCCGGTATTTGCAACCATGATCTTTGATGAAAAGGGAAAACTTCTGACAGGTGGAGATGTCCCGGCAGTGATTGCCATGCTGGAGGGACTCCGCGTGGATGCACTTGGAATCAACTGTGGTATGGGACCGGAACAGATGCTTCCGATCCTGGAGGATATTCTGAAATACGCATCGGTTCCGATCATCGTAAAACCGAATGCAGGACTTCCGAAGCAGCGTGACGGGGAAGTCTATTATGATGTAGAACCGGAACAGTTTGCCGGATATATGGCAAAAATCGTAGAGATGGGAGCGCATGTGATCGGCGGATGTTGTGGAACAACACCTGCACATATCCAGAAGATGGTTGAGACGACCAGAGAGATGAGCGTAAAGCCGGCAACAAAGAAAGATATCACAATGGTATCTTCTTACGGACATGCGGTCATCCTTGGCGGCAAGCCGATGATCATCGGAGAGAGAATCAATCCGACCGGTAAGAAGAAATTCAAACAGGCATTAAAAGACCACGACATGGATTATATCCTGAAAGAGGGGATTACGCAGCAGGATAAGGGAGCACATATTCTGGATGTCAACGTAGGACTTCCGGATATTGACGAACCGGCGATGATGAAAGAAGTCATCATGGAGCTTCAGAGCGTATCAAGCCTGCCGCTTCAGATCGATACCGTTGATATCACAGCAATGGAAGCGGCGATGCGTATCTATAACGGTAAGCCGATGGTGAACTCATGTAAATGGAAACAGGAAAATATGGATGCTGTCTTCCCGCTTATTAAGCGTTACGGAGGTGTTGTGATCGGTCTTACGATCGATGAGGATGGAATCCCGGCAACCGCAGACGGAAGAGTCCGTGTGGCAGGAAAAAATCATCGAAGAAGCGAAGAAATACGGCATTGACAAAAAAGACATCGTGATCGATGTGCTGGCAATGACGATCAGTCTGAACCGGAAGGTGCGAAGGTCACGCTGGAAGCACTCAAAAAAGTCAGGGAGATTTATGGTGTCTGTACGGTTCTTGGTGTATCGAACATTTCGTTCGGTCTTCCGTACCGTCCGGCAGTTAATTCAAAATTTCTATACGATGGCCATGCAGAATGGATTAAGTGCGGGGATCATTAATCCTTCTTCTGAGGATATGATGCGCTCGTATTATTCATTCTGTGCGCTGATGAATTACGATAAGAACTGCGAGGAGTATATCCGTGTATATGGCAGTCAGAAGCAGGAACACCTGCACCGGCAGCAAGGCAGAACTGACTTTAAAGAGGCCATCGAAAAGGTCTGAAAGAAGAAGCACATCATGCAACAGGAGAACTGTTAAAGGAACAGGCACCGCTGGAGATCATCAATGAACATCTGATCCCAGCACTGGATACGGTAGGAAAAGGATTTGAAAAGGGAACTGTCTTCCTGCCGCAGCTTCTGATGAGTGCCGATGCGGCAAAGATCGCATTTGCAGTGATCAAGGATGTACTCGCACAGGAAGGCGGGGAAGTCCAGGCGAAGAATAAGGTCATTCTCGCAACGGTAAAAGGAGATATTCACGATATTGGTAAGAACATTGTAAAAGTCCTTCTGGAGAATTACAGCTTTGATGTGATCGATCTGGGGAAGATGTACCACCGGAAGTGATCGTAGATACTGCAGTGGAGCAGGATATCCGGCTGGTAGGTCTAAGCGCGCTTATGACGACAACGGTTGTAAGCATGGAAGAGACCATCAAGTTATTGAGAGAACGTAAACCTGAATGTAAAGTCATGGTAGGGGGAGCTGTGCTGAATCAGGATTATGCAGATATGATCGGGGCAGATTTTTACGGCAAAGATGCAATGCAGTCCGTATATTATGCACAGAGAGTATTTGAAGAAGAGTAATCAGTGAGCAAAGAATTTCATAAAAATATACAGCAGACAAAAGGAGACAGAAAAATGGGATTAATATTACCAGAACATTATGACCCTCGCTTAAGCGTAAGAGAGACACAGGAAGCAATCAAGTACATTCGTGACACGTTCCAGAAGGAATTCGGAAAAGAGATGAATCTGGAGAGAATCTCTGCACCGTTATTCGTAGAAAAAAGCAGTGGTCTGAACGATGACCTGAACGGTGTGGAAAGACCGGTACAGTTTGATATCGCAGGCGTTCCGGGAGAGACAATAGAAGTTGTACATTCCCTTGCAAAATGGAAACGTATGGCATTATACAAATATGGATTCCAGCCGGGTGAGGGACTTTATACAAATATGAACGCGATCCGCAGAGATGAAGAACTTGACAACTTACATTCCTGCTACGTGGATCAGTGGGACTGGGAAAAAGTGATCAAAAAAGAAGAACGTACCGTTGAGACACTGGAAGCTACCGTACGCAATATCTTCAAGATTATCAAACATATGGAACATGAAGTATGGTACAAATATCCACAGGCAGTAAAGAAACTTCCGGAGGACATCTATTTCATCACTTCCCAGGAACTGGAAGATATGTATCCGGATAAGACTCCGAAGGAAAGAGAAAACCTGATCACAAAAGAACACGGCTGTGTATTCCTGATGAAGATCGGTGACAAACTCGCAAGCGGCGAACCGCACGACGGACGTGCACCGGACTACGATGACTGGCAGTTAAACGGAGATATCCTGTTCTGGTTCGAGACACTGAACTGTGCACTTGAGATCTCCAGCATGGGTATCCGTGTAGATGAAAAGCGCTGGAAGAGCAGCTTGTAAAGCCGGCTGCGAAGAGAGAAAGAATCTTCCATATCACAAAATGCTGTTAAACGGCGAACTTCCGTACACCATCGGAGGTGGTATCGGACAGTCCAGACTGTGCATGCTGCTTCTCGACCGCGCACATGTCGGTGAAGTACAGGCAAGTTTGTGGCCGGAGCAGATGCGGAAAACCTGCAAAGAACACAATATGATTCTGCTTTAAATTGATTTTCAAAATTAGTTGATAACATTTTCTCAAGTGTCTATAATAGAACTATAGACTGTTATAAAAATGACAAAGGAAAAACAGGAGGAACTCCAACTATGATGAGAGGCATTAACACAACCGTAAGACGGTTGAGAAGAAAAGTTTTTGAAGAAGTTGCAGCACTTGGCTTCAAAGCAGATGCAGATACTCTGTGCGATGATATGGAAGCAATCCCATATGCACTGGTGAATGATGAGACAGAGCAGTACCGTGACAGTGTTTACCGCGCAAGAGCAGTTGTACGAGAACAGGTAAGACTTGCAATGGGACTTTCACTCCGGCCGGAAGACAAACCGGTACATCTGACAGCGGGGGTGGAAGCAAGTAACATATCAGATAAGTATTATGAACCGCCGCTTATGCAGGTGATTCCATCCGCATGCATGAGATGCGAAGCGAAAGGATATGAGGTCAGCAACATGTGCAAAGGATGTCTGGCACATCCTTGTATGGAAGTCTGTCCGAAGGGTGCGATTTCCATGGTAAACGGCAAATCCCATATTGATCAGGAAAAATGTATCAAATGTGGAAAGTGCAAGAGTGTCTGCCCATATGATGCAATTTCCAAAAAAGAGCGTCCGTGTGCAAAAGCATGCGGTGTAAATGCAATTGAATCGGATAAAATGGGACGCGCCTATGTCAATCCGGACAAATGCGTATCCTGTGGTATGTGTATGGTAAGCTGTCCGTTTGGAGCAATTTCAGACAAATCCCAGATCTTCCAGCTTGCAAGAGCATTGTCGGAAGGCGAGCAGATTATTGCTGAGATCGCACCGGCATTTACCGGACAGTTCGGAGATAATATCAATGCGAGAAACTTAAAAGCAGCACTGGAAGAACTTGGATTCTCACAGGTGTATGAAGTGGCGCTTGGTGCAGATATCGGAGCTGTTGCGGAGGCACATCATTATGTAGAGAAGGTTGCGACAGGAGAATTACCGTCCTTTTGACATCCTGCTGCCCGTCATGGGCAATGCTGGCAAAGAAATATTTCCCGGATATGATCGATGAAGTGTCTCAGGAACTGACTCCTATGGTTGCTACTGCACGTACGATCAAGAAAGAACATCCGAATGCTAAAGTAGTATTCATCGGACCATGTGCGGCTAAGAAACTGGAAGCGATGCGCAGAACCGTAAGAAGTGATGTTGATTTTGTAGTGACATTTGAAGAACTGCAGGGAATGTTTGATGCGAAAGGAATCGACCTTTCCGAATATGAGGCAGAGTCCTCCTTCCACAATGCAACAGGTGCGGGACGCGGCTATGCGGTTGCAGGCGGCGTGGCATCTGCAATTGAAAAATGTGTAAATGAGTACTATCCGGGTGTGGAAGTAAAGATTGAGCATGCAGAAGGTCTTGCGGATTGTAAGAAGATTCTTTCTATGGCGAAGATCGGAAGAATGAACGGATGTCTGATCGAAGGAATGGGCTGTCCGGGCGGATGTGTAGCCGGTGCGGGAACGAACATCCCGGTGCCAAAAGCACAGAAGAAAGTGAAAGAATTTGTAAAAGCATCCAGCAAGCAGCTTCCGCCAAAAGAACTCGGTGAAATCGAGCTGAAATAAGTAAAAAGAGACTAAAAAGAGACAGGCGTAAAGATTGACAAAACGCCTGTCTCTCTTTATAATTAAAAGTTAGTATTGATAAAAATATTTATACTGATTAGATACATGAATGTAGAGCAGGAGGAAATTATGCAGAAGTATGGCGTAAACGAATTAAGAAGAATGTTTCTTGAGTTTTTGAAAGTAAGGGACATCTGGCAATGAAGAGTTTCTCGTTAGTGCCTCATAACGATAAGAGTCTGTTACTGATCAACTCTGGTATGGCACCATTGAAACCATATTTTACAGGACAGGAGATACCACCGAGAAGACGAGTTACCACCTGTCAGAAATGTATCCGTACAGGAGATATCGAGAACGTAGGAAAGACAGCCAGACATGGTACATTTTTCGAAATGCTTGGTAACTTCTCATTTGGAGACTATTTTAAAAACGAAGCAATTCACTGGACATGGGAGTTCCTTACAGAAGTAGTGGGACTGGATCCAGATAGATTATATCCATCCATTTACCAGGATGACGATGAGGCCTCGAGATCTGGAATAAAGAGATTGGAATTCCGGAGGAGAGAATCTTCCGTTTCGGAAAGGAAGATAACTTCTGGGAGCATGGAGCAGGACCTTGCGGACCGTGTTCAGAAGTATATTATGACCGTGGAGAAAAATTTGGATGCGGAGAGCCAGGATGTACAGTCGGATGTGAATGTGACCGTTATATGGAGATCTGGAACAACGTATTTACACAGTTTGACAACGACGGACATAATAACTATACAGAATTAGAGCAGAAGAACATCGATACAGGTATGGGACTGGAACGTCTGGCATGTATCGTGCAGGATGTTGATTCCATGTTCGATATCGATACATTAAAGGCTTTAAGAGACCATGTATGTAACATGGCAGGAGTAGAGTATCAGAAGGATGATAATACAGATACATCGATCCGAGTACTGACAGACCATATCCGTTCTGTAACATTTATGATCTCTGATGGTATCCTTCCATCAAACAGCGGACGTGGATATGTATTAAGACGTCTTCTCCGCCGCGCATGTCGTCACGGAAGACTTCTTGGAATCAAGGGAGCATTTCTTGTAGAACTGGCACAGACGGTTATTGACGGATCTAAAGACGGATATCCGGAACTGGAAGAAAAGAAAGACTTTATCTTTAATGTAATCGCAAAAGAAGAAGCACAGTTTAATAAGACGATCGACCAGGGACTTTCTATTCTTGCAGACATGGAAGAAGAGATGAAGAAGAACGGAGAGACGGTTCTTTCCGGAAAGAATGCATTTAAGCTGTATGATACTTATGGATTCCCAATCGACCTGACAAGTGAGATCCTGGAAGAGAAGGGTCTGACTTATGATGAGAAAGGATTTGAAGAAGCACAGAAAGAACAACGTGCAAAATCCGAAGGAACATTTGGTACACATAACTACAGCGGTAAAGATGCAAGTGTATACGACCAACTGGAGGCAGAATTATCTTCTGAATTTGTTGGATATGACCAGCTGGAAGTGGAATCTGAAGTAACAGCTATGACAAGTGAGACAGAAGTGGTAGATGCACTGACAGACGGAGATAAAGGAACGATCATTACTGCTAAGACTCCGTTCTATGCGACGATGGGTGGACAGGAAGCTGATAAAGGCGTGATCTGTACAGAAGACGGCGAATTTGTAGTGGAAGATGTTGTGAAGCTTGCAGGTGATAAATTTGGCCATATCGGACAGGTTACAAAAGGTATGGTCAAAGTCGGTGACAAGGTAATGCTGAAAGTTGACAAAGAGAATCGTGCACTTGCTGAGAACAATCACAGTGCAACGCATCTGCTTCAGAAAGCTCTTCGCATGGTACTTGGAATCATGTAGAACAGGCAGGGTCTCTGAACAATTGCACAGAGACTGCGTTTCGACTTTACACACTTCTCTGCCATGACAGCAGAAGAACTGCAGAAAGTGGAAGATATCGTGAATGAGAAGATTCGGGAGAATCTTCCGGTTGTGATCAAAAATATGCCGATCGAAGAAGCGAAGAAGACAGGAGCTGCTGCCCTGTTCGGAGAAAAATACGGTGACATTGTACGTGTTGTAAGTATGGGTGATTTTTCTGTCGAATTCTGTGGTGGTACACATGTAAGCAATACAGGCAATATCGTGGCATTCAAGATTCTGTCTGAGACAGGTGTTGCTGCCGGAGTGCGCCGTATTGAAGCTCTGACATCCAAAGGACTTCTGGATTACTATAGCGCTCAGGAGAAGAAGCTTCATGAGACTGCAAAATTACTGAAAACAACACCGGAAAACATCGAAGAGAAGGTTTCTCATCTGATGAATGAAAAATAAGGTATTAAAGGGCGAAGTAGAGAGCCTGAAGAGCAAACTTGCAAAAGATGCCATGGGTGATGTAATGAACCAGGTAGAAGAAGTAAAAGGTGTGAAATTCCTTGCTACAAGCCTGGAAGGTGTAGATATGAACGGCCTTCGTGATCTTGGAGACCAGTTAAAAGAGGAGTTGGGCGAAGGTGTGATTCTGCTTGCTTCTGTTAATGATGGTAAAGTAAGCCTGATGGCTACAGCTACAGACGGAGCTATGAAACAGGGAGCTCATGCAGGTAACCTGATCAAAGCAGTTGCCAAATTAGTTGGCGGCGGTGGCGGCGGCGTCCGAATATGGCGCAGGCCGGCGGTAAGAATCCGGCAGGTGTAGAGGATGCTCTGAAGGCTGCAAAAGAAGCATTAGAAGGACAGCTTGCATAAAATTTTACTGTCAATTCGCGAAATTTTGCAATTTTTCCAAAGTGGAAGAAAGTTGTTGACGTAAGAAAAAATATGTTATAATCATATGTAGTGCAATAAAAATACCCGAACAGTCGTATGATGCACAATATAGGACTGGAGGGAGGTTAGGTGTGAGTCTATGTCAAATGTAATCGTTAAAGAAAACGAATCGTTAGATAGCGCTTTACGCAGATTCAAAAGAAACTGTGCAAAGGCTGGTATTCAGCAGGAAATTCGTAAAAGAGAACATTACGAAAACCAAGCGTAAGACGCAAAAGAAATCTGAAGCTGCTAGAAAACGTAAGTATAACTAATATGTGCAGAAATAGAGTGTCGTATGACACTCTATTTTTTATACTTGTATATGACGGAAAAGTTCATGATAAAAATATTTAAAAAAATTTTCAAAAAACATATTGACGTTTCAAAAACACAGGTATATACTGTGAATCGTTGAAAGGCAAAGGCGCCATACCCGTTTGGGTGTGGTGTCCTTTTTTCGTTCTAATGACAGAGTGATAAAAGGATAGGAAAACGAACGAGATCATAATTCAACAAATTCGAAAATGAATGAAAGTGAGGAGTTTTATTATGAGATTAAAGGATACGGGACTTACAGCACAAGAGTTGAAGGACATGGTCAATAAGTATATGGTGGAGACTTATGAAAGATATGATTTCATTGCAGAGAGAGCAGAGGGCATGTATCTGTATGATGAAGAGGGAAATGCATATCTTGATTTCTACGGTGGAGTTGCCGTTAACAGCTGTGGTAACAGAAATCCAAAAGTCATTGCAGCAATCAAGGATCAGTTAGATGATATCATGCATACATTTAACTACCCATACACAATTCCACAGGCATTACTGGCTAAGAAGATCTGTGATACGATTGGAATGGATAAGATCTTTTATCAGAACTCCGGAACAGAAGCCAATGAGTGCATGATCAAGATGGCAAGAAAATACGGTGTGGATAACTTTGGACCGGAAAGATATCACATCATTACAGCAAAACATGGTTTCCATGGAAGAACATACGGAGCAATGTCTGCAACAGGACAGCCGGACAATGCCATCCAGATGGGATTCAAACCAATGCTTCCGGGATTCGATTATGCAGAATATAATAACCTTGAAGATTTCAAATCTAAGGTAACAGAGAATACGATCGCAATCATGATTGAGCCTGTACAGGGTGAAGGTGGTGTGCATCCTGCAACACAGGAATTCATTGAAGGACTTCGTAAATTATGTGATGAAAAAGATATGTTACTCCTGTTTGATGAGGTTCAGACAGGATGGGGACGTACCGGAGCACCGATGGCATACATGGGATATGGCGTGAAACCAGATGCAGTGTCCATGGCAAAAGCAGTCGGAGGCGGAATGCCATTAGCAGCATGCTGTGCAACAGAGAAAGTAGCAAAAGAATTTACGGCAGGAACACATGGTTCTACATATGGCGGACACTGTGTAACATGTGCAGCAGGTCTTGCATCTGTAACAGAAATTCTTGATAATAACTTAAGTGAAAATGCAAAAGAAATGGGAGAATACATGAAACAGGAACTTGCAAAACTCCCGCATGTGAAAGAAGCAAGAGGACGTGGATTGCTGGTCGGATGCGAATATGATATTCCGATCGCTGTAGAGGTAAAACACGGATGCCTTGACAGAATGGCACTGATCACAGCAATCGGAGACAGTGTAAACCGTATGATCCCGCCACTTATCGTAACAAAGAAACAGATTGATGAGTTGATGTTGATCATGAGAGCGTCTATCGAAGATGCAGCTGCAAAATACTAATTCAGACAATACCACAATTTTGATTCATAAACTACCTTTAAAAAGAGGCTGCCGGCAATTATGCTGGCAGCCTCTTACGTATTATGCTTCTTCTTCATCGGGAACGGGTTCGGGAACCTCTGTATCCCCGTTGTATTCAATGTCCGGAAGTAGTTCAAAATAAAAATCCTGATATTCTTTTGAAAGCGCCTGGATAATCTCTTTCTGCACAGATTTGAATTTGGAAATAGAAATCATATCACGGTTCATGGTGATATACACGCTGATCCATAATTTTCGTCCGGTACGCAGGATATCATAATATAATTTTGTGTCCCCGTATGTGGCAAGAATCGGAGATACGATATCTTTGATCTCCTGGACCGTTTCTTCCTCCGGAGGGAGTAAGAACAGGTCCCGAAGTCCCGTGATCACGGTTTTATCGGAACCGGAAGCATAAAAAGGGACAGGATGATCGCCAGTATCGGATCGAGATAAGGAATCAAAGGCTGGAACCATTCTCCGGTTATGATCTGCGGCAGAAAGAATGCGATGCACATACCAAATGATGCAACAGAGTCGATCTGCCATTCCTGGATCTCCATGATCACGATCGGTGAAGTCAGTTTACTGTTCATCCTGCGAAGCAGGAAGATTACAGCAATACTGACTAAGGTGGCACTCATTTCAAAATACGCAACCATGGAAAAGTTGACATGCTGGCCGCCGTGGAAGATGATCTGGATGTTGTTAATGATCAGTCCGACGGTAACAGCAATCATGATCGCACCTTTACAACAACAAATAAGGATTCAATCTGCTGGTAACCAAATGGGTGGCTTTCGCTGGACGGCTTGTACATCAGCGGAACCAGTGAAAGTGACACGAATACCATCAGAATCTCGACGCCGTCATAGACACTGTCCAGAAGGACGGCCTGCGACCTTGTGATGACCGCCATAACGATCTCCAGGATTACGAAAATCGTACTTCCTGTGATGGAGATACGGAGTGCGGATTTTTCGTATTTCTGTTTATTCCGGCTAGAATGCATAATGTATCTTCTCCTTTGGCAAAATGGAATCAAGTTCATGGTAGAGTCGTGCGATCGGAAGGCCGACTACATTATTATAATCACCTTCGATCCCTTTTACGTGGATGGCAAATGCGCCCTGGATGCCGTAAGCGCCGGCTTTGTCAAGAGAATCACCGCTGTCAACATAAGTATGAAGATCCTCTTTTGTGACTGGATAAAATGTAACATCCGTTTTTTCGTAAAATGTATGTAGGATCTGCTTCCCGCTGATATGTCCTGCGAATGTGACTCCGGTATAGACTTGATGTGTGCGGTCCGCGAGCATGGAAGCATATCAAAGGCTTCCTCGTTATCAGCCGGTTTTCCGAGAATCTCACCGCGATAAGATACAATGGTGTCAGCACCGATCACGATACAGTCTTCTGTCTGATATGCAGGATTATCTTTTATCCGTGATTCGTATACATCAAGAGCTTTTTGGTGTGCCAGTTCCATCACGACATCGGATGGAATATCTTTTGTAATCTTTTCTTTAACTGCAGACGGGATAACATCAAAAGAAAATCCTGCCTGGGTAAGCAGCTCCTGCCGTCTGGGAGAAGCTGAGGCTAATACGTATTTCATGACTTTTTCTCCTTGTGACTTTTTAGATATAAAGGTGTCAGAGACAGAGATCCCCCGACAACATCAATTATAGTATAGCATAAAATGAAAAAAACAGAAATTTATAAGAAATAAAATTTGTAATGTAAAAATTGCAATCGCAGTGCAGATTCGATATAATGTTAACAAGTATAAGTATCAGAAACGGAGGTTTAGTGTTATGTATATCAGTGAAATAAGGACAAAAGCACCGGCAGACGAGAGAATGCCGTTAGAGCGTAAATTCTACGATACATTGGAAAAATTAAAAATCCCATATGAACAGGTAGACAATGATCCGGCATCTTCTATGGAAGAATGTGCGGAAGTAGACAAGGCGATCGGAACGGAGATACGGAAGAATGTGTTCCTATGTAATCAGAAGAAGACGACATTCTTCTTGCTGGTGATGCCGGCCGATAAAGCGTTTGACACGTCTTCTTTCAGTAAGAAGCTGGGCGTATCCCATATGTCATTCGCACCACCGGAGAAGATGCTGGAACATCTTGGTACAACACCGGGATCTGCAAGTGTTGCGGGACTTCTGACGGATGAAGATGATTATGTGCAGGTGATCATAGATAAGGAAGTTGCAGAGGCAGAATGGTTCGGATGCAATCCGGGGATCAATACCAGCCATTTGAAATTCAAGACAAAAGATCTGCTTCAGAAATATCTTCCGGCGATTCATCACAGAGCAAGGATTGTGGATCTGTAGAGTGCAGAAAAAACGCAAAAGCAGACTTCTAAAAGAAAAGAGAAGAAAATAAAAAGGAATAGTAGCAGTTACAAAAATATGAAGACATCAGAAGATTTAAAACAGATATTGGAACGCATTGATCACAGGGGATATCCGGCATATAAGGATACAAGAGGCGTATACCAGTTTGGAACATATATACTGGGAATTGATCATGTACAGGGAGATCCGTTTGCAGCACCGTCCAGGTTACATATACAGGTGGCCGGAAGAGCAGTACGGATTCCGAAAGAACTATATGACAGCAAACATAAAAAAGACGGCGGTGGCAGATTATCTGCTGCGAAATTTTTGCAAAGCAGCTGGAACGGCATTCGTTTCAGGCACATGGTTCCGGAAAAAGCGGAATTATTCAGGTGACGAGATGTGGTCAGGAAGTGCTGGAACGTACGGCGTGTGAGATAGATGAAAAGACAGGGGATGTGACTGTCCGCTTTGAAGTCGGATTTCCGGCAAGAGGACGTACGATACAGGCAGGAGAGCTGGTTAAAATTCTTTATCAATATCTCCCGGCATGTGTGGAAAAAGCATTATATTATAAAAATATGGACCGCAATGCAGTAAAGCAAGCAGCAGAACTTTCCGTGGATCAGGAATATATCCGTGAACAGTTGAAAAAGAAGGACTGGTCGCATTTGTTGCTGACGGATCTATACTCCCGAGAGAATCGGGGGTTTCCCAGAGACCGATGAAGGATGCGGTACCGTTTGCTTCACCGGATTCTATGAGAATTACTATGAAGCTTCCATATAAAGGTATGCTTACCGGAATGGGGATCCGAAAGGGGTTACCTTGATCGTAGGTGGCGGCTACCATGGCAAATCTACACTTTTGAAAGCATTAGAAAGTGGTGTATATCCACATGTTGCGGGAGACGGAAGAGAATATGTGGTCACGGATGATACGGCAATGAAGATCCGTGCGGAAGACGGAAGAAGTATCCGGCATACAGATATTTCCATGTTTATCAATGATCTGCCAAATGGAAAAGATACTTATGCGTTCGATACAGAAGATGCGAGCGGAAGTACATCACAGGCGGCAAATGTCATAGAAAGCATGGAAGCGGGAACACAGGTGTTCCTGATTGATGAAGATACAAGCGCAACGAACTTTATGGTCAGGGATGAACTGATGCAGCAGGTGATCCACCGTGATATGGAGCCGATCACACCATTTATTGAGCGAGTGAGGGAGCTTTATCGGGAATATGGAATATCGACCGTGCTGGTAGCGGGAAGTTCCGGATCCTATTTCCAGATTGCGGATCAGATCGTTCAGATGGATAAGTATGTTCCGAAAGAAATTACGGAACTTGCAAAGAAAGCAGCTGCAGACTATCCGGCATTGAAGTTCCCGGAAGAAAAGCCAAAAGAGCCATCCTATGACCGGAAAGTACGCAGAAATCCGGGTATTCGACAGAAAGGCAGAGTAAAATTGAAAACAATGGGGCGTGATGCAATCATGATCGGTCATGAGACGATCGATCTGCGGTATGTGGAACAGCTTGTGGACAGTGAACAGTTGAATACGCTGGGGCAGATTGTGCGCTTTCTGGAAGAGGAGATATTTGATGGAAAGAAGACGCTTGGACAGGCTGTGGAACAGGCGGAGAAGCTGTTGAATAAAAGGGGACCTGCCGGAATGTGTGAAGGAAACATTGTACCGGGCAATCTTGCAAGACCGCGTATACAGGAGATTTATGCCTGTATGAACCGTTACAGAAAGCTTGGAACACCACAGGAAAGAGAGGGGATAGAATATGAGAGTCATTGCCGGAAGTGCAAGAAGAACACAGTTAAAGACGTTAGAAGGCATGGATACCAGACCAACGACAGACAGGATCAAGGAGACATTGTTTAACATGATCGCTCCATATTTATATGACAGCATCTTTCTGGATCTGTTTGCCGGAAGCGGCGGAATCGGGATTGAAGCTCTGAGCAGGGGAGCAATGGAAGCTGTATTTGTAGAGAAAAATCCAAAAGCTATGGCATGTGTCAGAGAGAACCTTCAGAAGACACATTTTGAAAGAAAAGGGATGACCATGCAGATGGATGTGATGACAGCTCTCTATAAATTAGAGGGAGAAAAGCAGTTCGATTATATATTTATGGATCCACCGTATAATCATGAATTAGAAAAAGCGTGCTGACTTATCTTGCGGAATCATCGCTTTTGTCAGAGGAAGGAATCATCATTGTAGAAGCTTCCAAAGAGACAGAATTTGATTACGCGGAAGATCTCGGATATCACATCATCAAAGAAAAAGAATATAAAACAAACAAGCATGTATTTTTGGAACCTGCGGGAAGGAAAGAAATATGTTAACTGGAATCTATCCGGGAAGCTTTGACCCGGTTACATACGGACATCTGGATATCATCAGAAGATCTGCCGGAATGGTGGATGAACTGACAGTCGGAGTGTTGAATAATAAAGCAAAAACCCCGTTGTTTTCCGTAGAAGAACGTGTTAAAATGTTAGAGGAAGTAACGAAAGACATAGCAAATGTTAAGATTATTCCATTTGAAGGACTGCTGGTGGATTTTGCCCATAAGCTGGATGCGAAGGTTGTAATAAGGGGACTGCGGGCAATCACCGATTTTGAATATGAGTTACAGATGGCGCAGACAAATCATAAGCTTGCGTCGGATGTTGAGACAGTTTTTCTGACAACGAATCTGCAGTATTCATATTTAAGCTCTACTACAGTGAAAGAAGTAGCGGCCTTCGGAGGAGATATATCCCAATTTGTGCCGGAATACATAGAGCAGAAAGTCTGGGAGAAAATGAAACATAGAAGGAGAGTGTAAATATTATGAGCAGCCGTATTGAGCAGATCATAGAGGAAATTGAAGAGTATATCGACAGCTGTAAATTCCAGCCGTTGTCGACAACAAAAATAATTGTAAATAAAGATCAGATGGACGAACTGTTAAGAGAGCTTCGTATGAAAACACCGGATGAGATCAAGCGTTACCAGAAGATCATTGCGAACAAGGATGCGATTCTGGCTGATGCACAGGCAAAAGCAGACGGCATGATCCAGGAAGCACAGATTCAGACAAATGAGCTGGTAAGTGAGCATGAGATTATGCAGCAGGCATATGCACAGGCAAACGAGATCGTAACCGCAGCAACTGCACAGGCACAGCAGATACTGGACAATGCAACGAACGATGCAAACCAGATCCGTGTCGGAGCCATTCATTATACAGATGATCTCCTTTCTCAGGCGGAGAGTGCGATTGGACGCACACTGGATACATATACATCGAAGTATGACAGTCTTGTAAACTCTCTTCAGGAATGTTACGACATGGTACGTAACAACAGAGCAGAGCTTGATGTTCCGCCGGAGACAGAACAGAATGTACAGCAGGAGTATCCGCAGGATCAATATCCGGCAGAAGAA
>ENA-OPZD01000078-OPZD01000078.1-human-gut-metagenome-genome-assembly--contig:-NODE-78-length-38749-cov-4.581586_pt1 | contig 38749 bp, 39 predicted proteins | sample MGYA00242479_ERZ504495 | MGnify/ENA primary metagenome ERZ504495 (study PRJEB26092, sample SAMD00036286) | human gut metagenome | host: Homo sapiens | study: EMG produced TPA metagenomics assembly of... | reverse complement strand
TCGTCCCATGCTCGAACAGTCCTGCTCACGACGGAGAGCCCACTGGGCTCTCCTGTTCGTGCGGAACTGCGCGTGGGACGATATGCGCGGGCAGGGCAGTATGGTTGCACGTCCTCTCAAAACGCCTTCGGAGGCATATGCGCGCGTAATACCCGCCCATGGTAGACTCGACAATCAGACACGCCCAACCGTTGCGAGGATCCATGAAGCACATCTCGTTTCTCATCAAACCGGCCAGCTCCACCTGCAACATGCGTTGCCGCTATTGCTTCTACGCCGACGTCGCCGAGCATCGCGAGACGGCCAACCACGGGATCATGGAAGCTCCTTGCGCCGAGGCGATCATCGACGCCGCGTTCGCCCTCGGTCCCGATACCGAGGTGACCTTCGCCTTCCAGGGCGGCGAGCCCACATGCGCGGGTCTCGACTTCTTCCGCTCCTTCTGCGCCTACGTCGATGAACATCGCACGCAGCAGACGGTGCACCTGGCCATCCAGACCAACGGGTACGTCATCGACGATACCTGGGCGGCCTTCCTCGCCGAGCGCGGCTTCCTCGTGGGCGTGTCCATCGACGGCTACCCCGAGATGCACGACTGGCTCCCGCCCGCGCCCGCGGCGTGGGCACCATGGCCCGCGTCCTCGATGCGGTGGCGGCACTCCGCCGCGCGGGAGCGGAATTCAACATCCTCACCGTCCTCACCGACCAGCTCGCGCATCACCCCCAAAAGCTCTATCGCTTCTACAAGCAGCACAAGTTCGACTTCGTCCAACTCATCCCCTGCCTGCCGGGGCTCGACGAGGCGAGCGACGAGTACTCGCTCGAACCCGAGAGCTTCGCGAGCTTTTACAAGACGTTCTTCCGCATGTGGCTCGAGGACTTCAAGCGCGGGGACCGCATGAGTGTGACGCTCTTCGACAACGTGATACCCCTGTTCGCGGGCGTTCGGCCCCAGCAGTGCGGCATGCTCGGGGCATGCGCTCCGCAATTCGTGGTCGAGGGCAACGGTGACGTCTACCCCTGCGACTTCTACGTGCTCGACCGATATCGCCTGGGCAACATCAAGACCGATTCCCTAGAGGAGATGGCGACGTGCGACGCGCTGCGGTCGTTCCTCGCCGAGCCCCGACGCGCGTGCACGCAGTGCGCGACCTGCCCATTCGAGCGCATCTGCCACAAGAACTGCAAGCGCCTCAATACCTGCTACTACCGCGAGGACTATTGCGGATACCGCGACTTCCTCGAGTACGCCGCGCCCGACATGATCGCCATTGCAAGGACGCTGCGCTAAAGCGCGAGTAAACGCGTTTTACGAGAGCCCGAACCTCATGAACGCATCACAGCATCGCGAAACGAGCGAAGTTGTACAGACTGATTACGATGATGAGCAACAACGCGAACACATACAGGCGGTCGATGGTGGCACTGTCCATCCGCTTCGACAGGCCACGGCCCACCACGGATCCCATGACGGCCATAAGGCTCATGCCCACGAGCACGACGAGCGAAAAATCCGGCACACTGCCGCTTGCGAGCGTGTAGATAAGGCTCGCCGTCTGTGAAAACGCAATGATGAACAAGGATGCCTGAGCCGCCGTTTTGCTCTCCATGGAAAAGAAGAACACCAAGATGGCCAAGTTGAACGGGCCACCGCCGATGCCGAGGAACGACCAGCAGGCACCGGCGAAAAAGCCAGCGAGGGCTTGTGGAGCGGAGCCCCGGAGTTCAACACCGCCAATGCGATCCTTGTTAAGGGTGTAGACGAGGACGAGCACCGAAAGAACGATCAGCACCGCTGCTTGCGCCGCACCCACCAGGTCGGCGTTGAGAAGGGCGGAGATCATTTGATTGAAGGCGATTTTACCCGCCACGCCGCCCACTGCAGAACCTATTGCAATGGGCATCAGCGACCGTGAGTTTATCGACGACGACCGAGCAAAAGCGTTTTGCGCGAGGGTGGACAGCGACATGACGAGCACCGAGACACTCGACAGAAAGCTTACCGTGCCAACACCCATCACGCCCATCGCGTCAACAACCGGCTTGATGATCACCCCGCCGCCGATTCCACACAACGGACCGAGCAACGAAGCAAGAAAGCAAACGATGAACACCGCGATGAAACGAAAGTCCACTAAGCACCTCTCAGACATAAACGAACATTTCGAACTAAATCGAACAGAAGGGTTGATGATACTATGTCCGGATGCGTGGGGCGCAGTATCTTATCCGCGTAGCCAAACCGGCGACTTCCCCCGCCAGCGTGATGGTACCAGCCGCGACCAGCTCCAGCCCGGAAGCAGTTGCCCAATCGAGCGCAGATGCGACGTCCTCAAAGACGGAAAGCACATCCCCCTCGTCGCGGCCCAGCTCACCAAGCTTGGCTCGCACGAGATCCGCGAGTTCCCCCGCGGGCATCGCACGGTCGCTCGCGGTCTGCGCGATGACGATTTGCGGAAACGCCGGCACGAGCACATCGACGATGCCCGACACATCCTTGTCGGAAAGAGCGGCGATGAGCAGGGCGGGTCGATTGGACATGCAGGGCTCCACCTCGTTGAGTGCGCGCACGAAGTTCTCGCAACTCTGAGGATTGTGGCAGGCGTCGACGAGCACCAACGGGTCGGTGCGGACCACATCGAAGCGGCCCGGTATGGGACAGGAGTCGAGGCTCCTCTCGAGCGCGCCGACGTTCAGAGCGCATCCAAGGTATCCCTCGGCCAACGCGATGGCACACGCGGCGTTTTGCGGCTGATACGCAGGTTTGCGCATGTCCACGCGATATTCCGCGCGGGGGGTCCGGGTGCGAAACGACACGACGCCCCCAATGCGATCGGGCTCGCGGAGCGTCTCGTACGAAACGACACAGGGCGTCACGCCACATGCAGCGCAGCGCTCGTCCATGACGCGCTGGACCTCCGGCACATGCGTACCCTCGCCCAAAACCACAAAGCGACCCGGCTTGATGACCGCCGCCTTCTCGCACGCGATCTGCCCGAGCGTGTCACCCAGAATACGCGTATGGTCGAGGCCGATGCCCGTAATCGCGACGGCAACGGGATCAGTCGCGCTCGTGGCGTCCCAGCGCCCGCCCAGGCCGACCTCGAGCACCGCCACGTCAACGCGGGCCTCCGCGAACACCACCATCGCCGCCACGGTCAGCAGGTCGAACGGCGTGATCGTGTAGGATGGCTCCCCGGCGGCGACGCGATGCGCGTTCACCCGACGACCCGCCTCAGCCGCGACGGACACGCCATGTGCGAACTCTGAGGGCTTGACCACGGCGCCGTCGACCTCCATGCGCTCCTCGTAGCGCACCAGCTGGGGAGACGTGTACAGGGCGGTTCGCTTGTCCTCGCCACGCAGGATGGCCGCGGCAAAGCGCGTGGTGGATGTCTTGCCGTTCGTTCCGGCGACCTGAATGCAATCGAAGTGCTCATCGGGGCGCTCAAGCTCCGCGAGCATATCGACCACCGTCTCGAGCAGCGGGCCCGCGTCGCCGGAGTCTTGCCGGTATCGGCAGCGATGGCAACCGCGTCATCATAGGCGAGCTCGGCCACTTCGAACGGAACGCTATAGACTCCCTGGCGCTTCATGCAGCCCTCCTAATTGCGATCTTCGCGGCCGTACACAAACCAGTACGCGGCAGCGATCGCGACGCCGCCCACGATATTGCCAAGCGTGACGAACACGAGATTAGAGGCAACCCCCAGCACCACCACGGACGAACCGCCCCACAACGCCTCGATAGCCAAGCCAAGCGGGAGAAAGAACATGTTCGCGACCGAGTGCTCAAAACCCAGGACCACAAAGGCGACCACGGGCAGTATGGCGGCAGCGAGCTTGTCACACACCGTCTTGCCAGCGCTGCCCATCCACACGGCAAGGCAAACGAGCACGTTGCACAGGATGCCGCGCGAGAACGCGACGACCGGACTTAAGGACGCCTTAGATGCCGCGACCGAGCAAGCAAGCTCGCCGACGGCTCCTCCCTGCATCTCGGCAAAGCCCGAAACGAGGAGCAACACGACCACCAAAAGGGCTCCCACGGCGTTGCCCGCGTACACAATCGCCCATTTACGCAGCATACGAACGAGCGGATACCGCCCATCGAGCACGCCGATAACCATGAGGCAGTTACCGGTGAACAACTCGGCACCGGCAACGAGCACCAAAACAGGCCCAGGCAGAACGCGAGACCGCCCAAAACGAGCGAGATGGTCGGGAAAGCGACACATCGGACCGTACCATGAGCATGAACGACGCGCCCAGGGCCACAAATGCGCCGGCTAGGATCGCCAAAACGAACGCCCGACCGCGCGTGAGACGCGCCTTGGCAAAGCCGATATGGACGAATGCCTCTTGCGTCTTCGCCGGTGGAAGCATCACCGTGCCGTTTTCGTTATCTGCCATATGTGCCCTCCCCATACTACCGGCACTGGCCCCAATTGCATACGGGGCGCAGCTGGGGAGTAACCTATCTCAGTTGTATCCATGTCTAGGGTTTTCCAGGTGCCCCAAATCCGGCCGAACGTAAAGGCGCGGTGTACGGACGTACATAAGCCTTTAGGTTCGACCGGGAGATGGGGTGTCTGGGAAAGCCGACTATGCGAAGTCCTCAAGCTGCGCCTTGATGGCAGCGATGGTCTCCACCAGCTCAGCGGCACGCTCGCGCTTCTTGGCGACGACCTCGGGGGCGGCCTTCGCCACAAACCCCTCGTTGCCGAGCATACGCTCGCGCCTGCGAGCTCCTTCTCGGCAGCCTTCAATTCCTTCTCCATGCGGGCGCGTTCGGCGTCGAAATCGACAAGATCACCCATGACGACGTAGGCGTCGAAATCCGGACCAGCGAGAGCGATGGCCTTCTCGGGCTTCACGAACTCATCGGCCGTGAGAACCACGAGCTCGCTCACATTGGCCAATCCGCGGATGAAGTCGGCCATGCCGATAATGTCTTCGGCAACCTCGGCAGTGCCGGCCTTGACCTCGCAGCGCAACTCCTGCTTGGGGGAGATGCGATAGCGGGCGCGCGTGGAACGAACATCGGACACGAGTGCGCGCGCAAGTTCGAACGTGCGCTCGGCGGGCTCGTCGATGAAACGGGCGAGGTCCGCAGGCTCGGGCCAGGAGGCGATCATGAGAGCCTCGGCGCGCTCAATCGAACCGTCCTCGTTCACGTCGAGCCAGCTTGCGGGCATCTGGTCCCAAATGGCCTCGGTCACGAACGGCATGAGCGGGTGCATCAGGCGCAGAGAGGCGTCGAGGACGAACATGAGGTTGCGCTGGGCCTGGAGGCGCGCCGCGTCATCCTTAAGACGGGTCTTGGTGACCTCGACGTACCAGTCGCAGACCTCGTTCCAGAAGAAGTTCTGAACACCGCGCGCCATCTCGCCGAACGTATAGTGCTCAATGCCCTCGGTGACGAGTTGGGCGGCCTTCGCGAGGCGGCTGAACATCCAGGCGTCGGCAGCGGTCTCGGCAACCGGCTCGCCCGGGGTGTAGCCATCCATGTTCATAAGCAGGAACCGGCTCGCATTCCAGATCTTGGTGACGAAGGAGCGGGCCTGTTCGGTGCGGGCGGAACCCTTGAGCGCCTTGGTCTTCTTGTCGATGTCGGCGTCGAACTTGACGTCCTGGTTGGTGGTGCACAGCGTGAGCAGGTTGAAACGCATGGCGTCGGCGCCGTACATGTCGATGAGGTCCATGGGGTCCACACCGTTGCCCTTGGACTTGGACATGCGGCTGCCGTCCTTGGCGAGGATCGTCGGGTAGATCACGACATCGTGGAACGGCACCTCGTCGAGGAAGTACAGGGAGCTCATGACCATGCGGGCAACCCACAACGCGATGATGTCGCGTGCGGTGACGAGCGCCGTAGTGGGGTGATGACCCTCGAGCTGCTCGGGGTGCAGCGGCCACCCTTGCGTGGCAAAGGTCCACAGCTGGGAGCTAAACCAGGTGTCGAGCACGTTCTCGTCCTGGTGAACATGGGTGCAGCCGCACTTGGGGCAGACGGTGACGTCGTCCATGCAGGCGTCTTCCCAACCGCATTCCTCGCAGTAGAACACGGGGATACGATGACCCCACCACAGCTGGCGGGAGATGCACCAATCTTTCAGGTTCTCCATCCAGGTGGTGTAGGTGTCGGTCCAGCGGGCGGGGTGGAAGGTCACGCGACCGTCGCGCACAGCGTCGAGCGCGGGGCCCTTCAACTTGTCGACCGCGACGAACCACTGCTCGGAGAGCCAGGGCTCGAGCGTGTTATCGCAGCGGTAGCAGTGCATGACGGAGTGATCGTGCTCTTCGATATGGTCGAGCAGGCCGTGCTCCTCGAACCAAGCGAGAACAGCCTCGCGGCACTCGTCTCGGGTCATGCCGGTGAACTCACCGTAGCCCTCGACCACCACGGCATGCTCGTCGAAGATGTTGATCTTCTCCAGGCCGTGGGCCTCGCCCATCGCGTAGTCGTTGGGGTCGTGCGCCGGGGTGACCTTGACGAAGCCGGAGCCGAAGTTCGGATCCACATGCCAGTCGTCGAAGATGGGAATCTCGCGGTCCACAATCGGGAGTTTGACGGTCTTGCCCACGAAGGCAGCCTTCTCGGGATCCTTGCTGGACACGGCGATACCGGTATCGCCCAGCATGGTCTCGGGGCGCGTGGTGGCCACGACGATGTACTCCTGGCCGTTGACGGGCTCGGTCAGCGGGTAGCGGAGGTGCCACAGGTGGCCCTTCTCGTCCTTGTACTCGGCCTCATCGTCGGAGATGGCGGTGGTGCAGCTGGGGCACCAGTTAACGATGCGCTTGCCACGGTAGATCAGGCCATCGTGGTACCAATCACAGAAGACCTTGCGCACCGCCTCGGCGTACTCGTCGTCCATGGTGAAGCGCTCGCTGTCGAAATCGACGGAGCAGCCATACGCTTGATTTGCTCGACGATGGTGCCGCCGTACTCGTGCGTCCAATCCCAACAGGCATCGATGAACTTGTCACGCCCGATCTCCAAGCGGGAGATGCCCTCGGACTTGAGCTTCTTATCGACCTTGGTCTGGGTGGCGATACCCGCGTGGTCGGTGCCGAGAATCCAACGCGTGGAGCGACCGCGCATGCGGGCCATGCGAACAATGGCGTCCTGAATGGAGTCGTCGGTGGCGTGGCCCATGTGAAGGATGCCCGTCACGTTGGGCGGCGGGATGGTGACGGTGCAGTCGCCCACGCCCTCGCGGCGCTTGTAGTAGCCGCCATCGAGCCACTTCTTGAGGATCGTCGGCTCATTGACCGCCGGATCGTAATTCTTGGGCATCTCTTCTGCCATGAGTGTCCTTCCTATGGATACGTTAGTCCAGGTCGATGTCGGATCCCTCGTAAACGCGGCGAGGCTGCTCGTCTCCCTGCACGGCGGCTGCGGTCACCACAACTTGGCTCACGCCCTGCTCACTCGGCAGGTCGAACATCGTCTGCTGGAGCAGCTCCTCGCAGATGCTGCGCAGGCCGCGGGCGCGTCTTGCGAGCAAGGGCCTTCTTGGCGATCTCATGCAGAGCCTCGGCCTCGAACACGAGCTCGACGCCCTCCATGGCAAACATGCGGCGATACTGCTTGACCACGGCGTTCTTGGGCTCGGTGAGGATTCCCACCAGGTCGTCCTCTGACAGAGCCTGGGTCTGCGTGATGACCGGCGTACGGCCAATGAACTCGGGGATCATGCCAAAGTTGTTGAGGTCCTCGGGGAGTACCTGCTTGAGGAGGACGTTCTCGTCCTTTGACGTGGGGCCGGCGATCTCGGAATTGAAACCGACGCCCTGGTTTCCCACGCGATCGGAGATGATCTTGTCGAGTCCCACGAACGCGCCACCGCAGATGAACAAGATGTTCGTGGTGTCGATCTGGAGCAGCTCCTGCTGAGGGTGCTTGCGTCCGCCCGTGGGCGGGACGCTCGCGACGGTACCCTCAAGGATCTTGAGGAGCGCCTGCTGCACGCCCTCACCGGAGACGTCGCGCGTAATGGAGAGGTTCTCCGCCTTGCGTGCGATCTTGTCGATCTCGTCGACGTAGATGATGCCGATCTGCGCGCGATCGATATCGCCGTCGGCGGCGGTGATGAGCTTGAGCAGGATGTTCTCGACGTCCTCGCCCACATAGCCCGCCTCGGTGAGCGCCGTGGCATCGGCGATGGCGAACGGAACCTCGAGCACGCGGGCGAGCGTCTGGGCGAGCAACGTCTTGCCGGTGCCGGTGGGACCGAGCAGCAAGATATTGCTCTTGGCAAGCTCGACATCTTCGTCCAGGGACGCAGCGTGGGCACCACGGCAGCGGCATCCGACGCATCCCCCTCGAGCACGCGACGATAGTGGTTGTACACCGCCACGGACATGGCGCGCTTAGCGTCCTCCTGACCCATGACATACTGCGACAGGGCATCATAGATCTCATGCGGCGTGGGAACGCGCGTGATGAGCTTCGACGCGGTCTCGCGCATGGTCGGTGCGGGAGCCTCCTCTACCGGTGACTCCGGCGCGGCAGCCCCATCCTGTTGAGCAGCGTAAGCGGCCCCAAAGGCGCGCATCATCTCGTCCTGGGCAAAGGACTGCTCGAGAATCTCATTGCACGCCTCAACGCACTCGTCGCAGATGAACATGCCGTCATGCCCGCGCACGAGCTTGCGCACCTGATCTTGCGTCTTGCCGCAGAATGAGCAGCGGACCGGAACCTCACCATCGGAGCCCGGCGTACGGCCAAAGTCCTCCCCCGCCATTAGTGCTCGCTCCCGGAGTCGTTGCGGGAGGTCACGATGCGGTCGATAAGGCCGTATTCGAGGGCTTGATCGGCGCGAAGGTAATGATCACGCTCGGTATCCTGTTCAACCTGCTCAAAAGGCTTGCCCGTGGCATCGGACAAGATGTGGTTGAGCGTGGTGCGCGTCTCGCGGATCTCGCGGGCGGCGATCTCAATCTCGGTCTGCTGGCCCTGGCTCCGCCGCTGGGCTGATGGATCATGATCTTGGAATGGGGCAGGCAGAAGCGCTTGCCCTTGGCACCGCTCGCAAGAAGAACCGCAGCCATTGACGCCGCCATGCCAACGCAGATGGTGGAAACATCGGGCTTGATGTAATTCATGGTATCCAGGATGGCAAGGCCCGAATAAACCTCACCGCCCGGCGAGTTGATGTAGAGCGAGATGTCCTTCTCGGCATCCTGGCTCTCAAGATGCAACAGCTGTGCAATCACGAGGTTCGCGGTCACCGAATTGACCTCCTCGCCAAGGAAGACGATGCGATCGTTGAGTAGGCGCGAATAAATGTCGTAGCTGCGCTCTCCGCGAGGAGTCTGCTCGACGACGTAAGGCACGAGCGCAGAGTCGATGCGATGGATCATATGGCTCCCTTCGGGATAGGACGCCGCGAATCGGCGCCTGAAGATGCTGTTTGGTCGTCATCGAGTGAACGCTGAAGAACATTTGGCACTCGATAGAAACGTACGGTGCCCAATCCCGCCGAGCGCGATGGGGCACCGTACGCAAATCAGCCGTACAGCCGCTTATGATCATCGCCATTTTGCCGAAGGCCATGCGAGAGCACAGAGTCCGGCGGGCGTGACGCAGATGCGCTACTCGGCCTTGGCCTCAGCGGCGCGAGCGGCCTCGTCGACCTCGGTCACCTTGGCGTTCTCGACCAACCAGTCGACAGCTTGGAACGACGAATGGAATCGCGGATGGCGGGCATGCGGCCCTCGGCGAGGAACTGAGCCTTGGAGGCTTCGACGTCCTCAACACCAGCGCGCTCGAACTCGCCGTTGACATCCTCGTCGGTGACCTCGACCTTGAGCTCGCGAGCGAGCGCGTCGAGGGCGAGGGACTCGCGGGCAACGTCGTTGGCCTGACGGTGCAGGTCGGAGATGAACTCCTCAGAGCTAATGCGGTTGGCCTGCAGCCAGCCGTCGAGGCTCATGCCGCGAGCGGAGAGACTCTGCAGGAAATTCTGGCCGAGCTCCTGGAAGACGGACTGCTCGTAGTCCTCGTCCATCTCGTCAAGCTGAAGACGCTCGGCGAGCTTGGCGACAGCGCGATTCTCCTTGAGCTGCGGGAGCTGGGAGGACTTGTCGGACTCGATCTCGAGCTTCACAGCGTCGCGCATGGCGTCAATGCCATCGAAGCCGAAGTTGGTCTTTGCGAACTCATCGGTAAGCTCGGGGAGCTTGCGCTCCTTGACACTCTTGACGGTGACCTCGACGGAAGCCTCCTCGGCGCCCTCGACCTCCGGCGTCCAAGAAATGGTCTTGGTCTCGTCGACGTTCATGCCGAGCAGGCCCTCGTCGAACTCCTTGGGCAGATTACCGGAACCCATGGCGATCATGCGGCCCTCGCCGGCGAGCGCCTCGGCGTTGGCGACGTTCCTGATGTCAACGGTCACATAATCGGCGGCCTCGACGCCACGCTCGACGTCCTCAAAACGTGGCGTGGTAACCCATGAGCATGTCGACCTGCTGGTCGATCTCGGCCTCGGTGACCTCCGCGGGAGGCATCTCGATCTCAACGGCATCGTAAGAGGAGAGCTCGGGGGTGGGGCGCAGGGCGAACTCGACCACATAGGTGTAATCGGTGCCATCGACGCACAGGTCGATCTCCTGGTAATCGCCCTCCTTGACGGGAACGATGTCAAGCTCGTTGAGGACGTTGCCCTCGTTGGCGCCGATCAGCTCATTGGTGGCCTGCGCGAGCACGGCCTCCTTGCCCAGGGCGGAGTCGATCACGGGACGCGGGGCCTTGCCGGCGCGGAAGCCGGGGAAACGGTACTTCTTGGCAGCCTCCTTGTAGGCCTTCTTGATGGCCGCGTCGACGTCGGCAGCCGGGATGGTGACCGTGGCGGTGAGCTTGGCGTCCTTCACGTCAGAAGTGATGTTCAACGTTCCTCCTCTAATACATGCCCGGCATATGTGGGTGCCGGGGTCCCTTTGGTACCTTGTATGCGTGTGTGGTGCGGGCGAAAGGACTCGAACCTTCACGGGAATCCCACTGGAACCTAAATCCAGCGCGTCTACCAATTCCGCCACGCCCGCAGCTAGTCACACAGGCGAACATAATAGCAAAAAGAACGGCTACGCGCTTGTCTGCAACAAGAAGCGTCAAAACCCGCATCACAGCTGCACATACCCCTGCATACATCTCCAGCTGCGCTCGCGTGCGATTTAGCGGGAGAGCTGACTTTTGCCGAGCAGCTCACCCTTATTGAAGAACTCACCGGATCGTGGTCTCTTCCCGAACGCAATGTTGCCGAAGAAGATGACGATGGGCTGGACTTCATCGGCAAGGCAAGCGGATATTATGATTGCGAGCCCGCTACCTCACTTGAGGAAATACGCAAGTACCATTCCGATTCAAAATGGGTTGCGGGAAGAGAGGCGGCACGCCAAGCCATATCCGTTGCAACAGGCTCAAGCCGTTCGCCCATGGAGGCAATCATGTACTGCATGTTTGCCCTCCCCCACTCTCTGGGCGGATTTAATTGCGGTCCACTTAAACCGAACTACAAAATTGCGCTGATAGGAAAAGCCTCCATGCTGTCGGGATTGCCGTATGTCGTAGCCGATGCCTATCTTCCTCGCTTCAAAGCGATTCTTGAGTACAACGGTAGCTACCACGACGAGTCAACGATACGTCGTCGAGATGAGGCGCGGGCACTCGGGCTCATGAGCATGAACGTTGACGTATACCGGCTAAACGATCTGCAGCTCAAAGATGCGGCGGCACTCGAATCGGTCGCACGCACACTCTATCGGAGAAAGCAGATCCAGTTTAGTCCCCGAGCTCGTGCATACGCTTTAAAATGCTCGGAATTGCTCAGAGAATTGCGCCAGGCTGTCGGTCTCGGAAATTAACGGACTCGAGTATATGGCACTTGTTATGACTCACTTACAAAAAATGACAATGTGTACCTTTGAGCAGTGAGGAAAGGTGCCGAAGACGCTACTAAGCAACTTCGAAGGCATGGTGTACGAAGAAGAGCCCTTTTATATTTAACACCTGTTTGTTATCTCAACGCTTCAAGGCGTTTCACAGCAAATGCCTTCCTCAAAAGAGGTCCTTATCCGGATCCGAAGGTACATATTGTCGATATTTGTAAGTATTATTTCTCGGACAACATTTTCGAGGCGCCAGCGATCGGGATACCAAAGCGGGGCCCGCGCTCATGCGCGGGCCCCGCTTACGGTCAGGCACTGCCAGACCGGTTAAGAGCGCAAGGTCTAGGGGCTCCAGATACCCCGAGCCACGATGCTCTTAGACGATGCCCTGAGCCATCATGGCGTCGGCAACCTTCTTGAATCCAGCGATATTGGCGCCGACCATGTAATTGCCCTCGAAGCCGTACGCGGCAGCGGCATCATCGCAGGCATGGTAAATGCCGCGCATAATGCTCTCGAGCTTGGCGTCGACCTCGTCGAACGTCCAAGAAATGTGGCCGGCGTTCTGGCTCATCTCGAGACCAGAAGTGGCAACGCCGCCGGCATTCGCGGCCTTACCGGGCATGAAGGCGACGCCGTTCTCAATGAGGTAGTTGGTCGCATCGGTGGTTGTGGGCATGTTTGCACCCTCGCCGACTACCTTGCAGCCATTTGCCACGAGTGCCTGGGCGTCCTCGAGAAGCAGCGTGTTCTCACGAGCGCACGGCAACGCGATGTCGCAGGGAAGCTGCCACACGCCGCGACCGTCCTCCGCGTGCCAAGTGGCACTCGGGCGAGCGTCGACGTACATGGCAAGGCTCACGCCGCGGTCGTTGCCGGAACGCTTCTTGTTGTAGATATCCTCGAGCACCTGATAGTCGATGCCCTCGGGGTCCTCGACCCAGCCCTTGGTATCGGAAGCGGCAATCACCTTGCCGCCAAGCTGGGAGACCTTCTGGATAGCGTAAATGGCAACGTTGCCGGAACCATGAACCACGACGGTCTTGCCCTCGAAGGACTCTCCGTGGCACTTGAGATGCTCATCGACGAAGTACACGAGTCCGTAGCCGGTTGCCTCGGTGCGAGCGAGGGAGCCGCCAAACGAGAGCCCCTTGCCAGTGAGAACGCCCGTCCACTCATTGCGCAGGCGCTTGTACTGACCGAACATGTACCCAATCTCACGTCCGCCCACGCCAAGGTCACCGGCGGGAACATCGGTATCGGGGCCGATGTGACGGTAGAGCTCCGTCATGAAAGACTGGCAGAAACGCATGATCTCGTTGTTGGACTTGCCCTTGGGGTCGAAGTCGGAGCCGCCCTTGCCGCCGCCCATGGGCAGCGTGGTAAGGGAGTTCTTGAAAATCTGCTCAAACCCAGGAACTTGAGCATGCCCAGCGTCACCGTGGGATTGAAGCGCAGGCCGCCCTTGTAGGGCCCGATTGCGGAGTTGAACTCGACGCGGTATCCGCGGTTGACCTGACACTTACCGGAGTCGTCAACCCAGGGAACGCGGAACATGACAATGCGCTCGGGCTCGACCAGACGCTCGAGAAGAGACGCCTCCTCATATGCGGGCTCGTTGTCGACAGCGGGCGCGATCGAGGTAAGGACCTCGTCGGCGGCTTGGATGAATTCGGGCTGATCGGCATAGCGCTCGTGCAGCTCGGCGATGACCCTCTCGGTGTAGGTCATGGTTTGCCTCCAATGTATGAGAATGCTGATGCGGTGCATATAGTACTACGGCTGAATAGGGCAAAGGGAAAATGGAACGGACATGTTTCCTAGCGGTTTCGATGCGATGAACGCTCAATTGCCGATGACCGTTGCCGAATGCACGCAGGTGCTCTATAATCGCTAACGCCTTGGGATAAGCAGGGTCTTGGTACCCCAGCTGCTCAGCACCTTCGGGACGTGGCGCAGTTTGGTAGCGCGCCTGCTTTGGGAGCAGGATGTCGCAGGTTCAAATCCTGTCGTCCCGACCATATTCGCGGGCGTAGTTCATCGGTAGAACCTCAGCTTCCAAGCTGATGAGGCGGGTTCGACTCCCGTCGCCCGCTCCAGACAAAGACGCAGGCCAGAGTCGCTAAAACTCTGGCCTGTTTTGTTCTTCAGTTTTCATGGGGCACGCCGTGGGGCACACCTGCGCAAAAATGCGACAGAAAAACGCGGCAAGGAAGGCATGCCCCCTTTGCCGCGTTTTCAGTCGAAAGCACTTAGTGCCGGTTAGTTCTTACGCCGAAACAATCTGACACCGATGGCGGAAAGCGAAATGCCCGCAGCGCTCAGCAACCCAACAGTCGCAACCGGGTCGCCTGTGCGGGGCAGCGATGCGCCGCCATTCGATCCCGTAGAGCTATTGGGCTTCTGATCGGTCGCGCCGCCTGTTCCGCCACCAGGTTCTTGCTCACCGATGGCCGGCAACACAACCCGCTTTTCATCTCGGTACACGTTGCCCTCGAACTCGACCTCGGCTGTGTACACCACCAACCCGTCCTTGGTCTCGGTCGGCTCCGTCCGCACACTCGTGACCTTGCAGGCAAGCTCCTGAGTCTCACCGCTCGCCGTATGTTTGAACGTTGCGGTCGCCTCCGAGTAATCATCGGACCAGACGAACTCGGGAGCAAGGTAGCCCGCGACGGTGATGCGGTACACGGTGTCGCCCACCATGGCATCGGTCACGCCGGGAGCCACACCCGTGACCTTGAGGCGCTGATCGGTGCGCTCAGGATCGACCTTGACCACATGCGCGTATTTATTACCCTCACCCAACGAAGGGTTGAGCACAAAACGCTCCTCGCCCACTGAAGCGACGATGAGATACTGGCCACCGTCGACCACCTGAGCGGCATCGGTCACGCGAACATATCCGGAGATTGGCGATGTGCTCGCATCCTCCCCCTCCTTGGCTGGACGATAGAGCTCCATGGAGTCTCCAGCAAGGTCATTACCACCGCACTGGTCGAAGCAAGCTTTGCCGTCGCGCCAAAAATGCAGGTGCTTTTTCGTGCTCGTGTCATAAAGCCTGAACAGGTTGTTCGCCTCGAACTTAAGCTGGATGACGCCCGCCTGCCCCTGCCCGGGAAGACCTGCCTTCTCGATCTTGAGATATGCGGTCTCCCCGTCCTGCGTTGTACCGGAAACGGTCCAGTTCTCGCCGTTCGCGGTGAACGTGAAGAGCGCATCGCTCAAACGAATAGCCTCGCCCGCAAACGAGTTGTCCGAACCCAGACTGCCGGGAATCTCACCCCAGACCTCAGAGAGCTTTTGAGACGTGACTTCGATGGAGGCGATGCTTTCATCGGGCTTGTGGGCGATTTCGACACCATTGACGCCCAACGTCGTGCTCTCGCCGGGACTGACAACAACCTCGACGAGCTTCTCGGGGGCAACCGTCACCGTGTAGCTGACGCCAGACGCAGGGTCGACAAACTCCACCACGCCCTCGCGCTTGCCCTCAAACGTCACCGTCGAAGTACCGTCACCATTATCCTCGACCTTGATTCCAAGAATCGCGGTGTCGACATTCTCATATCCCTTGAGCGAACCCTCGATCTCAAACTCGATCTCGCCGTACAGGGGCACCGAAACATTCCGCTCGTTGCCAATCTCAGCGTTAGGGGCAATATCTTCGATGGAGAAGCTCTCGTACGTAATGCTGTCGGCACTTGCCGCGGTCTGCTTAGTCTCGTACAGGATGCCAATAGATCCATCGGGCAACTCGGTCATGGACGAATAGGCGAACCAGGTGCCATTCTTGGTGACATCAAAGGTGTAGTCCCAGCTGATGCCACCGTCATCCTGCACCAAACCGACATTGATCGTGCCATTGATGCGGCGGCTCGCCGAAGGACAGGACAGGATGATGGCAGTCTTGCCGTCGATCTTCTCGGAATAGGTGATCGCGTTGATCTGGCACCCGGTGTCGATCGTAAGCCCCGAGGCGGGCAGACTTTTCTCGTCCCTCCACGTGACACCGTTATCGGTGGAAACGGCATACCAGCCGTGGCGGGCGAACAGGTAGAGCCTGCCATCGGCTTCGACCACCGTGGACTCGGAAGTCTGGTTCTGCAAGTTATTGCTGCGGTGCCACGTGACGCCGTCATCGGAATAGATGGTACTCGTGTGGCCGTCGCCCTTACCGTACTCATAGGTGTAGCACGGCAGGATGATGCGGCCCGTCGAGGTCACGACGCCGCGGCCTGGTCCCACACCATAGAAGCAATCATTTTGTCGACACTCGTGCGCACCTGCTCGTTGAGCATCATCGGGTCAGACCAGCTGGCGCCGCCGTCGCTCGAACTCACGAGCCACAGGTACGAAGTGGCCGTCACATGCAGGTCGGCGTTGAAATAGAACACGTTCTGCTGGACGTAATCGCTGCTACCCAGCTGTTGACAGTACACGGGATCTTTGTTCTCGTCGAACAGGAAATACTCCCGGTCAACGTAGAACTCGGTGGCTCCTCCGTCTGCCTTGATGACGGGAGCGTAGCCGTCGGCGCCAAAGTCGCCGACGTAGTGTGTGTAGCCAGTTCCACGCTCCGCACCGACGCTGCGCTGCGTATCGGGATTAGGAGACGCAAAGAGCACGAGGCGCTGCTCGCCATCGATCTCAACATAGCCGCTCGCATTGACGGGATGGTTGTTCGCGGCGGAGTTGAGCGCGACGCCGCCCGGCCACAGGTCGACCATCATGTAGACGGTGCCCTCCCTCTCGACCATCACAGGATCGATGAACGCCGTGGCATGGCTGTTATACGCGTTCGTGCTGTCGTTGAAGTAGTTGGGGAAGCTGTAGTTCCAGGTCTTTCCGCCATCGGTGGACTTGCTGACGATGGTATCGAGGCCGCCGGCGTCGCCGAGCGTGGTCCAACGCGCATCGATAGCCGAAAGCAGGCTGCCATCCTTGAGGGTGATTAACGAGGGGATACGGAAGTACTGGCTCCCCGCGGTCCCAGAAGCATAAGGCTGGTCATACGTGACGCCGGACGCGGGCTTGTCGTTCGGAATCACGTTCGGGGTGACCTCGGTCTTCTTGTATGCAACGAACCCATAGGGATCGGTCGAGACCTTCCATGAGCCGTTGGCCGTGTTGTTGAAGGCGAAGTAGTACATGGTACCGCTGACCTCACGACCGATGGAGAAAGAACCATCGTCCATCCGCTCGACCTTGAGCACCTGAGCCTCGTCTCCGGGAGTCGCACCACCTGCGGAGATGTTCAGGTACTTGCCGCTCGCCGTGTTGGACTTGACGGTGTAGCCGCCCTCGACCGCCTCGATGGTCCACTGGTGGGCGCCGGTGCCGGCAAAGTTGCCGGCGGTGCAGTCGGCAGGACTCAGCACGTCGGAGTGAGCAGACGTTTTACACTTGTCCAGCGCCGCCGCACCATCCGTGTAATGCAAAATGCGGTACTCCGTCTTACCCGAACCCGCAGTAGCGTGGTGGTCACGAGGGAATACGTTTGTCCCGACTCGATCTCGCCCGTCACCTTTTGGTATTCAATCGTCTTGGGCAAGCCGTTATCGGAGCTCACATCGGCCGCAAGCGCCGCCGCACCTCCAATCCCCGCTCCAGCGTCGCCTGCCTCATGCGCAATCGCGACCGCGGGTGCCCACGATAGCGCGAGGCATGTACTGGCGGCAACGGCCATTGCGGCAAGACGCCTGTCCTTACCCATATGAAACACCTTTCAAACAGCGCCTTCCCATGCGAACTATCCAAGGCGCACGAAACCCAATGCTATTTAATTTAGATAGATAAGCCCACCAGCTCGATGGGCATTCCGCAAACGGCGTCAACACTGCCGCCAACGATCAGCGTGCAGATACTGGTATGCAAAGAGGATTGCCAGTTAAAGGCCATTATGGAGGGTCTGTGCGCAAAGTGGGGCAGAACAATCGGCCCGATGGAACCGGTCAAAAATGAGGGCTATCAAAGCAAACGTGTCTCCAGGAGCAGAGCGCGTGTTCGCGTGTTCGCGGACACGCCAGCCAATGCTATTCCACCCGTGCTCAGACAATCACTTAGCAACCAACAGCAACCGGCTAGCATCAAAATGGAGACGGAGCGTCTCGCCTTCACGGGGCAGCTCGTCGCTCGGCGTGTCCACCATGTCGACCTTCCACTGAATACGTGAACGAGCGCCCGCGAGCGGCGGATCGAGCAGCACCAGCCGCTCAAAACGCGAATCACTCACGCGCGCTACATGCAAATCGAAGCTGTTGCGGCGGCGCTTCCCCGTCTCACACGAGCGGTCTCGATGGATGTGGCGCGCGCGGACGCCCAGATACGCAACGTCATCGGGCACCTCGCGACCCACGTCGAAGGTCATGCCCCAGTCGATGGCCTCGACGTTTGTGGCAGAGACCTTGCACGCACGCGAGGTGTTCTTGCACCCCGTCAGGCGCATGCCGGCAAGCGTCTGGGGGCGCGTCATGAGCTCGCTCGCCGTACCGCTCTCCTCGATGCGCCCATTGTGCATCACGCAGATGCGGTCACACAGTCGGCACGCCTCGTCGATGTCATGACTCACGTAGAGCACCGTGCGATGCACCACCGAGAACACGTCGAGCAGATTCTGCTCAAGCGCGCTTTTTAGATAGGAATCGAGCGCGGAAAAGGGCTCGTCGAACATGAGGATCCCGGGGCGGGCGGCGAGCATACGCGCCAGGGCGACGCGCTGCTGCTGTCCACCGGATAGCTGGGAGGGATAGCGGTCGGCAAAATCGGCCATACCGAAGATGTCCAAAAACTGCCGAGCGCGTGCACGATGGAAATCGAGCTCGGAACCGCGGCTGGGGTACGCACGACCGGTGCGCGGCATGCCTGCGCAAACGTTGTCCTCGACCGTCATGTGCGGAAAGAGCTGGTAGCTTTGGAACAGCAGCGCCGTTTTGCGTTCTTGCGGCGAAAGGTCGATGCCGGCACGGGAATCGTAGAACGTCACGCCGTTGACCACGATGCGCCCCTCATCGGGGGTCTCAACACCCGCGATGCACCGTAGCGTGCAGCTCTTGCCGCAGCCAGACGCCCCCAGCAGGGCAACGCGTTCCTCCCCTGCCTCAAGAGATACGTCAAGGGAAAACCCCGGGTATCGCTTCTTGATGTCAAGACTCAGGCTCATGCCGCACCATCCTCAAACAGCGAACGCAACGCCTCACGATCGATGCACAGCGCGTCACCGCCGGTTTCCTCCAACCCGTCGCGCACGGAATCGGGTCGAGCACCGGAGTCCGCAAGACGAGAGACTCCGCACGCCCGATCGCAACGACGACCCGCCACCGAAGCGCAACGGAAGGCGCCGGGCACCGTGCCGCCATCTCGATACCCCTGGTGGCGCGCGGTGTAGGCGTTGATCCCCCATACCACGAGGAAGCTGAACGCAATGACGACCACCACCCAGAACAAGGCGACGGAGGTGTTGCCGCCCATCCACTCGAAGTAGATGGCAATGGGGATGGTCTGCGTAATGCCCGCGTAGTTGCCGGCAAAGAACAGCGTGCAACCAAACTCGCCCATGCGCGCGCGAAGGCGAGTACCGTGCCCGCGGCGATGGAGGGCCAGGCAAGCGGAAGCATGATCTTGCGGAAGATGCGCGACTCCGACCATCCAAGTGTGCGAGCCGCATCTAACATACGTGAATCGAGCGACTCGAAGGCGCCGAGCGCCGTGCGGTACACGAGCGGGAAGCTCACGACCACCGCGGCGATGACCGCTGCCTGCCAGGTGAAGACGAGCGAGACGCCGTGCGCAATGAGCCAGCGGCCCACCGCGGTCGACTGGCCGAACAGCATGAGCAACAGGAATCCGCACACCGTGGGCGGTAGCACCATCGGAATCGTGAAGACCGAATCAAGCAGGCCCTTGATGCGGCTCGACGTGCCCACCACGCGCCATGCGGCGAGCAGTCCGAACACAAACGAGATGACGAGCGCAAGGCCACTCGTTTTGAGCGAAACCCAGAAGGGGCGGAAATCGATGGACGAGAAGAACTCCGTAGCACGCTCAGCGGGACCCACAGGAGCATCGGCGACCACGTCGGCGGCGGGAACAAGCTCGGCGTAGTCGCACCATAGTGCACCGTCACCCAAATCGATGCCGGCGGTGCGCGCCTGCTCCACCCCAGCTTGGCCCTCCGCAGCCGCCGCCCACGTCACCGTGGCGAACCGCGATCCGTCAGCAGCGCGGGCATTGAAGCGGTACCGGTAGTCCCCTATCGTGAACACGTCGTCGTAAACCAACATGTACGGAACGTCCATGCTGGAAAGCAGAGCACCTCCCATACTCGCTTCCTCATCGAGGGCACAGATCATGGACCATAAGACGGAATCGTTTTCACTCACAAACGGATACAGTCCCAACTGCTGCGCCACACCCTCGTCTATGTGCACCAGCGTCATTTCGGGCGTCCTGATCACCACGACGCTCGCTTGGTCAGAGAGCGGGATCCGGTAGCCTTCAGGCGCACCGTCGACGCTGCGTGCCGTTCCCTTTGCCAGGCGTTCGAAGCCGGTGAGCCCGAACGTCGAGCCCTCGAACGTCGCCGAACCCTCAGAGGGCACCTCGACCCGATCAAGGTAGTCGGAGTAATTCCGCTGCACGGCCTCGCCGGCATAGGCACGAGGCTGGACGGCGGCGATGCAGACCAAAGCGATGATGATGCTCGCCAGCACGCGGGCGGGGGTACACGCAAGACGCATCCGAGCAGGGCCTCCGGCATGAACCGGGCGCCTTGAGCCCAACAGGGAGTCCACACGTCTGCTTCCCACGGGTCAAACACCTACCAATCAGCAATCTTGCAATCAAAAGGGGCGACCGCGATGGCCGCCCCTTCCCTTTTCATGCGCCGTCGCGTTCGTCCCAGCATTCGCGTTCGTCCCAGTATGCCAGAACATTCGGGCGAAGCAGCTATTCGGCAAGCTCGAAGCCGTACTTTGCCCAGATCTTCTGGGCGCCGGCGTCGTTCATGCAAAAGTCGAGGAAGTCCGCGGCAGCTTGGCATGCTCGCTTGTCGAGGAGACGGCGCCAGGGTACACGATGGGCCTATGCGAATCCTCTGGACACACAAAGGCCTGCTCAATGCCATCGTACCGGAAGATATCAGAGCTATAGACGAAGCCGATGACCGCATCACCGGTCGAAACGTACTTGGCGGCTGTGCCCACCTTGTCGGCCAACGCCACGCGATCGGCGAACTCCGGCGCGTACTCACCGTCGTCACCGGCAGCCCTGTGTACAGGCCAATGGTAAACAGCGCCTGGTTTGCGTACTTGCCCGCAGGAACCGTGACGGCGTCTCCGATAGCCACCTTGCCGTCGATGTTCGCGAGATCCTCAAGAGAGTCGATTTCGACGTCAGAGCCTTCGGCCTTGGCGATCACGAGGTCATTCACGAACATGTCGAAGCGCGTGTCGTCGTCGACCAGGCCCGCCTCAACGGCGTCATCCATGGTGCCGGTTGAAGCCGTGATGAGAGCATCGACCTGCGCGCCCGCACGCATTTGCTCTATGAGATCGCCGGATGCCTTGAACTGCGTATCGGCGAACGTGACGCCCGTCTTCTCGGTGTACAGCTCTTGCACCTCGGGCATTGCCTTCTCAAGCGAATTGGCGGCGAAAACCTGGAGTTCGACTGCTTCCTTGGAGTCCTGGTCGTTTGAGCCCGAATTCGTTGCCGGTGTATCACCGCCGCAGCCCGCAAGGGAGCCGGCAATCAGAACCGTCATGCCCCACGCCACGATAAAGCGGCGAGACCAAAGCCGCGATCCAGCGAACGCGCGGCTACGGGAGCCATCCTTGATCTTCTTCATGCACTGTCCTTTCCCCCTGATATGGATAGGCGGATGAGCCCGTAGGTACGCCCGCCCACATTATTCATATTATATTTGTTTGAGAATAATACTCAGTTGAGAATAATGTTAATGACCCCCGCCGCGAGACATCTGCATGGCATGCTCGAGCTGGTCGGCAATGGCCTCCCAGCATTCACGTGCCGCCTTTGTCGACCCGGGAAAGTTAATCACCAGCGCGAGTTTTCCCATGGGCAGACCGTCCTCGCCGCGAACCGCGCGCTGCATACAGCACGCGCGGGAGAGCATTGCGCGGCGGGTCTTTGCGAGCGAATACGAACGGATGGCCTCGGCGATGCCCGGGACGTCGCGCTCGCACACCGCAGCGGTGGCCTCGGGGGTCACGTCACGCGGGGAAAGACCCGTGCCGCCACAGGTGAGCACGATGTCTGCCGCCAGGTCGTCGGTCGCGGTGCGTATGGCGACGGAGATCTCCCTCATGTCATCGTGTACCACGTCGTGTGCGCATACCGACCATCCCGCCTCCCTGATCAGGGACTCGAGCGCCGCCCCCGCCTCGTCCTCGGTGACGTCGCGCGTATCAGAGCACGTGATGATCGCGAATTTGATATCCATGGGGCTCCTCCAAATAGTCTGAATGAACTGGTTGGTGGCTTACAGAACGGTGCCCTCGGGCAGGTCGTAACGAATCACCTCGGCCTCATCGCCTGCGGTGATGCCCCGCAGGCCATCGGGCACCACGAGCAGGCAATTGCCCCGATGAAGGTCGACGAGCATGGCGGAGTTCTGCGTCGCCGCCTCGGTGGCGACGAGCTCACCCGCCGGATCGCGCTCAACGCGCGCGCGATTGTAGAAGCGACGGTCTTGGCGCTTCTTCACATCGCGCTGGACGCGCGCCTTCTGCACGGGCCTTTGCAGATCGGAGTGGCCGCGCATCTTGCGGATGGCGGGGCGAACGAACAGCTCGAAGCCGATAAACGCGCCGGCAGGATTGCCCGATAGGCCGACAAACGGCACGTCATTGACGAGACCGAAGGTTACCGCCTTGCCCGGACGCATGGAAATGCGGTCGAACAGGACCGTGCCCTCGCGGGCGACGAGCGCTGTCACGTAATCGTAGTCACCCGCGGACGCGCCTCCGGATGTCACCACGAGGTCGCACTCGTCAACCGCGCGCCGCACGAGCTCGCAGATGCGCTCTTCGTCGTCAGGGGCGATGCCGTAAAACACCGGCTCCGCGCCCGCGGCAATCGCAGACGCCATGAGCGCGGGAGCGTTGACGTCGCGGATCTGGCCGCGCGCGGGCGCTACCGAGGCATCGACCAATTCCGTCCCCAGGGAGATGATGCCGACGCGAGGCGCGCGGTGCACCGGCACGACGGCGGCGCCGGCGTTGGCAAGCAGACCCGCACCTGCGGACGTCACCACCTCGCCAGCGTGCATGATCACCTCGCCACGGTGCGCCTCGAGGCCGGCGGCGCGGATATTCTCCCCAATCGACGCGGGCCTTCTCAATGCCACGCGCGAACCCTCGTTGCCATCACCCTCGAGAACCTCGACGATCTCGTACTTGACGACAGCATCGAGCCCCTCGGGGACCGGAGCCCCCGTCATGATGCGCACGGTCTCCCCAGGGCCGACGGTCCCCTCGAATACATGGCCCGCGGCCTCATGCCCAACCACATTGAGCACCACGGGATGCCCCCCGTCGGCATCGAGCAGGTCCTCAGCGTGCACCGCGTATCCGTCCATGGCGCTGTTGGCGAAGGGCGCTAAGTCGATATCGGTCGCGACGTCGCGCGCCAAGGGGAGCCCCGCTGCCCTCCAGCAGGCAATCTCCTCTATCGGCGTTGGAACGACGTGGCGCAGGACGACGTCCAACGCCTCCTCCACCGTGAGCATGTGCGCATCGGGGTTGAAGTCTTGTGCCATAAAGTCCCTTCCTCACCATATCCCGGGTGCCGCAACGCCCGCCGCAAATCGAAAGACGATTGAGCCGCGCCGCCGCAACGGCGAGGGCACATGCGATGCCGCCCGTTGTATTCTCATTAGAGAATAGTTCAAGCGCGGTCGTTTGCCTATCGGCGACCAAAGATGGCGGCGTATACTGAAACGCATTTACACCCCAAACACCCAAGGAGGATGACCATGCCCAAGCAGGCGCTCAAAGCGGCGCGAGGCGAACTGCGCCGCGGGTCTCGCGAACTCGCCTTCGATGCTCGGCGCAACGCGGGAAACGCGCGGGCGAGCTTTCGCGTCCTGGTACTCAGCGCGCTGGTCGCCGCACTCATGGGAGTCGCCGGATGGGCTTTCCTCGCCGCGCTACGACTCGCCACGGACGCACGCGAAGCCCATCTGTGGCTCTTCGGACTGCTTCCCCTTGTCAACCTCGCCACCGCCTGGCTCTACCGCAACCACGGATTGCGTGCCCAGCGCGGCAACAACCTAGTCATCGACAGCACCATAACCGGCACACCCATCCACGGCCGCATGGCGCTGCTCACCTTCGCCTGCTCAACCGCCACGCACCTCGCAGGCGGATCTGCCGGTCGCGAGGGAGCGGCAGTGCAGATGGGCGGCACCATCGCGAGCAACGTCGCCACGGTGTTCCGCGTGGAGGGCCACGACCGGCGCGATCTCATGATGGCGGGTATCTCCGCTGCATTCGGGGCGGCGTTCGGCACGCCGCTCGCCGGAGCCTTCTTCGGCATGGAGATGTGCTTTGTGGGCAAACTCGACTACAGCGCCGCCCTCTACTGCCTCACCGGGTCATTCATCGGGAATGCCGTGAGCCGAGCCCTTGGCAGCCCTTTCGCCTTCCAAACGATCTCGCGCGTCCCACCGATGGATCCAAGCGTCTTGGCCGTCGTCATCGGCGCCGCCGTCGCGTTTGGCCTCGCCGCCCGCCTCTTCACGTTCTGCATCCGCACGGTCAAGCGCCTCTACGCTCGCTTCTTCGTGAATTACCTCGCAGCCGCAGGAGCAAGCGGCATCCTCCTCGTCCTCCTTTTCCTCGGCCTTGGCCTGCATCGCTATGGCGGCCTCTCCGAATGGATGGTCCCCGCGGCATTCGAGGGCAAGACCACCCTCTTAGACCCGGTCTTGAAACTCGTCATGACCGCACTCACCGTGGGGGCGGGATTTCAAGGCGGCGAGGTGACGCCCCTGTTCGGCATCGGCGCTTCCCTCGGCGGCTGGATCGGATCGGTCACGCTCGGAGATCCCAGCCTTATGGCCGCATTGGGCATGGTGGGGGTTTTCGGCGCGGCGCTCAACGTTCCCATCACCACCATCATGCTCGGTATCGACATGTTCGGAGCGAGCGCGGGTGCGTACTTCGTCATCGTGGGCTTTATGAGCTATCTCATCGCCGGACACCACGCCGTGTACCCCGCACAGCGCATCGTCACCCCCAAGAGGCGATCGCTCAAGGAGGATACGGCCCTCACCGTAGAAGGCGCTTACGAACGCCATCGCCAGGAGCTCGAGGAGATGATCGACGAATGAGGAACGCCCGGCTCGAGTCACTTGGACATGCGCTCATCATCGTCAACCCCGTTGCGCAAAGTGGTGCGGCAGCAGGGGCTGCAGAGCGCCTCAAGCGCTTCCTCACGATGTACTGCCACCGCGAGGCATTCGACATCGCCCAAACCGAACGCCCCCGACATGCGACGGAGCTTGCGGCCGCGGCGTCAGAATTCGACACCGTGCTCGCACTCGGCGGCGACGGTGCGGTGCACGAGGTAGCCAACGGCCTTATGCAGATCCCGGCGGCGCAGCGGCCCATGCTCGGGGTCGTGCCGGTCGGGTCGGGGAACGACTTTGCGCGCACCCTAGGGCTGACCGACATCACCGATGTCTCCGGCACCGATTTCTCCGCCCTGCTCACCAGCGAACCCACCGTCTGCGACATCATGCGCATCACCTACGAGACGAGCGGCTCAGGGGCACCCCGCAGGGTTGTGGAGTACGCCGTCCAGACTGCCTCATTTGGGCTCGATGCCGCCATTGCCATCGACACGCACACCATGCGAAAGCGCACGGGGCTCACGGGAGCACCGCTTTATATGGCGAGCGGACTCAAAGCGTTCGGGCGGAGCTATCGCGACTATCCCGTTCGCGTTCGATTTGACGATGGTGAGACTCGGCACTTGCGCACCATCGTATTCGCGATCCAAAACGGGCCGACCTACGGATCGGGATTCAACATCTGCCCGCGCGCCAGCATCTCCGACGGATTGATCGATGTATGTTACGCCTCCGGCCCCGTGCCGCGCGCCGTGGCGCTGCCAGTCTTCCTTTCTGCCAAGAACGGCCGCCACGTTGGAAGCAAACACGTGCATATCGAACGCATCAAAAAGGTCGACCTTACATTTTCCGCAGGCGACTACCCCATCCAGCTCGACGGCGAGCAAATCCGCGCCAAGAGCATGCGCATCGAGGTCGTGCCCGGCGCACTCAACGTGTTGCAGCCGCTCGATATCGGCCATGCGGAACCCATCGCAACAGCCGAGGCGCCAAAACGCCCCGAAAGTTCACTCTCGGGGCGTCAATAAGGTAATTATGAGCAAATCGCGCTTCGAAAGTTCACTCTCGCGTCTCTAGCGCGGATCGATGGCGGGGAGCCTTACGCAAAGACGATCTCGCCCGTCTCGTCGTCCATGCCGGCAATGCGGGCGAGGCTCTCCACGCGATACCCGCGGGCGCGCAGCTTGTCACCACCACCCTGATAGCCCTTCTCGATGGCGATGCCGATGCCCGCGACCTCGGCTCCGGCGCTCTCGCAGATGGAGATGAGCCCCTCGAGCGCGCAGCCGTTCGCCAAAAAGTCGTCGATGATAAGCACGCGATCCCCGCTCTCCAAAAAGCGGCGACCCACGATGACCGGATACTCCTTTTGCTTGGTGAACGAGTAAATGGTGGTGGAATACTGCTCGCCGTCCAAGTTGATGGACTGCGCCTTCTTGGCGAACACCACCGGCACATTGCCAAAGTGTCGCGATGCGCAGCATGCGATACCGATGCCGCTTGCCTCGATGGTGAGAATCTTGTTGATGCCAGCACCCTCGAACAGGCGCGCCCACTCGGCACCCATGTGGTCGAAGAGCTCAACGTCGCATTGATGGTTCAAAAACGCGTCGACCTTAAGGACATTGCCGGCCTTGACGATGCCGTCGCGTACAATGCGCTCCTCGAGCTCCCTCATGAATACCCTCCTATGGTCTGCAGATTTCACAGCAGGATACCACGAAGGCAGGGCTACAGTCCCTGGCGTTCCAGCCATGTCAGGATATCGCGGTGGACCTCGTCTTTGATGGGCTCATTCAGTATCTCGTGACGCATGCCGGGATACAGCTTCTCGCTCACGCGCTCGATGCCCGCACGGCGATACATCTCCACGGCGCGATGCACGCCCGCCCCACACGCGCCAACCGGATCTTCGTCGCCCGAGATGAACATCAACGGCAGGGCATGCGGTAGTTTTCGCGCCAAACGGGGATCGGTCGCATCGGACACGAGGCTCGTGAGCGTGTGATAGGCACCGACCGTGAACGGTTGCCCGCACAGGGGGTCGCGCTGATACTCCGCGACGACCTCGGGGTCGGTCGCCAGCCAGTCGACGTCGGTCTTGGCGCCCTTGATCGCCTTGCCATACGCGCCCGCGCCCAGCCCATCGACAAAGGAGCTCACATATCGCTCCCCGTGCTTTTTCGCAAGCGACCGCGTGAGTGCCCTGCCGGCGCTCGACAGAGCGCGCGCTGATGTCCCGTTCCGCACAGCACCGCGGCCCGAACGCCAAAGGCATGGCGGGTGAGGAACACGCGTGTGACGAAGCTTCCCATGGAGTGGCCGAAGATCACGTAGGGAATGCCACTCACACGCATATCGCATTGGACCGACAAGCGATCGAGGACGGTCTCGCGCAAGGTCTGGACGTCGGCTATGAGCACATCCTCCCCCGCCTCAAGCGGCATGTGGCCCAGATCTTCGGCGCTGGAAACGGTCTTGCCATGTCCTATATGGTCGTTGGCGCACACGACGAAACCCTGCTCGCACAGAAACGAGGCGAACCCCGCATACCGCTCGACGTGCTCGGACATGCCATGAACGAGCTGGATGAGGCCGCGCGGAGCCTCTCCGCCCGAGGCGACCTCGTCTGGCTCCCAAACGAGCGCGCAGATGGTTGATTCCCCATCGCGGCTGGCATAGTTCAAGGTGGTTGTCTTCATGTTGGGAGCTCCTGTGCGATCGATGTGGACTGCGATGTGCACGCATCGACCTTCTTGTACCCCACGCGGCACAAGGGATATCCAGCCATCCGCCAGCGGCGAGATCCGCCCTGTGCAACGCATCCGATCGGGGCGCAAACGCGCCACCCATCCAAGCACAACAGCCTCCCCCGCATGCGGGAGGAGTCCAGCACGAGCAGATGCACGGCGCGGTTACACTTCCAGCGGAAGGAAACGAAACTCGCTCATGGGAATGGTGCGCGCCTCACGCGCCTCAGCGTCGGCAATCTGGTCTGCGGCATACCCAATAGTGAGCATGTGCACCGGATACAGATCCGAAGGAAGGCCGAACTCGTCGATGGCGACGCGCGGATCGAAGTGACACACCCAGCAGGTGGACAGACCGAGATCCTCTGCCTGCATCATCATCTGGTCAACAACGATGCTCGAGTCGATATCGCCCGAATCCATCTGGTCATACTTGCGCACCCAGGCGATGTCGACCTTTTCGCACACCACGAGCACGAGCGGTGCGCCGAAGACGCTACCGTCTTTGGCGAAGTGCTTTGCCGCAATCCCAGCCTTCTCACGCAAGCGCGGGGTATCGCAGACGAGCACGCGCGTGGGATGCTTGTTGCAGGCGGACGGCGCGATACGCCCCGCCTCGAGAATCGCGGAAAGCTTTTCGGGCTCGACCGCACGGTCCTCATAGGAGCGGCAAGAGTAGCGGGCGCGTGTCAATTCGGAGTAGGACATACTGCCTCCCAGGGCATCGTGATGGAAACGGTTGTGCCGCCGAAGCGAACTACAGGTATTTGCGCCAGTCGTCCTCCCCTTCGTCTTCCTCTTGAGCCTCCGCCTCTGCCGCCGCAGCGGCGCGTTCAGCGGCGGCCTCGGCGTAGCTCACGGCGTTCTTCTCGGGAAATGCAGCGAAGACATGCTCGAAATGCTGGAGGTTCTCGTTGAACCGATCGCGCGAAACGGCGAAGATGGCGAGCTCGATGGCGTGCGTGCCCCGCGCAAGTTCCTCGCGGAACAGCTCGGCGACCGTATCGGCGTCCCAACCGAACACACCGCAACCCCAGGCACCGAGCACGACCTTCTTATGCCCAAGCATATCCACCACATCAAGCGCAAAGCGGATGCGCTCGCGCATGGCGCGCTCGAGGACGCCTTCCTTGACGCCATACTCCTCGCGCGCGCGGCGGGCATTGGGAGCGGCGATCACGAGCACATCGGCGTACGCGTGGATCTTATCGCGCGCGAAACGGACCTTGGGAACCACGAGACCGCGGTTTCGATACAGCTCGCAATTGATGTTGCGACGACGATTCTCGCCATACCAGTCACGCTGGGATTCGAGCACGTTGTAGAGGAAAGACTCAGAGCAGAGCGCCTCCTCCTGTGCCCAAGCGCCGCGAATGTAGCCACCACCCGGGTTCACGAACGAGGCGAAGTCGAGCACGGCGAGATCGCAGTACTCCGCGCGCCGCGGCCGTTCCCCGGGGATCGCGGCGACGGAGTCGGCGTCGACCACGCGCACCTCGGGCACGCATCCGGTGACCTCGACGGAGACGGGTGCCTCGACGCGGCGCACACCGGCCGAACTCCGCTCGATTTCCTTGCCGAAGCGCACGGCCACCTGCTCGGTATGGCGCTCGGCGGCAGCGGCGCGCGCCTGCTTGCGGGGGTTGCTCCGCTGGCTCCCTTTGTGTTCCACCATGGATACCCCTCCCTACAGGCTCGCGAGCGCCTGCTCGACGTCGGCAATCAGGTCTTCGGTGGACTCGATGCCGCAAGACAGACGCACCATATCGGGCGCGATGCCGCACGCCTCGAGCTCGGCGTCGTTCATCTGGCGGTGCGTGGCGTTCGCCGGATGCAGGCAGCAGGTGCGCGCGTCGGCCACATGCGTGGCGATCTGGGCGATTTTGAGGCTCTTCATGAACTGCTCGGCAGCGGCGCGGCCGCCGGTGAAGCCGAAGCTCACGACGCCGCAGGAGCCGTTCGGCAGATACTTCTGGGCGAGGTTGTAGCACTTGTCGCCGGGAAGGCCCGGGTAACGCACGAAGCGCACGGCGGGATGGTTCGACAGGATTCCGCCATGGCCTGGCCGTTCTTGCAGTGCTGCGGCACGCGCACATGTAGACTTTCGAGACCAAGATTGAGCAGGAAGGCGTTCTGCGGGCTCTGAATGCATCCGAGGTCACGCATGAGCTGGGCGGTTGCCTTGGTGATGAAGGCACCGCCTTGGCCGAATTTCTCGACGTAGGTCACGCCGTGGTAGGTCTCGTCGGGGGTGGTGAGGCCCGGGAACTTGTCGGCATGGGCCATCCAGTCGAAGTTGCCCGAATCAACGATGGCGCCGCCCACTGCGGCGCCGTGGCCATCCATGTACTTGGTGGTGGAGTGGGTCACAATGTCGGCGCCCCACTCGAAGGGACGGCAGTTGATCGGCGTGGGGAACGTGTTGTCCACGATCAGCGGCACGCCGTGGGCGTGAGCCGCAGCGGCGAAGCGTTCGATATCGAGGACCGCGAGTGCAGGGTTGGCGATGGTCTCGCCGAACACGCACTTGGTGTTGGGTCGGAACGCCGCCTCGAGTTCTTCGTCGCTCGCGTCAGGCGCCACGAAGGTGCACTCCAGGCCCATGCGGCGCATGGTGTGGGCGAGCAGGTTGTAGGTGCCGCCGTAGATGGCGGAGCTTGCCACCACGTGGTCTCCCGCGCCGGCGATGTTGAAGACGGCGAAGAAGTTCGCCGCCTGGCCGGAGCTCGTCAACATGGCGGCGGTACCGCCCTCGAGTTCGGCGATCTTTGCGGCCACGTAGTCGTTCGTTGGGTTCTGCAGGCGGGTGTAGAAGTAACCCGACTCCTCGAGATCGAACAGGCGGCCCATATGCTCGGAGGTGTCGTACTTCCACGTGGTGGATTGGTAGATCGGCACTTGGCGGGGCTCAGCGTCCCCGGGACGGTAGCCGCCTTGCACGCAGGTCGTTCCGATATGCTCGGCCATGGGCTCTCCTTCGCTCGCATCGACACGGCGAGCAGCCGCATCGTTTCATAGATAGGTAAAATGGTATACCGTTCACCGCAAACGCGAAGGAAGAACCATGGCAATCAATAAATCGGTTACTTTGACGGATTGTGAGGCGCTGAAGAGGGCCGCCGCGGACTATCACGCGCGCGGCTTCAACTGCGCCCAATCCGTGATCTGCGCCTTTGCACCGGCGCTCGACATCGACGAGAAGGCGGCATTCGCCCTCTCCGAGGGGTTCGGAGTGCCGGCCAGTGGGCGGGCATGTCGGAGACCTGCGGGGCGATCTCGGGCGGCATCATGGCGCTCGGCCAGATAAAGAGCTCAGGTTTCGACGCTCCAGGCAGCAAGGGGGCCACGTACCGTCTCGCTCGCGCGTACTGCGATGCGTTTAGGGAAAAGAACGGCTCGACCATCTGCCGCGAGCTCAAGGGCGTGGGCGGGGACGCTGGTCCGCTGCGCTCTTGCGCCGGTTGCATCGACGACGCCATTGATCTGTTCGTGGACATTATCAAGGGGTAACCGCCTCAGACCGTGCTTTGTTATCCGCACGATTGACCGCGGGGCATACAGCTAAAACTCGTCGAAATGGGGGCTTCCTATCTCGATGCGCTCGCGCCCAGCCATGAGCTCGGTGAGCTTCGGCGCAAGCGCGAGCTCCTCGCCTTCCCGATACACGGCGTGGATAACGACCTCGTCGGTGTAGTCAGTCGCGGTGACCTTGCCGCGCGTATCGGCAATCTTGCGCACAACTTGCTCGTATTGGGGATATGCAACAGTAATGTCGACCGCCACCACACTCGTCATCTCTACAATATCGCCCGCCTGGCGGGCGGCCTCGACCGCCGCCTGCGCAGCAGCCGTATAGGCGCGCACCAGACCGCCCGGCCCCAGCAGCGTACCGCCAAAGTAGCGCGTGGTCACGCAGCAAACGTCCTTGAGCCCGCGCCGCGCAGCACCTCGAGCGTGGGCATGCCACTTGTCCGCTGCGGCTCCCCATCGTCGCTTGCGCGCTCCGTTCCATCCACCAAGATAAATGCGGGGACGTTGTGACGAGCGTCATAATGCCGCGCTCGGACTGCAGCCTGATGCGCCTGCGCCTCCTCAACGGATTGCACGTGGACCAGCTGCGCAATGAACCGGCTCTTGCGATCCTCGAACTCCCCGGTGACCTCAGCCCCCGCCCTCAACGTGAAATAACTCTCCGCCATAACCCCTCACAACCGTGCCCAATAATATATAAAGGCTTCTTTCGTCTTTTTCATTACACCGTATTGAACCACAGCTCCCTGGACCGGCGAACAGCGCGGCCGCATCTTCCACGCGCAGTTCCGCACGCAAAGGAGAGCCCAGTGGGATCTCCGTCTTGCGCGGGATTGTTTGAGCACGGACGATGTGGGAGTGCGGGAGAGGGGGAACAACTCCTCGAGCTCATGGTACAATACCTCATCGCGAAGCGGGCCAGACGATCGCGCGACCAGTCACTACGTGGCAGGCGTGAGGAAAGTCCGGGCTCCATAGGGCAGGAAGCTGGTTAACGGCCAGGCGGGGCGACCCGACGGATTAGCGCCGCAGAAAAGAAGACTCCCGCTGCCCGCATTCATGCGGGTGAGAGAAAAGCTGAAACGGTGGTGTAAGAGACCACCAGCGTCGTGGCAACACGGCGGCTTGGCAAGCCCCTTCCGGAGCAAGCGCGAATAGGAGCGCCATGGGCCGGCCCGGCCCGCGCTCGGGTAGCGTGCGAGGAACTGCACGGCGACGTGCAGGCGAGATAAATGATCGTCCACGACAGAACCCGGCTTATCGGCCCGCCTTCGCCCCTTTGAGGATCATCTTGCCGACTCCCCCTCTGACTCCCCCTCTCAAAATGCGTGGCCCGTCCCACCAGACCTTGTAGCTGGTTTTTCCTTACAGAAGCCTTACATACCGTTCGTGCTTCAGCTCCGTGTCATGTGTTTGTAAGGAGTAGAATAACAAGGCTGTGTAAACGGGCGCGTTCGCGCGCCGAACGGGAATGTGGTATCAGTGGACGTATCCTTCTCCTATTTCATTGCGCAAGTCTTTTCAAATCCAATACTTGCCATGACGGTCCTGCTCACGCTGGGCGTCATCTTCGTAAATGGCTGGACCGACGCGCCCAACGCCATCGCGACCTGCGTCACGACGCGCTGCCTACCGCCCAAGACCGCAATCATCATGAGCGCCATCTTCAACTTCCTCGGCGTGTTCATCATGACGCACATCAACGCGAGCGTGGCTTCGACCATCTCCAACATGGTCGACTTCGGCGCGAACACCCAGATCGCGCTCATAGCGCTGTGCGCTGCGCTGTTCTCCATCGTGGTGTACTCCGTGGGCGCGAGCATCTTCGGCATCCCCACGAGCGAGAGCCACAGCCTCATCGCCGGCCTCACCGGCGCGGCGATCGCCCTGGGCGGCGCAGACGGCGTCAACATGAACGAGTGGGTCAAGGTCCTCTATGGCCTCGTCCTCTCCCTCGGCCTCGGCTTTGCCATGGGCTGGGTCGTCTGCAAGGTGGTCACCCTCCTCTTTGCCTCGACGGACCGCCGCAAATCCAACACGTTCTTCCGCTGGGCCCAGATCGCCGGCGCCGCCGGCATGAGCTTCATGCATGGAGCCCAGGACGGGCAGAAATTCATCGGAGTCCTGTTCCTCGGCGTCGCCTTCTGCAACGGCCAGTCCTCGGTTGACAACATGATCATCCCGGTGTGGCTCATGCTACTGTGCTCCGTCGTCATGGGCGTGGGCACGAGCGTCGGAGGCGAGAAGATCATCAAGTCCGTGGGCATGGACATGGTCAAGCTCGAGAAGTACCAGGGCTTCTCCGCGGACCTCTCCAGCTCGCTGTGCCTGCTGCTCGCGACCCTCACCGGCATCCCGGTTTCCACCACGCACGTCAAGACGACCGCGATCATGGGCGTGGGCGCGGTTAAGCGTATCTCCGCCATCAACTTCGGCGTGGTCAAGGACATGCTGCTCACCTGGGTGTTCACCTTCCCCGGTTGCGGCCTCATCAGCTTCCTCATGGCAAAGCTGTTCTTGTTGTTTATCTAAGACGAAACGGGCAAACCGAACCATCTTCTGAAAGGACCGATCATGGCCAAGAAAAATGACGCCTTCTACTTTGACAGCTTCGCCAGCGCCGCGGAGCTCGCATGCAAGGCAGCCCAAAAGCTCGACGAGATCATGCGTCATTTCGATCCCGCCACCATCGAGGAGGCCGTCGCCGAGATGCACGAGATCGAGCAGGAGGCCGACGAGATCGTCCATACGGTCAACGACGCGCTGATCACCGCCTTCATCACCCCCATCGAGCGCGAGGATATCGCCACCCTGAGCAACAGCATCGACGTCGTCATCGACCGCATCGAGGGTGTCCTGCACCGCATCTACTTCACTAACGTTCAGGAGATCTACCCCGCCGCGCTCGAGATGTCCGCCAAGGTCATGCGCGCAACTGAGCAGATGCACGACCTGGTACTCGAACTTCCGCAGTTCAAGCGCTCCAAGAGCCTGCGCGAGCACGTGGTAACGGTGAATACCATCGAAAGCGAGTGCGACGACATCTACATCGCTGCGATGCGCGGCTTGCACACCGCGGACCTTGACCCGCTGACCGTCATCTCCTGGCGCGATGTCTATACGTTCCTCGAGTACTGTGCCGACTCCTGCGAGTTCGTCGCCGACACCGTCGAGTCCATCGTGATGAAGAACAGCTAAACGAACGAGTGCTCGACACATGCCGAGCAGGATTAAGAGATCTGAAGCTCAAGTTTCCGCGCGCTAGCGCGTTGCCGCAGAAACTTGAGCTTTTTCGTATTAGTTTTCGAAAGTAACAAGTAGAAGACGACGAACATTCGTTAAAACACCAGCAAATGGCTGGATGAAAACCCACTATACATCGACTTTTTAAAATTCAATACGAAAAAGCTGAACTTTGAGCAGTGCACGATTCAACAGATGGGCATCTGCATATCAAGTCGGTCATACAGTGTCCACATGCCTCGATATTTCAAATTATGTCTCTACAACGCAGCGAGCCCACGCCATATGGCACGGGCTCACTTTCAACGATGGTGAAATCAAAGTGTCGCACTGCATCTCAGACCGAGCGACCGCTTAAATCAAATCAAGTCTCAACCCAGGCAGATGTCTAGTCTAGATCGTCGGAGCCGAAATTCGGGAGCGGTGCGAACGGGTCGTCGACGGGCATCGGCTCAGGGGCCGGTACGGACACGGGCTCAGCAACAACGGCTTCGGAACCCGTAGGGGTGCCCATGAGCAAATCGGCAGGGAACTCATTTTGAGCCTCATCCATGAAGTGCTGGATCAGCTTGAGGTACTCGGCCTTGAACTCCTCACGGGAAGCCTTGAGACGATCGATCTCGTTGATCTCATTCTGCTTCTCGGCGAGAGCCTGACGAATGACCTCACGAGCCTTAGCGTCGGCTTCGGCGCGAATGCGGTCGGCGTTCTCGCGAGCGTCGGCGACAATGTTGTCGGCAGACTGCTGAGCCGCGATGAGCGCAGCGGAGATCTGGCTTGCCGTAGCCGTGTACTCGGGATTCGCAACGGGCGCAGGAGCCGGTGCAGCCACGGGAGCCGGAGCAGCCTGAGCCTGGGTCTGGGCGGCCGCGAGCTCCTGCTCAGCTGCCGTCAGACGCGTCTTGAGATCAACGATCTTGTTGAGCATGGCGTCGACCTCAGAGGCGAGCCTCTCAAGGAAAACGTCGACCTCGGCGGGATCGTAACCGCGCTTGGCCTCGGAGAAGGTCTGCGCCTGGATGTCAGCGGGAGTAATTGCCATGAGTCAATCCTTTCGTACGCGAGGGGCACCAACTGGGGGTGCGCTCCGCTCGGCGTCAATCGCTACAATAATAACCTTATTATGAGGTTCTCCAGCAGATTCAACACAAGTATCGCAAGAACGGGAGACCAGTCGATTCCCCCCATGGGAGGCAGGAATCTACGGAACAGGTTCAGATACGGTCCGACGATGCTCTGCAGAACCGCACCGATGTCCTCCATGAGACCACCGGAACGAATGGGAAACCAACTGAGCAGGCAGTAGGCCAAAACCAAAAACTGTAGAAGTTGAACAGCGTCTGAACAAGTCGTGCGATGGTAAGGGCGTTAATCGAAATCACGTCAGGCGGCTCCTACTGCTTAAGATAGCCATCTTTGCGGAGGTTGGCGAGATCGGTCTGTTTGACCTCGCAGCCCTGCGGCAAAACAATGAATACACGGTCGCCCACCTCGCGAACGCTCGCTCCAGATCCACAGGCGAAGCCGTAGCTGAAGTCGAGGACGCGCTTGGCGACCTCGGTGCGCACACCCGCGAACACGAGCGCGACGGGCTGACGCGTGCGGACGCGGCGAACGACGGTCTCGACATCATCGTAGCTTTCGGGACGCAGAACGTACGCGGGGAGCTGAGGCGTGCCTTCGAGCACGGCGCTTACACGGGCTTCGGTGGACGTTGGAGCGGCGGGAGTCGGCACGGAGCTCATCGCGGCGCGCTGCGACTGCGCCTGGGCATAACTGGAGGGCGTGTCATAGGCGCCCGGGCGATAGGCACCATCGCGGCCGGTTGCCGTGGGGCGCCATAGGAGCTGGCATGACGATCCGCCTCGCCGACCAGCTGGCCGGAACGTGTGTACACGGCAACGGACTCCGCCTCGCCACGGCGCGTCTGACCGAGCATGCCGTTCCCGGAATCCGAGGGCTCGTAACCGCGGTAGGTATCCTGTGCGGGCTGTCCGTATCCCGCCGGGTAATCCTCGTAACCGGCATCGCCGTCTTCGCCATAGTAATCGTCATACTGATCATCGCCGTACGGCTCCGAGGCGCTACCGCGCCCTGCGCCAAAACGGCTCTTGATATCATCGAAAAAGCTCACGTCTCTACCTCTCTTCGCGCCTTGTATGGGCGTACCCGCCTATCTTACTGCAAAGGATGGGTCAAAGACCACACGCCCGAGTCGAACGATGGTGGAACCCTCCTCAAGCGCCACCTCGAAGTCCTCGCTCATACCGCACGAAAGTTCCGAAAGCGGCAGGCCGCTCTCCCGCGAAAGCTCGTCACGCAACTCGCGCAAGCCGTCAAAACACGCACGAGCCGTATCTTTATCCCCACGGGGAGCCATGGTCATAAGCCCCTTGATGCGGATTCCACAAAGACCCTGCAGTTCGTTGAACTCACGGCGAAGATCCGCAGGAGAAAATCCCCCCTTTGTCTCCTCGCCGCTCACGTTCACCTCGATGAGGACGTCTTGCGGTACGTCGAGTTCGCCAGTCTCCATGCGACGCTCCACACGCGATGCAACGGCGCATGCGAGGTGCAGCGAGCCGATGGAGTGGACGAGGCCGACACGCCCAAGTACGGCATTAATCTTATTCGTCTGAAGATTCCCGATCATATCGAAGCGCACGTCGGGCAGGTCGTGAACAGCCGAGAGTCCTTCGAGCTTGCGATTGAGTTCCTGCGGTCGGTTCTCTCCGAACACGCGATACCCGGCGTCGATCGCAGCGAGAACCTCCCCCACCCCAACCGTCTTCGACACCGCCACGAGGGTCGCGTCACCGGACGTACGGCCGCTCACTGCCAGTGCCGCATCCATACGCGCGAGGATCTCCGCACGACGCTCAACGATATCATTTGCGTACGAAGCATTCATGGTCGGTTACTCGCCATCCGTCCCGACGCGGGCAATGAGGGCCGCGAGCTCGGAACCAACCTCGTCGGGCGCAAGGGCGGAGACGTAACGCGCATCACTCACGGGGTCGAGCGTCACGCCCTCGCCCGAGGGGATGCGCATGCTCTCCAACTCCTCCTCATCCGCATCGGCGATGTCGTCGGCGCCCCAACGCTGACCGGTGAGCAGGAACACGAGGCGATAGGCGGATTCCATGGAAATGTTGGCGATGCGGTCCAGGTAGCGCGAGACCATGACGGTACGACGGAAGTCGTCCATCTGGGCGTCATCGGCCACTTCCATCGTCTCAGTGCGGTTAAAGACACGGAAGAACTCCTGATACGCACCGTGCACGGCCTCGTCCTCCTCCGAGAGGGCGAGCACCGCGGCGAGATCGTTATTCACGAGTGCCGCGGCGGTTGAGCCGAGAACCTGGTAGACGCTCGCCGCCTCCTGCTCGATGAGGGCAACCATCTCGGCGGGGAACTCGATGTCGTTGTTCACCTTGCGCTTGGCGGCACGCGCGATACGACGGACCTTGTCGCTCATGCGCTGGAGGTTGAAGTCGATGTAGATGATGGTCTGCAGCAGACGGAAATCTGAGGCGACCGGCGACTGCGTGGCGATGAGGTTGTAGCAGACGGCCTCGAGGTTGGCGCAACGGGCGTCGATCTTGTACGTCTTCTTCTTGGCGCGGCGCGCGAGCTCCATGTCGTCGGTCACAAACGCGGTGACGGCATCGTGAAGCGTGAGGTCGATTGACTCGAAAATGGAAAGCATCTCGTGGCGCGCCTCGATGAGCTGGCTTGAAAACAATTTGCGCATGTGCGCCTCCTAACGGGCAGGTGGTAGAAATGTGTGAAAAGGGGCCTGACCCCCCAATCGCACATCATGATGCAGGTTACCCAAAACGACCGGTGATGTAATCCTCGGTGCGCTTATCCATGGGAGTGGTGAAAATGGCGTCGGTCGTCGCCGTATTCGATGAGCGTCGCGGGCTCCTGCAAGCCTCCTGCAGAAGACGCG
>ENA-OPZD01000077-OPZD01000077.1-human-gut-metagenome-genome-assembly--contig:-NODE-77-length-38776-cov-6.118632_pt1 | contig 38776 bp, 47 predicted proteins | sample MGYA00242479_ERZ504495 | MGnify/ENA primary metagenome ERZ504495 (study PRJEB26092, sample SAMD00036286) | human gut metagenome | host: Homo sapiens | study: EMG produced TPA metagenomics assembly of... | reverse complement strand
CGCGGGTCATGGATTTGGCCGGGCGCATCGGCAATGGCGCGAACAGCGCGTCCGAGGTGGCCGTGTCGTACGGGCGCGAGGCGTCTCCCATATGGGTTTTCGCATCCGCGTTGAGGCGCGCGTACAGTCGGTTCAAGCGGGTGAGCATCGTGCGGTAGCGAGTGTCGGTTTGCTGGCGCACGAGCCGGCTGATCGCCTCGTCGGAGACGCGCATCTGGCGGCGCACGGCTTCGATGCCGTCGTAGATGCGGGCCAGTTCGTCGCGGATCTGGCCGAGCAGCACGCCGGATTCGCCGGCCAGATACGGGGTTTTGGCGATGGCGCGCAGGGCTTCGTCGATTTGCTGGCGGCCCTCGTCGGTGATGATCACCTGGAAGGCGTCCTCGAAGCGGCGGCCGCTGTCTGATTCGCTGAACGAGCGGCGGTATTCATCGTGGTAGCGGGTCAGGTTCTCGTCCACGCTGATGTCGCCGGCCTGCATGCGCCGGCGCAAGGCGTCGCCGTTGTCCCGCTCGTCGAGCACGAGTTCGCGCAGGTCGATGGGCACGCCGCGCAGCGTGTTGTGGATCACGGCGATCACGTCCTCCACCTGGGCTTCGCTCAGCGTGGCATGCTGCTTGCCCTGTTGGATGCGTTTGATCTCGTGCTTGCGTTCCTTGATTTCACGGTTGAGGAGTTTGATGCGCTCGCCGGGGTCGGCGGTCAGCTGCATGCGCGCGTGCTCGATTTCCATGATGATGCTGTTGGCCTGCGCGCCGGACAGGGCGCGTGATTCGTCTTCGAGCCTGCTCAGCGCCTCGATGGCGCGGTGGGCGCGGGCCGTCAAACGGTAGAGGAATCGGTGTGAGGCCGCATCATGCGAGTTGGCGAGCCAGGCGTAGTCGCCTTCGCCTTCACGGGTCAGGTCGGCGAGGATCTGATGAGCGGCCTCGGCGAAGGTCTGGTCCTCGCGCGGCGCATATTCGCCGGCGTCGGCCAGAGCGTTCAGACTTTGCGCGAACCGCTCCTCCACGGTCTCGCGCGGCAGCTCGCCGGTGAGCGGGTCGAACGTGGAACGCAGCAGCGACACGTACAGCATCGCGTTCTGGCGCAACAGCAACCGCAGGACGCCCGTCTCATACACCGGTCGCAGCCGTTCCAGCTCCCGCATCACATCGGCCACAGCATGCCTCCCTCTGTCGTGACCGCACCATACTAGCCGATAGCCGCGAACCACACCCCGCCCGCGCCACGTCCTTCGCCCCCCACAGGGAGGGGCGCCAAGCCATGCTAAAAATCACAGACAGACTATTGCCTTTGCGGGAAATCATCGTTAGATTGGCGAGAGGAATATTGTCAATGCATACGAAACGGAAAACATCGTGACCGCACCGAACACGCCCGCCGAAACCTCTGACCAGCTCAACAAGCCCGCCAAATCCGGCAAACTGGAGGTCTCCGACCTCATCACCATCGGCGTGTTTGCGGCCCTGTACTTCGTGATGGTGTGCATCGCCACACTGGTGAGCACCCTGTTCACCGGCGGCTTCGGCTCCATCTTCCTGCCCGCCATCACGGCCCTCATCTCCGGCTGCGTGTACATGCTGCTGGCCGCACGCCTCGGCAAATTCGGCGGCATCACCGTCATGGGCGTGATCATCGGACTGTTCCTGTTCATCTCCGGGCATTTCGTGCTTTCGTTCATCGCCAGCATCGTGTTCCCGGTGGCGGCCGACCTCATCGCGCGCGCCGGCAAGTATAAGAGCAAGGCGCTACTGCTCGTCAGCTACGTGGTGTTCTCCTACGGCCTGACCGGCCCGATCCTGCCCCTATGGTTCATGAAGGACGCCTACGTGGCGAGCCTGCAGGCGCGCGGCAAGGACGCAGCCTACATCGACGGCGTATTCGCCAACATCAACACCGGCACGTTCTTCATCTCGATGATCGCGATTCTGGTGTGCGCGGTTCTCGGCGGCTGGTTCGGCCAGCGCATGATGAAGAAGCACTTCATCAAGGCCGGTATCGCCTGATGAATCCTGCCCGCCGGACGCTCGATCCGCGCGCGAAACTCTACCTTCTGCTGGTGGCGAACCTCATGCTGTTCTTCCATGTAGGGCTCGCCACGCAAATCGTCATGGTCGTGCTGTTCCTGCTGCCCCTGCTGGCGGCCGCCCGATGGCGAACCGCGTTGAACTTCGGCGTGACCTATGCCGTACTCACCGCGCTGGGAATGCTCGACCCCGATGCCCTGGGACTGCCGTGGCTGCATGTGGTCTCCGCGCTGGCCGTGGGCGTCACGATGATGCTGCCCTGTTTCATCACCGGCGCGTATACGTTCACCACCACGTCCGCGAGCGCGTTCATCTGCGCGATGCGGCGTATGCGCGTGCCTGAGGCCGTGGTGATTCCCTGTGTGGTGGTCATCCGCTTCTTCCCGACCATCGCCGAGGATTACCGGCAGATTCGCAATGCGATGGCGTTGCGCGGCATCGCTCCGGCGGCTGGGGGCTGGTTCGTCACCCGGCCCAATCGTTGGAATACATTCTGATTCCGCTGCTGATGAACGCCACCAATGTGGCACAGGACCTGTCGGTGGCGGCACTGACCAAGGGGCTCGGGCGTGAGGGCGAGCACACCTCGCGCACGCTGATCCGTATGACCGTGGTCGACTGGCTGGTCATGATTGTGGTCACTTTGCCGCTCGCGCTCGATATCGCGGGGGTGATCTGATGGGTGGCAACCAATCGCAGCCGAATGCAACTGCCATTATTGGGACCGGCAAGGGTGGCCCACTCGACACGTCTGCGGGAACCATCGCCTCCCGTGGCATCTCCTTTACCTATGACCATGCCGCAGAGCCGGCATTGCGCGACATCACGTTGACCGTGCCCGCAGGCGAGTGCATCGTGCTGTGCGGGGCGAGCGGCTGCGGCAAAACCAGCTATACGCGCGTTGCCAACGGGCTCATCCCCTCATTCTTCCATGGTGCGTTCGCCGGCAACCAGACCACGTGCGGGCTGGATGTGGAGACCGTGCCGATCGACCGGCTCACCCCGCTGGTCGGCAGCGTGTTCCAAAACCCGAAAACCCAGTATTTCAACGCGAACGTCACCGACGAGCTCGCCTTCCCGGCCGAAAACATAGGGCTGCCGGCCGAGGACATCAATCGTCGTATCACGGCCGTGGCTGAGCGCTTTGGCATTGGGCATCTGCTGCATCGCAGCATCTTCCACCTGTCAGGCGGCCAAAAGCAGCGCATCGCCGTGGCGGCGGCCACCATGCTGGGGCCCAGGCTCGTGGTATTGGATGAGCCGACCAGCAATCTCGACGCGAACGCCATCGCGGACATGCGCGCCATGATCGAGCAGATGAAGGACGAAGGGCTCACCATCGTAATCGCCGAACACCGACTCGCATGGCTCAACGGCGTGGCCGACCGGTACGTGGTATTCGACGGCGGGCATATCGTGCAGGATTACGAGGCCGATGAATTCCTGTCCCTCTCCCCCGGCTGCGTGGCCGCCATGGGATTGCGGGCGTGGACCTGCAACCGTATCGGCACCGGATTGCGACGCTGGCTTCAAGCCCGGCCGCGGATGAGTGCACTTCGGCATTGCTCGCCACCCATAACCTCACCATCGGATACAAAGGCAAGGACGGCTTCACCCGCGCCATCCCGGACCTGCGGTTCCGTGCCGGCGAAATCACCGGGCTCATGGGCAACAACGGCTGCGGCAAGACCACGCTCGTGCGCACGTTGACCGGACTCATCAAGCCTGTTTCGGGCCGCATCGAGCTCAACGGCGTGCCCGCGAAACCGCGCGACCTGACCCGCGCCGGATTCCTGGTCATGCAAGATGTCAACTACCAACTGTTCTCCGACAGCGTGCGCGAGGAACTGCTCATCGGACTCGACGAGACGGATGCCGGCATCACCGCTCAAGCCAATCAGGTCATGGCCGATCTTGACCTTGCAGCGTTCGTCGAACGGCATCCGATGAGCCTGTCCGGCGGGCAGAAGCAGCGGGTTGCCATCGGCTCGGCATTGATGTGCGGCAAGGACCTCATCATCCTTGACGAGCCCACCAGCGGACTCGACCGCTACCACATGGAGCAGGTCGGCGAACTGCTGCGGCAACTGGCGAGCCAAGGCAAGGCGATTCTCGTGGTCACCCACGATGAGGAGCTCGCCGCCGCTGGTGCGACCGCATTGTCAATCTTGGCGCCGACGATTCCGGGAACAACGGCTCGCATGCCAGTAACCCAGATGCCAGCAGCCCCAACCCTAATGCCTCTACCAATTTCGCCACCGCATCCACCCATGAAAGGAACGCGCAATGACCGCCAGCAACACCACGGATTCCACGGCCTTCGACATCACCGACTGGCTCGGTGAATGGGAAAGCTTCGAGCATTACATTGATTCGGATGACGCCGCCATCCAGCAGACCTGGGAAGCCGCCGAGCAGGCGGTGCTCGCCAACCCGAAGATGGCCCCGATGGCCGCGCGCGGCATCAGGACGTTCTGGTCGATGGCTTGCTCCACCACCAGCCCGGAGAACATCATCCATATCGGCTACTGGCGTGTGAACGAGCCGGCCGCCGAATCCGGCTCCACGGACGATGCCGCGCTCGCCATCGAATGGTTCGCCGAGGACGACACCAGCCTCGACACCTACGAATACACCATCGACCATGTCATCGAGCACGGTCTCGAAGGCTTCCCCACCTTCGTGTTCCACACCACCGATCCGGCCGCCGAAGACAGCCCGTTCCGCTGGCTACTTGCCATCAATCCGCTGCCTTCGCGCAAGGCGTTCGCCGAGGGCGGGCTGCTCAGCCACCTGCATTTCCAGTACGCCAACGATCTGCACACGCTCGTCGCCACGGATGAGGCCACCGGCGTCGAGACCTTGCGCAATCCGCGTTGGTACGCCACCATGTGCGCCAACGAGGGAACCGTCGAGGACCGTTGCGCCATCATCCGCGCGTTGCACCACTTGCAGTAGACCTGGCAACATACGGCAGTGACGGCTCCCCACTAGTGAAACTAGCATCGCTTCAGTAGCCGTGCGAGTGCAGATACTCGTCATCGAAGCCGAAAAAATGGCCGATCTCGTGCAACACGGTTTTGCGGATCCGTTGGCGCAGCTCGGCCTGCGTTGAGCATACGCGTTCATGCGGCCCCTTGAACAGGGTGATGACGTCCGGCATCACGCCGCTGTAGCCCGTAGTTCGCTTCGTGACGGGTATGCCCTCATACAGTCCGAGCAGCTCACCGCACGGATTGCTCATTGTAGCCAGTTCGCGCTCATTGGGTTCGTCCGCAACGACGATGCCGACATTCTCCAGCACCCGCGCAAACCGTTCAGGCAAATCATCCAACACCTGTTCAATGGCCCGCTCAAACTCATCGTCACTGATGTGCATTCGCTCTCCACACGCGAAATGCCTTGGCACCAAGTATGTACCAAGGCGCTGAAATCTCAGACTAGCAGGCTCAGCTGTTGCGGTTGATCTCGATGTCGGTGACGGTGAGGTTGGCCTCGTTGATCAGGTTGAAGAGGATGACTTCGGCCAGCGGGCCGGGCTGCATGAAGGTGTGCTGCTTGGCCTCGGAGACGTAGTCGCGACTGTCACGGTAGAAAGCGGTATCAATGCCGCCCGGATAGACGGCGACCACCTTGACACTGGTGCCCTTGTATGCGGCCTGCAGGCTCTTGGTGTAGCCTTTCTCACCCCACTTGGTGGCGCAGTACACGCTTTCGTTCGCGTTGCCGCGTGTGGCGGCGGTGCTCATAATCTGGGCGATTTTCACGTTCTGCTCGCCGCAGGCCTTGAGGGTTTCCACCGTCCACAGAATCATGCCTTTGAGTCCCTTGAGACATTTGTCGACGTCGGCGGCCTCGTAGGCGGTGGGCACCTTGAACGAAGGCTGGCCGGCGTTGTTGATGAGCAAATCGATGTGGCCGAGCGTGGCGATATCCGCCACGGATTCCTTCACGAACGCTTCGTCGGTGATGTCGCCGACGTAGGCGCGGTAGGAGTCATCGGGCCACTGCGCGGTCAGTTCGGCCTGACGTTCGGCATTGAAGTCGACACCGGCCACCAGCCAGCCGTTGGCGATGAGCTGGCTGGCGAGCTCGTAGCCCAAGCCCAGCGCGCTGCCGGTGACGATGGCGATTTTCTTACCTGTTGTGGTTGGCATGGCAGACCTCTCCTACTACTATTCTTCGGCTACGAGTTTACTACTATTCTTCAGCTACGAGTTCGAGATACGAATCATTCCAGAGGTCTTCGTCGCCGTCGGGCATGAGGAGCACGCGCTCGGGGTTGAGCGCCTCGACGGCGCCCTCATCGTGGGTGACGAGCACGATGGCGCCCTCATACTTGGCAATGGCCTTCAGAATCTCCTCACGGGAAGCGGGGTCGAGGTTGTTGGTGGGCTCGTCGAGCAGCAGCACGTTGGCTCGCGAGGTGACCAGCGTGGCCAGAGCCAGACGGGTCTTCTCACCGCCGGAAAGCACGTGAGCCGGTTTCATCGCGTCGTCACCGGAGAACAGGAACGAGCCGAGAATCGAACGGGCCTGCGTGTTATCGAGCTCGGGCGCCACATGCTGCAGGTTCTCCAACACGGTGGCGTTCAGATCCAAGGTGTCGTGCTCCTGCGCGAAGTAGCCGATCTTGCAGCCGTGACCGTATTCCACGGAACCGGTGTCCGGCTCCTCGATGTGGGCCAGCAGGCGCAGCGTGGTGGTCTTGCCGGCACCGTTGTAGCCGAGGATCACCACACGCGAGCCCTTGTCGATGGCCAGGTTCACGCCGGCGAACACGATGTTGGAACCGTAGGCCTTGGAAATATCCTTGGCCATGATCGGCGTGCGGCCGCAGGGCGCGGGCTCGGGGAAACGGATGTCCGCCACCTTCTCGGCCTTCTGCGCCTCGGAGGTGTTTTCCAGCAGCTTTTCGGCACGGCGCATCATGTTCTGCGCCGCCACGGCCTTGGTGGCCTTGGCGTGCAGTCGAATGCCTTGCTTCATGAGACGGTCGGCCTTCTTCTCGGCCACTTCGCGTTCGCGGCGGCGGCGCTCCTCGTCCACCACGCGCTGGTGCAGGTAGGCCTTCCAGCCAAGCGAATACATGTCGATCTGGCCGAGCTGCGCGTCCAGATGCCAGACCTTGTTCACCACTTCGTCCAGCAGTTCGGTGGAGTGGGAGATGACCAGGAAGCCGCCCTCGTACTTCTTCAAGTAGCCGCGCAGCCATTCGATGGAATCGGCATCCAAGTGGTTGGTCGGCTCGTCGAGGATCAGGGTGTCGGCATTGGAGAACAGGATGCGCGCCAGCTCGATGCGGCGGCGCTGGCCACCGGAGAGCGTGCCGAGCTGCTGCTCCATGACCTCCTGCGGCAGGCCGAGCGAGGCGGCCATGGAGATCGCCTCGGACTGGGCCGCGTAGCCGCCAGCCTTGTCGAAGTCCTGCATGGCCTTGTCGTACCGGGTCATGGCCTTGCTCATCACGTCCGGATCCGGGTCGGTCATATCCTTTTCGGCCTTGCGGATGCGGTTGATGATGGTGGCGATGTCGCGCGCGCTCATCATGCGGTCGAGCGCGGTCTGTGTGGGATCGGAGGCATGCGTGTCCTGCGGCAGGTAGCCGAGCTTGCCGGAGACGCGCACCTTGCCGGCGGTGGGCAGCATGTCGCCGGTGATCACGCGGGTCAGCGTGGTCTTGCCGGCGCCGTTGCGGCCCACCAGACCGATCTTGTCTCCCTTGGCCACATGGAAGTTGGTGGGGTGAAGCAGCGTGCGCGCGCCGATCTGAATTTCAAGTCCCTGCACCTCAATAGCCATGAATAACCTACTTGCCTGTTACGAATACTGTCTCTTACCAAAGTCCGACTGTCCATCATAGCGAACACCATGCCGACCGGGCTCAGCCGACGCTCATGCGTCCATACGCAGCCGCGCAACTGATCGGCAAGGTGAAGAATGCGACGCCCGGTATGGTGATCGCGACCATGGCGCACGGTATCGAAGCTGCCATCGAAGCCGCTGTGAGCACCGAAACCGACGCCACCGACATCATGGGCGAAACCCACTAACGTACAGACAGCGATGCCCCCGCCGACAACTTCTGTCAGCGGGGGCATCGCTATGCGTTGAACGTTACAGTTCGCGCAACTGGGCGGCGATCTGGATGGATTCGACGCTGGCCTCGGCCTTGTTGCGCGTCTCCTGCCATTCGGTGGCGGGCACGGAGTCGAGCACAATGCCGGCACCGGCCTGCACGCTCGCCTCATGGTCGCGCAGGAACGCGGTGCGGATGGCGATGGCCATGTCCATGTTGCCGGAGAAATCGAAGTAGCCGACGGTGCCGCCGTAGATGCCGCGGTCGGCCGGTTCCAACTCGTCGATGATTTCGACTGCGCGCGGCTTAGGCGCGCCAGACAGCGTGCCGGCCGGGAACGCGGACTTGAACACATCGAATGCGGTCAGCGAGGGGTCGACCTTGCCGGTGACCGTCGAGCAGATGTGCATGATGTGGCTGAAACGCTTGATGTCCATGAGCTGCACGACTTCCACGGACTGCGGCACGCACACCTTACTCAGGTCGTTGCGAGACAGGTCGACGAGCATGATGTGCTCGCTGCATTCCTTCGGATCGGCAAGCAGCTCCTTGGCGAATTTCTCGTCTTCCTCAGGGGTGGCGCCGCGAGGGCGGGATCCAGCAATCGGGAAGGTCATCGCGTGGCCGTTGTCCACCTTGATGAGGGTTTCCGGGCTGGAGCCGATCACGTTGAAGTCGCGGCCCTGAGCGTCGGTCAACGCCATGAAATACATGTACGGGCTCGGGTTCAGCGTGCGCAACACACGGTACACGTCGAACGGGTCAGCAGGCGAATCGATGTCGAGGCGCTGGGAGATGACCACCTGGAACACGTCGCCGTCGACGATGTACTGCTTGGCTCGTTCGACGGCCTGCTCGTAGTGGCTCTTCTCGGTGCGGAAGCGCAGCTCGGGTTGGGCGACCGTTTCGTCCAGGATGTTGACGCGGGACTCGTCCGGAGCCGGGGTGGCGGCATCGCGCTGCATCTGGTCGAGTCGAGCGACGGCCTCGTTGTAGGCAGCGTCGGCGCGAGTGGATTTATCATCCACATTCACCGCATTGGCGATGAGCCATACCGAACCGGATACGTGGTCGACCACGGCGATATCGGTGGCCAGGGCAAGCACGGTCTCAGGCTGGCCGGTCTCGTCCGGAGCTTCGGCGCGCAGGGTCGGTTCCCAGTGGCGGATGGCATCCCAGCCGACCGTGCCGACCAGACCGCTGGTCAGGTTCGGCAGGCCTTCCACATGCGGGGCCTTCAGAGTCTTCAACGTGGCGTGAGCGACTTCGACTACGTCACCGGTGACGGGCACGCCGACCGGGACCTTGCCCAGCCAGTCGGCCTGACCGTTGTTGGAGCGCAGCTGGGCCATCGAGTTGACGCCGATAAAACTGTAACGGCTCCACGTGCCGCCGTATTCCGCCGATTCGAGGATGAAGGTGCCGGATCGGCCGCCGGCGAGACGCTCGTAGAAGCCGACCGGGGTGAGCGAGTCGGCGAGCAGACGGCGCACAATCGGAATCACACGGTATCCGGCGTCGGCCAGTTCGTGGAACTGTTCGCGACTGGGCCAGGTGGCGCCCCACTTCAGGTGTTTGACGCTGCATTCGCTCATATTCGCTCCTTTGCTTACAACTCGATGTCTTGTTTCATAGTACGCGGTCGCTCGGCTTCCCCCAGTCAGGAAAGCCCGTTCTACTGCTCGGCCGGGCGATGGCCTTCGACCACGGGCAGGGGGCCGCCTTCGAGGAAGCAGCTGCGCTTGCCGGTGTGGCAGGCGGCACCGACTTGGTCGACTTCGACGAGCAGTGCGTCGCCGTCGCAATCCAGGGACACGCCCTTGACGTATTGCACATGGCCGGAGGTATCACCCTTGCGCCAGTATTCCTGACGGGACCGGGACCAGAAGGTCACGCGGCCGGTGGTCAGCGTACGGCGTAATGCCTCGTCGTTCATGTAGCCGACCATCAGCACCTCGCGTGTGTCGTACTGCTGGATGACGGCGGCGACCAGCCCCTTGGCGTCACGCTTCAGGCGTGCGGCAATACGGGGATCGAGTTCAGTGGAATTGTCGTATGTAGTGTCTGTCATACCTATCTTCTTTTTGTGGACCACCCTCAGTCAGCTTCGCTGACAGCTCCCGGATTATGTGCGACGTGCGCATAGCGCATTGCCACGAACAATTCACTGGATTGTTCGCCCAGCGGGAGCAAGGTGTATTCGTTTAGCGAACGGTGTAGCCGTGCTTCTTGAGTTCCGCCTTGACATCGGCGATAGTCAGGATGCCGTAATGGAACACGGATGCAGCCAGCACCGCGTCGGCACCTGCTTCGATGGCGGGCGGGAAGTCCTCGACCTTGCCGGCACCGCCGGAGGCGATGATCGGAATCTTGACTTCCTTGCGCACGGCGCGAATCATCTCGAGGTCAAAGCCTTCCTTGGTGCCGTCGGCGTCCATCGAGTTAAGCAGAATCTCGCCGGCGCCAAGCTGCTCGGCGCGCTTGACCCACCAGATGGCATCAATACCGGTGGATTTGCGGCCGCCCATCGTGGTGACCTCAAAACCGGACTGCGTATGCTGCTCACCCTTTTCGCGGCGGGCATCCACGGAGAGCACCAGCACCTGGTTGCCGAAACGATCGGCCACACGGCTGATAAGCGACGGGTCGTTGATGGCCGCCGTGTTGACACCGACCTTGTCTGCACCGCAGCGCAGCAGTGAGTCGACGTCCTCGGGCGTGCGTACGCCGCCGCCCACAGTCATTGGGATGAACACCTGTTCGGCGGTGCGGGAGACCACGTCAATCATCGTGTTGCGGTGGGAGCTGGATGCGGTCACATCCAGGAAGGTGATCTCGTCGGCTCCCTGACGGTAGTATTCGGCCGCCAGCTCCACCGGGTCACCCGCGTCCTTGAGGTTCTCGAAATGCACACCCTTCACCACGCGACCGGCGTCAACGTCCAGGCACGGGATGACTCGTACCGCCAACGACATGCTTCACTCCCCTGTTCGGCTTTGCATTACAGTCCTTCAGACTACCTACCGCCCGTTACATGCGCCGCACCTGTTTCTGGAATATGAGAATCATCATATTGAGCACCGACATGGCAGCCGCTCGGCGTGAGAGAATGGCTCGTGGAAGTTGTCCGCCGAATCAAGGAGATTGGCATGGCTGTCGAAAACAGCACGGTACTGATCATCGTCAACAACTGGGGTATCGAGGAGACCGAGCTGACGCGCCCGCTGCGCGATCTCAAGGCCGCCGGCGCCAAGGTGACGCTTGCCGCCACTACCTTGGACCCGTGTGAGACGGTGCAGCACGACCGCTACGAAGGTGAAACGCTGACCCCGGACGCGCGCCTGTCCGACGTGCAGGCTGCCGACTACGACCTGCTGGTGGTGCCCGGCGGCACCTGCAATGTGGATCGTATCCGCGTCAATGAGGATGCGATCACGCTGGCGCAGGAGTTCGCGCACGAAGGTAAGCCGATCGCCGCGATCTGCCATGGCGCGTGGCTGCTGGTCAACGCGGGTCTGGTGGCTGGCAAGACCGCCGCGCCCTGCCGCTATATCGCCGCTGATATCGAGAACGCGGGCGGCCATTACGTCGACGAGCAGCTGCACGTGGACGACGCCAACGGCTTCAAGCTCATCACGTCCCGCAAGCCCGACGATCTGGACTACTTCGTGGACGCAATCAAGGATGCGCTGAAGTGACGGAATCGCCGCAGGCCGATTCCGTCACCGAAACTACCGCTCCTTGGCAGCAAGCTGGCCGCAGGCGCGTCAATATCCTGACCGCGGGTGTCACGCAGTGTGGCGGTGATGCCCGCGCGGTGCAGGATCTCCAGGAACCGCTGTTCGTCTTCCGGCTTGGAGGCGGTCCACTTCGAGCCCTCGATGGGGTTGAGCGGAATCGGGTTGACGTGGGCCCAGTTGTCGCCGTAATGGTTAAGCCTCTTGGCCAGCAACTGCGCATGCTCGGCCTGGTCGTTGATGCCGCGCATCAGCGCGTATTCGATACTGACGCGGCGCTTGGAGGCCAGCCAATAATCGTGCGCGGCATCCAACACCTGCGCGGTGTTGAAACGCTTGTTCATCGGCACCAGCTCGTCACGCAGTTCGTCGCTGGGGGCATGCAGGGAAACGGCCAGACGCACGGGAATGCCTTCGGCAGTGAGCTTCTTGATGCCGGGGACCACGCCCACCGTGGATACGGTGATGTTGCGCGCGGAAATGCCGAAGCCTTCGGGAGGCATGGCGGAAATCTGTCGTACGGCGGACAGCACGGAGTTGTAGTTGCCCATCGGCTCGCCCATGCCCATGAACACGATGTTGCTCAGGCGGCCCTCTCCCCCGGCCACTTCGCCGTCGCGCATCATCTTGGCGGCCACACGCACCTGTTCGATTATTTCACCGGTGGACATGTTACGGGTCAGGCCAAGCTTGCCGGTGGCGCAGAACGGGCAGCCCATGCCGCAGCCGACCTGCGAGGAGATGCACAGCGTGATGCGGGTCGGGTATCGCATAAGCACCGATTCGATGAGGGAGCCGTCGAACAGCTTCCACAAGGTCTTGATGGTGGTGCCTTCGTCCGCCACTTGGCGGGTCACCTCGGTGATGAGCTGCGGGAAAAACGCGGCGGCGGCTCGCTGCGCTTGGCTGCCGGAAAATCAGTGAATTCGGCGGCATTCACATCGAAATGGCCAAAGTAATGGTTGGCGAGCTGCTTGACTCGGAACTTCGGCAATCCGAGTTCGGCCGCTTTCTCGACGCGCTGCTCGGGCGTCATATCCACAAAGTGCAGCGGCGGCTTACCACGGCGGGCATGGTCCTTGGATAGCACGTCACGGAAGGCACCTGATGTGCCGCCGGGAGTAATGCCGGTTTCCGGAGTGTCAGGATGCTGTGTGGTCATGATGGGTTCGCTTCGCTCTCAATATCAGAAAATAGTCAAACATGCAATAGAAATATCAGAATCCACCATACGGCGTGCCGCATACGAATCAGATGGCCCATGTCTTAGCCCATAGCGAACGCATATTGAACGATGATTTCCCCATATATGGCATGTGGCACCGTGCGATATACACACGATGCCACATTGTTCATGCACGAGACATGCGAATCACAGTCCGGTGATCCACAGCAAGGCGCAGGTGAACGGTGCACTCATCAAAATGGAATCCACACGATCCATCACACCGCCGTGCCCCTTGAGCAGATGGCCCATGTCTTTGATACCGATATCGCGCTTGAGCATGGAAGCACACAAATCACCGAACGTGCCCACGGCACCGATGAGAATACCCGCCACGATCGGCACCCACCAACGAGGGGCCCATTTCGAGGCATCATACGTGCATGCGAATACGGCAAATGCGCCAGCCATGGCGAAGAGCATCGAGCCGACAAGGCCCTCAACGGACTTCTTCGGCGAGATGCGCGGGCTGAGCTTGTGTTTGCCGAGCCAGGCACCGGCAAACAAACCGCCCGTATCGGATAGGGCGGGTAGGAACACCAGCATGATGGCGTGTGCAATCGGATGCCCATTAAAAGTCAGTGAGATGATGACGCAGCTGGCCAACAACGGAATATACAACACGGTAAGCACGGACACAGCCACATGGCTGAGCCGGGAATGATGCTGTTCCCCGCCCTCATGATTAAACGAGGATTCGAGGCGCGCGCTGGCATCCGTGTTGGACAGTTTGCCGGCAACCGCCAGAGATAGGCGGTTGCCGACGCTGATTTTTGCGCTGGCCGCGATGGCGACCAGAATAATCGACACGATGATACTCAGCGACATCGTGATGAGATGGTACGGGGAATAGTAGGTGGCAATGAGGGTGAAGGACGAGCACAGCCACAGCATAAACACCGGGAGGTGCAGGCCTACGGTGGCGAAGTCCACCCTGAGCTCCCACAGCGCCAGAATCATGAACACGACTACCAGCAGCACGAAGAGGTCGACGCTGAGCAGCAGGCACGCGACAATAAGGATGACCAGTGCCGCGCCTGTGGCGATGGCCTGCGGCATGTTGCGGCCGGTCTTCTTGTTGATCTGGTCGAGCGTCTCCTCGGCCTCTTCATGGGGTTGTTCGTTGCGTTCCATAATTCTCCGGACCTGGTCTGAATCAGACCTCCATGATCTCCTTCTGCTTGGTCTCCAGCAGAGTATCGATCTCGTCGGTAACGGACTTGGTGACCTTGTCAAGATCCTTCAGCAGGCGATCGCCTTCGTCCTCACCCATCTCGCCGTCCTTGACGGCCTTGTCGATGGTTTCCTTGGTCTTACGGCGAATGTTGCGCACGGCGACCTTGCCATCCTCGGCCTTGCCCTTGGCGAGCTTGACGTATTCCTTACGACGATCCTCGGTGAGTTCCGGCATGGTCAGACGGATGACGTTGCCATCACGGTTCGGGCTGATGCCGAGATCGGAGTTGCGCAGGGCCTTTTCGACGGCACCGGCCTGGGAAGCGTCAAACGGGGTGACGGACAGGGTGCGCGGTTCGGGAACGCCGATGGAGGCGACGGCCTTAATCGGGGTGGGGGCACCATAGTAGTCCACGGTGATGCCGTTGAGCAGGGCCGGGTTTGCGCGACCGGTGCGGATGCCGGAGAAGTTTTCCTTGGTGTTTTCCACGGTCTTGGCCATCTGTTCCTTGGCCTGGTCGATAAGAGACATATTCACTCCTTGTGTGTTGGTGTTCGTCAGTGTTGTTCGTCTATGAACGCTTGATTCGATTGTGGGCGTTTGCGGCTTACTCGGCCACGCGCGATTCGGCGGTGGAGACCAGCGTGCCGATTTCATCGCCGACGAGGGCGCGGGTCACGTTGCCCGGCTCTTCGAGGCCGAAGACGCGGATGCGCTTCTTGTTGTCGCGGGCCATGGACAGTGCGGAGGCGTCCATGACGGCCAGATTGTCCACGAGGGCGCGATTGTAGCTCAGGGTTTCAAAACGCTTGGCGTTCTCGTCCTTGCGCGGGTCGGCGGTGTAGACGCCGTCGACGCCGTTCTTACCCATAAGTACCTCGTCGCAGTGGATTTCGAGGGAACGCTGGATGGAAACCGTGTCGGTGGAGAAGTACGGCATGCCGGCACCGGCGCCGAAAATCACCACGCGACCCTTTTCAAGGTGACGGATGGCCTTGAGCGGAATATACGGCTCGGCGACCTGTCCCATGGTGATGGCGGTCTGCACGCGGGTGGCCTGCCCCTCCTGCTCCAGAAAGTCCTGTAGAGCGAGGCAGTTCATCACCGTGCCGAGCATACCCATGTAGTCGCCACGGGAACGATCGATACCGGCCTGCTGCAGTTCGGCACCGCGGAAGAAGTTGCCGCCGCCGACCACGATGGCCACCTGCACACCCTGTTGTACGGCCGGAACGATCTCCTCGGCAATGCGACGAATCACCTGGGTATCGATGCCGACCTTGCCACCACCGAATGCTTCGCCGGACAGCTTGAGCAGAACTCTGCGCGGATTGTCGCTATCAGTCATATTGTGCCTTTCTCAAAACCGAAAGTGCGAAATTATCCGTAGACAAGCGTATCGGTTTACGACGACACCCCCTAGCAACGACACCCTTGGAATAGCGAAACGCCATCCGATTATTGAATAACCGGATGGCGTTTCGTTGAAATTACGCTAAGCGCGTGGAGTAAGCCTTAGGCTCACTCCTCTTCGCCCTTGCCGACCTCGACACGAGCGAATGCGGTGGCGTTGCCACCGACTTCCTTGAACAGGTCGCCGACGGTCTTGGACGGGTCCTTGACGAACGGCTGCTCAAGCAGCACGACTTCCTTGAAGAAAGCGTTGAGACGGCCTTCGACGATCTTCGGAACGATCTTCTCCGGCTTGCCCTCGGCCAGGGACTTCTCGGTGGCCACGCGACGCTCGGACTCGACCACATCGGCCGGAACGTCCTCGCGGGTCAGCCACTTGGCGCCCATGGCGGAGATCTGCAGAGCAGCTTCGTGAGCCACGGCGGCGCCGGCCTTGTCGGTGGCGATCATGGCGACGATGCTCGGCGGCATCTCGGCGGACTTCTTGTGAGCGTAGACTTCGACGTGCTCGCCGGAGATCTTGGCGAACTGGCCGACCTTGACGTGCTCACCGAACAGGGCGGCGGCCTCTTCGACAGCCAGCTTGACGGTGGTGTCGCCAGCCTTGGCCTCGAGCAGCTCGTCAGCGGAGTTGGCGTCGGCGTCCACGGCGTAGCCGAGAACTTCCTCGGTGAACTCGACGAACTTCGGGGTCTTGGCCACGAAGTCGGTCTCGGAGTTCAGCTCGACGGCGTAGCCGGTCTCGCCATTGGCGGTCTCGACGACCTTGGAGGCGATGGTGCCTTCCTGAGCCTTGCGGCCTTCACGCTTGCCGGCTGCGGCGATACCCTTGGCGCGGATGATTTCCTTGGCGCGGGCGACGTCGCCTTCGGCTTCGGTCAGAGCCTTCTTGACGTCGAGCATGCCGGCGCCGGTGTCTTCACGAACCTGCTTGATCAGTGCGGCGGTAATTGCTGCCATTGATTATTCTCCTTGAGAAATTTTGCTTACCCATGAACGATGGGAAGCGCTCATTCAGGCACTTCCCATCGTAGAGCATCACTCGGCCTTGGGGGCCTCGGCGGTTTCGCCCTCGGCGGCAGCCGGAGCGGCGGCTTCAGCGGAAGCCTCGGCAGGAGCCTCGTTGGTCAGGAGTTCCTTCTCCCAAGCGGCCATCGGCTGCTCGGCGGCTTCGCCCTCGGCCTTGTTGGCGCCGGAGCGCTCCAGCAGACCTTCGGCGACGGCGTCAGCCATCAGGCTGGTCAGCAGTTCGATGCCGCGGATGGCGTCATCGTTGGCCGGGATCGGGTACTCAACGGTGTCCGGGTCGGCGTTGGTGTCGACGATGGCGACAACCGGGATACCCAGCTTGTGAGCTTCCTCAACAGCCAGGGCTTCCTTGGTGATGTCGACGACGAACATCGCGGACGGGGTGCGGTTCATGTTGCGGATACCGCCCAGCTGCTTGTTGAGCTTGTCCTTCTCGCGCTCGAGCAGGAGGAGCTCCTTCTTGGTCAGGCCGGAGCCGTGCACGTCGGTGAAGTCCATTTCCTCAAGTTCCTTGAGGCGGTTGACGCGCTTGGAGACGGTCTGGAAGTTGGTCAGCATGCCGCCGAGCCAACGCTCGGAGACGTAGGGCATGTTCACGCGGGTGGCCTGGTTGGCGATAGCTTCCTGAGCCTGCTTCTTGGTGCCGACGAAGAGCACGGTGCCGTTGTGGGCCACGGTGGTCTTGATGAAGTCGTACGCCTTGTCGATCATGTCGAGCGACTTGAACAGGTTGATGATGTGGATGCCGTTGCGCTGGGTGAGGATGAACTGCTTCATCTTCGGGTTCCAACGACGGGTCTGGTGGCCGAAGTGCAGGCCAGCCTTCAGCATATCGCTCATAGTGATCTGAGCCATGGTATTACTACCTTTCATTGTCGGTTCTTGCCTGGCCATGCGCACCTGCGTGCAGCTGCTCCCCCGGTTTCACGAGTTGTGCAGCCGACCGACACAAGCCGTCGCGAGCATGACGCGAATTTGTTGTGTGCCGGTTGACAATATTGGGTGGCTCTGGACACCAGCGACTGCGTCCGTTGCCGGGTGGCACACGAGTTTCGAGAATAGCACGGAGCCGGTACTAAAAAAAACAACACGCTCCCTCTCGTGAGGGGAGCTGTCGCCGTAGGCGACTGAGGGGAGTCACGGGCGGTACCGGCAGAACCACCCTCAGTCTCACTACGTTCGACGGCTCCAGCCAGTGGGAGCCGAGTATGGACTACTTCGCCTGACGATTGCGCATGTAGCGCAGGGCTTCGCGGCGTTCTTCCTTTTCCAGGCGATCCAAATACACGTGGCCATCGAGGTGGTCGCATTCGTGCTGAAGCATACGGCCCATCAGCCCGGAGCCCTCGAGCACGACCTCGTTGCCGTCCAAGTCGATGCCACGCACGCGAGCGTAGTCGGCACGACGGGTCTTGTACCACAAGCCGGGCACGGACAGACAACCTTCATCGCCATACTGCTCGCCGGACTTCTCCTCGAGTACGGGGTTCAGAACGTAGCCGACCTTGCCGTCGATGTTGTAGGAGAAGGCCCTCAGGCTCACGCCGATCTGGTTGGCGGACAGGCCCGCTCGGCCCGGATCGTCCACGGTTTCCAACAGGTCGTCAACCAGGCGGCGCACGGCCGGGGTGATTTCCTTGATCTCATCGCAGGGGGTGCGCAGGACTGGGTCGGGCACGACCCTGATCTCACGGATGGCCACTTCTCGTTACTCCTCATTCTTCTCGTCAGCCGGCTGGTCCGGCTTGCTGCCGGTGTCAGCGGCATTGTCAGCGGAATCGCCGGTCTCGCCCTCTTCGGGTTCGGCCTTCGACTTCTTGATCTTCTCCGACACGCTAGCAATCGAATCAGACACGCTGGTTTTCATCTGTTCCGAGGCCTGTTTGACCTGTTCGGACGCCTGCTTGACCGATTCGGAGGATTTCTTGACGGTCTCCAGCGTGCTGTCGATGATCTTGGCAGTGGCGGGCAGCGGCTTGTTGGATGGCTTGGGCGCGTACAGATCCTCCTCGATGACGGTGGCGTAGCGCTGCAATACCTTGGGACGCACCACTTTCATGCTCGGGGTGAGTGTGCCGTGCTCCTGACTGAATTCCTCATCCAGCACCGCGAATTTGCGCACGGACTCAGCGCGGGAGACATTGGCGTTGGCCTGGTCGATGTACTGCTGGATAAAGGCGCGCACCGCGTCGTTGTCGCTGGCCTCGGCGAGTGTCATGTCGGCATTGAGGCCCTGACCTTCCAGCCAGGAATGCAGCATTCGGGTCGAGCTCGATAAGTGCGGACACGAACGGCTTGCCGTCGCCGACTACTACTGCATGAGCCACGATCGGGCAGGTGACGATGACATCCTCCATCGGGGCGGGGCTGATGTTCTTGCCGCCGGCGGTGATGATGATGTCCTTCTTGCGTCCGGTAATGAAGGTGAAGCCGCGGTCGTCGATACGACCCAGATCGCCGGTTTTGATCCAGCCGTCGGCAGTCATCGTCTGTGCGGTGAGTTCGGGCTGCTTGTAGTAGCCAAGGAACACGTTCGGGCCGGTCAGCTCAATTTCATCATCTTCGCCAAGACGCACGCCCATGCCAGGCCCAGGCTTGCCGACCGAACCGACCTCGTTGTCGTCCTCCCAATTGACGAGCATCGGAGCGGCGGTTTCGGTCATGCCATAACCCTGGATGAAGGTGATGTCATCCATGCCGTTGAAAAAGTGGGCCAAATCCACGTTGAGCGGCGCACCACCGCAGGCCAGCCATTTGAGGTTCGGTCCGAGAGCGGAACGAATGGATTTGCCTACCGTGGCCATGTAGAACGAATGGCGCATGCGCTCGATGAACGAATGGCCGCGGCCGGCCTGCTCATCCTTGCTCCACTTGACGAAGTGCTTGACCGACTGGGCGAAGATATGCCCCTGGATGCCGGCACCAGCCTTCTGCGAGGCCGCGTTATACACCTTCTCGAACACACGTGGCACACCCAGCAGGTAGGTGGGCTTGAAGCTGCGGATATCGGCGAGCAGTCGCTTGGCGTCGGGAATGTATCCGACCACGCCGCAGCCACCGATGCACACGTACTGGATGTAGCGGGCGAAGCAGTGCGCCAGCGGCAGGAACAGCAGCAGACGGTTGTCGTCGTACAGCATGCCACGCAGAATCTCGTAGCCGTTAAGCACGATGTGCGTGTAATTGCGGTTGGAGAGCATCGCGCCCTTGGGCTTGCCGGTGGAACCGGAGGTGTAGACCACGGTGAGCAGATCATCGGCTTTGATACGAGCGATAGCCGCATCCAACGTCTCATCGGATACGCCATGCCCGAAGTCAACGACAGCGTCAAGGCCATCGGCCTTGAAATTGAACACGTATTTCATGCCCGGATGATTGACACGGATCTGCTCAAGCGTCTGTGCGCGCTGGAAGTCGCCGGCAAAGGCGATGGCGGGATCGACTTCCTCGACGATGCCCGCGGTCTGACGGGCGGAATCGGTCTCATAGACGGGCACAACCACAGCGCCGATTGCCGCGCAAGCGAAATCAGCCACACCCCACTCATAGCAGGTAGGCGAGTAAATCAGCACCATGGTGCCGGCTTTGACGCCAAGTCCCAACAGGCCCTTGGCCACCTCGCGTACGCGGGACAGCATTTCAGTAGCTGTGGCGCTGCGCCATTGGTGGGTGTTGTCATCCTGCCATTCCGCGATGATGTCATCCGGCGTGCGAGCTGCTCGTTTGGACAGCAGCGAGTAGACGGTGTCGTCATCGGTGGTGACATATCTGGGTTCTTCTACATGTTCACGCATGGTCACTACTATAGGCGAACCAGCCTATGACACGGCAGAACCGTCTTCCGCTACCAGCGTAGGAATCGGTGTGCGGGCGGGGCCGTCTGGTCAGCCCAAATCGGCATAGATGCACATCCATCGAGAACCGATGTACTTCAGTTTGAGGTTGACTCGCAGATTTTCCTGGCCGATGGTCATGAATACCGCCATTTCCAGCGTGTCCTTGCCGGTGATCATGCCGTCGATCAATGTGGGGACAGTGGGCAGATAGCAGAATTTCGCTTTGAGCTCCGGATGAGTGACCATGTGGATGCCGAGCAGGTATTGCATGGTTTGCAGCCGGTCCAGGCATGGTTTTGTCATGGCTCTGTTGAGATGTGCGACGCTGAGTTTGCCACGTATCGCGTCCGCCGATGTGCAGGCGATGCGGCATGCAGCCATGGCCATGGAATGACATTCCTTCGCATTCAGCCCGCCTATGAATGTGGGTTGGATGTGATACCGCACCGGGCGATCCGACAGCTCCACAACGATGAATCCGTCATAACTCGGCAACGGCCCGTACTGATATGTGCCGTGGAAAAATCCCGAATACTCCATGATGACCCCCCTTCAAGCCCCCTTGCAACTCACCATCATCGGCGAGCGTCTGTACTACAACATCACGAAAGGCGCGCCAAGTCAAACTACTTGAGCGCGCCTTCGGGCAAGTTAAGCCTCCTGCATGGAGGGCAAACCCCCATTTTCAGGGGGCAATCGGGATTATCGTGCGGAATACGGGTTGACCACCATGCCGCAACGCTGGAAGTTCTTCACGTCGACGTAGCCGGTGGAGGCCATCGCGCGCTTGAGGGCGCCGATGAAGTTGGTCTTGCCGTCCGCCTGGTGGCTCGGTCCGAACAGCACCTGTTCGAGCGGGCCGACCGTGCCGACCGTGGTGCGGTAGCCGCGCGGCAGCGTCTGGTGGCGGGCTTCAGAACCCAGTGGGTGCCCTTGCCGGGGCCTCGGTGGCGCGGCCAGCGGCGGCGCCGAGCATGACCGCGTCGGCGCCGAGGGCCAGGGCCTTGACGAAGCTGCCGGAGTCGCCCATGCCGCCGTCGGCGATGACCTGCACGTAGCGGCCGCCGGATTCGTCCATGTCAGTCGTCGGCGGGCCTCGGCCACGTCGGCGAGTAGCGTGGCCATCGGGCCTGCACGGCCGATGGTCTGGCGGGTGGCGGAGACCGCGCCGCCGCCGAAGCGACGAGCACGCCGGCCGCGCCGGTGCGCATCAGGTGCAGGGCAGCGGTGTAGTTGGATGCGCCGCCGACGATGACAGGCACGTCAAGGTCGTAGATGAACTTCTTGAGGTTCAGCGGTTCCTGACCGGAGGAGACGTGCTCGGCGGAGACCACAGTGCCGCGGATCACGAACAGGTCCACGCCCGCGTCCACCACGGTGGAGTAGAACTGCTGGGTGCGCTGCGGGGAGAGCGCGCCGGCCACGGTGACACCGGCGGCGCGAATCTCGTGCAGACGTTGCGTGATGAGCTCCGGCTTGACCGGCTCGGCATAGATCTGCTGGATACGCTCGGTGGCCTGATCGGCCGGCAGTCCGGCGATTTCGTCCAACAGCGGGGTCGGATCCTCGTAACGGGTCCACAGACCTTCCAGATCGAGCACGCCGAGCGCACCCATCTTGCCCATGGCGATGGCGGTGGCCGGGCTGGTCACCGAATCCATGGGGGCACCGATCACCGGCACATCGAACTCATAGGCGTCGATCTGCCAAGAGGTGGAGACGTCCTCGGGGTCGCGGGTGCGACGGGAGGGGACGATTGCCACATCGTCGAGTGCGTAGCCGAGACGGCCTTTTTGCCCAAACCGATTTCAATTTCCTGAGACATGGTTTCCAGCCTATTGCCCGGGTGGGACGCCAACAAGGCCGTTTCCCACGGACCGGACGATTGCTTCAAGTCGTTACAAACATGCGCTATGACTAAATCATCTTCACACCATCTATCAGGAGGAAGCATGGCCAAAATCAAGGTCGAAGGCACTGTCGTCGAACTCGACGGCGACGAGATGACCCGCGTGATCTGGAAGGACATCAAGGATCGTCTGATCCTGCCGTACCTCGACGTGAACCTCGACTACTACGATCTGGGCATCGAGCACCGCGACGAGACCGATGACCAGGTGACCATCGACGCCGCCCACGCCATCCAGAAGCACCATGTCGGTGTCAAGTGCGCCACCATCACCCCCGATGAGGCCCGAGTCAAGGAATTCGGTCTCAAGAAGATGTGGAAGTCCCCCAACGGCACCATCCGCAACATCCTGGGCGGCACGATCTTCCGCGAGCCGATTGTGATGAGCAACGTGCCTCGTCTGGTGCCCGGCTGGACCAAGCCGATCGTCGTAGCCCGTCACGCATTCGGCGACCAGTACAAGGCCACCGATTTCAAGGTTCCGGGAGCCGGCCAGCTGACCGTCACCTTCACTCCGGACGATGGCTCCGAGCCGATTCAGCACGTGGTCTACAACTACGGCGAAGACGGCGGCGTGGCCCAGGTGCAGTACAACGTCAACGATTCGATCCGCGGTTTCGCTCGCGCCTGCTTCAACTACGGCCTGATGCGTCATTACCCGGTGTACTTGTCCACCAAGAACACGATTTTGAAGGCCTACGACGGCCAGTTCAAGGACATCTTTGCCGAGGTGTTCGAGACCGAATACAAGGACAAGTACGCCGAGGCCGGCCTGACTTACGAGCACCGCCTGATCGACGACATGGTGGCCAGCTCCCTGAAGTGGCACGGCGGTTACATCTGGGCCTGCAAGAACTACGATGGCGATGTGCAGTCCGACTCCGTGGCCCAGGGCTTCGGTTCGCTGGGCCTCATGACCTCCGTGCTCATGACCCCGGACGGCCAGACCGTCGAGGCCGAAGCGGCGCACGGCACCGTGACCCGTCACTACCGCCGCTGGCAGAAGGGCGAGAAGACCTCCACCAACCCGATCGCCTCCATCTTCGCGTGGACCGGCGGCCTTAAGCACCGCGCCGATCTGGACGGCACGCCCGAAGTCCGTCACTTCGCCAAGACGCTGGAGAAGGTCATCGTCGACACCGTTGAAGGCGGTCAGATGACCAAGGATCTGGCCATGCTCATCGGCCCGGACGAACCGTGGCTCGACACCGACGGCTTCATGAACGCGCTGGACGAGAACCTGGCCAAGGCTCTGGCCGAGTAAATCATCGAACACATCGTGCGGACCTACATGGGCCATGTCATGTCGCAAACTGTCATGATTGTCGTGCTTCATCTGGAATGTTCCTCAGCACGATAATCATGACAGTTGTTCGATGCACGCACGTAATACCTCTAATTGTTCCCGGATATGTGGCGATTTGTCCACTGGTCCGGGACTTTTTCGTATACGGCCTACTAGAATCGTGATTCAGCTTGTTTTCACGCCCGCTTGAGGAGGTTTCGCCGCTTATGGTGTTCGCACGCCGCTCAACCACCCTGCTCGCCGCCATTATCGCATCCTGCGCGATGGTGCTGTCACTGACCGCGTGCACCTCAGACAATAAGACCGTTGTAGATGGTCAGACCACGGTGACGTCCAATTCTGCCGGCGGCGTGGCCGTGTTCACACCTTCGGACGGCATCACGCTGAACCAGCAGACGCCACTGAACAAATGGGCGAAGCTGGTGCCTGACCTGACCAAGGCTCTGGTCGACGCCGGTTTCAAGAAAGGCGATATCAATCATACGACGTCCGACTCGTTGGCCAAGCAAAGCCGCGCCATCCAAGACTTTGTGGTCGATCATCTTTCGAATAACACCACGGACGATTCCGGCATTGCCATCGCGCCCGACAACATGACATTGCTCGTGGCTCCAGTAGTCGAGGCCGACGCTTCCACTCGCCAATACGGCGATTACGTGAGCCAGAACCTGAGCACCAACGATGCCACGGATGGGGAAGCTACTTCTGACGGTGAATCTTCCGAAGACGACTCGTCCAAAGACGATTCGTCCAACACTGAGAGCGACAGCACTGCATCGGACGAGCAGGCGCAGGCCGTGGACCGGCTGGTCTCATCGCTCAAGCTGGCCAAGGAATCCGGCATGCATGTGGTATTGCTCGGCAACAGTATCGAGGGATATAAGCCGGACGCCTTCGTCAAGTTCTCGGACGCCCAGACCATCGGCAAGCTACAGGCGGAAAAGATGGTGTCCAAACTCAAGTTGGATAAGGCCAGTAAAGACAACCCCAAATACATTGAGGTGCTGCTGCCATACACCGCCGTGGACGAAAAAGGCAACGCCAACGATTCCACGTTCGCCCAAGAGGCGTTCCGTGGTATCTGGCAGGTACTGGGCTCCTACTATCAGAAGGGCGTTGTGGAAAGCCCTTCAGGCACCTTGGACGGCAAATCCACGGAAAACGATTGGCAAGCCGTGGCCTACGATGCCGCTAAGGAAGGCTCCACTGCGAAAGTGCTTGACAAGCGTCTGGCAAAACCGACGGACAGTCCACACTCACCCGTATTGACGGCATCATCACGATGAACGACTACATCGCCTCCGAGGTCGTCAAGGAATTGGACGATCTGGGATACACCGGCTCTGCCGCCGATATCAATCCGCAGATCACCATCTCGGGCATTGTCGGCAATATCACCGGCAAGAAGGATCTCAGCCGCGACGCCGTGCCGGACCCGATCAAATCCCCTGAAAACGACAACGCAAACGACTCATCCAGTTCCGATGACGATGCGGACGAGGACACCTCCGCTTCCGACAAGGACCGTGACTCGCAGTGGCCTCTAGTAACCGGATACGGCGCGTATGTCTCGAACATCCCATCCATCGTCAATGGCAAGCAATGGATGACCGGCATGGAAGACAGACAGACCATCGCCACGGATATCGCTCAGGCCTGCGCCAAGCTCAACAAGGACGAAGCGCTGAATTCCATGCCTTCAATCAGGAACTCCGAGGTAGGCGGCGTGAAGAAGATCCCGACCATCAGCGAACCGTTGCTGGCTGTCAGCGCCAGCAATCTCAAGTCCGCGCTGATCGACCCCGGATATATTTCCTTGGCCGATGCCGGTCTGTGATTCATACTCGTCACGCCGCTAGCCGCCTGCGATGTCTCTTCCGTACGGCCCTGTTCCGGCCGACAATCACCGTTAAATCATGACGGTTTCAGTACGATTTTTCGACTCCCCGCATATTGCTGTGGATCAAGATAATCGGCCGTTCCTCGCTTGAGGCCCCAATGCAGGCAACGGTCTTCGCAATGGTCCGAGCTGCCTTCAACGATGCCTACGGGCTGTCTGCGGGAGATCGTATCCCCCACTGAGAGCTCGGTAACGGCCGGTTCGAATGTCGACGTGACACCTCCACGATGCCGTACACTCACCACATCTTTGCCAGCTACTTTGCCAGCAAAACTCACGGTCCCTGCCTGTGGTGACAGAATTACGGTACCTTGCTCCGCAACAAGATCCACTCCACGATGACCTGGTGCCCACGGGTTGATCGGCCGCTCGAACTGTTGTTCGACCTGTGGATCGTCGACCGGCCAGTCGAATCGGGATTCGCACTGATTGCCATTGCGCCACGCCAAATCAGACATATCGGTGAAATCCTCCACCGTGTATGCCGCATCTCCGGTCACCGCAGTATCCGCATGCGCAACATGCTGAGGCGTGGATGCCAGCCCTACTCCCAAGGCAAGCAGCAGGCCGATAACGGCGGCCAACGCGATTATGGCATCCATACGCCGTTGCCGTTCCTGAGCCCGCTGACGCGCCTGCTGACGCCGCCGGCTGGCACGTCGGGCTTCGTCGCGACGCCAATCAAACAACAGTGGTGCATTCATGAGATTCCTCCCCATAGTGTGAGTGTGATGTGATTCCGGCTTCTTTGCCGGTGATACCCACCTTGAGGGGTCCGAAACAGGATGTCCAGCCAAAACGACCTATGTGGTTCTAGCTTCCGAAGTTATCCACAATGAAATTTCGCGTGACAGTATCGCCGCATCGTCATGTTGTTCGACCTTCAGCCGCGGCCGATCCATGTCACAACCGCTGCCATGCAGTGACAGCGGAACATCAGAACTCTTGTGATTGTTCCCACTGGGTTCGCATACTCAGACGGTTGTTCCGTTTCACCGATTCCAATATCTGCCAAGCAGACACCAGCTCCTCCCGGGGGCTGAGCATTTCATCAGTATTCGACGTTCCATAGCCAGCTCCTCTACCGTTAGTCGCTAGTGTATATCCGTGTTCAGTTTTTGGCTGTATGAGATAGTATTCGATGAGTCCGATTCTGCGGAATTCAGCGCGACATGCCATACACGCATGTAATTTGCTTTTTCGTGGCAAGCATGTAAGATGTGTGACTTGTGCGTGAGAGAAATCTCAAACACAGCAGATATTCCTGCGTAGCTCAGTTGGCAGAGCATCCGACTGTTAATCGGACGGTCACTGGTTCAAGCCCAGTCGCAGGAGCTCACCTGAAGCCACCGGCGTGTCGCCGGTGGCTTTCTTGTTTCCCGTCATCTGATTTATTTGATCCAGTTGAACGCGCAGTGCGACCGCTTGGCGTTCGATCTCCATCTTCATGGCACTGTCATCAAGTAGTTTTTCAATACTTGTATCGAGGCTCTGGGCAACATTGACCGCGCTAATCAGAGACCAATGAGTAATGCCTTTGAGTCGTTGAGATACAGCCCCTTCGCTTGTAACCCCCATCGGCTGCATCAGTGATTTCTGGGTTCGCTTCAGCTGCTTGCGGCGGGCGTCCACATTGTAGTTGAGCACACGTTCTGTGTATTCGCCCAAGGTATCGGGGGGTGTCTGATTCGCCTGATCTGCGGATAATAATGTACGCATATTCTAATCCTATTCTATCAATAAACCTTTATCTCATTAAGATACTCTAGTTTGCGATTTGACTTTAGTCAAACCAAAGTGTATTCTAAAAACATTAGTTAGGCTAAAGACTTTAGGAAAAGAGTAGATATGGCTTCTCCGATGAAACAGTGGAGGAAGGATCACGATGTGACTCAGGCTGCCCTTGCTGCCGACATGGGCCAATCCGCTTCCACTCTTTCTCAGAAAGAGAACGGGCATTTGGGCTGGCAGCAGAAGGACTTGCTGTTTCTTTATGACCACTACGGACTTTCCGCTGATTTCGTTCTTGGCATCAATAACCTGCCCTCTTGCGAGAAGGCAATCACTTGATGGCTGGACCCAGTAGAAGAGGAGGTTAGTGGTTTTTCTCATTTCAAGAAAATGCCCGGTCTCGATCTGATACATCGAAACCGGGCGTATGCAACACATCCAATGTTGAACGATTCCCCAGTCGCCAAACTTTTGAATCGTTCGCATTGCCTTTTAGATTATGGAGGCTGCACAAATGTCTAGTGTAACCGAAGTCGCTGTGCCGACTTCTGATTTGATGGTAACGCCCCGTGAATGGTTCGCGGGACATGGCGTCTACATTTTCCGAATCTTTGTATTGGCGACGTTCTGCCCGGCGCTACGAGCTGCTGGGACTTGTCTCCTGGATGCTGGCCGCGTTGTCGTGCGTGTTTTTTCTGGCGATTTCTGCTTGCCGCGAGGAATCTCCTCGTGCCGGCCGTGCTTCTGGTGCCTTTGGCCTGCGTGATGGTCCTTGCCGGCCTTGGTGCGACCGGAACTCGCGCGATGCCTGGGATTTCGCTTTCTGGTCCCTTCACGCGGAGGTGAGGCAATGACCGTGACCGTTGGCGCGCGTTCCCTCGATAACGAGGAGCGCTCGAATTTCCGGGACTACATGTCCCTGTTGTCCCTGTCCGTGGATGCGTCGATGACCGTGAGGGAGATCATGGCGGTCGCTATCTGATCGGCCGGCATGACGCGCTTCGTGACGTGCGGAACGCTTCGTCGCCGGCTCGGACGGTGAACCGTCGTCTGATCCATGGCGGTCCGTCGGATTGCGTGTTCAATCGCGGCTACGAGGCCGGTGCGGGCATGGTGTCCGACGAGATCGACGCGTTGATGCGCGACGTGGAGGCCCTCAGCGGCGATGACGCGGTGTTCTCGATGCTCAGGCATCCCTCGGTGAGCGGGGGTGATGAATGGTGGAATTGGTGATCCTGCTGTTCGTGGTGCTCGCAGTGGCCTGTTTCGGCCTGCTGCTGCCGACCGTCGTCATCATTCTCGCCGCGTCCTATCTGCTGACGTTCGCCCTGTGCCGCGCGGCCACGCGCCGCGACATGCTTGAGGCCCGTTGGCGTGAGGAGTCGGCCGGTTCCGTGAGTGAGGAGAGCCATGAGAGCGCATGAAACGCATGAGCGTGCCGCGCGTCATGGCGGCTTCCCGCCCCATGGGTTCGCTTCGGGCCTGTTGGCGGCCTGCCCGTCGGACGGCAGCCACGACTTCTACCTGTCGATGATGCTCGACGTTCCCGTGCCGCGCGTGCCCATGCTGCGCGCACGTCTGCAAGACTCCCGCCGAGGGGGTGCCGCATGAGCGTGAACGCGGTCGATTGGGCGCTCAGGTTCGCGCCCGTGGACGCCAGGCACAACGGTGCCGCTCGCGTGCTGATGTGTCTGGCGAACGTGGCCGACGACGAGGGGCGCAACGCGCATCCGACGCACAGAAAGCTGGCCGCGTGGTGCAAGTGCAGCGTGAGCACGGTCAAACGCCACCTGTCATGGCTGGAAGCGAACGGGCTGATCCGTCGCGGCGACCAACGTCAGGCCGGGCATTTCAGCGAGTGGCACCGGCCCGTCGTGTGGGATCTGTGCCTGGGGAACCGTCTGGAGCTCGACCCCGACTTCTTCGACTCGAACGACATCGACTCGACCCGAGGCGGACGACCCTCAACGGAAAACAAGGCAAAGGGAAACCCCGGCTCACCTGTGGACCTGGATTCCGACACGGAATCCGGTGATAACCACGGCTCACCTGTGAACCGTGGTTATGGCGAGGGAGATGCCGGGAAACCCCAGCTCACGGGTGAACCACGGTCACAGCTGTGACCCCACCCCAGCTCACCTGGTGAGCTACAGTACGTCCCTAGTACGTAATAACCCCTCTGCCCCTACGGGGCATCTCCCCGCAAGCGGAGAGACCACCCCGGACGAGGACGACGGCGACTGGCAGAGCGAACCGTGGACCGATGCCGCCGCCGAAGCCGAACCTCCCGAGAGCGAATCCGTCAAGGCATGTTCCGACGCGGAAATGGTGTGCCGCACGATGCGGACGGGCTGCGCGCCATGCCGCCGATGCCGGTGCCCGACCCGTTGGCCCGGCCCGGCAAACGCGAACTCGACGCCGCCCAACGGCTGATCGCCCGCCACGGCATGCCACTGGTGCTGGCCGTGGCCGAATGGGCGTCACTGCCGCCTTCCAAGACCGACAAGGGCGACGCTTCCGGCAAACCGTATGACGGTTTCTGGCGTCGCACGCTCACCGGCCCCGCTCCCTCGCACGGCACTGGGACCAGGTATGCCTCCAGATGGCCGACGACCCCCACGGGCGTCGCCTGCTCGCCGAACACGGCATCCTCGCCGACAAGGGCGAAACGGCGCAGCCGCCGAGCGCGGAATCCACGCCGAAGGTGCCGAACTACGGCATCCCCGACAACCTGGACCGCCGGACGAGGCGACTGCTCGCCCCCTACGACTTCGATGCGGGCAACGACGGGTTCGAGGCACCGCGCACCCTGCGCCGGCTGTTGAAGCGCGTCCCCGCGAACGACGCGGAAGGCGAACGCAATGCCGTGCTGGAGGCATTGCGGGCGGGCCGCGCCTTCCTGGACGCGGAATCCAGGGAGAAGGACGACGGCTTCGGGCAGCGGAAGCCGGCCGAGACCGGGCCGGCGTCCGTCCGTTTCGGCTTCATCGGCGGCCGTGGGCCGAAGGAGGTGCCGGCATGTTCCTGAAGGGAGAATGCGCGGATTTCCCCGACTCGTGGTCGGACCGCATGTGGGGGCCCGACGACCTTCCCAACCGGCGAACCCAATACGAGCTGCGCCGCGCGGCGGTGCGGATCTGCGAGGCCTGCCCGGTCAGTGCCGAATGCCTCGCGTTCGGCATCATGGTCCGGGACCAGTACGGCATCTACGGCGGACTGCCCCTGCGCGCCCGACGCCAGGTGCTGAAGACCGCGCGGGAGGCCGGATTCCGGTTCGATCCGAACGACCCGAACGCCGAACAGCGTCTTGCGCGATTCATCCGCGCGAACCCCGAGATCGTGGCGGCGGCACGCGAACGCGAATGCAAGCGCCGCAAGACCGATCAGCGCAACGCGCGCCAGCAACGATGGCGCGCCACCACACGCTCGACCGGCAAGGCGAAGGCCCCGGCCGCCACACACACCCCGCCCTTGCAGGACACCCTCTTCTGAAGACAATCCGATACAGATAACCGGTCCGGCCCCATAAGGACGAACCATTCCGGAAACCGGTATACGCGGCAAACCGTGGAACCGTGCACCCGTGGACACGGGAAGCCGGAAACCCGAATGAAAGGAACAATCCCAATGACCACGAACACGAAAACGGTGGCCTTCGTCAACCTCAAGGGCGGGGTCGGCAAGACCACCAGCGCCATCGGCACCGCCGAAGCACTCGCCCGACTGGGCCATACCGTGACGGTGCGCGACGCCGACCCGTCCGGCGCGGCGACCCTGTGGGCGCACAAGGCCTATCGGCCGGCCGCCCACTGCCCTTCGGGGTGGAGGTCGTCAACCGGTTCACCGTCGCCGCGCCCGCCGAGGAGGAATGGGTGCTGATCGACACGCCTCCCTTGCAGACCGATCTGGTGGAGGCGGCGGTGGACGCGGCCGACCTCGTGCTGCTCGTCACCACCACCGGCCCCATCGACCTGGAACGCATGCTGGAGACCATCCGGCAGATCAACAAGCCCTCCTCGGTGCTGCTGACCCAGACCAGGTCACGGCACGCGCAGCCTCAGGCACGCCGAGGAGTTCCTGGCCGAGAACGGACTGGCCCGATGCCAAGAGACCATCCCGTACAAGGAGGCCATGCGTCTCGCATCGGACGAGGGCCGGTTCCCGTCCGCTTCGGGCTACGGGCTTATCGCCAAGGAACTCAGCGACGCATTCGCCGCCTGACACCCGCAGAACCGGAAACCCGGAAACCCGTGTCCACGCAAACCCGTGGACACGGGGACACGGAAAGGAACAACATCATGGAGATCAACAAGCCGATGACCACGAGGAACATGCTGGCATCGACCCTCACCGACTACAAGAAACCGGTCAAGCTGCCCAAGATCACGGTGGAGCTCGACCCCATGCTCAAGAAACGGTTCAAGGCCGAGGCCGTGCGACGCGGCACCACCATCCGCGACATGCTCACGGCATGGATCGAATGCGACTGCCCTCCCCTCGACGCGGCGGACGCAAGGGCCGAGGCGAAGCAAGACGGAAGAAGGAGTGGATGATGACGGATGACATCGAGGAGCGGGCCGCACTGGCCCGTCGCGGGGTCATGGACCATTCGGATTGCGAGGAGTGCACGGAGGACTGGACGTTCCTGATGCGTCAGGGACGGCGGGAGTTCCCGTTGGGATTGCGCACGGTGCTTGCGTGCCTCGCGTTCGCCGAACGCGAGGGCGCGGTGCCCGAGCTGCCGGCGGATTGGTGGGTTAGAATCAACAGGAGGTATCGATGACGGACGATGCGCGGCGAGGGGGCCGACTATGGATGGCGTTCAAGGCATGGCCGGGAAGGGCGGAAAGCATCGTGATCAGCCAGGAGTCATACATGAGGTGCACCGGCGGCGTGGCCCCGTGGCGTCGTGACGGCGACAAGGGGCCGTCCTACTACGCGGTGTGCCCGCTGTGCGACAATCCCATCCAGATTGTCGGCCTGTTCCGTCGGCAGGAGGAAAGCCGTGCGCGCCGGCCCTACGGGCGACACCACCGGGGCGATGTGCCGGGCCTGTGCCGCTACGACGAGGACGCTATCTGCACTGCCCGTACTGCGGATCCGAACCATCGGACGGACATCCGAGCGAGACGTCATCCGAAGGACCAGACCGGGCGGGCCCTGTATGGTCTCATGCGCGGCGAGTTCGACCGGGTGGCGCTGGCGTGGGAACGGTTCTCCGGCATCCATCTGGGGCCGGGGGCCGCCCGTGACATGCTTCGCAAATGGCGGGACGACCAGGGATGGCGCTACTACGACGCGACCTACGGCAATCTGCCGCAGATGCTGTTCTTCGCGGCCGGCGGACAGAACCTGGTCAAACGCTACATCGTGCCGGACAGCCCGTTGCACGAACGGCTGAAAGGCGTGCCGCGGGTGAGATTCACGCCGACGCGCTCCCGGTACGTGCAGGTGGACAAGGCCGGGCCGGGGTTCCTTACTCTGGATTTCCTGCTGTACGCCCGGCGCATCGAATGGGACGGACAGCACATGAACGAGACGTTCAGGCTACGCGGTCTGCTGGGCCGCGATGACGGGCAACAGGCCTTCGATGACCTGACCCTCGACGTCGATCAGGACTGGCTCCCCCACACAGCGGACGCCCAGCCCGGCCGCGACGAGCGGCTACTCGACATCGCGCGGGAAACGCTGCAATCCGACGCGGGTATCCCGGCAGATCAATAAAGCGTTATCAATGCAAGGAGAACAATGATGAACGAGAACGACAAGACGGAAATCCTCGAACCCGTCGAAACACCCGCCGAGAACATCACAGAGCCAAGCAAGGATGGAAGGAAGTGTCCGAAGTGGCTGCCGCCCCTGGTCGCGGCCGTCTGCGCGGTGATTCTGGTCGCGGCCGGCATCATCGGCTGGAACGCTTACAGCGGCGCGAAGCTCGCCGAGGCCAAGGAGGCGTGCGTCACCGCCGCCGACACCGTGCGCAACAATGCCAACGAATACAACGCGCTGCTCAACGGCGATGCCGCCGATGCCGCCGCCGTCAAGGCCGAACAGGTCAAGGACTCGAAGACCGTCGAATCCTTGGGCAAGGAGCTCAAGTCCTCGGCACCCGAATACGAGGGCTGCGTGGCCGAAAACGCGCAAGGACTGGATGCCGCCACCGTGAAGCTCAATGAACAGGCCGACTGGTACGAGACCCACGAGAAGAGCCTGTCGAAGGCGGTGAGGGCCGTCGCCGAATCCAAGGCCGCGAAGAGGCTGGATGACGCGAAAACGAATCTGACGGCGAAGCTGGACGAGGCGTCGAAGCTGCTCGCGGATTCGGACGGCAAGGTCGCGGACAACGCCACCCGCGACGCATTGTCGAACGCCATCGACGCGGCGAACGGGCTGAAGGACGGGAACGATCCGGCGAAGATCGACGGGGCGCGCAAAACGCTGGAGGATGCCATCAACGGCGTGAACGCGAGCGTCCAGGCAAAGACGGACGCGGATGCGCAAGCCGCCGCAGCGGCAGCAGCGGCAGCCCAGGCTCAGGCGCAGGCCCAATCCACCTACAGCGGCGTCTCCTCCTACTCCGGCGGCGCGTACAGGCGCACGGAAGGCTCCACTTCCGGCTCCAACACATACCGTGGCACCACATCGGGCGGCTCCGGCCCGGCCGGCGGCTCCGCCCCAAAGCCGAACCTCAACGGCGCTTACGGCTGCGGCAACAGCTGCACCGGCAAGGATGATGGCTATTACCATCACTGATCGATGAATGACTGATTATGGCTCGTATCGGGAAACCGGTACGGGCCTTTTCATGGATTTCGCAAAGGAAAGCCATGTCCCTGTGAACCTGTGCCCCCGCATTCCCGTGTACCCGTATTGCCGGGAAATACTTCCGGATTTTTTGTAGACGCCATGCTCCGTGGTTCGGCGTGTCGTCTGTGAGGCTTGTTGGTGGCTGCCGGGCCAACCGGTGGCTACCTCCCGTTATTCCTGCGGTCGGAAGCCCCGCCACCCCTTGAAAAAGAGGCGGCGGGGCCATGACCGGAACGATTGAGGGAGGGGATGAACAGACAAGGTTAACGGAGGTTCATTTACATGAACTTTGGCAGGAAGATGATGAAGGCCGGTGTCGCGGCGGTGGCTGCGATCGCCACGCTTGGTGCCGGCGGCGTCGTCGCATCGACCGCGTTCGCGGGCGGTGGCGGCGGCAACCGAGCCCGGCACGGGCGGCGATCTGGCCGCGGTGCAGTTCTGGCAGTACAAGGACGATGCTTCGGGCGCATGGGGTCCGGCCACGAGTCTTGATTCGGTGCGCGCCGCCATGAACAATGCCGGCGTGACGTTGGAGGGCGATGGCGTCACGAAGGCGCAGGCCGCATTGGACCAGGCCCGTACGGAATGCGAGACCGGTTTCCAGCGGCGTCACCCCGGCGAGGGCAACGGCGACTGCCGAGTGGTCGCGGTCGGCGCGGTGCCAGCCGTCATCGGCGGCAACTACATCTACAACGGGTCCGGCGCGGCTTCGCCGACCGGGACCGGTGGCTGGTACGACAACTGGAACACCTACGTAGCTCCAGGAACATACCAGTATGGCAGCACCGTATATAGGACCTCATATCCGTTCGATGATGATCCGTCGAACAGCGTGGATGCGATTATGCGTCGTAATGTGGAGGCTTCCAGCAAGCCCTCGATCGTGGTGATCGTGCTGGACAAGTACCAGCCGGCACCACCGACCTATCACTTGAGCGTGAGCACGCAGGCTGCGGAGATGTCGGGCCAGTCGGGCGACACCAAGGACGCTTCGGACACGATCACCCTGTCCAGCGACGGGTCGAAGACCGAGAACGTGAACGGCACCGCGACCCTGCACTGGCGTGGCATTGACGGCACCGAGAAGACGGTGGCGAAGCGGTTCACCGCATCCAACAAGGGCAGCGCCACAGTGAGCGCGTCCTTCAAGGAAATGGACGCCTCGTGGGAGTCGTGGCCTGCGGGCAAGCGCTGGTGGGACGTTGACGTGGCGAAGCAGGGCAACATGGCCGAGGCGGTCTCCCACAAGGGAGAGAACGACGGCAAGGAGTCCGGCGAGAAGACCACCACCCCGCCCGAGAAATGGCTGACCAACGAGGCCGGCGACACGGTGCAGGACGGCAACGACTCCATCGCGTCCGGCTCGCTGTATACGGCTCACATCAAGGCGCATTCCAACGCCTCCGGCAAGTTCTGGATCTACGACACGATCGACACCAGGGACGTGGTGATCGGCGGCACCGAGCAGGACGACGTGAGCAAGGTGACCGTGACCGACGCGAACGGCAACGTCGTGCCGGCGGACATTTCCATCGACGATTCCATCGATGGCAAGCGCGTGGTCAAGGCGCACACCACCGCCCCGCATTCCGGCCTCTACACGCTGAACGTGCCACAGTCGGCCAAGCCCCACCGGCGGCGACTACGAGATCAACGACGGTTCCGTGGCGTGCTGGAACGGAGACAACGGCACCGGCAGCCTGGCCGACTGCCAGACCGGCAACAGCGACAGCGTGGGCAAGGTCACGCCGACCCCGGACAAGGTGTGGGTGCTGGACGAGTCCGGCGCTCTCGTGGCCGAGGACAAGGGTTGGACCAACCAGCAGGGCGTCGATCAGAAGACGTTCCTCGTGGGCGACCAGGTGGGCGTCGTCGTCAACGGCAGCATCCCCGCGCACCTGCTCAACCCGCTGGCATCCTATTCCATCACCGATGATCTGACCGGTTCGATCCAGTGGATCGACTGGAAGTCCGGCAAGGTGTTCGTCGACGGCAAGGACGAGACCGCGAACTTCACCATCGCGATCGACCGGAAGGCCGGGACCGCGACCGCCACCGCGAAGTCCGCCTACATCGCGAAGACGATGTTCAGGAACAGCGCGAGCAAGGTCAGGTTCTACCTGACGGGCACCATCAAAAAGGGTGCCACCGAGGGCAAGAAGATCCAGCTGACCAACAAGGCGTACGAGAAGTGGAACAACGAGACCCGACCGACCAACGAGCCGCCGGTGTTCGTGTGGACGCCCAACCCCAACAAGGCGTGGGCCATGAAGGTCGGCGGCAAGTGGCAGCTGACCGTCGATCCGGCCAAAAGCGACAAGGTGGGCGGCGACGACAAGTACTACCGTCTCGGCGACGAGGTGGCGGCGGTCGTTTCCGGCACCCTGCCCACAGGATTGGGCCGCGTGCCCGAGATCGCGTGGACCGACGACTTCGCCAACGTCGATAGCATCCTCGACCTGAAGGACACCTCCAACATCAAGGTCTACGAGCAGGACACCACCGACGAGGCCAACGCCAGCGTCAACGACCTGAACAAGACCGGCAGGGACGTGACCGACCAGTTCGACATCACCGCCGAGGGCACCAAGGTCACGGTCAGCGCGAAGGACTCCTACGAGGCCGCGCAGAAGGACCTGAAGACCGCGAAGCAGATCAGCGTCGTGATCCCGTTCGACGTGAACTTCGACACCGTGAAGCTGCTCGAATCCTACGGCAAGGCGGAGGGCGACGAGCTCAACACGTGCGCGGACCCGAAGGGCGACGACCTCGACAACAAGGGCGGCCAGACGGTCGGCGGCAGCACGGTGGACACCAACACGCCGAAGATCTGCGTGACCGTTCCCCCGATCCACAAGCAGGTCATCGCCGAATCCTCCCAGGGCGGCGACCAGTCCAGCATCGACACCAAGACCGTGTTCCCCGGCCAGACCGTGGAATACACCGTGCGCGTGGACCCGCAGATCCCCGCGGACCAGGCATATTCGTGACCGCCATCAAGCTGAGCGACACCTATTCCGAGTACACCACCGCGAACAAGCAACCCTGGAGATCACGACCTGGAACCGGCGGCATCATCCCGAAGAGCGCCTACAAGGTGCAGTGGGACGAAGCCCAACCACTCGTTCGAGGCCACGTTCACCAAGGACTGGGTTGCCGCCAACTGGAAGGCCGGCTCCAACCCGCGCGTGCTGCTGCGCTTCGAGGCCAAGGTGAACGAGGACGCGCCCACCGACAAGACCGTCGACAACAAGGCCGCGCTGACCGTCAACAACGGCGTCACCCCGTCCAACAAGGTCGAGAACGAGCCGCCGGTCATCAAGCCCTCCAAGCAGGACACGCAGAAGGACCCGACCATCAACATCGACGGCAAGACCGCGCTGCTGGGCGACAAGGTGTACTACCGCGTCAACATCGACGCCTCCAGGCTCACCGACACCGCCTACAAGGTATGGCGCTTGGGCATGACGGACGACTACGACCAGGAGTACCTGACCCTCGACGCGAAGCACGTGGAGATCCTTGACGAGACCGGCAGGGACCGCACCGGCGAGTTCAACATCCAGGACAAGGACGGCGTGCTCTACGCCTTCGCCAAAACCGTGGACACCCAGATCCCCGCGACCGGCGAGACCGTTCCCGGCGACCCGCAACCCGACGACCTGAAGGCGTACAGCGAGAAAACCGACAAGGATTACGACCCGCTGAAGGACCCGAGCATCGACCAGTCGCTGCTGGGCCACACCTACCAGGTGGTCATGCCGATGACCGTCACCAAGGTCAAGGACGGCCACACGGTGGAGAACACCGCCACGCAGGTCACGAACGACAAGCGCGACAAGACCAACACCGTCACCAACCCGCTGAAGGAGATCAACCCGACCAAGGACGTGACCGTGAAGGTCGGCGGCGACAGCATCGACGGCAAGAGCGTGTATCTGAACCACACGTTCCTCTACCGACTGGATTCCAGCATCCTGCCCCCGGACCGCGCCTACCAGACCATCACGGACTGGGGCGGCACGGACCAGCTGAACACCGAGTACGACCAGTACCTGGGCAACTGGGCCGTCTACGCCTCGCGTGATTTGTACAGGGACGGCCAGATGCTCGCGGCCAAGGGCGAGAAGATCGCGGGCAGCGGCTTCGACTCCTCGAAGTTCGGCGGCAACCTGTTCACCGTGGACGCCGACGACAACGGCAAGGTCACGGTCAACGCGACCCAGACCTACCTCGACCTCGTGAGCGCCGACAACGAGCACGAGGCCGGCTGGGTGCTCTACCTCCAGTGCAAGCGCATCGCCGTGGCCGACGAGGTGCCCAACACGTGGACCGAGACCATCAACGGCCAGCCGCGCGAATCCAACAAGGTCGTCACCAAGACCCCGGACATGACCCCGAGCATCCACCCTGGAGAAGGTCGATACCCCGACCCTCAAGCAGGACGGCCAGGAGCAGGCGGACCGCGACGACCCGAAGCAGGCGCTGAAGATGGACGCGACAACATCGGCATCACGTTCATCATCACCAACACCTCCAAGACCGACCCGGCCACCGGCGACGGCGCATGGTACAAGGCAAGCGACCTGAACCTCAC
>ENA-OPZD01000076-OPZD01000076.1-human-gut-metagenome-genome-assembly--contig:-NODE-76-length-38811-cov-4.104358_pt1 | contig 38811 bp, 39 predicted proteins | sample MGYA00242479_ERZ504495 | MGnify/ENA primary metagenome ERZ504495 (study PRJEB26092, sample SAMD00036286) | human gut metagenome | host: Homo sapiens | study: EMG produced TPA metagenomics assembly of... | reverse complement strand
TGATAGGCCGAGCGCCTCCTGCACCAGAGTATCGCCTCGACAAGCTTGGTCGCAGCGAAGCGCACGGGAATCCCCGCTGCCTTCGCGTGGTCCTCGATCAGGTGCGCGACGCTGTGGATGCAGCGATGCAGGCGCCGCCATCGGGTCCGTTGGACGCGCAGAAGTCGAGACGACCCGGACGTTCGCGGTACGCGCGACATGCATCGCGTGTTCCACGAGCTCCCCCGTCCCTCGTTTTGGCGGCGGAGATGGGCACGACCGGAATGCCCAGCATGCTCTCGAGCAGGTTGACGTCGATGGTGCCGCCGTTCGCGGCAACCTCGTCCATCATGTTGAGGGCGAGCACCATGGGACAATCGAGCTCCATGAGCTGCATCGTAAGGTAGAGGTTGCGCTCGATGTTGGTGGCGTCGACAATGTCGATGAGGGCGTCGGGCTTCGTCTGTAGGATGAAATTGCGGCTCACGACCTCCTCGCTCGTATAGGGCGAAAGCGAGTAGATGCCGGGCAGGTCGGTGATGGTCGCCTCGGGATGCCCCTTGATCTGGCCGTCCTTGCGGTCGACCGTCACGCCGGGAAAGTTGCCCACGTGCTGGTTCGATCCGGTGAGCTGGTTGAACAAGGTGGTCTTGCCGCAGTTCTGATTGCCGGCGAGGGCGAAGGCGATGGGATTCCCCGCGGGAATCGAATGGGCACCGGGACGGGGGCGATAGGCCTTCTCCCCCAGAGCCGGATGCTCGGTCGAACCGACCGCGGCGTTCTCGCGCTGAAGCTTGTGCGCGTCGTGGATATTCGCCAACGCGATGCGGGCCGCATCCGCACGGCGCAACGTGAGCTCGTAACCGCGCAGGCGAATCTCGATCGGATCGCCCATGGGCGCGTACTTCATCATGGTCACCTCGGTGCCCGGGGTGAGGCCCATGTCGAGAATATGCTGACGAAGCGCCTGGTCGTCCGAGTCAACCGATGCGACGACGGCGTCCTTGCCGATCTCCAGATGATCGAGGCGCAGGGGCCATACGCAAGCTTCGGGCTCCGTGCCCGTCGGCTCTGATGACGTGTCGATTGCGTGTTCCATTCCGCCCTCCCATCGCGCCCGATCCAGTCTCACGAGGGCGCGGCACATGTTACCCATGGCTGTCATTCGTGATGATGATAACGCGACCGACAACGACAGGAGCCATGCAGCCAGATTTCCGCAATCTCGATCTCGGTCCCGAAACGAGCGAACCGAGGGGCAAAGCGGAACGTCGCGCAAAGCGCCTGGAGGCACGGGGCGCCGCACGCGAGCCGCGGGACGCGCCATCCCAGCAGACGCGTTAGATGGGGAGCCCCTCGCCACCGAGGTGCGAGGCGGGGTCGGCAGCCTCGAGCAAGGTGAAGCGGCCATGGTCGTATCGATACACGAGCACGCAACAGTTGGGGAAGGGGTCGGGGAGTTCGTCCTGGGCGAACTCGCTCCAGGCTCGTGCAAACGTCTTGCACGCGGCCCCGTGGCTCACGACGAGGACGTTTCCCGTGCGCGGAGCACCCGTCGGAAGGGGCTCGATCGCGCACGCCTCGATGGGAGCGTCGCTGCGGCCCGGAATGGGTAGCGCTGCGGACGCGGAAGTGTGCTCGGTAGCCGCGTCCCGCTCCAGGTCCCCACATGCGATCGCGCGCATGGCCCTGTTCAGGCGCTCGGTCAGCTCCTGTTCGGATTCTCCCCCGAACGCCACCGGATAATCGCCCATCGGCTTGGGCAGCGCAAGCACGTCGGTCCCCTCGAGCGCACCGAAAGAGCGCTCGCTCAGGCCCATGAGGCGCGCATACGGCCCACCCCACAGTATCTCCGCCGTCGAGCAGGCGCGCTCGGCGGGCGAGGAGAACGCCGCATCGAATTGGACGCCGCGCCCGTGCAGCCAGGCGGCCGCGGCGCGGGCCTGCTCGCGGCCGAGGTCGGTAAGCGGCGAGTCGCAGCGGCCTTGGATCAGCAGGCGTGTGTTGAATACCGTCTGACCATGGCGGACGAGGTAGATCATGCGGGACACGAGCCAGACCTTTCACTCGTGGAGCGGGCATCGTTACGGTACGGCATTATACGGCCCCTTTCCCATCGCTACGCCCTCACATCATGCGACATCCTCATCGAGCTTCACCGAGAACTTCGCCCTTTCCGTTACGGCGCGGACGCGCTAGAGTAATCCTCAATCTCGTTTGCCCTCCACCCCGCAAGGACCCGTGATGGCCGCTCAATTCCCACACTCCGAGGATGCCGATCCCGCTTGCGGGTTCACCATCGGCCTCGCACTGCTCGACGCGGGCACAGGGAAGCTCGGAGCCGCATTGCTCCACCTCGCGGACGACCTCGAGGAGGCCCTCGGCGTCTACGAGCGCACGTTCGCCCCCCAACAGCCAGACGGCATCGCCCAAGCGCGGGATATCCGCGTCCAACGCATCGTGCCGCCCATCCCAAGCGCGGCCGAATCGACAGGTCCAGAAGAGGCTGCGCGCATCGCCGGAGCGTTTCCCGGCCACGTGCGCCCCTATACGCGCTCGCCGCAACCGACACCTATGCCTGCACTCCCGCCGAACACGCGCTCATGCGCCTCACGGCGTCTTGTCGCGAGGCCGGCGTCCCCTGGGGCGGCGGACTTGCGTGCGGCGGCGGCTCCCTCATCGAGCCGTGTGCACGCGGTCCTCGTATGGGCCGTATGCGCCGCGCACGCTCCGAGCGCATCGACCAGCTAATCGCCGCCATCCGCTCACGCCGTGCCGTGAACGACATGATCGATGGACCCGCCTCGGGCATCCTGCTCGCCCCATGCCCCCTCCCCGCACCCCTCTACCCTTTAGCGACCAACTTCTACGAAAGGCATTGCCCATGATGTGGCTCGGCGTCGACGGAGGCGGAACTAAAACCGCCTTCTCCCTGTATGACGATGACATCACCTTCGTCGATCGGCTGGTACTGGGCACCTGCCATTACTCGCAAGTGGGCTTCGAGGGCATGGAGCGCGTCCTTTCCGAAGGCGTCTGCTGGGGACTCGATCGAGCCTCCCACACGTGCATCGAGCCCGCTGCTCCCAGCGTGGGCATCGGCTTCGCCCTCTGCGGCTACGGCGAGGGCGCCGATGTATCGCGACGCATGGACGAGGTGGTGGAACGCATCGCCGGCGCACGGCCCCATCTGTTAGTCAACGACGTCGAGGCCGCCTGGGCCGCAGGACTGGACTGTGCGGACGGCATCGCCATCATCTCCGGCACCGGGTCCATCGCGCTGGGCGTCTGTCGAGGCGAGAGCATGCGCTGCGGCGGATGGGACTACGAGCTCGGTGACGAGGGTCCGGCGGTTGGCTGGGCAAGGAGGCCCTGCGAGCGTTCACCCGTCAAGCCGATGGGCGCGACGCGCGCGGTGCCCTGTACACACTCGTGCGCGAAAGACTCGGTATCGACGATGACTTCGACGTAATCGGGTGGGCTCAGCGTCATTACGCCGAGCGCTCATCGGTTTCCGCGCTCGCGCCGATCGTCACGGATGCCGCCCGTGCCGGCGACATCTCCGCTCTCGCCATCCTCGAACGCGCCGCTCAAGAAGAGGCCGACATGGTCGACGCGATCGTCCGGGGGCTATTCCATCGCAGCGGGCCACAGAGCGCGTCCATCCCCGTCACGTATGTGGGCGGGACCTTCGCCGCGGGCGACCTTCTGCTCGAACCGCTTGCCCGCGCGCTCGGTCCCGGTTGCCGCCTCGTTGCACCGGCACACGAACCCGACCTCGGCCCCGTCCTCCTCCTCAAAAACAAAACCCGCGGCATCTGATCCCAACGGAGCGCGGAAGCACCGATGCGCGCCATGCTGCGCATCGGCACGGGCTGGCGCAGGCCCAGGCGGCGTTTTGCCACGATAGTGACCATCATCCGCCTCACCCCAAAGAATGCACTTGACATTATTTAGATAGAGATCTAATCTTCTAATATCAACCAAGTGAAAGGCCGTCCACCTAACGGGTGGATCGACCCCAAGACCCCAAGGATTGGAGGATCGATGGGAGGAGAGGCGTTCAAGGCGCTTGCCGACCCCACACGTAGGCGCATCCTCGAGTTGCTGCGCGGCGGAAAACTAACTGCGGGCGAGATCGCCACCCATTTCGACATGGCGAAACCGTCCCTCAGCCACCACCTGAACTCACTCAAGGCAGCAGGCCTGGTCGAGGCACGCAGAGATGGCCAGAACATCATCTACAGCCTCGACACGACGGTATTGCAGGATCTGATGAGTTGGTTCTACACGTTCACCGATAGGAGAGATTCCAATGAGCACCATGTCGAACGATAAAAGGGCGACCAAGCCCGGACACTCCACAAGCCCCCCTGAGCCGCCGCACCCTCATTGCCTTGACGGCACTGTGCATCGTGAGCCTGCTGGGACATATCGCCCTGCTCCCCCACATGCCCGAGATGATTCCCACACACTGGGACGCAGCCGGAACCGTCGACGGATGGACGGGGCGCACCGCGATTGTGGCCCTCGATGCGCTGCCCCTGCTATTCCTCTTCATGTTCCACATCATCCCGCGCATAGATCCGCGCGGCCAGGCGTACGAGCGCATGGGGTTGTTCTACACCGGGTTCGTCATCCTGTTCACGATCTTCATCGTCGCCATGACGTGGAGCTCCGAACTCACCGTCTTCGGCATCTTGCCCGAATCGGGCAGCCCCATCGGGGCAGCGACGAGCATCGCGGTGGGAGTGGGCCTCATGCTACTCGGCAATTACATGCCCAAGATCAAGAGCAACTACACCTTTGGCGTAAGGACCCCATGGGCGCTGAATGACGATGACAACTGGCGCCTCACGCACCGCTTCTGCGGCATCGCGTGCGTATTGGCCGGAATTGCGGTCGTCGGCGCGGGCGCACTCTCGCTCCAGCACGGAGAGATCGCGTTCTGGGTTTTGATGGCCGCGGTCCTGGGTGCAAGCATCGTGACGTACCTCTACAGCTTCCTCGTGTATCGCAACGGGAACAGGCCGCTTCGCACACGCTAAGGCACCCCTTGCACTTTGCGCCCTCCACCCCTTTGCGCCCCAACTGATATAAACAAGGCGGCGGTCCCGACAAACATCGGGGCCGCCGCCTCTTTCATCAGCTCATGTTTGCGCGTAGGCAGTGCCTATGCGTTTGACGCGAGCAGCTCGAGCGCCGCGTCGACGATTGCCGCGACATCGGCACGCGCGTACACATCTGGGTCGATGCTCGCCAACGGAACGTCGGAAGCCTCGCGAATGCCGCTCTGGGCGAATGCGACCTGGGGGCTCAGCAGAATCGCGTCGGCCTCCGACAACCGCTCGACCAACACGTTAATTGGAAGGGCCTCCACCTCGAGCGGAAGCTCGCGCTTCGAGACCTCGAGTTCGATCTTCTGAACGAGCAGACCGGTAGTGACACCAGACGTGCAGCAAATGAATACCTTCTTCATGACATTCTCCATAGGCTCATGAAGCGCCGATACTCCGAGGGGCGATGGGAATCGCATCGATGGGGCAGGCACCCGGAGTCGGTCAACTACTTCTTGCGAACGTACTTCAGGCAGTCGAGCGTGACGGCGATAAGGATGATGACGCCGGAGAACACGAACTGCAGGTTGGTGTCGATACCGAGAATCGTGAGCGCATAGGTGAGTGCGGTGAAGATCAGGACACCCACGGTGACGCCGGAGATCTTACCGATACCACCGGTGAAGGAGATGCCGCCGACGACGCACGCGGCGATCGCGTCCATCTCCCAGCCCTGGCCATACGCAGCGGAGCCGGAGCCGACCATGCGGATGCACTCCAGCCAGGAGCCGAAGCCGTACAGCACGCCGGCAAGCAGGAAGGCACCGATGGAGACCGCGAAGACGTTGATGCCAGAGACGGCAGCGGCCTCGGGGTTACCACCGACGGCGAACATGTTCTTACCGAAGGTGGTCTTGTTCCAGATGAACCAGACGATGGCAATGGCGGCAATAGCCCACAGGATGATCGTGGGGAAGCCGTTGATCTTAGGCGTCACCATGCTGGGAATCGTAGGATCGATCGCGCCGAACGAAACACCCTTGGTAGCGTAGGTTACCAAGCCGAAGATGACCAGCATGTTGGCCATGGTGGACACGAACCAGTGCATCTTGAACCGCGCGGTGAAGAAGCCGGCGATCGCCGAGAAGAACGTGCACAGCGCCACGCAGACGACGAGTGCCATGACGATGCGGCCCACCACCGGGATGCCGGAGAAGTCATATGCCACGCCGAAGATGGTACCGGTGTTGGGGCCCTGGTGCATGATGACCGTCGAGGCGACCATGCTCATACCCACCATACGACCGATGGACAGGTCGGTACCGGTCTGCAGGATGAGCCCCGCAACGCCGAGAGCCAAGAACATACGGGGCGATGCCTGCTGCAGAATGTTGAGCAGGTTCTGCGGCGTGAGTAGGTTAGTGCCCTTCACGATGGGCGCCGCCACGCACAGGCCCGCGAACACCAGCAGAATGGCGATGTAGAGGCCGTTGTTCAGCAGGAAGTCGTGCGCGTTGAACGTGTAGCGATAGGCTTCCCAACGCTGGTCGAGCTTCTCGGCGAGCGTGAAGTGGCTCATACGGAGCAGGTCGATGAGGTGATAGCGATAGGCCGCGGCGTCGTGCTGGCGATCCTTGATGCGCTGCAGCTCAAGCTGGTAGGTCACCTTGGCATCGAACTGCTTGTTCTTGTAGACGTACTTCTCCTCCTTGGCCTCCTTGGCGTCGGAGGTTTTGGCCATCAGCTGCTTGTGCTCGGCCTCGAGCTCTGCTAGGCGCTTCTGGTACTTCTCCTTCGCCACGACGCGCTCGGCCGCGCAGCTCTCTTTGACCGGCGTGAGGTATTCCTTGTCGTAGTGGGCCTTGAGGTATGCCTCGCCGTCGGCGATCAGCGTTGCCACCTGCTGCTTGTGGGAGCTCTCGACCTGCTTGGCCGCGTCCATCTCCTTCTGCAGCGCGGCGATCTGCTGCTCGCGCTCCTGCTTGGTGAGCAGGCGGTCGCTCTTGATCGCGTCGATGCTCGACTGCAGCGACAGCACCTTGGTGGTGCCGCTCGAGCGAAGCTCATCGATCTTGCTCTGGATACCGCTCATGTAGGTATCGATTGGTTGCAGGAGGGCTGTCTCCCCCTCAACCGTCAGGATCTTAGGTGTAGTTGCCATAGCTCCCCCTCGCTAGAGATACTTAGCACTCAGACGCAGGAGCTCTTCCTGGTCCGTGCTCTTGGTGTCAACGATGCCGGACAGACGGCCGTTGGACATAACGCCGATACGGTTGGTGATGCCCAGGATCTCGGGCATCTCGGAGGAGACGACGATGACCGTCGTGCCCTTCTTCGCCATGTCGATGATCAACTCGTAGATCTCGTACTTGGCGCCGACGTCGATGCCGCGCGTGGGCTCGTCCATAAGGAAAACCTGCGGATAGCGCTCGAGCCACTTGCCGAAGATGACCTTTTGCTGGTTGCCACCGGACAGGCTGGAAATGAGATCATCGGGCCCCATGCACTTCGTGTTCATGGTCTTGATCTCGCGGTTGGTGGCGCGCACCATCTTGTCGTTCGACAGGGCGGGGCCGTTCTTGTACTGCTCGAGGTTCGCGATCGTGGTGTTGAACGTGAGGTCGCCCTTGAGGAAGAGGCCGTTGGCCTTGCGCTCCTCGGTGATGAGGGCGAAGCCGTGATCCATGGCATCGCGGGCGTGCTGAAGTTCATGAGGTGGTCACGGAAATACACACGGCCGGCAGCGCGGGTGCGAATGCCGAAGATGGTCTCAAGCAACTCGGTGCGGCCGGCGCCCACCAGGCCGTACAGACCGAAGATCTCGCCGCGGCGCACGTCGAAGGTGATGTCCTGCAGGTGCGGGTCGAACTTCGTGGACAGGTTCTGAATCTTCAGAATGGGCTCGCCCGGCACGTTGTCCACCGGCGGGAAGCGGTTATCGAGCGAACGGCCGACCATGGCCGAGATGAGCTCGTTCATGTTCGTCTCGCTGGTGGATTTCGTCATCACGAGGTTGCCGTCGCGCAGCACCGAGACCTCATCGCAGACTCGAAGATCTCATCCATCTTGTGCGAGATGTAGAGAGGGAGATGCCCTGCTCGCGAAGCTTGCGCATCATCTGGAAGAGCTTCTCCACCTCCTGCGCCATAAGCGACGAAGTGGGCTCATCAAGAACGATGACCTTGGCGTTGTACGAGATAGCTTTGGCGATCTCGACCATCTGGCGCTGGGACACCGACATGGTGCGCATGGGCTGGGTGAGGTTAACGGTCATGCCCAGGCGGCGGAACAGGTCGTTGGCCTCCTTGCGCATACGCGCCTCGTCGACGACGCCCATCTTGTTGACGGGATAACGACCGAGGAACAAGTTGTCCACGACGTTGCGCTCCAGGCACTGGTTGAGCTCCTGGTGCACCATCGCGATACCGTTTTCCAGCGCGTCCTTAGGTCCGGAGAAGCTGATCTCGCGACCGTCGAGCGTGATGGTGCCCTCGTCTTTTTGATAGGTGCCGAACAGGCACTTCATCATGGTCGACTTGCCGGCGCCGTTCTCGCCCATCAAGCCCATGATGCTACCGCGGCGCAGATCGAGGTTGATGTGATCCAAAACGCGGTTGCGCCCGAACGTCTTGCTCATCCCCTTGATGGAGAGGACGATATCTTGCTGTGATTCTGTCATGTAATCCCTCCCGGTATCTCTCGAAAGCCCGCCTCTCCAAAGACGGGATGTGCCGAAGGAAAGAGGAAGGGCGCCGCCGTGAAAAGTAGCCACATGCACCGGCGCCCTCATAAATCAGGGGGAAGAAGCGCCGCCTCTTCCCCCATGAGTCGCTACGAAACCGTGTTTGCAGCGCGGGTCAACCGATTAGCCAAGCAAGGATGTGTACGAAGCGCCATTGTCGGTCTTGACCATGTTGATGGCGAAGCCGTCGAAGGAGCTGGGATCGGCGAGCTTGTTGGTGATGGAGGACTCGGACTGGCCGTCGCCGCCAACGATCTCGAGGTCGAGGTTGAGGATGTCCTTGTACTTCTCGAGCAGGGGCTGATAGGTGGAGGACAGGAAATTGTCGGCGGAGTTGTAGATGGACAGCCAGATCTTCTTGGACGGGCTATCATCCTCGCTGAGCTGCTCCTGCGCGGTCTCGTACAGAGCGGTGGCGTCGACGAACTTGTCGGCGTTGTCGGCCGTTACGGCAAGGTTCATGGCGTAGTAGGAGCGCTCGTCCGCGCTGTACTTGAAGTCGTCGGCGGCGATCACGTTGCCAGCCTCGTCCTCCGTGCCAATGCCGGTGTCGATGTCGACGCCGTCGAGCACGTTGCGGATCAGGCGAAGGGTGAGGTAGGCCTGGACGGCAGGGTTCTGGGAAATCGTGCCGGCATAGCCCTCGGCGATTGCGGCGACGGCGTCGGAGTTGGCGTCATAACCGAAGGTGGGAACCTTGTTCTCCTTGGACCAGGCGTTGAACATGGCCATGCCCATGCCGTCGTTGTTGGAGACGACGACGTCGATCTGATCGCCGAAGGAAGAAGCCCAAGTGGAGATCGCGTTACCGGCGGTGGGGGCGTCCCACGTGGCGCCGGCGGTGGTCTTCATCTCCTGCGAGGCGAGCTCGCGGACGGTGTAGGTCTTACCGTCGACCTCGAGGGTGCCGTCCTTGACCACGGTAGCAGAGCCATCGGTGTTGGTGCCGGCGGCGTCGGACACGATGGCGCCGTCCTTCTCGACCGCGGTGCCCAGGGCCTTACGGCAACCACGGGTACGAGCGATGGAGTCGTTGTGACCCACGTCGCCGATGGCGAGGACGTAACCGATGATACCGTCGCCGTTGCGATCGATCTCGTCGATGTGGGCCTTGATGTAGTCGACGATCATGGTGCCCTCGAGCTCGCCACCCTGGTTGGCGTCGAAGCCGACGTAGTAGGTGTTCTTGTTGTAGTTGAGCGCGGTCATGTCCAGCTCACCGGTGGAGCTGTTGGAAGGCTGGCGGTTGTAGAAGGATGAACCGGGCTTGTCGGTGCCGGAGGCAACGGGCTCGCTACCAGCGGGGGCATCGGAGCCACCACCGCAGCCAACGAGGGCGCCGGCGCCCATGGCGCCCATGAGGCCCAGACCGCCGACCTGCAGGAACTGACGACGTGAAACTTGCATTGAAACGCTCCTTTCATGCGATGGGACATCGCATTGGACCACGCCATGCGCTGGTTGCGCATGCGACCCGGCGTCCCCTTCTCTTGGACACGCCGTGTCTCGTGCTTGTGGTAACGTTAACACCGCAAGGGCATACGCACCTCCCTTGCCCGTCTCATATCGCCAGAAGGTCTGTTTTTCTACGTGGACGGTTTTTGGATACCGGAGGCGGAACCGTCGGCGCGCCTAGGGGCGAGGCGCCACTGTCGAACGACGCACCAGCTCACCGGGTATGCGCACCGCCTCTATGGGCGCATCGACCGAACCCATGGCGTGTTCGAACACCAATCGGCCGCGTTCCCTCAAATCAAAGCGAACCGTCGTCAACTCCACATGGGGGATCATGCTCCTGAGCGAATCGTCGATGCCCACCACGCTCACATCCTCCGGGACGCGGCGCCCGCCTCGCGCAGGGCCGCGATGACGCCAACCGCCATCTGGTCGTTCGCAACGTACACGGCGGTCATGGTGCGATCGGCAACAAGGGCGCGCCCGACTTCGTAGCCGCTGTCGGCCGTCCAGTCACCGCGCAGGGGCGCCACGGGCTCGATCCCGCGAGACGCGAGCGCATCGCGCCATCCCGCCTCGCGAAATTTGCTGTCGATGGAAAAGGCAGGGCCGCCCACGAAGCGAATCTGCTCGTGACCATACTCGAATAGATGGTCCATCACGAGCTTGGAGCAACCGTAATGGTCGGAATCGACCGTCGTCACGCGCGGGTGCGCGCACATGGTCACGATGACGGTGTTCATACCCGGCTGAGGATCGAACGTCTCGAAATCGGGCGCCATGCGGCTCATGCCGATGATCATCGCGTCGACGGGCAGGGCGGCCATGCGACGCGAGGCGTCCTCCAGCGAGAAGGCAGACCTCTCATCCATCTCCACCATCGTCACCGCGCATCCCTGGGCGCATGCCGCCGCCAGGATGCCGTCAAGCATGGTGAGGTTGCCCACCTGCGTGACATCGTATGCGCACAGGCCCACCGCGCGATAGCACCCCCCTCGCAGCGACCTGCCCGCGTAGTTGGGCCTGAACCCCAGCTCTCGCATCGCCTCAAGGACCATCGTCCGGGTCTTCTCGCTCACGTTCGGCGCCCCATTCACCACGCGGGATACGGTCTGCTGGGAGACCCCGGCGGCGGCGGCGACATCGGACATGGAGACGTTGCGCCCCGCGCGCTGCGTGGCGCCCAGGGTCACTTCCCGATCGACCATCGAATATCCTCCCATCAACGTGCACCCCCGTTCTCGGTGGATTCGTTCGACCGTTCACGCCGCGAAATCGACCAAATGGGGTATATCGCGTGATTTTACTTATGAGTACGTTAACATTGTTTTCGGCGCACTCATGCGTCTTTTTCGCGCTCACCCGCCGAAAACAGCGTCTTTCGTCTTGCAAGGAGGTCGGCATGATCGAAGCCGAACCGTTCGGCACCCTACCCACCGGGAAGGACGTGCACGTCTACACGCTACGAGTGGGGGAAGCCTCCGCATCGATCATGGATTTCGGAGCGACCATCTTGTCCGTCCGTGTTCCCGATGCCTCGGGATCCATCGCGGACATTGTCCTCGGCTTCGGCTCCATAGACGGCTATCTCGACAATCCCGCCTGTTATGGGGCGACCATCGGGCCCATCGCGAACCGCACCGACCGCGCCGAGGTCCCCTTGGGTGAAGCCCTGTACCACCTGCCCGCCAACGATGGCCCGGAACACGCCAACAACTTGCACTCCGACCTCGACACCGGCCTGCACAAGCGCCTTTGGGAGGCGCGCGCGCTCGATGCCGGCAACGCCCTGGCACTCACCTGCCACCTCGCCGACGGCGAGATCGGACTACCGGGCAATCGCACCTTCACCGTGACCTACCGGCTCTCTCTCGAAGACGACGGGTCCATCGCCCTCGAGGTATCGCATCAATGCGATACCGATGCCGAGACGGTCGTCAACATGACGAACCACAGCTACTTCAACCTGGCCGGGCACAACAGCGGGCAGGTCGACGACCAGCTCGTCCGCATCGACGCCAACTCGTACCTGCCCGTGCGCGAAGACAGCGTGTCTACCGGCGAAGTGCTCGACGTCACCGGAACTCCCTTCGATTTCCGCAAGATGCACCAGTTGGGCGAGCTTATAACCCAAGTCGACGAACAGCTCCGCCGCGCGCGCGGATACGATCACTGCCTCTGCATCGACGGATTCGAACGCGGCGCGGCACCGCGACACGCGCTTCACGCCGAGGACCCGACGAGTGGACGGACGCTCGACGTCGCCATAACCGCTCCAGGCGCCCATCTCTACACCGGCAACTGGCTTGACGATGCGCAGGCAAAGGACGGCGCGTCGTACACGCCGCGCTGCGGCTTCGCCTTCGAGCCCGAGTATTATCCCGACGCGGTGCATCATCCCGCATGGGACCAGCCCGTCTGCACGCCAAACGCACCTATCGGGAGCGCATCGTCTACCGCTTCTCGACCACCCGCTAATCACCGCAACACGCCACGATACGCGCGGCGAACGGATAGGAGGATCAAACCATGACAACCATCACCCGCACTCAGGCGCTCGACAAAGCTCGCGAGCTGTACGAGGCAGAGTTCGGCCCCATCCCTGCCGACGCCCATGTGCTCGCCATCCACGCACCCGGACGCTCGGAGATCTCGGGCAATCACACCGACCACGAGGGCGGGCATGTGATCGCCGGTGCACTCGACGTCTCGGTGGACGGCATCGCCGTGGCAAACGGCACCAACACGGTCCGCATCGCAGACGAGGGGTATCCCACGTTCAGCGTCGAGCTCGACGACCTTGACGTGCGCGAAGACGAGGTCGGCACCTCCGCCAGCCTCGTGCGTGGCATGGCTCATGAGATCGCCGCGCACGGTGGCACCCCGGCGGGCTTCGACTTCGCCTTCGTATGCACCGTTCCCTCCGGCGGCGGCCTGTCCAGCTCCGCGGCGGTCGAGGCGGCATACGGACGAGCCATGGAGACTCTCTGGGATGCGCCCGCGGTCGATCCCGTCACGCTGGCGCAAATGAGTCAGCGTACCGAGAACGACTACTACGGCAAGCCGTGTGGCCTCATGGACCAGGCCGCCGTGTGCCTGGGCGGGCTCTCATTCATGGACTTCGAGACGCCGACCCGCCACCGAAAAACTCGCCCTCGCCTTCGAGGACTACGGCTACTCCCTCGTTTTGGTGAAAGTCGGAGCAGACCACACCGACCTCACCCATGAGTACGCCGCCACTCCCGCCGAGATGCAGGCGGTCGCCGCGGAGCTCGGCCATGCGCGCCTGTGCGAGGTTGACCCCGCCGATTTCGATGCCGCCGTGCCGGCACTCCGCGAGAAGCTCGGGGATCGCGCCGTGCTGCGCGCCATTCACTACTGGTACGAGAACGACCTCGTTGACAAACGCTGGGCAGCCCTGAAGGACGGGGACATCGACGCCTTCCTCGCCTACACGCGCCAGTCGGGTGCAAGCTCCGCCATGTACCTGCAAAACGTCTCCCCCTCCGGCGTTGACGTGCGCGAGCAGCACGCCATGCTCGCCCTGGGCCTGGCAGAGCACATCCTGAACGGACGCGGCGCAGTGCGTATTCACGGCGGCGGGTTCGGCGGCTCCATCCAGTGCTTCGTCCCTGTCGAGCTGGCCGCCGAGTTCTGCCAGCGCATGGATGCATGGCTGGGAGAGGGCTCTTGCCGCACCTACGCCATCACCGAGGACGGTGCTTCCGCAACATGGCTGTAACCGACACCCCCACATGCGACGAGCGCAAGCAGGTGAGGTGTGCGCTCGAGCAGATGACTCTATATACGATCGACTGCGGCATCATCGATGCGCAAGATCGCCGCTGGGCGTACAACGAGCTCCTCGATGCCATGGGAGCCGAAGGACCTGCGCCGAGCACGGCCTGGGAAGCGGGAACCGAAACGTTCGATGAGGACTCGTTCGACTTGGATGACGCGCTCGCCGTGCTGTCCGAGGTCGCCGTGGCCAACGGAAGGTTCGAGGACAGTGCGGGCGGGCGAGACCGCGCTTCGATGGCAATCATGGGGCGGCTCACTCCGCGTCCCTCCGACATCGCCCGATCATTCGAAGATCTTCGCCGGGAAAAGGGAGCGTTGGACGCCACCAATTGGTTCTACCGTCTGTGCTGCGACGTCGGATACGTGCGCCGCTCGGCGATCGCCCGCAATATCGAGTGGACCTCTCCGACACGGTGGGGTGAACTCGAGATCACCATCAACCTTTCCAAGCCCGAGAAGGACCCGCGCGACATCGCTGCCGCCCTCACGCGCGCTGACGATGCCGAGCCCTATCCCGCCTGCCAGCTGTGCATGTCCAACGAGGGGTACGCAGGACGGGCGGCGGCAAGCCCACAGGGTGCACATCCGGCACGTCAAAATCTCCGTATCGTCCCCATCGAGCTCGGAAATGAAACATGGGGGCTCCAATACAGCCCCTACGCGTATTTCAACGAGCACTGCATCGCGATGAGCCAAGAGCACCGTCCCATGCACGTGGACCGTGAGAACATCGCACGCCTGCTGGACTTCGTCGATACGCTGCCCCACTACTTCGTGGGATCCAACGCCGATCTTCCCATCGTGGGCGGATCGATCCTCACGCATGATCACTTCCAAGGCGGGCGCACGTGTTCCCAATGATGCGAGCGCAGGTCGAACGCACATTCACCATGCCGGGATTCAACGATGTCCGCGGCGAGGTGCTCCAGTGGCCCATGAGCGTCTTGCGGCTCTCATGCGAATCGCGCGACCGCGTGCTCGATGCCGCCGCCCACGTCTTGGAGGTATGGCGCGGTCACGCGGATGCGTCATGCGGTATCGTGCCACGCGACCCAGATGGGACGCCTCACAACACGGTGACGCCGGTTGCCACGAGGGAAAACGGGAACTACACGCTCTACCTCGCGCTGCGTTGCAACATCGCCACCGACGAGCATCCCCTTGGCGTGTTCCATCCCCACGCGGACAAACATCACATCAAGAAGGAGAACATCGGCCTCATCGAGGTCATGGGCTTGGCGATTCTGCCTCCGCGCTTGGTTGACGAGCTCGCATGCGTCGAGGACACGTTGTTGGCGGCGCGGGCAACTAACGAGGGTGAAGCGACGCTCCTCATGCACCTTGAGGCCAACGATCGCACCGCCCCGCATGCCGAATGGGCGACCGAGGTGGCGCGGCGTCATCCGAACCTCACGCGCGAGAACGCTCAGCGCATCCTGCGCGACGAGGTCGCCGCAGTGTTTGCGGGCGTACTTGAAGACGCCGGTGTATTCAAGTGGAACGACACGGGCCGCGCCGGATTGCAGCGCTTCATCAGCACGCTCTAGGAAATAGCGGACATCGCATCGTCTTTACATGCGTTGAGCGGGCACGTCTTGAACGTGTCCGCTCATTTGTTCTAGCCTCACTCGGTCACTACGCGACGTTCGCCCGGTTCACACACACCCGTACAAGAACCAGTTACATCGCGTTCGCCGGTGCATCCGCCGCCATGATGCTGCGCGCGACGATGCACATGACCATCAGTTCATCCATGTGCTCTAAGATCTTCACGTTCAGCTCGTATGTGTCATTTCGCTCCATGGGGACTTGCCTCGCCTCCACGTAGACCCTGCCGGCCGTGTCACGCACCTCGAAGCGGTTTGTCCAACCGCGCGTCATCACGACCTGCCAATCCGCGCCCTCGACGGTGAGGTAGCTCTCGACCGTACTGGCAGGCGTGCGGAACTTGCGCTTGATGTCGAACGTGTGCCCATCAGCCATGACGATGTGATGCGCGCGGTCCTTGGCGTCAAGGCGTGCGGTCGTGATTGTGGCAAGCTCGCGGTACTCGGCGTCTTTGAGGCGCGTGAGGCGCGGCGAGGAGAGCGGGTCGGTGTCCGCACAATAGACGACCTCCTTATCTGTCGTGCTCACCTCCACCTCGCTGTGAACGCTCAAGAGCTTCGCCCTAATCCGCAGCTTCATGGTGTACCCCTTCCATACCAGCGCATTGGAATTGTGCTTTCTCAGCCTTGTACCCACAATCCCCGCTTAAAAAATGCCCATGCTTCTTCCAATTCAACCCGGTCAAACGGAAGGAAGCCATAGGCAATGTGCGTGCGGACATAGGCGATGTCGGCGCGGGTTGCGGCGCGGCGGTGGGTGCCGGGGCGCCGAGACGTTCCTAGCTCAGCAGCATGCGGTCGTTGGCGAGCTGGCCGCCGCTGACCTCCTCGAACTTTTGCAGCAGGTCGGGCACGGTCAGGGCGCGCTTCTCATCCCCGGCGACGTCGTAGATCACGCGGCCCTCATGCATCATGATGAGGCGGTTTCCCAGACGGATGGCGTCGTTCATGTTGTGCGTCACCATAAGGGTGGTGAGCTTGCGCTCGCCGACGATCTGTTCGGTGAGCTCGAGCACCTTAGCAGCCGTCTTGGGGTCGAGCGCCGCGGTGTGCTCGTCGAGCAGCAGCACGTGCGGGTTGGTGAGCGTGGCCATGAGCAGCGTGAGTGCCTGGCGCTGGCCACCGGACAACAGGCCCACCTTGGCCTGCATGCGGGTCTCGAGGCCCAGATCGAGCTTTTTGAGCAGCTCGGCGTACTCCTCGCGCTCGGCGCGGGTGATGCCCCAGCGAAGCGTACGGCGCTGGCCGCGGCGCTTGGCGAGGGCGAGGTTCTCCTCGATCTGCATGTCGGCGGCGGTGCCGCGCATGGGATCCTGGAACACACGGCCCAGGTACTTGGCGCGCTTGGGCTCAGAGAGGCGGGAGATGTCCTCGCCGTCGAGCTCGACGGTTCCGGAATCCAGCGGGTAGACGCCCGCGATCATGTTGAGCAAGGTGGACTTGCCCGCACCGTTACCGCCGATGACGGTGACGAAATCGCCGTCGGCAAGCGTGAGGTCCACGCCCGTGAGGGCGCGCTTCTCGGTAACGGTTCCGCGGTTGAAGGTCTTCTTGACGTGGGACAGCTTAAGCATCTGCCTCACCACCCTTCGAGTAGCTCGCGCGCAGCTTGAACCTCTCCCATACCACGGGCACGCACAGGGCGAGCGCGACGATGATGGCGGAGAGCAGCTTCATGTCATTGGCGTCCATGCCCATCTGGAGAACGATGGCGCGGATGAGGAAGTAGACCACGGATCCCGCCACGGCGGAGACCAGACGACTCTTGAAGCCGGTGAGCTTGCCGGGAGTGAGGCGGCCGAGCACCTCGCCGATGACGATGGCGGCGAGGCCGATGACGATGGCGCCCGTGCCCATGCCGATGTCGGCGTACTTCTGGCTCTGGCAGATGAGGCCTCCAGAGAGGCCCACCAGCGCGTTGGAGAGCATGAGGGCGATCATCTTGGTCTTGGCGGTGGACACGCCGAGCGCACGGATCATGTCCTCGTTGTTGCCGGTGGCGCGCAGGGCGCTGCCGATCTCGGTGCCGAAGAACCAGTACAGCAGGGCGATGATGAGCACCGCCACAATAAGACCCACGATGATGGAGCCGGCGTGGTGGAGAGGCCCGTCGCTTCCGTCATGCGGGAGAAGATCGTGTCATGCTGCAGCAGGGGCGTGTTGGACCTGCCCATAATACGCAGGTTGACCGACCACAGGGCGATCTGCGTGAGGATACCGGCGAGGATGGCCGGGATCTCGAACACGGTGTGCAAAAAGCCCGTGACCGCACCGGCGAGCATACCGGCGAGCATCGCGGCGACAATCGCGATGAGGGGGTCGACACCGGCGACTACGAGCACAGCGCAGACGCTTCCGCCGAGTGCGAAGCTGCCGTCAACCGTAAGGTCCGCGATATCGAGCAGCTTGTAGGTGATGAACACACCAAGGACCATGATGCCCCAGAGAATGCCCTGGGAGACGGCGCCGAGTAGAGCACCACTCATGTTGTCCCTCCTTCAAATCGAGCCAAATGAACCCCGACGGAGGTGTTCGCCGGGGTTCATCGCTTATGCGACAGATATAGATGCGCAGGTCAGTGTACCATGCGCGCGCCCTATGCGCTCACGTCGGTACCGCCGGCGTCGGCGAGGGAGCTCACGTCGATGCCGAGCTCGTCGGCGGTCTTCTGGTTGTAGACCAGGTCGCACTCGTCGGCGGTCATGGTCTCAATGGGCATCTCGGCCGGGTTGGCGCCCTCGGTGAGAATGCGCACGGCCATCTCGCCCGCACGGCGGCCGAGCTCCTCGTAGTTGATCGACACGCTCGCCAAGCCACCCGCTTCGACATGGGCGACCTCGCCGCACACCGTGGGGACCTTATTCTCATTGGCGATGGAGGCGATCACGGTCATGGCCGATGCGATGGTGTTGTCCGTGGGGGTGTAGATGGCGTCGACCTTGCCCATCATGGACTCGACCACCTGCTGGACCTCGTTGGAGCTGGAGGCGGTGTACTCGACACCTTCCATGCCGAGCTCGTCGAGTTGCTCGGCGGCAAGATCGATCTGGATCTTGGAATTTGACTCGGCAGTGCAGTAGAGCAGGCCGACCTTCTTGGCGTCGGGGACCAACTGATGAAGCAAGTCGATTTGGTCGGCAACGGGATTCATATCGGAAGTACCGGTGACGTTGCCGCCTGGGGCGTCGTTGTCCTCGACCAGCCCAGAGGCGGCGAAGTCGGTGATGGCAGTGCAGACGATGGGAATGTCGGAGGTTGCACCCGCGACCGCCTGGGCGGCAGGCGTGGCGATAGCGAGGATCAGATCGCAATTCTCATTCACGAGCGTGCTCGCGATGGTCTGGCAAGCGGACTGGTCGTTCTGCGCATTCTGCTGGTTGATCTTGGCGTTGATGTCGGCAGCTTCGATCGCCTCGACAAAGCCCTTGTTAGCGGCATCGAGCGCCGGGTGCTCAGTGAGCTGTAGAACACCGATCTTGTACGAGGCCGCCTTGGCATCGGAAGATCCGGCCTCGCCGGCAGAATCGCCGCCGCAGCCGGAAAGGCCAAGGCCGCCCGCCACGGCACATGCGGAGGCGCAGGCAACGCCCTTCGCGAACGAACGGCGGGAACAGGTCGTATCAGTCATGAGATTCTCCTAACGCGCCCGGAAGGAGGCGCGACGTGGTTGAGGGAAACGACGAGGATCGAGGCGCGCACGGCGCCGTATCCCGGGCAATCGCTTAGACGATCTGGGCATCCTCGAGCGTCGAGATATCGATGCCAAGCGCGTCGGCAGTCGCCTGGTTCACGATGAGCTGGCACTCCTCGCTCGACAGGTACTCGATGGGCATACTGGCGGGATCGCGTCCTCGATGAGGATCTTCACGGCCATCTCGCCCGCCTTATAGCCCAAGTCGTAATAGTTGATGCTATACGACGCCAGCCCTCCATCCTCGACCATGGTGTCGCATCCTACGATGACGGGGAGCTTATTCTCATTGGCGACCATGGAGACAGTCGCCATGCCCGCGGCGATGGTGTTGTCGGTGGGAGCGTAGATCGCGTCGACCTTACCGACCATGGATTCGACCATCTGCTGGATCTCGTTGGAGGAAGAAATGGAGTAACGCTCATGCGCAAGACCCGCGTCGTCAAGAGCCTCCTCGGCGAGTTGCACCTGCACCTCGGAATTGGACTCGGCGGAGCAGTAGAGGATACCCACGGTCTTGGCATTGGGCAGCAACTGGTGAAGCAGGTCGATCTGGTCGGCGACGGGGGTGAGGTCCGACGTGCCGGTGACGTTGCCGCCGGGAGCGTCGTTGGACTCCACGAGGCCGCTCTCCGCGTAGTCGGTGATGGCGGACCCCACGATGGGGATCTCGGTGGTGGCGCCGGCGACCGCCTGGGCAGCAGGTGTGGCGATGGCGAAGATCAGGTCGTCACCGTCGTTCACGAGCTTGCTCGCGATGGTCTGGCAGGCGGACTGGTCGTTCTGTGCGTTCTGCTGGTCAATCTTGGCGTCGATGCCCGACTTTTCGATGGCAGCCACGAAGCCCTCGTTGGTCTGGTCGAGCGCGCCGTGCTCGGTGAGCTGCAGCACGCCGATCTTGTAGGAGTCCTTGGAGGAGGCGCCGCCGCCTGGGACGGCTTTGCCGTCATCGCCACAGCCCGCAAGCGCACTCGCGGCAAAAAGCCCGCTCCGAGGGTGATAAGGTTCCTGCGCGAGATACTCAGCATGGCGATCAACTCCGTTTCGCTGTTCCGGGCGCCCGCCAAGATGCCGGCGACGCCGTGTTTGATAAGGCGCTTTACCGTATAAAAGCACGCAAGGGATATACTAACGTGCCCCCGCGCCGCGCTCAAACTCGTTACAGACGTGTAACACGACGGGGGCTTGATGCCCAGCCGACGAGCCGGCGCTGCCGCCGAAGCGTCGCGGCCGCCGAGGTCTCGCGGGACCCGAGGTCTCGCGGCCGGCACGGCACCACAGCCGTCGCATGCGAAGAGAGGGTAACAATGTCGAAAACAAGCCGCAAAACCGGCAGGATTTTCGACATTGTTACCCTCAATTGAGCGAGCCGAGGGCGCCTCACACAAGCGAGCCGAGCGCGCCCCATGCAAACGAACCGGGGCGCAACCCGCACAAACGAGCCGGGGCGCCGCCTGGTCAAACGAGTCGAGGGGCGCCGCCCTAGAACTCGCAGCTGCCGACGGTGCGCGGGTGCGGCAGGACGTCGCGGATGTTGCCCACGCCCGTAAGGTACATGACCAGGCGCTCGAAGCCCAGACCAAAGCCGGCATGCTTGCACGTGCCGTAGCGGCGCAGATCCAGATAATACTTGTACTGCTCAGCGTCCATACCCAGCTCGGCGATGCGACGCTCGAGCACATCGAGGCGCTCCTCACGCTGGGAGCCGCCGATGATCTCGCCGATACCCGGCACCAGGCAGTCGGCCGCGGCGACTGTCTTGCCGTCGTCGTTCAGGCGCATGTAGAAGGCCTTGATCTCGGCGGGATAGTCGGTCACGAAGGTCGGGCACTTGAAGTGCTCCTCGGTGAGGAAGCGCTCGTGCTCGGTCTGCAGGTCGATGCCCCAGCTCACGGGGTAGTCGAACTCATGGCCGGCGGCGACGGCGCGCTCGAGGATCTCGACGGCCTCGGTGTAGGTGACGCGTGCGAAGTCGGAGTTGGCGACATGCGTGAGACGCTCGACGAGGCCCTTGTCCACGAACTTGTTGAGCATGGCGAGCTCGTCGGGGCAGCGGTCCATGACATCACGGATGACGTACTTGAGCATATCCTCGGCGAGGTCCATGTCGTCGGCGAGGTCGGCGAAGGCGATCTCGGGCTCGATCATCCAGAACTCGGCGGCATGGCGCGTGGTGTTGGAATTCTCGGCGCGGAACGTGGGGCCAAAGGTATAGACATCGCCGAAGGCCATGGCGAAGTTCTCGGCGTTGAGCTGACCGGAAACGGTGAGCGAGGCGGGCGCGCCGAAGAAGTCCTTGGAGTAGTCCACGTTGCCCTTATCATCCAGCGGCGGGTTGGCCGGGTCGATGGTGGTGACGTGGAACATCTCGCCCGCGCCCTCGCAGTCGCTCGCGGTGATGATGGGAGTGTTCACGTAAACGAAGCCGCGGTCCTGGAAGAAGCGGTGGATGGCGGCGGCGGCCACGGAACGGATGCGGAACACGGCGCGGAAGAGGTTGGTGCGCGGGCGCAGGTGCTGCTGGGTGCGCAGGAACTCGACGGTCGCGCGCTTCTTCTGCAGCGGGTAGTCGGGTGCCGAGACGCCCTCGACCGCGATCTCGGTCGCGGCGAGCTCGAAGGGCTGCGGCGCTTCCGGGGTGAGCTTGAGCTCGCCGGTGCACACGAGCGCGGCGGAGACGTTCTGATGCGCGATCTCGTCGTAGTTGGCGAGCGCCTCGCGGTTCATGACGACCTGCAGGTCCTTGAAGCAGCTGCCGTCGTTTAAGGTGACGAAGCCGAAGTTCTTCATGTCGCGGACGGACTTGACCCAACCGGCGACGGTGACGGTCTGCCCGCCAAGTGCCTCGGCGTCGGCGTAGAGCTGGGCGATCTTGATGCGATCCATGCATGCTCCCTAGCGTAGGTTCAACAGTTCAACAGCCCATCATTGTACCAGCGAACTGAGAAGCGCGAGAGCGGCAGGGCTGGCGGAGCCCCGTGGAGAATCCAACATTCCGGCAATGGAGAATCTGACTTCCTTGAATCATAAAATCCGACATCTTGGCAATGGAGAATCCGATACCTTCTCGGTGGAAAACCAACCTATCTGCAATGGAAAATCCGAATACGGCCGCATGTGTGCGCCAGGCCACGCCCGTGTCACAAATCAGGTGAAAAGGTAACGAAAAATCGGACACCCCGAGTAGACCGTGTTTTTTCCCAGCAAAAGCCCAGTTGGCATCCTTCAAATCGAGCGTCTACTTGGACAATAAAAATCGTCGTTGCTTTTCGCCGTTTTCCGACACGAAGGGTACATGATGACGAAAAATCACTGGGGAGATGCGCTCCCCGACACGATCGACCTGCCCGTGGCGGCTCCGGACGCCCGTCCCGACTACGGCCGCATCGATTTCGAGAAGCTCCCCAACACGCGCGACCTGGGCGGCATGGTCGGCGCCGGCGGACGACGCATCAAGCAGGGGATTCTTCTGCGCTCCGGCACCCTGGGCTTTGCCTCCGATCGGGACATCGCGCGCTGCGTGACGAATATCGCGTTCGCCTCGTGACGGACTTCAGGAACCTCACCGAGCTCTCCGAGCTCCCCGACCCCATGGACCGGCTTCCCGAAGCGCAGTTCCAGCATGCCGTGATTTTCGACGACCGCGTGCTGGGCGTCACGCAGGAGTCGGGCGGAGTCGACTACAGCCTCGATGCGATCGCCCAGGGAGACCCCATCGAGTTCATGAAGTTCCTCTACCCGCAGATGCTCCTCAACAGCGCCGGCATCGAGGGTTATCGCGCCTTCGTGCGCGCGGTGCTCGACCTGGAGGACGGCGCCGCGCTTTGGCACTGCTACGTGGGGCGCGACCGCTGTGGCATGGGGTCCATCCTCATCGAGACCATGCTGGGCGTGGACCGCGAGGACATGCTGAACGACTACCTCGCGACGAACCTCTATGCCCCCACCGAGCTTACCTGCGATTCAGGCGCGGCGCGCGTGTATTTCGAGGCCGTCGAGGAGGCGCTTGCCGAGCGCGGCGGATTCATGGGCTACATCACGGGGACCCTTGGCATCACCGGGGACGAGATTCACGCCTTCCGCGAGCGCTGCCTCGAGCCGTAGTCCTTAAGCCCTCACGGCGGATGCCGATCGGGGCCGCAGCCTTTTTCTAACGGGGCGGAGTGGAAGCCTCGCCAGCGCCCTCGACTTCTTCCCCGCCGGCATCCGCCCCCTCGCCGGCGTCCTCGTCGCCTGCACGGGTCACGAGGTCGAGCAACTTGCACGTGCGGTCGGCGAGCTCGTCGATGTCCTCGCGCATGTTGTCCGTCCAATGCGCTTGGCTCGCAACTGATTCATCCGCGTTCGCCACCAGCGCGTCGAGGTTCGAGGACAGCGACGCCATGGGGGTCTTGAGCTCGTGCGACGCCTTGATGAGGAACTCGCGTTGGCGCTCCTGGGACTCCGCCACGGGAACGAGGGCGCGGTCGATGATCTTGCGGGACACGAAGATGAGCAGGGCGCAGCCGAGCAGGCCTGCGCCCGCCAGCACCAAGGCAAGCTGTTTGAGATGTTTGACCGCAATCGACACATCCACAAAGGCGAAAACCCTGGCTGCCAGATACCCGTCCTTTGAGTAATCCGATAGATCTCCACTGGCATAGAAACTTATGTCGCTATTGTCATCTGCACCATCGGCGCTATATGCAGGATTTATGACCTCGATGCGCGTCGTCCACAGCCATGTCATGCCCGCACCTTCGATAAGTTGCCCATCCAGATGGGGACTCGCGTTGGAGCGCACACCAATCGCATCTTCGACCATCGATGTGACGGTCGATTCCGACCAGTATTCCCTCTTTTCGTCGCTCCCCGCATCATTTATCACGTTCCTTGGAGGCCTCAGGAAAGCAACCGAGCCGTCCTCAAACACCGCAGCGCTAAACGAGCTGCCGCCAAGACCACCCACGAGGAAGTTGCTGTCCGGGGCGGATCCGAACGGAAGCCATGCGTCTTGCCCATCATCCACTCTGTTGACGGGCTCAAATGACGCATTCAACGCCTCGAAGACGGTCGACTGCGCTCGATCGCGAACGTCGAGAAGGCTCTCCGAACGGTTATCCCAGTAGAACGCCCCTGCCATCTCTGTACCGGCGCTCTTCACTGCAGTAACGGCACTGGCGATCCAGGTCACAATTAGGGATACGACCACGACGCCGCACGTGAGGACGGACGAGAGCCGCCAGAGGCGCTTGCGCAGGTTCGCAAGGTCGTGAGGATTGGTCTTGTCGCGGTCGCGGTCAGAGGTTCGCATGGCTTTTCCTCCCATCAGGCGATGTAATTGAAACGGCTGCGCTCACCCCGCGACACCAGGGGCGCGCGAGGCGAGCGCACGGAACGGTCATTTGCCCGCACGCCCCTCGTCGGCGAGGCGATATCCCACACCGCGCACCGTCTCGATGCGGACGACGCCGCCCAGCCGGGCGAGCTTGTCGCGCAGGGCGTGGACGAGCACCTCGATGCGATTCTCGCCCGCGCGGCGTTGGGCCCCCCACAGCCGCATCATGAGGTCGCGTTTTGGCACGGGAGCTCCCGGGCGGCTCATGAGGGCCTCGAGCAGCGCGGACTCCCTGGGCGTCAACTCGACCGAGACGGCGGAAACGTCAACGTTATCCGCGGCGATGGGCACCTCGGCCTCACCGTCAGCGGTGATAGCCGCGGCCTCGTCCCCGCCGATGGACAGCGAATGCGACGAAGGATCGAGCACCAGGCCACACGCCTCGAGCACGTTGTCCGCGTGATACGCCTGCGGGCGGCGCATGACCGCCCGGATGCGGGCGAGAAGCTCGCTCGCATGGAACGGCTTGGGCAGGTAGTCGTCGGCACCGGCGTCGAGGCCGGCCACGCGGTCGCCCACCCCTGGCGGGCCGTGAGCAAGATCACGGGTACGGAGTTGCCCTTCGCGCGGAGCTCGCGCAGCACCTCCATTCCGCTCATGTCGGGCAGCATGATGTCGAGGAGAACCACGTCGTAGGCACCGGTGAAGGCCAGGTCGAGACCGTCGACACCCGTGTGCGCCACATCGGCACCGTAGCCGCCCTTGCGCAGGATCTCGGCGACCGCCTCCGCCAGGCGGGGCGTGTCCTCAACAAGCAAGACGCGCATCGGGCACCTCCTTTCACCGCGGACAACCTCAGCATCCGACTTTCACCATGAGGATACCCGCTCGACCTTATAAAACCCTGAGAACGCGCGGCATTCGACCAGCGGCGGGGTGCGACGCGGATGTGCAATCGGGGACGGGTGCAAATTACACATCGGCGCAAGGAGGGGCAACGAGGCGCGGGGGCAGGCGTGATGTGTATTTGCACCCGTCCCCGATTGCACATCTCGCCTGTGGAGGCTCTGTGTGCGCGCTTGAGCCCGACGTTGCGTCGGGGTTTTACTATCGAGCAACGGCGGGACGTACCGCCCTGTTCGAGAGGAACCCCATGTTCAAAGGCGCCGTCCTGCGCTACCTCATCTCCGACGCACTCTCGCTGCTCGGCAATTCCATCGCGGGCGTGGTGCTGCCGCTCGTGCTGCTCGCGCGCACCGGTGACGTCCTCGCCGCCGGATCGCTCGCGCTCATCTGCGCCGTTCCCCAATTCGTATGCGGCATCCTGGGCGGCGCGCTGCTCGACCGCGTGAACCGCAAGGCGGTTTGCGTCGTGTCCGACCTCATCTCGGCACTCAGCATCGCCCTGCTGCCGGTGGTCGACGACATCTGGGGGCTCTCCTTCGCCTGGTTCGTGGCGCTCGGCCTGCTGGGCGCCGTGGGCGATGTCCCCGGCATGACCGCGCGCGACGCGCTTTTGCCCGAAGTCTGCGAGCGCGAGGGCGTTGACCTGCAGCGTTTCGTGGGCGCGAGCCAATCCATGGGCTCGCTCATCACCATCGCCGGGCCGGCCATCGCCGCGCTGCTCATCGGCTTCATGCCCGACGTCGACGCCCTGTGGGTCACCGCCGCGTGCTCCTGCGCCGCTGCGGCCGTGAGCGCCACGCTGCCCAAGGGAGTCGGGGCCATCGAGGAGCATGATGGGATGGCCGCCGATGCGCCTGAGGGCTCGACCGCCGGAACGCACGCCGAGGCCCTCGCCGTCAACGCGAACGCTGAGGGTGCGGCCAAGCCCACCGGAAGCATCGCCGAGACCATGGGCGCCGCCGGGCCCGCCTCCCCCAAGGCAGGCGGCCTTCGCGGCCTGCTCGAAACGGGGCGCGCCGTCCTCACCGACGGCCTCTCCGCCCTCTTCGCGGACAACCGCCTCCTGCGCGCCACCACCCTGCTCTCCTTCGGCGTCACCATGATCATGGCAAGCTGGCAGGGAATCGTGCTGCCCGCGTACTTCACGCAGCTCGACACCCCCGAGCTCACCGGACTGTTCGTCTCGGCGATGGGCGTCGGCATGCTCGTCGGCTCGGTGGGCTACACCGCCCTCGCCAGCCGCCTCTCGCGCCGTGGCTGGCTCACAGTGTCCCTGCTCGGCATGAGCGTGGGCGCCGTAGGGCTGGGAATGCTGCCCAACACGCCGCTCCTGCTCGCGTCCGCCACGCTCGTGGGGCTCTTCGCCGGCCCCGCCTCCGCCCTGCTCGGCTTCTTCGCCTTCGAGCGCGTCCCCGAGAATCGCCGCGGCTCGGCCATGGGAACGCTCAACGCCCTCTACCTGATCATCGGCCCCATGGGCACGTTTTTGGGCTCCACGCTCATCGCCGGCCTGCAAATCAAGACGACCGGGCTGGTGCTCGCCGCGCTGTGGATCGCCGTGACGCTCGCCGCCCTCTCGGCCCCGGCCCTTCGCGACCTGGGCGACACGCGCGACGGCGCAGATGACGCGGACGCCGCCGAGCCCGTTGGGGTATAACCCAGATACCCTGCCCGCGTGTGCGATTTGGGGACGCGCCCCATGTGCCCACGCGGGCTCTGGCACGACCGGCGGCACGGACGCGCAGCGCGTGGGACGCGCCCCGATTCGCGCGCCACGGATGATTGGACGACCATGAAGAGCAGCGAGCTGGCCCGCATGGCGGGCGTGAGCGTGCGCACCCTGCGGCATTACCACGCCATCGGCCTTTTGCCGGAACCCGAGCGCGCGGCCAACGGGTACCGCGAGTACGAGGCCGGGCACCTCCTGCGCCTGCTGCGCATCCGGCAACTCGCCACGCTCGGGTTCTCGCTCGAGCAGATCGGCCCCATGATCGACGAGCTCGACGCGGAGCGCCAGGAGGTCGAGGGGCGCGACGTCGGCGAGGGCGGGCGCGGCGAGGGGCTCGAAGCGGGCACCGATCGCCTCCTCGACGATCTGGACCGTCAGCTCGAAGAGCAGATCGAGCACTTGAACCATCAGCGCGAGCTCATCCGCCACATCCGCACGGGGCAAGCCGATCCCGACTATCCGGAGCGCGCGGCCGCCGTCCTCGAGGCGATCGACTCCTTCGAAAGGCAGACCGCGGAGTACGGCTTTCTGCTCTGCGCCCTCACCGAGGACGACAAGATGGCCATGGGCATCGCCGCGCATCTGTATTCCGACGCCGAGCTCGCCGAGATCGAGCGCATCTTCCGCGCGATCCCCGAGCGGGGCCTGACGGAGGAATACCTGCGCGTGAGCCATCTCATGGACACGCTTCCAGATGACGCCGGGACCGAGGAGCGCGAGGAGGCGCTCGAGGCCGGCCTGGCGTTTCTCGATAAGATTTCGGACTGCATGGAGCCGTCGAACTGGCTACGGCCCGACAAGGACTACGAGCGCATGCTCGACAACATGGCCGTGGTCCACTACAACGACGCGCAGGTCGCCGTTTCCGACGAGCTGTTCCTGCGCTTCACCGAGCGCCTCGCCCACGCGAGCGGCGGGCGACGCGCGAATGTGCAATACTGCACCCGTTCCCCACGCCACTGGCGCAGGGGCGAATGACAAGCGGGAAGAGTAGGAGTTGATCGTGGAGGCCCGTGCTCTCGTTTTCAAGATTCCGTTCGTGCTGAGCGTCTTGTGGGCGATCGCCCTCGTCGTGGCGACCGCCATCGTGGCGCGCATCGCGAGCCGTGCGCTGCGCCACTTTCTCGACCGCGACAGCAACCCGCTGCCCAGCTCGAGCATCATCATCAACATCGCGCGCGGCGTCATCTGGGCCACGGGCGCGAGCATCATCCTCGACGCGTGCTTCGGCGTCAATGCAAACGCGCTGGTAGCTGCCCTTGGCGTCGGCGGTATCGCCGTCTCACTCGGCTTTCAAGACACGCTTTCCAACCTCATCGGCGGCCTGCAGGTGACCTTCATGGGCATCGTCAAGCCCGGCGACAACATCGAAGTCGGCGCGGAGCGCGGCGTGGTGCAAGACGTCACCTGGCGCCACACCACCATCCGCGACACGATGGGCCAGACGGTGATCATCCCCAATTCGATCATCTCCAAGACCGCCCTCGTGCACCTGCTGCCCGCAAGCCGCGTGGCGGTGCCCTTCGCCGTTCCCCGCCTGGGTGAGGACGGCAGCCCGCACGCCGATAACATGGACGGCCTTGCCGACCAGCTCGCCGACCTCGCCCTCAAGGCGGCGCGCGACGTCTCCCCCGTCATCGACGGGCCGCGGGTGCTGTTCTCCGAGATCTCCGAGCTGGGCATCAAGGGCAAGATCGTCTTTCAGGTCGAGGACGCAGGCAAGACGGGAGCCGCGGCCGACGCCGTGGTCCGCGCCATCGCCGAGCTGCTCTAGTTGACAGTCCCTCGTATCAATCCGGATCCGTCAACCGAAAGTGGCCTTCAGCTACGAAATGCGGCGCAAAACGCAACCGAAGGCCAAACTCGATCTCGATGTAAGGAGCGTCCCCCATCGAGGTCTCGCCGCTCCAGCGAACAGGACCGGCCGGGGTCGGCGCGACGCGCCCGCGGACGCTAGCCGTTGTTCTCCGGCGGGCGTAGGCTCGTGAGCGCCGAGTAATCCGGCTCGGCCGTGGAGGGGCGCATCTCGCCCGGCGCGTACCAGTCGAGCGCGCAATCGATCCACGCGTTCCAGAACGGCCACTCGTGCACGCCGATATCCGGCTCGTGATACGTCACGTCGAAACCGGCGTCGCGCAGCAGGGCAACCACGTCGCGGTTGCTCTGGCACAGGTTGTCGTGCTCGCCGCACGCTCCGTAAAAGCGCGGCTTGGGCAGATCCGGGTTGTTGCGAAAGCGCTCGATGAGGGCCGCGTAATCCTTCTCCGAACCGATCACCGTGTCGAGATCCCCAAAGAACCGCTCGTAGTAGCGGCGCTTGCGCGGCGAGTGCGAGTCCACCGCCTCGAGCACCCGGTCGCGCATGAAGGCGCCGGACAGTGAGATGATGCTGCCGAAGCGGTCGGGCCGCAGCAGGCCGTTGATGACCGCCGTGTACGCCCCGATCGAGATGCCCGCGAGCGCGTGTCCTCGCGCTTGGCGGACAGCGGCAGCAGGCGCCTCGTGAACTCCACCAGCTCCTCGCTGATGAACTTGCCGTGCCACTCGTCGATCTCGGGCTTGTTGAGGTAGAGCCCGTCCTCGCCCGAGGGCATGATCACCACGACGTCGCGCGCCTCGGCTGTCTCGACCACGTGGGTGCGGTCGATCCAGTCCACATCCTGACCAAAGAGACCGTGCAGCAAATAGACCGTGCGATACGGCCCGCGGCGGCGCTTGGCGAGTTTGTCGCCGTCCATCTTATCGGCCGGCACGACGGCCGTGAGCATCACGTTGCGCTTGAGGTAGCGCGAGTAGAAATCGATCCTGAGCAGTGCCATGTTCCATCCCCTTACGCGATTGCGCGCCCGATTGGCCTTGACGACGCGGCGCGCGGTCAGTAGATCTCGAACTCAGGCCTGACGGGCTCTGCCGCGCGGCGAACGCGGGCCGCGAGCCGAATGAGACCGCATGCCAGGCAGAGCCTCTCAAGCCTCGCCAGTCACGGATGCACGAGCCAGTCGAGCGCCTGCGGCAGCGCCATGTTCCAGAACTCCCAATCGTGGCCGCCGGGCATCTCGCGATGCTCCACCTGCAGGCCCGTTGCCCGCATGCGGTCGGCGAGCACGCGGTTGGGATAGGCGAGCGGATCGCTCGAGCCGCATGCCATGAAGACGCGCGGGCGCGGGCGATCGCAGTACACGATGTCGGCCGCCAGGCGCGCCGGGTCCTTGTCGCTGCCCGGCACCTGCGCCAGATCGCCGAACGTGGCTTCCAGAAACGGGCGACTCAGGAAGAAGATGTCGTCGTTCACCACGCTCTCGATGGTGTCCGCCACCATCGCGGTGGAAAGCGAGATGACCGCGCCGAAGTTCTCGCTGTATTTGAGGCCGGCACGCAGCGCTCCGTACGCACCCATGGAGATGCCGCCGATGAACGTGTCCTCGCGGCGATCGCTCACGGGCAAGATGCGGCGTATGACCTGCACGAGCTCTTGCCCCACGAAGCGGCCGTAGAAGTTATGCAGGGCGGGCTGGTCGAGATAGAAGGCATTGTAGCCCGACGGCATGACCACGGCGAGGTTGCGCTCGGCGGCCCATCGGCGGATGCGCGATTCCGAGATCCAGTCGGTATGGTTGCCGGTGATGCCATGAAGCAGGATGAGCACCCGATAGGGTTCGTGCTCCGGCGGGTAGGCGGCCTGGGCCGTGCGCTCATCCTCGCCGCGCGCAAGGGCGGCGTCCACGCCCATCGCCTCCCCCATGCGTCGAACGGCAGGATGATGTCGATGGTGGTGGTTCGCATGAGCGAGCTGGAGAAGTAATCGATGCTTATCTGCGCCATGGCCGTGCCCCTTCGCGAAGGTCCGGGGTTCCGGCGCGTCGCACCGGAGCCCAAAACGGGATAGCCCGCCCGAGATCCCTCACGGGTAGCTCGGGCGGGCCATCCGCAGGTGTTTCTTCCATTGTAGCGCGCTGGGGGGGTGTTGGATTACAGACACCTAGATATCGTTTGTTAATGGACACTTGTTCATGTTGAGGAACAATCGGAGGCCGGAGGCCTCTCCCCCGCCGACCTCTGCCACCGTCGGCTTTGCCCATCGGCGGTCGCGACCTCAATGTGAGGCAATCTCCCAATTGAGGTCGCGGTGGCTAATCCTGCTCGCGCGCGGCCCCATCGGCACTGGCGGCGCCGGCATCGCCGGAGCCCGAAACGCGACGCGATAGCCAAAGCACGGCAACACCGGCGATGAGCAACAAACCGACGAGCATCATCTGGATATCGCCCGTGGAGGGCATGCTCAGGCCGGGGAATATCCCGCCGGGGGCACCAGGGTTGCCTGGCGTGCCGGGCTCCGGATCCCCGCCGGCAGGAGGCTTCTCAAGCTCAAACTTGGGATGCGCCGTCACGTCGTAGGCAAGCGTGCCGTCCACCAATGTGGGCACACCGACCAGGAACGGGTCGGTCGTCGTGTCGGCATTGACGGGCGCCGTCTCCGCGCGGTAGAGCAGGTAGATGCCCGGCTCAAGCCCGTACACGGCGCCCACGCCGCTCGCGTTGGTGCTGAGCGTACCTACGGCATCCGCGCCGACGTTGACCACCAGCCATAGACTTCCCGCGCTTCGTCGCGCAGGCCGCCGGCGTCCAGCTCCGCCCACGCGCAGTCGGCGGAGGAAAATGCGTCGAGCGCCTCGTAGCGCACGCGTCCCCGTCAATCGAGGCGCGGGCGACCAAGACCGCCTCGTAGCGATCCCCCGCAAGGGGAATGTCCACCCCATCGCGCTCGACCGAGCACTCCAAGGTGATGGAGCCCGCGGGGGCAGCGGACGCCGCAGCGGGAACGGCGCACAGGACGAGGGCCGCGAGGGCGCACAAGAAACTGAGCGCCACACGTCGGAAAGAAGACGTCGAACACATGGGGTTCGACCGGTGCCACCCGAGCATGGATCTCAACTTACGCGAAATGCCGTCCGCCACACGCATGCTCATTCTCCTTTCCCTTCAATCGCTCGCGGGGCATGCCCGCCGCGTTCCCGTACGTACCGCCTTGCGCCCCGTCGCGCCGCTGCACCTGCCGCAGGCGCAGGCTCGCCAGAATGATCGCCACCAAGATCAACCCTGCGATGAGCGCGAGATGCGGCCACGAGAGGTTGATGGGGCTTCCCATCACGCCCACCTCGTCCAGCATGGACGGCAAAACGGGATGGCGTGCGCCCGCACGAGTAACCGATGCGAATTGATGCCGTACGGCGTGCAGGTGACGAGCGTCATGTAGTCGGCCCGCGGCTCGATGGCGAGCGCCTCGGTCTCCTCCGGCAGCACCGTGAGAATCTGGTCGACCTGGTAGGCGAAGGTCTCCTTGAGCACGCGGACGTAGAAGATGTCGCCCTTCTGCATCTTGTCGAGCTCGGTGAAGAGCTTGGCCGAGGGTAGGCCGCGATGACCGGAGATCGCCGCATGGGTGGACGCGCCACCCACAGGCAGCGACGAGGTCTCGATGTGCCCTGTGGCCACCTGCAGGACCTTCTCCTCGGTAGTGTGGTAGATGGGCATGGTCTCGTCGAGACGCGGAATGGTGATGTAGCCCATCACGCCCGTACCGGTGAGGTCGAGCAGGCCCATGTACTCCTCGCGGAGTTGAGCGGCCATCGAGGCGTCGATGCATCCCAGCCGCCGTCGGCAGCCGGGATGCCCGAGAGCCCCGCGAGTTTGGCGTTGTAGGTGCGAGCGGCATACATGAGCTGCGCCGCCTCATCGTCGGTGAGCGTCTCCACCACCTCGTCGTACCCCTCGATCACGCGCGTAGCGTTGCGCAGATTGACAAAGTTCGAGATGGTCGGGTAGAGCACCAGCAGCAAGCCGCCGATGATCGCCAAGGTAGAGAACCAGTCGCGGGACTTTTTCATTGCGAAACCCGATTACGCAACAGTCTTGGTCGTGCGCTTGCGGTAGATGCCGTAGCCGATGGCAACGGCGCCGACGAGCGTGAACAGGATGGTGCCCATGCCGCCGGTCTCGGGGAGCTCGATACCCTTCTTGTTCACAATGACGAAAAGACCATCGGCGGGCTTTTGCGTATCAAACGTGACTTCGTAGCTCTGGAGCGTACCGTCCTCCTGCTTGTACTCAGGAGTAATCACGACCTCGATCTCGTCCTTGAGCTTGTTGTATCCATCAGGGGCCTTGGTTTCGACCAGTTTGTAGGTACCCGCATCGAAACCCTGGAACGTAATGAGACCACTTTTGGGCGTAAGAACTTCCGTCTTCTTGGCGTTGTCGTCCTCGGGGGAAATGGCCGGACGCACGACAAGCGGTGCATCCTCGCTTCCCTCGGAAACCACGACGAGGTTCATGGGCGTGCCTTCGTCGCCCTTCTTAATCTGAAATTCAGCGTCAGCCAGAGGATTGGCGGTCGGCTGAGCATCATCGGTCTTCTTGATTTTGAAATCGAAGGTATAGGTGTGAGTCTCGTCGGGCAGTGAAGAACCGTCGAAATCAGTCTCGCTCTTGGTTCCCCACTCGACCTTAGCGGAGTTCTTATTGTTGCCATCAGGATCGACACCCACGGCGGCATCCTTGTTAAGGGTGGCGGAGTACGTCACCGTAATGGGGGCGCCGACAGCGATATCGGTGAAGCCGTTGTCTTTCGCAAGCTTCACAAGATCCTTGAGCGTAATGGTGAGCTTTGTTGCGCCCTGCGGGTCTGCAATTTCCCCCGTCGCAACCGTGTACTGGCCGGTCGCCAGGTTGTCATTGCTGAGGGTCAGGGTCTTCTCCCCAATCTTCACCACGATTGAATTCACATCGAGCGTCAGGCCCTTAGAAAGGGTATCGACAAAGCGGAAGTTGAAATACTCGTATTCACCCAAGTCGGGCACCTTGGACGTAAGGGTGAAATTCAGTGTGTCACCAATCTGCGCATCAGAGCCGGAATTCTGGTCATCATCAGCAACCGTCTTGTCTACAGTGGGGTACTCGCTCTTCAGCTGCACCTCGGTGGTCGCCTGCTTTACATTCTCCAGCATCGCCGTTGTGCCGCGATTATCATTTCCCGTAGAACCATCCTGTGGAGAGACAACGTAATAACCGTAGCTCAGGCCTTCGAGCTTGGCCTCATAGGCAGTGGAATCCTGATTGGGCGCTACAACTGCGGTTTTGGTCACCGCAACGCTGTTTTTGGTGTCCTTTGCCCAAGCGGCGGCTTTTTTGGCAAAGGCGATAACCTTCTCAGAATCCTTTTTACCTAGTGCATAAACGTATTCGTATGCCGCCTGAGACAACTCGGCGCCCGACAAACTGTCGCCCGAGAAGTCAGTCAGGTTCTTGGTATTAAAGAACGGCTCCCATTCCTTTGTAAGCTGATACCCAACGGCATCTTTGGCACCAACGGTGGCATCGAACATCTTCCAAGCCGTAACGGTTTTACCATTGAATTCGGCGCTCTTGTTCGTAATGGTCAGCGTGCCCGTCGGATCGGCCGCGAAGGCCTTGGTGGGGACGGCGCTCGCGAGCATCACGACCGCCATCATGATCGCCAGCGTCATGCTGGCGATGCGTTTCGTCATCGTTTTCATCGAATCATTCCTTCCCTCAAACGCATGACATGAACAACTACCTATCTGCAGCGGCGCGCCATCCGCGCCACGTGAGATACCTATCTCGACGCGCGACCCGATCCGCCGCGCCTGACCTGCCTGTGCGCACCATGCGCACGTGGGTGCCGGGGGCAAGCGAGCTCAAGCCGGGAGCAAGTAGGCGCAAAATGCGCGGGCACGTATCCGGAATACGCCTTCGACCTGCGCCGGCGCTCGTAGGCAGCGCACGCAAGCAGCATGCCGCCTGCCAGCACCGTCCACCACGTACCGATGCCGCCCGTCTCGGGCAGCGGAAGCGAGTTGGTGACGGTGATCACGTAGCCCGTATCGTCACCCGAAACGCTATAGCTGTAGTTGGCGGTGGCATCGTATGCCCCCACGCGCACTTCGGTTACCGAATAGGTGTAGTAGCGCACGACCGACGGATTGACCGTCGTGTCTTCGAACGCCACGGGCAGACCAGTCAGCACCTTGCGCCAGGTTTCGGACCACTCTGAGGCATCGGCCGCGGTCAGCTTCACCTCGAGCACGCCATTCGTGCCGAACGTCGGGTCGTCCACGACCACGCCAGCGGCGTTGGTGTAGGTGCGCTTGAGCTTGAAGGTTACTTCGTCGGGGCGCGTGTTGCCTGCATTCCCGTTGTCCATCCACACCTTCTGCAGCGTGATGTCCACCAGCGCGGAGCACGGGTCTTGGCCCTCGCCCGGCTCGGGCGTGATGCCGCCCGTACCGGGAATATTGAGCGCGTCATCCATGAGCACGGCCTTCGCGGGAGACACATAGGCCTCCATAGCCACCGACGCGGTGCCGGCGGTGTCCTGCATAACGGCGCCTTTAAGCTCTTCGAAGCTCGAAATCTTGTCGTAGTGCTGAACCTCATAGCGGTTGTAGTCCGTGCCACTTGCCGTGTCTTGCTGGGCATGCGAGAAAATGCCATCGGCCTTCGCCACGGCGTCGGTCAACGCAGCGTTCATATCGCGATAAATCGAATACAGGTTGTAGCGACCTTCGTTGTCTTTGCCCTCAATGGTGCCCGCGTCTTTGAAATACACCGATTGCAGGTTGGTCATTCCCGAGAACGGGCCCACCAGCTGCTCGGTACCACGCACGACGTCGCAATACACCATTTCGTTGCCTTCGAACAGGCCTTCCTTGTTGTGGCCCACAAAGCCGCCGGCATAGCCCGCATTGTCGGGACGCTGATTCTCGTCTTGGGGCAAGCCGCCTTCCACCGCTAAGCCGTCGGCATCCTGCGTGGCGCCGCCGCCGAACACGTCGTAACCCGCCTTCGCACCCGTGACCTTGGAATTGGTCACCGCGGTGCGGTTGCCCTTGATGAGCGTAATTTCCAGGTTCGCCTTGTTTTCGTCAGGGTTCAGCAAGCCGTCTTTGTTGCACGGCAGCTTGATGGTGGAATCGCCAATGGTAATGATGGCAGTATCAGACTGCGTCGGATCATTGGGGTCGCCCTTCGCAAGCGCCACGCCGACGCGCAGGCCCAGCAGGTTCACGTAAAGCAGATCACCGTCGGAGAGGATCTTCAGATTCAGCAGCTCGCCCAAACCGGGAACGCTCAACCCTCCCAGATCGATGACGCCCAAATTCTCAAGATCATGTACATACAGAGACTTTACCAACTGGTCAACAATGACCAGCAGCAGCTCAACTACTGGAGAATCAAGCTCTACACCTGCTATAAACGACATGTCGGTCTGGCCGATGAATCCCGCCGCGACCTGGTCGCTGCGCACGATGCCCAGATTCGAAACCTCGCAGGCGTCGATCTTGGACAAATCGCCCAGGCCCACGAAGCCGCCCGCTATGTTTTGCGCCGCATCGTTGCCCTGCTCCACGATGTCTTGACCGGCATCGGCGCCGCTGGTTACCGTGAAGCCGGAAGCAACGCCTTCCACGCGGCAACGGTCGGCATGCGACCCCCACACGTCCAGTACGCCTGCCCGTAGCTTCAGCAGATTGAAAATCTGTCCGATACCCACGCTAGCTTCATCGATATCAACCGTGGAGTTCTTGCCCATATAGCCTGCGAAACCGCCCGCGTAGCTAGGAGCCGACACCGTGGAAAGCGCGCTCACGGTGCAATCTTTGACAGAGCCGTTCAACAAGCTGCCGGCAAAACCGCCCGCGTTGCCGAAGTAGCGCAACGAATCCATGGTGCCCACCTTGTCTGCCGTGTTGGCGCGCACCTGGGCGCCGTCTGCCACGCCCGTCACGCTCGCGTGGTACACGTAGCTGCGGAACGCATCCAGCACGCTGACGTTGCCCAGGCCGATCAGGTCCAAGATGGATGTCTTGTTAGTGCCGGCATCGGTGCCGCCCACGTCAGCCACGCTGCCCACGTCGGCAAGGCCCACGAAACCGCCAGCGTTCTTGCCGCCGGAAACGCCGCGCAGACCGTTGACGGAAAGTTTCGAAGCGCCCTCCTTGCTGCCCAGCACGGCAGATTCGCAACTTCCCACGAAGCCGCCCGCTGCCGTGGCGAACCCGGTTGCGCCGGCCCGCTGATACGAGCCGTCAACCACGAAGCCCCATGCCTCATTGGCAGGCGTCACAGACGCACCGCGGATGGTGGTCATGGTTGCCTCGAGCACATTAGCGACATCGCCCGACTGGCCGATGACAGTATCCAGAATGCCCTGCAAAAGACCGTTGCTTGCATGGGTGTTCGCGTCTGCCGCAGATCCTGGAGCCGCCGTACCCGCATAGCCGCCCACCGTGTTGGTGCCTTTCACCAGGCGCAGGTTCCTACGTTGCAACCCGTTGCGCTTTCGGTATCGCCCAGATCTGCGCGCCTTCGGCATAGCCACATAACCGCCCGCATGGCCAAGGTCGTACTTCTCGTCGTTTTCGGCACTGCCCATGCCGAGCGCTTGCACCGTCATACCTTCGCGATAACCCACCGTGGAAGATGATCCCTGAATGCTGGGGACGAACACTTCGGCCGCTGAAATAAGCTGGCCCAGATCGGGATTGAGACCCAGAATGCTTATGCCACCCAGGTTGGCCGCGCCGCCGCTTTCCATAAAGCCCGCATAGCCGCCGGCCGCACGCATGGCGCGCACGGTTTTGGCATCGTTTGCCGCGCCGTCGCTGACCACGCCGCTGCGCATAATGCCCACGTAGCCGCCGGCCACGCCGCCGTCGCATTCGTTGGCTGCGTTGCTATAGGCGCTGCGGCCCGCCGCCACGTTGTAGCCGTATATATAGTTGGCAAGCTTGGCGTCCAGCTCTTCCTGCGAGTTCACCTTGCCGGTCTGGGCAAGGTCGGCACCGAAACCGCCGTTCACGCCGACGTAATCGACCCATGTGTTCCAGGTGTTTGCATCGATGCCGGAAAGCGGACCCGTCACGCGCGTCTGACGCTGCGTGGGATAGACCACCGACAGCGCCGAGGCCAGCGTGTCAACCTTGATCAGGCCGAACAGCAGGCTCAGGCTGCCTGTATCGGCCGTATCGGCAGGACGCATGATGCCGGTGTAGCCACCCGCGACCTCGGTGCCGAACACTGAGCGCATGCGGTCGGCGAACGCCGTGCGCGTGGGACCGGTGTATGCAGCCGCTTTCCAATCGCGCGTATCGTTGCCCCAAATCTGGCCGCCCTCGTTGTATCCGGCATAGCCGCCCGCCATGCCGCGCATGGTGGTGCCGTCGGATGCCGCCTGCGCGCGCACCACGCCGCCGCAGGGCACGCAGTCGGTGGAGCTATTGCGCACTGTAGGAACAAAGCTTTCCACCAGGCTCGCCAGGCTGTCGATGTTGACGAGCTTTTCAGAATGCTGCTTTCACCGCCGCCGAGCACTTCGGCCGCGCTACCAGGCTCCATGCCGCCGGCATAGCCGCCCGCAGCGATGCGACCCACCACGTGCGAGAACGAATGGGCACTCGAATCCTGGACATGCGAGCCAGTGATTCGACCCGCGAAGCCGCCCGCGTAG
>ENA-OPZD01000075-OPZD01000075.1-human-gut-metagenome-genome-assembly--contig:-NODE-75-length-39012-cov-4.688363_pt1 | contig 39012 bp, 49 predicted proteins | sample MGYA00242479_ERZ504495 | MGnify/ENA primary metagenome ERZ504495 (study PRJEB26092, sample SAMD00036286) | human gut metagenome | host: Homo sapiens | study: EMG produced TPA metagenomics assembly of... | reverse complement strand
AGGAGTATATTTACGATTTTTATGAAGAAGTTGTGGAATACCACCATGTTCATAATGAGATATCCATCTGCAAAGAGGAGCTATATCTGGCATGTTTAGAATTTTAGCTACATGAGAAATAGAATTTCCTTTTAAACCATTTTAATTGCTTTAACTTTAAATTCATTTGAGTATTTAGTCATAAAAAAACTGCACCTCCAAAAGTTGTTTTGTGTCCAAACTTTTGGGGTGCAGTTCATTTTAAAATCAAGTCTTTTTATGTTTAATAATTATTTATTGTCGTCTTTCCACCAATAAATACCATCTTGTTTTGGTAAGATACTAGCTTTAAATACAGGATCTTTAATACCTTGTTTTTTCTGTTGAGTATAATCATCTAAAGCGATAAAAGCATATTTGCCTAAGAGTAAAATAGCAATGATATTTGTGATTGCCATTAAAGCCATGAATAAGTCTGCTAAATTCCAAACTAAACTCAATTCAGCAACAGAGCCGAAGAATACCATGATTACAACAAGAATACGGAAAATATTTAAATATAATGGGTTATCAGATAAATGCTTTATGTTGATTTCTCCATAATAGTAGTTACCTATAATGGAAGTGAATGCAAATAATAAAACGATAATAGCTATACCAGTTGTAGCGATATTACCAAAATATAAACTTAAATCGTATTGAATGAGCTGAATACCAGTTAAACCTGTTGCTTGATAATCACTGCTGAATAATACGATAAAAGCAGAAGCAGTACAGATAAATAATGTATCTACGAATACACCAAAAGCTTGGATAAGACCTTGTTTTACAGGGTGACTTACTTCAGCAGTAGCTGCTGCATTTGGAACAGAACCCATACCAGCTTCATTGGAGAATAATCCACGTTTAATACCTGTCATGATAGCAGCACCAAAGCTACCACCAGCTACAGATTCAATACCCCAAGCATCTTTGAAGATGATAGATAAAACGGTTGGTAGTTCTGAAATATTATATATAGTGATAGCAAAAGCGATAAGTAGATAAATACCAGCCATAATAGGCACCATGTATTCAGTAACTTTAGCAATGCGATGCAAACCACCAAATACTACAATTCCAGAGAAAATAGCAATAACAATACCAATCATAGTAGCATCAAAGTTAAATGCAGTTTGTAAAGATAGAGAAATTGTATTGGACTGTACAGAATTGAAGATAAGTCCATAAGTAACGCTGATTAAGATAGCAAAGAATACAGCTGTTTTAGGGCTATGAAGTGCATTATTAATGTAATAAGCAGGGCCACCAAGATAGCCATTGCTATCAGTACGAGGTACTTTGTAAATCTGTGCTAAAGTACTTTCCACAAAACCAGTTGCAGAACCTAAGATAGCAATAATCCACATCCAGAAGATAGCACCAGGACCACCGAGAACTACTGCAATTGCGATACCAGCAATATTCCCAACACCTACACGAGAGGCTGTACTTACACAAAAGGCTTGGAAGGAAGAAATTTGTTGTCCTTCCATTTTATTGCCTACATCGCCAGCAATAAGACGTATCATTTCTTTGATAAATCTTATTTGTACAAATTTTGTACGAATAGTAAAAATAATACCAGCACCGATAAGTAAAATAATTAAAACATAACTCCATAAAATATCATTGATTTGACCGACTAATGAATTCAATAACTCCATTTAAACACCTTCTTTATAAATTAATATGTATATAATAACATATTTACAATATTTTGGGTAGAAATATATTTTATTAGTAATAATAGATTTATGTTACATAATACTTGTGATAAAATAAAGACAAAATATATTGAAAAGAAGTGTTTGTGTAATGGAAAATTACACAAATAGAATGTATATATTTGATAGTAGATAAGATATATTTTTAATGATTTATATATAAAGTTAAAAATAAAATGAAAATAAATCACGAATTTTTATATTGGAAGATAATTGATGGAATGCTTAAATTATCTTCTTTTTTATATTGTTATTTTAATGAAGAAAAGAGACTTTTATATGAGGCTTTTATATTTAGTATGGATTTATTTTCTTTATAATAATCATATGTTAAAATTATTTTACTTAATATATTAGCTTTAATTTTATTTTTGAAGATATTTTATTATTTTTAGAAAGAGAGGTCATAATGAAATTAGAAAAATCTGATGTAAATACTGTAGTTGAAAATCATATAGATTTTACTCATTTGCATGTGCATACAGAATATAGCTTATTAGATGGTGCTAGTAGAGTAAAAAAATTAATTGCACACGCAAAAGAATTGGGCATGAAATCTATAGCGATCACTGACCACGGTACTATGTATGGAACGATTGCTTTTTATAAAGAAGCTTTGAAACAAGGAATAAAGCCTATTATTGGTTGTGAAGTTTATGTAGCACCAAAATCTCGTTTTGATAATTTTGAAGTGGAAGGCACTCGTTATTATCATCTAATTTTGTTAGCAGAAAATAATAAGGGATATCAGAACCTCATTAAATTGGTTTCTCTAGCAAATATTGAAGGTATGTATTATAAACCTCGTGTGGATAAAGATTTATTGCGTCAGTATCACGAAGGTATTATTTGTTTGAGCAGTTGTATAGCGGGCGAAATTCCTCAAGCAATTATTCGTGATAATATGGAACGTGCGGAAAAATTAGTGCAGGAATATGTAGATATTTTGGCAAAGATAATTTCTTTTTAGAAATTCAAAATCATCAAATTCCTGAAGAAGCTAAGGCAAACAAAGGATTAATCAGTTTAGCGCAAAAATATGATTTAAAATTAGTGGCTACAAATGATATACATTATATAAAAAAAGAAGATAACGATTTTCATGATGTGCTTTTGTGTATACAAACAGGTAGAACTTTAGATGATAAAGATAGAATGAAATTTTATAATGATGACTTCTATTTAAAATCTGGTGCTGAAATGCTTGCTTTGTTTAAAGATACACCAGAAGCTATTACAAATACTTTGGAAATTGCAAATCGTTGTAATGTGAGTTTTGAATTTGGTCATTTACACTTACCAAACTTTCCTTTGCCAGAAGGTATGACTGATGAACAGTATTTGCATAAATTGTGTAAGGAAAAAATTCATAATAGATATGCTGAAGTTACAGAGGAAATACAACAAAGGCTAGATTATGAATTGTCTATTATTAATCGCATGGGCTATGATAGTTATTTTTTGATTGTATGGGATTTTATAAATTTTGCTCGCAGTCAAAATATAGCGGTAGGGCCTGGTCGTGGCTCAGCAGCTGGTAGCATTGTAGCGTATATTTTGGGGATTACAGATATTGACCCATTGAAATATAGTTTACTCTTTGAGCGTTTTTTTAAATCCTGAACGTGTAACTATGCCAGATATAGATATTGACTTTTGTTATATTCGTAGAGATGAAGTTATTGAATATGTAAAAAGAAGATATGGCGATGACCATGTAGCACAGATAATTACTTTTGGTACGATGGCGGCAAAAGGTGCAGTGCGAGATGTCGGTCGTGTCATGAATATGCCTTATAACGAAGTAGATAAGATAGCAAAGTTAATTCCGCAAGAATTGGGCATGACTTTGGATAAAGCATTAAAAGATTCATCAGAATTGTTGACTTTATATCAAGAAGACCTTGAAGTTCGTAAATTAATTGATTTTGCCAAAGATGTAGAAGGTATGCCACGTCATTCTTCAACTCATGCTGCAGGTGTAGTTATTTCTAAAGATCCTGTTACAGATTATGTTCCTATTCAGATATCTGAAGGTACATTTGTAACTCAATATGATAAAGATTGTGTTGAAGAATTAGGTCTATTGAAAATGGACTTTTTGGGATTGCGTACGCTTACTGTTATCGCTGATGCTTTGACAAATATAAAAAATAATCGCGGTATAGAGATAAATTTAGATGAAATTCCACTTGAAGATGAAAAGACTTCGCAAATGCTTTGCCGAGGAGAAACAGGAGCAGTATTTCAGTTAGAGTCTGCCGGCATGACTACCTTGGTAAAAGATTTGCAACCAACGGGATTTGCTGATTTAATTCCTGTTATGGCATTGTATCGACCAGGGCCTTTGGGCAGTGGCATGGTGACAGATTTCATCAATGGTAGACATGGCAGAAAAAAGTAACATATATTCATCCAGATTTAGAGCCAATTTTAAAAGAAACTTTTGGCGTGATTTTGTATCAAGAGCAGGTTATGCAGATAGTTCAAGTATTAGCTGGTTTTACTTTGGGACAAGCTGATATTTTGCGCCGTGCAATGGGTAAGAAAAAGCATGATGTCTTGATGTCACAAAAAGAAAATTTCTTAAAAGGTGCTAAAGATAATGGTGTAGATGATAAACTCGCAGAAACTATTTTTGATTTATTATTACATTTTGCCGATTATGGTTTTAATAAATCTCATAGTGCTGCTTATGCACTTGTGTCATGGCGAACAGCATATTTAAAAGCTCATTATCCGCAGGAATTTATGGCGGCTATTTTGACTAGCTTGATGACAAGTAATAAAATTGGCGAATATATTGAACAATGTAAACATATGGGAATTGATATTTTACCACCAGATATAAATGCTAGTCGTGATACATTTACTGTAGATAAAAATAGTATTCGTTTTGGTTTAGCTGCTGTAAAAAATGTAGGTGAAAATGCCTTAAAAACGATTGTAGATATCCGCGAGAAAGATGGTCTATTTAAATCTTTAGAAGATTTTTGTTCACGAGTTAGCAGTAGATGTATCAATAAAAGAGCTTTAGAAAATCTCATAAAGTGTGGTGCATTTGATTCTTTAGGTTATAATCGCGCTCAATATATGGCTGTTTTAGATCAAGCTATGGATTTAGGCTCTAGACGTCAGAAAGATTTAGCTAGTGGACAGATGGATTTATTTGGTGATTTTATGGAGGAAGAAGAGAGCATTGATAAATTGGAAATGCCAAAAATGCAGGAATTTCCTAAAATAGAATTATTAAATATGGAAAAAGAAATCACAGGCTTTTATATCACAGGGCATCCACTAGAAGAATATAGAGAAAAGATACAGTATTTGACTACTATTGAAAGTCTGGAAAAACAAAAAGATGGAAAATATGTATCTGTAGCAGGAATTATCCGCAAAGCCAAAAGAGTAACTACAAAAAAAGGCGATATGATGTGCTTTTTAGAAATCGAGGACTTTTTAGGTGTAGTAGAAATCATTGTATTTCCAAAGGCATTTTATGATAATATCAATTATTTAGTGCCAGATATTCCTGTTGTAGTCAGAGGAAAATTAGATAAAAGTGATGATACTAATAAAATCATTGCTGATAAAGTGATTGGTTTAGAAGATTATACACCAGAATTTTGTATTATCGTAAAACCAGAGCAAGAAGATAATGCTTTCTTTAGTAAAATAACAGAAACATTGCAAGAAAATGCTGGCCCTTGCCCTGTTTATATGTATTTTATGAGCAGTAAAAAATGATTAAAGGTAATCGAGAATTTTGGATTGATGGCAGTGAAACTGTAGTCAACAATCTAAAAAATCTTTTAGGCAAAAACTCAATTAAACAAAGATAATTTTCAATTAAAAATCCCCCAAAATAGATGAGTATTTTGGGGGATAAATTTATATTAAGGGTTATAAAAGAAATCTTCAATTGCTAAGCGGATAGCTGAATAATTAAATCCTTTACGATAAAGATAGCCTTGACATTTTAATTTGTCAGCTTTGCTAGGAGTATAACGGCTATTTAATAATCGCAAACAAACAGTATATTCATAATCTATTTCATCAATATCTGTTTCTTCTTGAGCATTTTGAATATCACTTTGAGAAAATCCTTTTTCCATTAACTTATATTTAATAGCTTTTATACTGCGATGTTTTCATTGATATATGCTTGATATTGACGTTGGCATAAATCTGTATCGTCTAAATAATGTCGAGCAGTTAAGCGATTAATGGCTTCTTGAATTTCTTCTGGTGCGTATTCTTTGCGTTTTAATTTTGTAATTAATTGCTGGGTGCTATAAGGTCTTGTAGCTAATAAATCAACAGCATAAACAAGTGCTGTTTTTGTATTATTTTGCTGTTTCATTATCAGCTGTTACTTTAGATTTTTTAGTTGGTTCTTCAACTTTTTCTTCAGTCTGTTCTTCTTGAGCAAATAATTTTTCACGAATTTTATTTTCAATTTCTAATGCTGTATCAGCATGTTCTTTTAAATATGCTTTTACGTTTTCTTTACCTTGACCTAAGCGAGTGCCTTGATAAGAATACCATGTACCACTCTTATCTAAGATTTCAAAAGCTGTACCCATATCAATTAAGCTACCTTCACGAGAAATACCTTCACCATACATGATATCAAATTCAGCTTGTTTAAATGGAGGAGCTACTTTATTTTTTACAACTTTAATTCTTGTTCTGCTACCTACAGGGTCATTGCCTTGTTTAATTGTATCGATTTTACGTACATCTAAACGAATGGAAGCATAGAATTTTAAAGCTCTACCACCAGTTGTAGTTTCTGGATTACCGAACATAACGCCAACTTTTTCACGAATTTGGTTGATGAAAATTGCTGTTGTACGAGATTTGCTGATAATACCTGTTAATTTTCTCATAGCTTGAGACATTAAACGAGCTTGTAGACCAACATGAGAATCACCCATATCACCTTCGATTTCTGCTTTTGGAACAAGTGCTGCTACTGAGTCAACAACTACTACATCAATAGCGCCACTGCGAACGAGTGCATCAGCGATTTCTAAGGCTTGCTCACCGTTATCTGGCTGGGAAATCAATAAATTGTCGATATCTACGCCTAATTTTTTGGCATAAACTGGGTCAAGAGCATGTTCAGCATCGATAAATGCAGCCACACCACCTGTTTTTTGTGCTTCAGCAACAATATGAAGTGCTACAGTTGTTTTACCAGAAGATTCAGGGCCGAAGATTTCTACTATACGTCCACGAGGAACACCACCAACACCAAGAGCTGCATCAAGTGGTAAACAGCCAGTATGAATTACTTCGATATTCATATTAGCAGAAACATCACCTAATTTCATGATGGAGCCTTTACCAAAATCACGTTCAATTTGTTTTAAAGCACTTTCTAGTGCTTGTACTTTATCCATTTTATCCATGGGAATAAATCACCTGCTTTTTAAATCTTATCTAGAAATATATATAAATTATACTCTATCTATTCCTAAATAATCAAGCAAAATGTTCAGGTTTCCGAACAAAAATAAACGGGATTATTTTTAAGAAAATTTAGCTTTAATTTAGAATATATTGTATAATATCAAATATAATTATTTATTGGAGGGATATTTTTTATTAAATGGACAGTTTTGATGACCAGTATATTTTATTAGAGGAATTATACGAGGATAGTTTTTATCCAGATTTTTTGATTGATAAAATCAAATATTTATTAGAAGATTTTATTAATTTTGTGGAACAAAAACCAAAAAATATGGCAGATGTTGGTGATAAAATTTATGATTTAATTCAAAATGCCAATAGTTTGCAATATGAATTTCTCGATAATGACAGCGAATATGATAATATAGCTAGAGAATGTCTTATTCGCAATTTAGAATATATTATTCAATGGTTTCATTTACCAATCAATTTAGAAGAAGCATTAGCGGAACGTGAATGGGATTAAGCCTATTTAATAATAAATGTTATTAATTTAAAAGCATAAAATTTTATGTTATACTTATAGTAGTTTATTTATTTGGAGGATTGTTTAATGTTATTAAATAAAAAGTCTGTAGAACTTTTAGCTCCAGCTGGCAATTGGGAAACATTAGTAGCTGCCATTGATGCTGGGGCTGATGCTATTTATTTGGGTGGAAAACATTTTAATATGCGTATGCTCAAATCAGACGCTAATTTTGATAATGAAATGTTAAAAAAAGCTGTAGAATATGCTCATGCTCATGGAGTAATGCTTTATATTACTATTAATAATTTAATCAGTGATGAAGAAATTCCAGAGCTTGAAGAATATTTGACTTATTTAAATGAAATACAGCCAGATGCTATTTTAATTCAAGATTTAGCTGTAGCTCAAATTGTGAAAAAACTTGGATTGAATATAACTATGCATGCATCTATCATGATGAATTCTCATAATAATGCTGCTATAAAAAAATTAAAAGAATATGGCATTCGTCGTGTCGTTGTTAGCCGTGAAATGTCTTTAAAAGAACTCAGCGAATTAAAAGCTGTAGATAGCGATTTTGAACTTGAATATTTTGTTCATGGTGATATGTGTATTTCTGAAAGTGGACAATGTATTCATTCTGGCGTTTTATTTGCTAATAGTAGTAATCGTGGTCGTTGCATGAAAGCTTGTCGTTGGCCATATAAAATCATTGATGAACAAACAGGTCAAGAACAAGAAACTACAACAGATGGCGATTATCGTTTAGCATTAAAAGATATGTGTATGTATAGAAATATTCCAGATTTAATTCAAGCTGGTGTATATTCTTTTAAAATTGAAGGTCGTATGCGTAGTGCTGATTTCGTGGCAAATATTGTAAGTATTTATCGCCGTGCTATTGATAGTTATGTAGCTGACCCTGCTGGTTATCATGTAAATGAAGAAGATTGGAAAAATCTTTTTGAAAATCGTGTACGTGATTATTCCACTTGTTTTGCTATGGACAAACCTGATAGTAGAGCTATTGGTTATACTGGAAAACGTGAACCAAGATTTTTCAGCTATGCAGCTAAAGAAGCAGATTTAGATTGTGAATGGCTCAATGATTTAGAAGCTATTAAAACTGCTGATAATAAACCAAAACTTGCTGTTAAAGCTGCAACTTTAGCACATGCTCATGAAGCTTTAGCAAATGGTGCTAATATTCTTTATGTAGCAGGCGAAGTTTATCGTCCACATACTCCATGGACTTTAGGAGATATAAAAACTATTTTACAAGAAGCTCATAATGTTGGGGCAAAAGTAATAGTCAATACTCCTAGAACAACTTTAAAAGATCAATGTAGTGAATTAGAACAATTATGTCATGATTTAAATGAAATAAAACCAGATGGTATCATGGTAGGAAATTTAGGTGCAGCTACTATTGTGCGTGAACTTACAGATTTGCCTATTTATGCTGACCATAGTTTCAATGTATTTAATCATGTAGCTACAGAATTTTTACAAGAAAATGGCATTGTAAATGCAACAGTTTCTTATGAATTGCCTTATGCTCAAGTAAAAACTTTAGTTGAAAGTAGTAAATTACCAATGACAATCACTGTTCATGGTAATGTAGAAGCTATGATTTCTGATACAAATATTCCTGCATTGAATTTAAAATATGACCCACTTACTAATCCAGAATTTAATGATAAACATTTTGCTTTATTGGATACAGTTGGCGGAAAACATTCTATGCGTGTAGACCAATTCGGTAGAATTCATATTTTATTTACTAATGATTTATGTCTTCTTCCTTATATTGATAAATTAATGGGAGCAGATACTCTTCGTATCGAAGCTCAAGATTATACACCAGAAGTTACTGGTATGTTGACTAAAATTTATCGCGACGCTATTGATAATGGCAAAAATAACGATATGATCGAAAAAATCAAAGAAGTAAGTCCTCGTCCAGTTGGTATTGGTGTTTATCGTCATAAAAAATCTTATTAATTATTCATAGTCATTTTAGAATTGTCATTTTTATTTTAGGCTTTATGGCTTATTATATTAATGACAATTCTTTCTAATGTTTATTATCAATATTATTTATACATAACATTAGAAAATATAAAAATAATGAAAGGAAGTATATTATGTCTCAGTATTTAGGTCCTGAAAAATGTCTTGAAAAGAAAAAGAAATATATCATGCCTTGTTTAGGTCATTTCTTTGCTAATCCTCCTCAAATTTGTAAAAGGTGAAATGCAATATCTTTATGACCATGAAGGCAAAAAATATTTAGATTGTTTTGCTGGTGTATCTGTTATAAACTGCGGTCATTGCAATCCTGAAATTACGCAAAAAGTAGCAAAACAAGTACAGACTCTACAACATGTTTGCAATATCTATTTAACAGAAGATATTTATAATTTAGCTGAAAAATTAGCTCAAGTAACACCAGGCAGATTACAAAAATCTTTCTTTTGTTCTACAGGAACAGAAGCAAATGAAGGTGCTTTACTTTTAGCTAATATTTATAATGGAAAAAGTGAATTATTAGCTCTTCGCAATGGTTTACATGGTAGAACAAAACTCACTATGAATTTGACTGGTATCGGCATGTGGAGAACTGACCCAAATCCTGTAGGCGGTATTCATTTTGCACCAAACCCTTATTGTTATCGTTGCCCAATGGGTAAAAAATTCCCAGAATGTGATTATGCTTGTGCAAATGCTGTAGAAGATATTATCAGCTATGCAACTTCTGGAAATGTTTCTGCTATGATTTGTGAAACTATCCAAGGTAATGCAGGTATCGTAGTACCTCCAAAAGGATATTTTAAACGTTTAAAAGAAATCTTAGAAAAACATAATATTTTATTGATCATCGACGAAGTACAGACTGGTTTTGCACGTACTGGAAAAATGTTTGCTATCGAAAATTATGATGTTGAACCAGATATCATGACAATGGCTAAAGCTTTAGGCAATGGTGCTCCTATTAGCTGTTTTATTTCTCGCAGTGAAATCGCAGATAAATACACTCGTCCTGGTGCTTCTACATTAGGTGGAAATCCTGTTTCTTCTACAGCTGGTATTGCTGTACTTGATTATATCGAAGAACATAATCTTGTCGAAAAAGCTCGTGTTCGCGGAAAACAATTAAAAGATGGATTGATTGCTCTTCAAGAAAAATATCCATTTATCGGTGATGTTCGTGGTTTAGGTTTAATGGTAGGTGCAGAACTTATCAATCCAGATAAATCCCCAGCTCCAGATAAATTGGAATTTGTTGTAGAAACAATGAAAGATAGAGGTTTCCTCATCGGCAAAAACGGTATAGCTAGAAATGTGCTTGCTTTCCAACCACCACTTGTTATCAGTGAAGAAAATATCAATGATTTATTAAACAATCTTGATGATGTTATGTCTCAGGTAAAATAAAATATATAAATAAAAAATAAGTCCCTAGTAGTATAAATTACTAGGGACTATTTTTATGAGTTTTTTATTAAAATACCCATTCGTCGCCGAAGCGTTTTAATAAATTATCTGCTTCTGTAGGGCCATAAGAACCTTGTTCATATGTGAATACAGGAAGTTTATCCCAACGATATAAATCCTTTAAGTGTTCAATATAATCCCAACTTGTTTCTATCTGATCCCATTGAGAGAACCAAGAACGTTCACCTTTGATACAAGCTGTAATTAAGCGTTCATATGCTTCAGGAGTGTTTATTCTGCTAGAAATGGAACTACTCTGGCTAAAGTCCATTTTTGCTTGTGTGATTTCATCTGTATCCCCTGGAGTTTTCACATTAAATTGAAGATGTACACCTTCATTTGGTTGGATTTTTATAATTAAGATATTGCGTGGGGCAGAAATAAATGTTTGACGGAAAACGATTGCTATTTGCATTTCACGACAGCGAAGTTTTTTACCTGTGCGGATATAAAACGGAGTATTCCACCAACGTTCATTATCAATAAATAAACGAAGTGCAGCATAAGTTTCTGTTGTAGAATCTGTAGGGACAGATTTTTCTTGACGATAGCCTTTATATTGACCTAAAACTAAACTATCGCGAATATCTTCTACAGGGCGAAGTGCACGAAGCACACGTAATTGAGCATCATGCATAGCTGTAGTAGAGAATTGTTCTGGCCATTCCATAGCTACTATGGATAAGATTTGGAATAAATGGTTTTGAACCATATCTTTTAAAGCTCCACTAGTATCATAATAGCCACCACGTGTACCAATACCTAAATCTTCAAAAGCGGAAATCTGTACAGATTCGATATATTGTGAATTCCATAGGTTAGCAAATATAGGGTTAGTGAAACGAATAGTTTGGATATTACGTACCATTTCTTTACCGAGATAATGGTCAATACGATAAATATTTTCTGCTGGGAAAAAAGTTTCTAATTGTTTATTAAGCTCTTTAGCTGATTCTAAATCTTCACCAAATGGTTTTTCTAAAATAACCTTACCTAAAGAAGCTTCTTTTACTGCTTTTAATCCACTTGCAATTACACCGAAAAATTTTGGAGCTACTGCAAGATAAAATACATGGTCATCAATATTTTCAGCAGTATAATATTCGGATAAACGAGCATATTCGTTTAAATCGGAGATGTCCATTTTAAAATAAGAAATACGTTTAGCAAAAACTTCAAAAGTTTTTTCTTCATATGGTAAACGAGCGAATTTTTTTACCCAATCGCGAACTAATTCACAATATTGTTCTGTAGTATAATCACGTCTACCAATGATGATGATTCTGGATTTAGCTTCTTCGGCATTTGCCGCAGTCATATTGTACTGTGCAGGCATAAGTTTTCTAAAAGTCAAATCACCAGTACCACCAAAAATTGTAAAAGCTTATTTAAAGACATGTTAACTCTCTCTTTCATAAATAATTCATAAATAAAATAATATATATTATAAAATTATACCTATAGCATGAGGTACTTTATCTGTATTGATTAATTTAATAATTTTGCCAGTTGTTTTATCTAATTGGAAACTACTCATATCATCAGTATCTTTATTTACGACTAAAAGATATTGTTCATCTTCACTTAAGATAAAATCATCTAGGTGCATACCACCACTGTTTATTTGTTGAATGATTTCAGGTTCATTTTCAAGGCTAATAACAGTGAGTAAATCTGCTCCACGAGTAGAAATATATATGAAACGATTATCTTTTGTGATACGAATAGCAGCACTAGAAGTGTTATCAAGTTTATCTTTAGGTAGTAGATTTAGTTTTGTATTCAAAGTAAATTCTAAATTATCTACGCTAAAATCAAAAAATTCACTGCTTAATTCACTTACTAAATAAAAATGAGAATAGTCATGATTAAATACACCATGACGAGGGCCAGTTTTTGCAGGGAATGTTAAAGTTTTCACTAAATAATAATCATTATTTATATCAAAAATACGCACTTGGTCAAGTAGTAAGCAAGGAACTATAAGATAGTTTTTATATAATACTACTTGATGGCAACCAGCTTTGTTTTGAATAGATATTTGTTTGATTAATTTTAATTTGTTGTTGACTATTTGATAAACCATAACTACACCATCATGGTAATTTGCAGTGTAAATGAAATCATCATGATGTTTTACAAAACATGGAGAACTGTTTTCCAAAAGTATTTCATCTAGTATAGTTTTGGTAGAAATATCAACTAGAGCAATACCACTTTTATTGTTTTTGCTAGTAGTGATGATAAGAATATTTTCATATCTGTCAACACATTTTGCATCATTAATACTCAAAAAGGATTGGATATCAGAAATTTTGCCAGAATTTTCTTCATAAGAGAATTGATATATTCCTTTTGTTGATGCAGTATTGTAAGTACCAATATAACCAGTTAGCATAAAATAAACACTTCCTTAATTTTATATTTAAATACTTAGAATAAATTGTATTTAATTGGCACAAGCCATTAATATACTGATTATATAGTATAAATTATAAATAAACAAGTAAGAGTCATATCTTTGGTATAAAAATTTTTTATATAAACGATATGTTAAATTTTATTAAATCAAAAAAATATATAAGAAAAATTAATAATAGATGTACTTGTATTTTAAAAAAAAATAAACTATACTAAATTTAAATCAGTGATATATATTTTAAGTATATATTTATTGATATAAAAAAATAAGGAGTGTTTTTTTATGGAACAAATTAAACGTTACAAAGCAGTAATCACAGGCAATGTACAAGGTGTAGGTCTTCGTTTTTTTTGTTGTGGACAATGCAAGCAAACTTGGTATTACTGGCTGGGTAAAAAATATGGCAGATGGAACTGTAGAAATGGAAGCACAAGGCAATCTAGATAAATTAGATCAGTTATTTGCTACTATTAAAAAGGTAACTTTATTATTAAAGTTGATAGTATTGATTGCACAGAAATTGACTGTGTTGAAGAAGCATCATTTATCATTAAATACTAATGATAAATGATATGAAATTAAAGATGCGTTATATAAGGAATTATGAGAGAGTAATGTCGATAAACTTTAGGATGGAGATTATCGACATTTTTTATTTTGCAAAAATAAATTTATACATAAAATTTTTAGTAATTTTGATACTATATTGATAGATAAAAATAAGTTTTGGAAGATAAAGTAATGAATAAAATTTATAATAAATCACTAGAAATCGTTGTCAGTATTGACGTATTAATAGGATTTTCGTTATAATTGATATGTAAAATATAGATGTTAGAACTTGCTTAAGGATAGTGATTTTTATGAAAATAAATAAAGTATTAGTTATACATGGACCAAATTTAAATTTACTTGGCACTCGTGAACCAGAAATTTATGGTAGTATGACTATGCAAGATATTAATGAAGATTTAGCAAAACAGGCTAAGGAACATAATGTCGAAATAGATTTTTTTCAAAGTAATCATGAAGGAGCTATTATTGATACTTTACATAATGCTCGTGGTCAATATGGCTACATTATTTTAAATGCTGGTGCATTTACACATTATAGTATTGCTATACGTGATGCTTTAGCTGCTATTGATATACCTGTAATAGAAGTACATCTATCGAATATCCACAAAAGAGAAGAATTTAGACATCATTCTGTAATTGCACCTGTAGTTGAAGGGCAGATTTGCGGTTTTGGTTTGGAAAGTTATAAATCTGCGTTATTTATTGCTATTAGTAGACTACAAAAAGAGGATTAAATTATGTGTCAAAATAATCGTATAGAAAATCTTAGAAATGTATTGCAGGCAAATTTTTGCGATGCAATGCTTATAAGTAAAGAAGAAAATTTACATTATTTTAGTGGTTTTACAGGTGATGATACATTTTTAGTAATCACTTTAAATGATTGTTTTTTGATTTACTGATTCACGTTATACAAAACAAGCTAGTGAACAGACTTCATTTACTATTATTGAACAAAAACTGGTTTACTTAGCAAAACTGTAGAACTTATAAAGAAATTAAATATTAATAGTTTAGCATTTGAAGGTAATGCTTTGATTTTTAATCAATATAATTATTTAGCTAAAAATTTAGATGATATTGAAGTTGATTTCTCTACATCTTTAGATTTAACTAAACTTCGCATTATAAAGGATGAAAATGAGATAGAATTAATAAAAAAGCTATTAATATCAGTGATAAAGCATATTCACATATATTAAAATTTGTAAAAGCAGGTATGAGCGAACAAGAAGTAGCGACTGAATTAGAATATTTTATGCGCAAATTAGGCAGTGAACGACCTGCATTTACTACTATAGTAGCTTCTGGTGTTAGAGGGGCATTACCTCATGGAGTTGCTACAGATAAGTTGATAAATAATGGTGAATTTGTTACAATAGACTTTGGTGCTGTTTACAAGGGATATCATTCAGATATTACACGTACTTTTTGTGTAGGAAAAGCAAGTGATAAACAAAAAGAGATTTATGATATTGTTTTGCAAGCACAATTATTGGGGCTAAAAGAAATTGCACCGAATAAAAGTGGCAGGGAAGTTGATTTTCCTGTAAGAGAATATATAAAAAATGTAGGTTATGGTGATTTCTTTGGGCACGGCTTAGGGCATGGTGTTGGTCTTGAAATTCATGAGTTACCTCGTTTATCACCACTTAGTCCAACAGACAAGCTTAAAGAAAATATGATAGTTACTAATGAGCCGGGGATTTATGTGCCTGACTTTGGCGGTGTTCGTATAGAAGACACTGTTTTAGTTACTGCAAATGGATGCCAAGCACTTACACAAAGTGATAAACGGCTTGTTGAAATAATGTGACCGCAATAATTGAGAGTCGGGTATTTCACATTATATAAATAAAATTAGATAATATATTTTGGAGGAATGTTTTAATGATTTCCAGCAGTGATTTCCGTACAGGTCTTACACTTGAAATTGATAACGGTGTATGGCAGATTGTTGATTTCCAACATGTAAAACCAGGTAAAGGTGCAGCTTTCGTTCGTACAAAAATTAAAAACGTACAGACTGGTGCAGTTGTAGAACGTACTTTTAACCCTAATGAAAAATTACCAGCAGCTCATGTAGAAACTAGAGCTATGCAGTATTTATATGAAGCAGATGGTATGTACACTTTCATGGATAATGAAACTTATGATCAAATTGAACTTACAAAAGATCAATTAGGTAGTGCATTAAACTTCTTAAAAGAAAACATGGATATTAGCTTACAGTCTTTCAAAGGCAATATCATTGGTATTACTTTACCAAACTCTGTAAATCTTGAAGTTGTTGAATGTGAACCAAGCGTTAAAGGTGATACTGCAACTGGTGCTACTAAAATGGCAAAAGTTGAAACTGGTTATGAAGTTCGTGTACCACTTTTCGTTAACGAAGGCGACGTATTAAGAATTGATACTCGTACTGGTAACTATATCGAACGTGCTTAATTAAATTAAAAAATAGGAATTGCATCTTTCTAATTTTAGAAAGATGCAATTTTTATATTTTATTTTGATTTATAATTTTAAAATACTAGTTATTTTTTAATAACTTCTTAATGAAGCTGTTAGTTGTATATTTATGAATTTTTTGTTATAATTGATTTAATAATAAAAACTAAAACAATATAGACTGCTTTAGTTTTCAAAGGAGGATTTAACATGGACGAAAAAAAGGAATCAATAATGCATTAGGTACTATCCGCATTGCAGACGAAGTAGTAAGTATTATAGCAGGTCTTGCTGCTACAGAAGTTGAAGGCGTAGCAGGCATGAGTGGTGGTATCGCAGGTGGTATCGCAGAAATTTTAGGTCGTAAAAATTTCTCTAAAGGTGTAAAAGTTGAAGTTGGCGAAAAAGAAGCAGCTATTGATCTTTATATCATCGTAAAATACGGCGTACGTATTCCAGATATCGCATTAAATGTACAAGAAGCTGTAAAAGCAGCTATTGAAAATATGACAGGTCTTAGCACTGTTGAAGTTAATGTACATGTTCAAGGCGTTGGTTTCCCAGAAGATGTAAAAACTGAAGAAGTACGCGTTCGCTAAGTATAAGAAAGAGGAGTAGTATGAGCGTTATAAATCGTATCATCCTGTTCTTTTACGCTTTGGCATTTGGTGCAGTTTCTATTTTGACTATGGTATTATTCGCTAGATTTATTCCTGATGCTCAAATTTGGAATGAGTTCTTGTATTTATGTAGTCGCATGGAAACTGTAGTGGTTGCAGTAGTCATTTTTATTTGTAGTCTATATTTATTAATACAGAGTTTATCTACACATAGTAATGATGTATCAACAAATGAGGCTGTAATTGTGCAAGGGAAAATGGGAGAGGTTAATATCTCCTTAACAGCACTAAAAGATATGGCTGATAAGATTGCCCGTTCTATTACAGGAGTCCGTGATGTTAAAGTAAGATTGAAAATGACTAAGGCACCAACCAAAGATAAAACTTTAATACCTAATTTCAAGCTAAAATTAATTGTTGGTGAAGAAAGCAATATTGTATCAATTAGTGATGAAATAAAACAACAACTCGATATATATTTAAATAAATATATCGGTATTGAAAAGGCTAAAATTGATATCAATGTAGAAAGCATATCTAATAATTCTACTAACAACAAAAAGCGCGTTGTATGAAGTTTTAGCTGAGGTGCACAATGAAAGAATATATTTTAAATTTTATCAAATATCAATTACATGAACATTGTGGTAGAACTATTGGTGTTATTTTAGGATTTATAATTTCTTTAGCTATACTTATATTTGGTTTATTCACTACTTTATTTGTAATAATTTGTATGGGAATAGGTCTTTATGTAGGTAATTTAATAGATAAAGATGATGAGTTTTCAGATAATATCTTATATAAAATCCAAAAAATCTTACCACCTTATTCACGTCGTTGGTAAAAGGAGCTAGTTTTTTATATGAGTCGCAGACAAGCGAGAGAAATCGCATTACAGTCATTATTTCAATTAGATTTTAATGAATGTGAAGTAGATAGTGCTATTGAAAATGTATTATCACATAAAAAACTTCATGAAGCTGATTGTGATTTTGTAAGAATATTAGTTAGTGGTACTAGAGAAAATTTAGAGTCTATTGATAAAATGATAGCGGAAAAGTCTAAAGACTGGAAAATCGAACGTATGTCAGGTATTGACAGAAATATCGTTCGTCTAGCTATATTTGAAATGAAATTCAGTTCAGATAAACTGGTGCCTAATATAGCAATCAATGAAGCTGTCGAATTAGCCAAAAAATTCGGTACAGATGATTCTGCCCGTTTTGTTAATGGTATTTTGGGCTCAATGATTAAATAACAATGTTTATTTGCCAGGCTAGTTACAGCCTGGCATTTTTATTTATATGAGGATATAATGGCAGGAAAAATTTACACAGTAAGTCAATTAAATAAATATTTACGACAACAATTTGATGATGATATTATTTTGCAAAATATCATGTTAAAGGGAGAAATATCTAATTTTAAAGTCCATTCTTCTGGACATTGTTATTTTACTTTAAAAGATAATTTAGCTAGTATAAAATGTGTAGCATTTCGTTTTAATGCTATGAAGTTTCGTTTTGCTCCGCAAAATGGAATGAAGGTAATTGCAAGTGGATATATTTCAATTTATGAAAAAGATGGCTTATATCAATTATATGTGCAAAGTTTAGCGCCTGAAGGTATAGGTGAACTTGCATTAGCTTTTGAACAATTAAAAAATAAATTGAATGATGAAGGTTTATTTAATAGTAAATATAAAAAACAATTACCTTTTTATCCTAAACGTATAGGTGTTGTAACATCAAGAACGGGAGCAGTTATTAAAGATATTTGTCATGTAGCCAAAAGGCGAAATCCTTTGGTGAAAATCCTTTTATATTCTGTCTTGGTACAAGGCGAAAACGCAAGTAAGGAAATTGTCCAAGGAATAGAATTTTTTAATAAAAAATGTCCAGTTGATGTGATTATCATTGGACGAGGTGGTGGCTCTTTTGAGGATTTATGGGCATTTAATGAAGAAAATGTAATTCGTGCGATATTTGCTTCAAAAATTCCTATAATTTCAGCAGTAGGTCATGAAACAGATTATACTTTATCTGATTTAGTAAGTGATGTAAGAGCAGCAACACCTTCTCAAGCAGCGGAATTAGCTGTTGTAGAAAAAGATGCATTAGTAAATTATATTGAAAGTTTAAAAAGAGATTGTAGATATAAAGCGTATAATCTTTTTTCAATTAAAGAAAATAAATTTAATTTATTATGGAAACATAGTATTTTTAGCGATAAAGAACGTTTATTGCAAAGTAGACAACAAGAATTAGATTTTTTAAATGAGCGTTTAAATAAAGTAGTAACTGATAAATACGTGAATAAATTTCATCAAATGGAAGTTATTGCCGAAAAATTAAAAGTATTAAATCCTCTAAATGTATTGCAAAGAGGTTTTAGTATTGTAAAACAAGATGATAAATATATAAAAAATATAAAAGATATAGATATGGATAAATCACTAAATATCGAGCTTAGTGATGGTACTGTTGAAACTAAAATTGTACAAATAAAAGAAAAATGAGGTTTTTCTCATGGCTAGAAAAAAATTAACTTTTGAAAATGCTATGGAAACTTTAGAAGAAATTGTAAATCAATTAGAAGCTGGAGATATTCCATTAAATGAATTAATAGATAAATATAATGAAGGTATGAAATTATCAGCTTTCTGTTTAGATGAATTAAATAGAGCGAAAGATGCTATATATGCAGAAGTTGATGTAAAAGATAATAAAATAATTGAAAAGAAATTAGATATAGAAGGTGATTATTAAATGATGAAATCCTACATGCAAAGAAAAATGGATTTAATAAATCAGCAATTAAATGAGATTTATACAGAAAATATGGCACTCAATAAAGATTTAGCTAAAGCTATGAATTATAGTTTAATGGCTGGTGGAAAAAGACTTCGTCCTATTTTAATAATGGCTGCTGCTGATGCTTTAGGCGTTGATGGTGAAAAATTCTTGAGATTATCAACATCAATAGAGTTTATTCATACGTATTCTTTAATACATGATGATTTGCCAGCAATGGATAATGATGATTACCGCAGAGGAAAACTTACTAATCATAAAGTTTTTGGTGAAGCTTTAGCTATTTTAGCAGGTGATGCGCTTCTCACTATGGCATTTGAAATAATTGCCACTGATAAAAATGTAGATGCAGAAACTAAAGTAAAAATTATTACTGAAATGAGCAAAGCTGCTGGTGCAGAAGGTATGGTCGGCGGTCAAGTAATAGATATGCAATCAGAAAATAAAAAAATAGATATACAGACTTTAAAACAAATGCATGCTGCCAAAACAGGTGCATTATTTTGTGCTGCTATTCGTTCTGGTGCTATTTTGGCTGGTGCTGATGAAAAACAATTAGCTAATTTGACAGAATATGCTCGTCAATTTGGATTGGCTTTTCAAATTACTGATGATATTTTAGATGTCGTTGGTGATGAAAAAACTATAGGGAAACCTGTAGGTAGTGATGAAAAAAATCATAAATCCACATATGTTACTTTGGGTTCATTAGAAAGTGCAAAAGCTTTAGCGCAAGAAACTGTGGATAAAGCAAAAGCGTCTTTAGTAGATTTTGGCGAGAATGCTGAATTTTTAAGAGCTTTAGTAGATTATTTAATTACTAGAAATAAATAAACTAAAGAAAGAGTGTTATATATGAATATTTTAGAGCAAATACATTCTCCGGCAGAGCTAAAATATTTATCTGAAACTCAGTTAGAAATTGTAGCCACGCAAATTAGAGAATTGATTATAAAAACAGTAGCTCAAAATGGCGGTCATTTAGCTCCTTGTTTAGGAACAGTAGAACTTACTTTAGCTTTGCATAAAGTCTTTTCTTGTCCACGAGATAAATTTGTTTGGGACGTTGGTCATCAGGCATATGCACATAAAATTTTAACTGGCAGGTTAGAAAAATTTTCCACATTACGACAAAAAAATGGCATAACAGGTTTTCCAAATCGCTTTGAAAGTGAATATGATGCATTTGGTGTGGGTCATGCGAGTACATCAATTTCAGCGGCATTAGGTATGGCAGTTGCTCGTGATTTAGACAATGAAGATTATAATGTAATTGCTATTATTGGTGATGGTGCTTTGACTGGTGGCGAAGCTTTTGAGGGCTTGAATAATGCAGGAATGTCTAAGCGTAAACTAATAGTCATTTTAAATGATAATGAAATGTCTATTTCACAAAATGTAGGTGCGTTATCAGAGTATTTATCACTTATTCGCATTGATGAAAAGTATAAACGTGCCAAAAAGATATTCAGCGTATTTTGGGTAATATACCGAAAATAGGTGGTTCTGTTTTAAAAACAGCTAATTATGTAAAAGATGGTGTAAAAAATGCCATTGTTCCTGGTGGTATTTTTGAAGCTTTAGGTTTTAATTATATTGGAGCATTAAATGGTCATAGTTTAACTGATTTGATAAATGTTTTTGAAAAAGTTAAAGCAAATATTGATGGCCCAGTACTCATTCATGTACAGACTAAAAAAGGTCATGGATATTTACCAGCAGAAAATAATCCATCTAAATTCCATGGTATTGGTAAATTTGATGTATTGACAGGACTGCCTATAGCCTCTAATAGCATTGTACCTACGTATACTGCTGTTTTTAGTAGAGCATTGATAGATTTAGCCGCCAAAAATAAAAATATAACAGCGATTACAGCAGCTATGCCATCAGGCACGGGTTTACAAAAATTTGCTGATGTTTACCCTAAGAGATTTTTTGATGTAGGTATCGCAGAAGAACATGCTGTAACATTTGCTGGAGGTCAAGCTTGTATCGGTAAACGACCATTTGTAGCATTATATTCAACTTTTGCTCAACGTGCTTATGATCAGGTTATCCATGATATATGTTTACAAAAATTACCAGTAGTATTTTGTTTAGATAGAGCAGGGCTTGTTGGTGAAGATGGCCCAACTCATCATGGTGTATTCGATATAGCATATATGCGTCAAATACCAAATATGGTAGTTATGGCACCAAAAGATGAAAATGAACTTCGTCAAATGGTATTTAGTGCAGTGGAATATAATTGTCCATGTAGCATACGTTATCCGCGAGGAAACGCTTGTGGTGTTCCAATTGAAGAAGATGTAGAGATTTTACCTTTAGGCAAAGGCGAAATTTTACAAGATAAGGAAAATGCTACAGTAGCAATAATCGCTGTTGGTTCAATGGTAAAAGAAGCTATGGTAGCTAGTGAAAAATTATCATTAGAAAATATAAATTGTAGCGTTATTAATGCTCGCTTTATAAAACCATTAGATGAAGAATTAATTTTAAATATAGCTAAAAAAGTAAAATACGTAGTAACGATTGAAGAAGGTATTTTAGCTGGCGGTTTTGGCAGTGCTATTTTGGAATTATTAAATCAAAATAAAATATATAAACCAGTAATTCGCATGGGTATACCAGATGAATTTATAGAACAAGGTACACGCAATGAATTATTGAAAGAATGTAAATTAACAAGTGAAGATATAATACAAACAATAAAAAGATTTTGAAGAATAGAAATAGGTGTGAAGTTTAATGGCAAAAAAAACGTTTTTAGATGTGATGTTAACAGAACAAAAATTTAGTATCTAGTCGAGAACGTGCAAAAACAACTATAATGGCAGGCTTAGTATTAGTTAATGGTCAAAAAATAGATAAACCAGGAACTATGGTAAAAGAAGATGCTGTTATCCGTGTTTTAGGTGATAGCATAGGATATGTAAGCCGTGGAGGTTTAAAATTAGCGAAAGCCATCAAAGAATTTAAATTAGATTTAACAGATTTAGTTGTAGCAGATATTGGCGCTTCAACTGGTGGTTTTACAGATTGTTCTTTACAAAATGGAGCAAAAAAAAGTTTTTGTCTATAGATGTAGGTTATGGACAATTAGCATGGTCATTACGTACAGATGAACGTGTAGTGAATATGGAAAGAACAAACATTCGCTATGTTACACCAGAAGATATAGGAGAACCTATAAACTTTGCTTCTATCGACGTAGCTTTTATCTCTTTAGATAAAGTTTTACCTGTAGCTAAAACTTTACTTAGCGATGATGGTAAAATAGTTGCTTTAATAAAACCTCAATTTGAAGCAGGAAAAGATAAAGTAGGTAAAAAAGGCGTAGTTCGTGAAGCTAGTGTACATGAAGAAGTAATCAAAAAAATCGTAGATTTAAGTACACAATTAGAATTTGTACCTAGAGAATTGACATATTCTCCAGTAAAAGGGCCAGAAGGAAATATTGAATATTTAATTTTATTAGATTTAGATAAACAACATCAAAGTAATATTGATGACAATTTGATAAAAGATATTGTACAAAAAGCACATGCACAATTAGATAAATAGGGGGACAATATTTAATGAGAATAGCTATTTATCCTAATGTAACTAAATCAGGAGCTGGGGAGATTTTAGAAAGAGTAATAAAATTTGCTAATCAATATAATATTGAATTATTATTACCGCCAAAAGAAGGTAAATTTTTCTATCATGAAGAATTAATCAATCAAAACATTGAAAAAGAATATATTGATATGGCGATTAGCATCGGTGGAGATGGTACTTTATTAGGTCTTTGTAGAAGACTGGCTAAAAATGGTATACCTGTATGTGGTATTAATATTGGACATTTAGGATTTTTAGCAGATATTGAACCAGGAGAAATTGAAGCCAAACTGACAAAAATCATCAATAGACAATATAAAATAGAAGAGAGATTAATGTTGTCTGCATATATAAAAAGACAAGGGAAAATAAACTATATTGGCAGTGCTGTAAATGATGTAGTTGTAAGTAAATGCGGTGTATCACGTATGCTACATTTTGGTGTAGCTATCAATGATTATATGGTAACAAATTATAAAGCTGATGGATTGATAATATCGACTCCTACAGGCTCAACAGCATATTCTCTATCTGCTGGCGGGCCAATTGTAAATCCTAAAGTAAAAGGAATTATACTGACACCAATATGCCCACATTCTTGCTTCATTCGCCCTATGGTTATTGATGAAAGTGAAAAAGTCGCTTTGAATATCATCAATATCATTAGTATGACAAAGAGAAGTGTAAACTTAACATTAGATGGGCAAGAAGGCGTTGATATTGAGCCAGATGATGAAATTATAATTGAAAAAGCGAATTTTCCAGCACAGATAGTTAGATTTGAAGATAAAAATTTCTATCAAACATTTATGAATAAACTATGTTTATAATAGATAGATTTTTATTTTAAATTATAATAAAAGAGGAATTTTCCATGCAAAAGCTCAGTAACTCAATTCAGTTAGCACATTGCTTATTAAAAGATAGATTAAATGAAGCAAAAATAATAGTTGATGCTACAGCTGGAAATGGCAATGATACACTGTTTCTAGCTCAAAATGCCTTAAATAATGCTCAAATATATGCATTCGATATCCAAAAAGAAGCTATAGAAAATACAAAAGCTTTATTGATAAAAAATAAAGATAATATAAATTTACCACTAGAAAATATATCATTTATTCATGATTCACATGAAAATATTGATAACTATATACAGACAAAAATAGATATAGCTATCTTTAATCTGGGATATTTACCAGGTGGAGATCATAAATTCACGACAAAAGACGATACAACATTAAAGACCATAGATAAAATCTTAAACAATTTAAATATAAATGGTTATGTTGCAATTGTTATGTATCCAGGTCATGAAGAAGGCTTAAAAGAGTATCAGTCTATAAAACTATTTGTAAAGGATTTACCTAAAAAATCTTTTACAGTAGGTTGGTATAAAATGATAAATCATAATTTTAATGCTCCAGCATTATGTTGGATTGAGAAAGTTGGTGAATATGCATGAAAGCTACACGCCATGCAAGAATTAAGGAAATTATTGAACACTCCGTTATTGAAACACAAGAAGAATTAGCAAATGCTCTAAGAGAACAACATATAGTAGTAACACAAGCTACTGTTTCTCGTGATATTAAAGAGTTAATGCTAATAAAAGTTCCTACAGGTGATGGAAGATATCGTTATGCTTATCCTACAGATAAGGAATTGATGTATTCTAAAAATCGTTTATTAAATTTATTTAGAGATTCTGTAGTTGGTTTGAACTTCAGTGAAAATATCATTGTAGTAAAAACTCTTCCTGGTGCAGCTAATGCAGTAGCTTCTACTTTAGATTATGCTAAATGGCCTGAAATCATAGGTACAGTAGCAGGTGATGACAATATTTTTATAGTAGTAAAACCTATATCTGCTGTAGAAGATATAATGAAAAGATTACAGGATATGCTTAATTAATTCGGGGGATATTCATGTTAAAAACACTATCAATTTGGAATTTTGCTTTGATTGAGCATGTACAAATAGATTTTGATAAAGGTCTTAATATACTTACTGGTGAAACAGGTGCTGGTAAATCTATTTTATTAGGTGCCTTAGGTATGGTTATTGGACGAAGAACAAATATTGATGCTATTCGCAGTGGTTGTGAATTTATGCGAGTAGAAGCTGTTTTTACTTTGGATAATAATTTAGTCAAAGATTTTTTAACTAAATATAATATCTTGGTTGAAGATGATGATTTAATCATAACTAGACAGATAAATATAAATGGTAAAAATAGCGTACAGATTAATAATTGTCATACGACAATGGCTATTTTACGCCAACTAGGTGAGTTATTAGTAGATATACATGGTCAACATGCTAATCAGGCATTACTAAAACCTATAAAGCAATTATCACTTATTGATATGTATGATGGCGATGCTATTCAAAAGCAAAAAGAAGCGTATTTAGAAAAATATTATCGGTGGTTACAAATAAAACAAAAATTAGCTGATAGTAAAATAAATACACAAGAAATGGCTCAACGATTAGATATGCTGAAATGGCAAATTAATGAGATTGAAAATGCTAAATTGACTTTAGATGAAGATGAAAAATTAGAGTCTGAAATAAAAGTCTTAGCTAATGCAGAGAAGATATCATTATTGACACAAGATGCATATAAATTGCTTTATGAAGGTGAAAATGGTAAATTTGCTATTTTAAGTTCATTGAGTCAAGTACGCAAGGATTTAGAAAACTTAGCTCAATATGACGAAAATATGGCTAAAGTTCATCAAATATTAGATGAAGCTTATTTCCAAATACAAGATAGTGCAGATGAAATCCGCAATTATGGTGAAAGTATAGATTATAATCCTCAAAAGTTAGATATGATGCAATCTCGATTAAATGATATCGACAAGCTGAAAAGAAAATATGGCAATACTATTGAGGAAATATTGAATTATTTAGCTAAAGCAAAAGAGGAATTGACCTATATTGAAAATTATGATGATAATCTTGCCAAACTAGAACAGGAATTATCTTTATTAGCAAAAGATGTATCCCAAGAAGCCTTAATTTTGCATGAATTACGTCAAAAAAGTGCCAAAGCTTTAGAAATGGCAATCATGAAAGAATTAGCTTCTTTATCTATGGCTGATGCGAAACTCGTCATAAATTTAACCTTGAATGATGATTTCACTGAAAATGGAGCAGATGATGTGGAAATTTTATTTTCTGCTAATTTAGGCGAAGATTTAAAATCCTTAGCTAAAATTGTTTCAGGTGGGGAATTGTCTCGTATTGCTTTAGCTTTAAAAACTATTACCGCAAAAAAGATGATATTGATTTGATGGTATTTGATGAGGTGGATACAGGTGTTGGCGGAAAACAGCTCAAATGATGGCTGAAAAATTGCTCGCATTGCCCTATATAGACAAGTTATATGTATCACTCATTTACCACAGATTGCAGCGATGGCAGATGCTCATTTTTATATCAGTAAAGAGACTAAAAATAATAAAACCTTTACTACTATTGATGAAATTAATTATGATGCTAAACTCGCTGAAATTGCTAGAATGTCATCAGGCATAGATTTAACACAAGCTTCACTTGAAAATGCTGAAGAAATGTTGACTAATGCTAGAAAGCGAAAAGAATTATTACATTTTGATGAATAAATTCAGAGAAGGTGATTTTAAATGATTAAATTTAAATATTATGGACATGCTTGTTTCTTGCTTGAAACAGATAATGAAAAATTATTATTTGACCCATTTTTGACAGGAAACCCAGTAGCAAGTATTTCTGCTGATGAAGTAGAATGTGATTATATTTTATTGACTCATGCTCATGGAGATCATTATGGAGATGCTACACAGATTGCACAAAAAACAGGTGCGAAAGTTATTTCCACTCCAGAAGTTTTGACAAAATTACCAAGTGATTATGCAAATGTTCATGGTATGAATTTAGGTGGTTCGTTTACTTTCCCATTTGGTATAGTAACTATGGTGCCTGCATTACATAGTGCAGGCGTAGAAGGTGGAATACCTTGCGGTTTTGTAATTAAATTCAATGATGATACTGTAGTTTATTTCGCTGGTGATACAGCTTTATTTAGCGATATGGCTCTTATCGGTGAAAAACAACAAATTGATTATGCTATTTTACCAATTGGCAGTAATTATACTATGGACGCTAAAGATGCAGCTAAAGCTGTTCAATTATTGAATGCAAAACATGCTATTCCTGTTCACTATAATACATGGCCTGTTATTGCTGAAAATCCTGAAGCTTTTAAATCCTATGCAGAAAGTATTTCACATGCTAGTGTAGATATCGTGCCTGTTGGTTCATCTTTGGATTTAGTAAAATAAGATGGAAAAATTAAAATTAATCGTTATTTTAGGGCCAACTGCTGTAGGCAAAACAAATCTTAGCATAGCTTTAGCTCAAAAGTTATCCACAGAAATAATCTCTGGCGATAGTATGTTAGTATATAAGGGTTTTGATATAGGTACGGCTAAACCTACATTAGAAGAAATGAAGGGAATAAAACATCATATCATTGATATTTTAGAGCCTTGGGAAAATTTTAATGTAAGTGATTTTCATGATAAAGTTAAACCTTTAATTGAGCAGATAAATAATGAAGGAAAAATTCCCATTTTAGCTGGCGGTACAGGCTTATATATAAAATCCTTGCTTGAAGGCTATATTTTTAACGAAACTTCTGGCGACGTTGAATATAGAAAGCATTTAGAAAAACTAGCAAGCGAACATGGCAAAGAATATGTTTATAAAATGTTACAAGAAGTAGACCCACAGACGGCTCAAAGATTGCATATTAATAATTTCAATCGCATTATTCGTGCTTTAGAGGTATATCATTTAGGTAAAGAGCAGATTTCACAAAAAAAATCATTATGAATTGACTGGTGAATTAATTTATGATGCCTATATTGTAGGTTTGAACCGTAGTCGTCAAAATCTATATGATAGAATTAATCAACGCGTTGATATTATGATGGATTGTGGATTTGTAGATGAAGTAAAATCTCTATTACAAAATGGCGCGAAGATTGATTGGCAATCCATGAAAGGAATTGGCTATCGAGAAATCGCTAGTTATTTAAATGGAGATATTGATTTAGATACTGCTGTTTATGAAATGAAAAAAGCTACTCGTCATTTTGCTAAACGACAGTTTACATGGTATAAGAAAATGCCATATATTTCTTGGTATGATGTAGAACATTTGAGCGAAGATGGATTGTTAGCTACTGTATTGAATGACTGTAAGGCACATTTTAATATCTTATAATAATTGACATATAATTTTATTATTGAGATAATAAAAGCACTATAAATAAACTAATTAAATTAGTTAAGAAAAGAATTATATTTTAATTGGAGGACCCTTAAGATGCCAAACAAAACAATAAATTTACAAGATGTTTTTTTAAATCAAGTGAGAAAAGAAAATGTAGGAGTTATTATCCATTTAACAAATGGCTTCCAATTACGTGGAAATGTAAAAGGTTTTGATAATTTCACGGTTATTTTGGATTCTGCTGGAAAACAGATGATGGTTTATAAACATGCTATTTCTACTATTAGCCCTTTACAGCCATTGAAAAATTCTTTTCAAGATAATAAAAGAACAGAAACTGTTAGCGAATAATAATGATTTTATTAAATAAAAAAGCTCTTATTAACTTTGATTATAAGGTTAATAAGAGCTTTTCTATTTATTGGTTAATTCAAAATAAGATTTGATGTATTATTTGGTGTTGTATTTTGTATTTACGGAATGTTTTTATAAAGTAAGATAAATCATTAAATCCACAACTATAAGCTATATCAGTGATGGATTGGTCTTTATCACTGATTAATTTACTGCAAGCACATTCAATTCGATAATAATTTAAATAGGCAATAGGTGTTTTATTAGTCATACTTTGGAAAAATCGGCAAAAATACTTCGGTGATAATCCAGAAGTATTAGCTAAATCTTCTAAAGTTAATGGTTGACTATATGAAGTTTCAATAAGATGAAATGCCTTTTTCAATTTATGAATGTTTTTCTGATTACTACTTATAAAATTTGTAAAAGATTTCGTATAGAGATTGTGTTTTAAAACTAAACCAAAGAAATTAAATAAACAGCCAAGTACGATAAATTCATATCCACTGGATTTTGTCTTCAATGCATCAAATATAGTCCATATGGTGCGGTGAATATCGGTATATTCATTATTAAAATAACTATTGATAATTAAATGATGTTCAAAAAATTTTTGAAGAATATTTTTATCGCCTACATTTGTTTCAAATAATTTCTTATCAAATACCATACATTCGTATATAGTATTTTCTAAAAAAGCTTTTCCTCCATGAACACAACCATCTGTGATAAAAATTATATCTCCGGCATTAGCTGTATATTCATTTTCATCTATAGAAATTACAATTTTTCCTTCTAATACACGAATAATTTCATATTGAATATGCCAATGATACGGCATATTATAGCGTGGATGATGATTAGTTACATAATGATATTCTACAGGAAATGAAAAATTACCACGTTCTCTTTGTTCATTATAACTATCATGTTTCATAACTATTCTCCTAATAAATAAGATTTTATATTACTATTATACTTATATTTCTAAAAATGTAAAGTTTCATACAATTTTTAAAAAGTGAATATTATTATATTTTTAGTGATAATATAACAAGTATTATTAATATTTAGTTGTTATAATTTAATCATGAAATAAACAACAAACCAAAACATAAAATAAATATATTAAAAATATTTCTTAGGAGGAATTTTATAATGGCAACAAACAGATTAATTGGAGATTATCCTGTAATTGGTATTCGCCCTACAATTGACGGACGTAGAGGCATTTTAAAAGTTAGAGAATCTTTAGAAGAACAAACTATGGGCATGGCAAAAGCTGCTGCTAAATTATTTACAGAAAACCTCAAATATTCTAATGGTGAACCAGTAAAAGTAGTTATCGCTGATACAACAATTGGTCGTGTGCCAGAAAGTGCTGCTTGTGCAGAAAAATTTAAAAAAGAAGGTGTAGATATCACTTTAACAGTAACTCCTTGTTGGTGTTATGGTTCTGAAACAATGGATATGGACCCAAAAACAATCAAAGGCGTTTGGGGTTTTAACGGTACTGAACGTCCTGGTGCTGTATATCTTGCTTCTGTGCTTGCAAGCCATGCGCAAAAAGGTCTTCCAGCTTTTGGTATTTATGGTCATGATGTACAAAATGCAGATGCTACAGAAATTCCGGAAGATGTTCAAGAAAAACTTTTAAGATTTGGTCGCGCAGCTGTAGCTGTTGCTACAATGAGAGGCAAATCTTACTTACAAATTGGTTCTATTTGTATGGGTATTGCAGGTTCTATTATTAGTACAGAATTTTTTGAGGAATATCTTGGTATGAGAGTTGAATCTGTAGATGAAGTTGAAATTATCCGTCGTATGACAGAAGGTATTTATGACCATGCAGAATTTGAAAAAGCTTTAAAATGGACTAAAGAAAACTGCAAACAAGGCTTTGATAAAAACCCAGATTTTTGCCGTAAAACAGATGCTGAAAAAGAAGAAGCTTGGGAATTTGTTGTAAAAATGATGTGTATCATTAAAGACCTTTACAATGGTAATAAAAACTTACCAGAAGGTTGCGAAGAAGAACAATTAGGTCATAATGCAATCGCTGGTGGTTTCCAAGGTCAAAGACAGTGGACAGACTTCTATCCAAACTGCGACTTCCCAGAAGCAATGATGAACTCTTCCTTCGACTGGAATGGTGCAAGAGAACCATATGTACTTGCTACAGAAAATGATACATTAAACGGCGTAGGTATGCTCTTTGGTAAATTATTAACAAATACTGCACAAATCTTCGCTGACGTTAGAACATACTGGAGCCCTGAAGCAGTTAAACAGGCTACTGGTTATGAATTAGAAGGCGTTGCTAAAGAATCCAAAGGATTTATTCACTTAATCAACTCCGGTGCTGCTTGTATCGATGCTTGTGGTGAAGCAAAAGATGAAAATGGTAATGGCGTAATTAAACCATTCTGGGAAATGACTGAAAAAGACCAAAAAGCTTGCCTCGATGCAACTGAATGGTGCCCTGCTGATAATGGTTACTTCAGAGGTGGCGGATTTAGCTCCCGTTTCTTAACAAATAGCGAAATGCCTGTAACTATGGTTCGTCTAAATCTTGTAAAAGGCTTAGGCCCTGTATTACAGATTGCAGAAGGTTGGACTGTAAAATTACCAGATGAAGTATCTGATAAACTCTGGAAACGTACTGACTACACTTGGCCTTGCACTTGGTTTGCTCCACGTTTAACTGGTGAAGGTGCATTCAAATCTGCTTATGATGTAATGAATAACTGGGGTGCAAATCATGGTGCTATCAGCTATGGTCATATCGGTGCAGACCTCATTACATTATGCTCTATGCTCAGAATTCCTGTATGCATGCATAACGTTCCTGAAGATAAAATCTTCCGTCCTGCTGCTTGGAATGCTTTTGGTATGGATAAAGAAGGTCAAGACTATAGAGCTTGCAAAAACTATGGTCCTTTATATAAATAATTAGAATATAATATAGATTAATTGGAGGAGCTTATTATTATGGCTTACGAAGAAATAAAAGAACAGATATGCGATATTTGTCATAAAATGTGGCAATTAGGTTGGGTTGCTGCTAATGATGGTAATATAACAGTAAAATTAGATGATGGTACTTTCCTTGCTACACCAACAGGAATTAGCAAAAGTTTCATCACTCCTGAAAAATTAGTACGTATTAATGCAGAAGGCGAAATTTTAGAAGCAAATGAAGGATATAGACCATCTTCTGAAATCAAAATGCATTTACGTTGCTATGCTGACCGTGAAGATGTAGGTGCAGTGCTTCATGCACATCCCCCAACAGCTACTGGCTTTGCTGTAGCTCATGTACCTTTAGATAGATATGATATGATTGAAACAGTAGTAGCATTAGGTTCTATTCCTATCACCCCTTATGGAACACCTTCTACTTACGAGGTACCTGAAGCTATTGCACCTTACATTCAAGAACATGATGCTGTATTATTAGAAAATCACGGTGCATTAACTGTTGGTTCTAATTTGGTGGAAGCTTATTACAAAATGGAAACATTAGAATTATTTGCTAAAATCAACTTAAATGCTTATCTTTTAGGTGGACCAAAAGAAATTTCTCGTAAAAATATTGATAAACTCATCAACTTACGCAGCTACTATGGCGTAAAAGGCAGACACCCAGGTTATAAACATTATAAAGAAGACTAATTATTTACGAACAGCCCAATATATTATTGGGCTGTTTTTTTATATATATTAACTTTAAATATTATGTATTATTTTGTTAATTTATTTTGTTTTATGATTTTATATAAAATTTTCAAATAATTTATTAAAAGTGAATATTATTCTATTTTTGGTGATAATATAACAAGATTTAATACCTAGGTGTTGATATAATAAGGTTAAAAGTTAACAGTGAGGAGTGAAAACATGAAAAAAGATGTTAAGGTTTTAGCCTTAGATTTTGGAGCTTCTAGTGGTAGAGCTATCATTGGTAGTTTTGATGGTGAAAAAATTTCTTTAAAAGAAATACATCGCTTTCACAAATGATCCTGTGATTTTACTAGATACTATGTACTGGGACGTATTAAGATTATTTCATGATATAAAAATTGGTTTGATTAAAGCAAAACAAGAAGGTGAAATAAAAAGCCTAGGTATAGATACATGGGGCGTGGATTTTGGTCTTTTAAATAAAGATGGCAAACTTTTAGAAAATCCTGTTCATTATAGAGATGCTAGAACAAAAGGTATGATGGAAAAAGTTTTTGCTAAATTGGATAAAGATACTGTTTATAGCATTACAGGCAACCAGTTTATGGAATTAAATACTCTTTTCCAATTGATGGCATTGAAAGAAAATCAACCTGAATTATTGCAAAAAGCTGAAACTTTATTATTAATGCCGGATTTATTAAATTATTTCTTATCTAATGAAAAATGTACGGAATATACAATAGCATCCACAACTCAATTATTAGATGCTAAAAACAAAACTTGGTCTTCAGAAATTATTGAAAATTTGGATTTACCGAAAAATATATTCACTAAAATTGTTCAACCAGGAACAAAAATTGGTAAGTTGAGCAAACAAATCAGTGAAGAATTAGGAATAAATGAAATAGATGTAATTGCTGTAGCAGGACATGATACTCAATCAGCTATGGTAGCAGTACCAACTCAAGAAGATGACTTCATATTCTTATCTTGTGGTACATGGTCCTTATTAGGAACAGAATTAAAAAACACCTATAATCAACGAAACTTCCGCAAGTTTGAATATTACTAATGAAGGCGGAGCAGATAATAAAACTTCCTTCTTAAAAAATATCATCGGATTATGGCTCATTCAAGAAAGTCGTCGTCAATGGATTAGAGAAGGTAAGGAATATGGCTTCGGTGAACTCGAACAGATGGCTAGTAAAGTAGGCATGATAAATTCCTTTATTGATACAGATAGTGAAGAATTTATTCCAGCAGGTAATATTCCAAAACGAATTCAAGAATATTGCAAACGCACAGGTCAATATGTTCCTCAAAATGAAGCAGAAATTGTTCGTTGTATCGATCAGAGTTTAGCTGTTAAATACAGATTTGCTTTAGAACAGATTGAAATAGCTACTGGCAAAAAATATGATACATTAAACATCATTGGTGGCGGTATTCAAAGTAAATTATTATGTCAATTAACAGCTGATGTTTGTGGTAGAAAAGTAGTGGCAGGTCCTGTAGAAGCTACAGTAATGGGAAATATTGCACTACAGTTAATGGCATTAGGTGAAATAAAAGATATCAAAGAAGCACGCAAGATAATTGCTAATTCTGAAAATGTTACTGTTTATAAACCTCAAAAAGATGAAAATTGGGACGAAATATATAAAAATGTTAAGGAGAGTCTATTATGTTAAAAAATATTCCTAAAATATTATCACCTGAATTATTAAAAGTACTTTGTGAAATGGGTCATAGCGATAGAATTGTTATCGCTGATGGAAATTTCCCAGCAGAGTCTATGGGAAAAAATGCAATAGTAATCAGATGTGATGGACATGGTGTTCCTGAATTATTAGATGCAATTTTAAAAGTTTTCCCATTAGATATTTATGTTGATAAACCTGTTAATCTCATGGAAGTAATGCCTGGTGATACAGTAGAAACTCCTATTTGGGATACTTATAAAGAAATCGTAGCTAAACATGATGAACGTGGAGCAAATGCTATCGGCAATATTGAAAGATTTGCTTTCTACGAAGAAGCAAAAACAGCTTATGCTATTATCGCTACAAGTGAAAAAGCTCTTTATGCTAATATCATGTTGCAAAAAGGCGTTGTAGTAGATTAATTATGTGATTTTTGTTCGTGTATAAATATTTAAGAGAGGTTTTATCATGGAAAATAATGCAAATACATTAAGTGAAAAAAATGTTGCAAATAATAGCAACAGTATACCAGTAGTTCCTGCCCAATATAGAATTTATTTCTTCTTACTTGTATCTTGTTTTGCTCTTTGGGGTATGTTAAATAACATGAATGATACTTTAGTTCCTGCTTTTGCTAAAATCTTTATGATTAAAGCAGTTGATTCTTCTTTAGTACAAGTTGCTTTCTATGGAGCGTATGCTGTACTCGCTATGCCAGCAGCCTTTATTGTTAGAAAATATTCTTATCGTGTTGGTGTTTTAGTAGGTCTTGGTTTTTATATGATAGGTGCATTTGGTTATATCCCAGCAGCTTTATTACAAAGTTATAATTTATTCTTAATATCAATCTTTATCTTAGCTAGTGGTTTATCCGTATTAGAAACAACATGTAATCCATTCGTATTATCTTTAGGTGCTCCAGAAACAAGTGTTCGTAGATTGAACTTTGCCCAAGCATTCAACCCTGTAGGTTCAATGGCTGGCTTATTTTTAGCTAAATATTTAATATTAGCAAATTTAAATCCTGCTGATTTAGATGAAAGATTACTTATGTCATCTGAACAACTTGCAGAAATACGACATACAGAACTTTTCTGGGTGTGTGTTCCTTATGTTGGTTTGATTTTAATTGCATTCATCATTTGGGTTATTTTCTTTAGAAGTAAATTAAATGAAAAAGATGGTCGTGTAGCAATGACTGTTATTGAAGCTTTTAAAAAGTTATTTTCTAATCCTCGATATTATTGTGGTGTTATCACTCAGTTCTTCTATGTAGGTGTACAGATTGCAGTTTGGACATGGACTATCAAATATATAATGATTACTAAAGGTTTGGTAGAACATGAAGCTGTAGATTATTTCATTGTAGCAATGGTTTATTTATTATTTTAGATGGATATGTGTATATTTAATGAAGTATTTTGTTCCTGCAAAAATGATGGCTGTATTTGCTTTGGCAGGTATTTTATGTTGTTTAGGTACAATATATATTAAAGGAGATTTTTCTGTATATTGTTTAATTGCAATTTCTGGTTGCATGAGCTTAATGTTCCCAACAATTTATGGTATTGCTCTTCGTGGTCTCGGTGCTGAAGTAAAATTCGGTGCAGCAGGTTTAATCATGGCTATCTTAGGTGGTGCAATAATCACTCCGATTATGGGTTGGTTAGTTGACTCTAGTGCATTAAGCTTCATGGTTAGTGGTTTCTCCGCAGCAGAAGCAGCTATTAGAACAGCATTCTATTTACCTGTAGTGTGTTTTGCAGTTGTTTTAGGATATTCTTTAGCTTTCCGCAAAACAAATGATTAATTAATAAATAATTTTGAAAGAGGGTCTTTTTGTGAAAAATAATGTTATAGCAATCAGTCGTCAATATGGTAGTGGCGGTCGTGAACTCGCAAATATTTTAGCTGAAAAATTAGGTTATAAATTATATGATAGACAAATCGTGCATATGGCTGCTGCTCAATTAGGTATTAGTGGCATGAGTGAAAGTCAATTAAAAGAATTTGAAGATAATGTGCCACCACTTTCTCTTAAATTCATGCCATTTTACATTTTTGGTATGAGCGGTGCTAAACCAATGAACCATAAAATGTTTGAACAAGAATCTGAAATTATTCGCCGTTTAGCTAAAGATGGTAATTGCATTATTCTTGGTAGATGTGCAGATGCTGTTTTACAAGGCAATGAAAATGTATGTTCTGTATTTGTTTGTGCAAATGATGAATATCGTGAAGAACGCGGTAGAACAGTATATGATGGAAAATCTGTTATTGAATTAAATCAAGAAGATGCTAAAAGAGCTGAGTATTATGCTTATTATACAGGCAAAGAATGGGGAAATCCTAAAAATTATGATTTAAGTGTTAATACTAGCCATAAATCCCTTGAAGATATTGCAGATGTAATTATTGAATATATCAATAAAAAATAAATCCCTCAATAAAGAAAAAAGATAGACAGAAAATCTTCTGTCTATCTTTTTTTATTTAGATAAAAAATAAAGCTTCTACAAAAGCGGTCAGTAGAAGCAAGTATTTTAGGGATTAATGTAGTTTGTTACTATTATATTTTTATATTTATCTAGTTTAATTATATAAGGATAAATATTATTTTGTCAATATATAATTAAGTTAGATGACTATACTTTTTATTAATAATGAATTGTCAATCCAAGTGCGACAATTCTTTTTGGTCTACTATTTAATAATATTAATTTTTCTATTAAATCATCTTGAATTTTCGTTGCTACCTTTTTGCCATGCTGCATAAGCATCTGCAAAATATACTTTTATATTTAATTTTTCTACTTCTTTATAACATGTAAATTCTTTTTTTCTATCTGTTGTAAATATTTTTAATGCCTTTTTGGTAGTACTATCACTAACTTTTTTTATTGCTTTTAGCATTGATGGGACTGTTCTATCTTTTATTTTTATTACCACATAAAACTTTGTTTTTCTTTCTATAAATGTTGCTAAACAAGCCTTAAATTTTCCGCTACTAGATACTATGGTATCTAGCTCTCAGTGTCCAAAAATTCTTCTACTTTTTACATCTTTTGGTCTAAAGGATAATGGAAAAATAAAAAATGTGCTTAATGATAGGTTGAATTATTTATTAAGTTCGTATTCCAATCCAATGATGTCTGCTAGTGAATTTTTAGAAAAGTTTATAGCACAGTATATGACGTATTTATAAAAGGATTTTGTGTTTTATATTGCAAAAATCACAAGATATGCTATACTAATTATAGAAACAGTGAAGTTCATTATAATGCACAAAACCCTTAGGAAGTGGTAGTTCCTAAGGGTTTTTACATTATTGCGCTAATGCTAGAGCGTTAGGATAGTTACTCAAAAAAGTGCTTATCTATCCATTTGTAAATGAAGTAAGAGATTACATTTACCATAATAAGCACAACAATATCAGTGAAGTTCATTATATGCACCTCCTCTCTGTTACCAGATTGGAGTTGAGTAACGAAAATAGTATAACATAAATTTATTAGTTAAGCACCTAAGAAGGTGCTTTTTTTGTACCCATTTTTTTAAGATATTCAGAAAGGAAAATACAATGAATAAACGATTAGAAGAAATTTTACAAAGAAAAGAAGAAATTCGTTCTTTATTAGCTGATGAAACAAATAAAAATTTAAATTTTGATGAGCTTGAAAAAGAAGTTAGAGACTTGACGAAGAAGAAAAAGAAATCTCTACAACTACTAGTGAATGGGTAAGAGCTAGAAATACAGGATTTCTAGCTTTTATAGATAGTGCTAATAATAAAATTCTTGATGAAATTGAAAAATCTATAAAAAAATAACTTATTACTACAAAGTAATAAGTTATGCGGTGCCATTTTTAGTGTCATATAAGTGCCATAAAAAATATATTAATACATTAATAAAAAAAAATAGTCAATTTATATAATGTGTGTAATATTAAGCATTTTTATTTAATGAAAATAAAATATATAAATTAAATATCTTCCTTCTCTATTCTAAAGACGTTTATGGTATCTACGTCTGGGCAACAAAATACGGCTGTGCCTTCTGGTTGATTAGGTATAGAACCACCATATCTTAAGATATCAATATAAGGAAATGCTACATGCATCGCCATAGGGCATAATTCACCACGCTGTGTATCAAAATCAAAACTATCACCTATCTTATGACCGCGATGACAACCGCAAGGTCCTTTCTATCGATTAATGTTATTTTATTTTAGGGCGTTTTGCCATAATAATCACCTCGTAAATATTTTATCATATTTGTTTATTATATAAA
>ENA-OPZD01000074-OPZD01000074.1-human-gut-metagenome-genome-assembly--contig:-NODE-74-length-39267-cov-2.963771_pt1 | contig 39267 bp, 53 predicted proteins | sample MGYA00242479_ERZ504495 | MGnify/ENA primary metagenome ERZ504495 (study PRJEB26092, sample SAMD00036286) | human gut metagenome | host: Homo sapiens | study: EMG produced TPA metagenomics assembly of... | reverse complement strand
CCTGTTTCGGATAAATGTCTGTAACAATCCCTTCAGGTGCCAGTTCAAATGCCTTTATCACTCCATCTTCATTAGGAATCTTTTCTGCCAGTTCAGAAAATGTATTCTCATCCAGATTCTCTCCTGCACTGATATAATTTCCCAAAGAGCAGAGAGCATGCTATACTGATCCAGTCTTGCCCTGACTCTTTTCTCAGTAATCTGCGCCATTATATTTTTCCGGTTGTCTTTTCATCCTTTTCCAAATTATGAAGCAGAAAAAACGCCAACAATCAATGCTGTCAGAAAAGCAATCAATCCAACAATATAGCAATGTACTCTTATTTTTTTATATAGTTCGCTGTCCTTTTTCATTCTGCTATCCCTCTGTTATTCTCTTTTCGGTCACTGACATATCTGCTTACCAGCACAGAATTTTTCGGATTGTATCCATCAGTTCCTGTACATTTAAAAGGTTTTTGACAGGTGCGCATCCATCCCTGCCTCCATCGTCTTTCTTTATCTTCAACAAAAGCATTGGCTGTTATGGCAATGATTGGAATCATTCTGCATCTCTTTTCCACTGCCACGAATCGCCCTGGCTGCCTGATATCCGTCCATCACAGGCATCATGATATCCATTAGAACCGCATCGTAATATCCTTCCGGCATTTTAGGAAACATTCCACTGCCTGCTGTCCATCTTCCGCCTCTGTGACGGAAATTCCCTCATCTTTCAGAAGGAATGCCGCAATTTCCCTGTTTAAGCTCGTTATCCTCTGCCAATAGAATACGGCACCCGGACAGATTTTCCTTTGATAATTCAGACATTTTCTGTACAGCTGCAGGTTCTTCTGCTATTTCAAAAGGTATGACCACACGTATGGTAGTGCCCTGATTTTCCACACTGTCAATCTGAATGGTTCCACCCATGCGATCAAGCAGTTCCTTTACAATCGCCATTCCAAGTCCGGTACCTTTATAGTGTGATCTGGCGCCCTGATCAGCCTGAACAAATGGCTGAAATATATTCTTCAGGAAATCCTCTGACATTCCGATTCCCGTATCTTTTATAGTCACATCTACCAACACTCTATTATCGGATTGCTTCTCTTCTTTCAAGAAGCAATCCACTGAGCCATTTTTACGGTTGTATTTTAATACTGTTTGTAATCAGATTTAAAAATATCTGTTTTACACGCAGGGAGCTTCCGGTAAGATTCGGATATGGAATCGAATAAGGATCATCCATAAAATGAATCGTAATACACTCTTTATCTGCCATCATCTGTGCAATGGTTTCCACCTCATGAAGCAGATCCGGCAGATAAAAATCTTCTTTCGAAATTTTTGTTTCTTCATTTTCCAGTTTACTCATTTCCAGTGTGTCATTGATCAGCGACAACAGATGGTCTGCCGCTACTCTTGCCTTAAGACGGCTGGAATCCACCAGTGTTCTGTCCTCCGGGTGCTTCATGCAGATATCCATAAGCCCGATAATTCCATTCAATGGTGTCCGCATATCATGGGACATTCTGGAGAGGAAATCTGATTTACTCTTGGTTTGCTTTTTTCTCGCTCTCCAGGGCAATGGTTTTTTCCACCAGTTCATTTTGGTCCAGAATCAGATTCCAGTGTTCGATCATTCCATCCGGTTTGCGGATTTTGTGTCCCCTGTCCTCAATATATTTCCAGGATCCATTTTTGCATTTCATTCGATATGTGATTTCATAATGATCCGATTTACTATACTGCTCCAACGCCTGTGCAATTCCCTGTTCCAGATCGTCCGGATGCGCCAGGTCAACAATCGTCCCTCCAGAATCTTCCATCAATTCCTCTGGAGTATCATATCCCAGCATCTGTGCAAAATGCTCTGAAACATACTTAAAAGAATATTCCGGATCATCATTGCTGATTTTCACACCACCCGGCAGTGCAGATGTGATCATGTCCAGCTGATGCTTAAGTTCCTGGTTTACTTTTTGCAAAGAATCTTTATAAAAACGCTCTTTCTGTACGATCTCATCTATACTTCGGAAACCAAGGAACGCAAAATGGCTGCCTTCCTCGTACTCTTTTACAATATGTGCCTGAAAACAGGACAAACCTGCTGCATTTGGTGACGTCTCAAAAGAAAAATGATATTCGTCTTCTGTTTCAAAATGCTTTTTAATCATATTACGGTCCAGTTCCCGACGCATTACGTCACGAAATTCCGGAAGTGCAAATGCAGAAGCATAGGCATCCACATAATCTGAAATGCTTTGAACTCTTCATGTTTCTGGGCATGATTTGTCTCCTGATTAAATACAAACTCATACTCATCCGTATCCAGATTCAAAACAAAAGCTGTCGTATAATCACGGCTCAGTCCTGACAAAATCCTGTTCTTTTTTATCAGTTCCTGCTTATAAGTAATTTCAACCTGTTTTTCTTTATCAATCTGCCGGACAACATACAGAACATTTGTAACCTTACCAGATGGGTTCCGTTTTTTTACAATAAATCTTGCCAGATGCCAGGATCCACTTTGTGCCCGGTATTCAACCGCAATACTTTCCGTGTCTTTCAGCCTGTCAGCCAGAGTCGATGTATCAAGGAACTTTTTCATCATTTCCTGATGCTCCCCATCAACAATTGTATTGATAGCATGCTGGAAATCTTCTTCCATTTTTCCATGCTTGCCTGTAAGTTTATGCATCTCGTTGCCGGCAGATATTTCTTCATAAGTTCCTGTTTCCAGATTCATTCGGTAGATCAGCCAGTATAATTTACTGATGGAATCAATGATTTCTCCATTCAGATTTGCAGTTTCCAGTGCATCCTCAAGTGCCTTCATCATTCTCAGGTTTTCACGGACACTTCCCATATGGCACCCCACATCAGATAACAGATTCATGGACACCATATTCTGATTCAGATCCGGGTTATCCAATCCAATGAAGCCTATAAATTTATGATTTGTATAAATCGGCACAGCAATCAGAGCATGAATATTCTGAGGCTTTAAAATTTCATATTCCTGTGGGGTTTCTTCTGCTATTTCTTCCAGGTCATAAATGATGATATTTTTCTTCTGGATAAATGTTTCCACCCAGTTCTGCATCAGGCAGACGGGAACTTTCTGCAGATTCTGTATCTGCGGTTCGATTCCCGAGGCACACCATTCAAATGTATTTTTAAAACTTTCTTTTTTTCTGAACTCCATTCAAAAATATACGCTCTGTCTGCTGCTGTATATTTTCCAACGCTCTTCAGTATAGATGGCGTAATGTCATCCAGTTGTTTTTCATTCTCTGCCTGACTCATGGAAGAAATCTTATGAAGGATTTCATCCATATAATACAATTTACTTTTTTTTATCATCTCTGTATTCTTCCATATCACTTTTCCCCTGTTTATAATTATTAGCCGCCTGTCTTCTTGCTACTTACGTATGCTCCAATTGGGAAACAACAACTTCTATACACCAAACACCTGGTCAAAAACAGAAAGTATTGTTTTTATATCAATTGGTTTTGCAACATGAGCATTCATACCTGCTTTAAATGCCTTCTTTTTATCTTCTTCGAATGCGTTTGCGGTCATGGCAACGATTGGAATATTTGCTTTCCTGTTATTCCTCAGAGTGCGGATTTCCCTGGTTGTCATATAACCATCCATGGCAAAGAAACCGACTTTGACAGTTTCATGCTGCGAACTGTCCTCGGCCGCATATGCAGTCAGGGGAGAAAATATCATACACACGCATACAAAACCAGTAACACTGCCACATATTTCTTTGCTCTCGAAATCATATTAAATCTCCTGTCTGTCAAATATATTTCTCTATACGTCTCCTTGTCAACCTCCTGGTTTAATAAATTTTCACCTGTCCCTACTGCTTCTCAATTCTTCGCATATAGTCTGCTTGATTGTTTTATCATCTAACGGCTTTGCAAGATGTGCGTTCATTCCTGCTTCCATACACTTTTCTGCATCTTCCCTAAATGCATTTGCAGTCATAGCAATAATAGGGATTGTTTTTGCATCCTGCCGTTCCAGGGATCTTATTGTTTTTGTGGCAGTAAGCCCATCCATCACCGGCATCATGACATCCATTAAAATAACATCGTATGTTCCTGATTCGCAGGCTTCAAAGTACTGAACAGCTTCTAACCCATTTTTCACTGTTTCTACTTTAGCCCCATTTTCCGTCAGTATAAATTCTGCTATTTCCGCATTCAGCTCATTATCTTCAACCAATAATATCCGGACACCTGATATATCTGCATTGAAATCTTCTTTTTCTTCCAGCCGTGCATTCGTATCAATTTTAAATGGAAGTATTACAGTAAAACAGCTTCCTTCACCAAGCTTGCTTTCAACTGTTATGGTTCCGCCCATCTTTTCTACAAGTTGTTTCACAATAGGCATTCCCAGACCTGTCCCATTATAATCAGAACGTGGGGAATTATCTGCCTGTACAAATGGAGTAAACAATTCATTTTTTATAAATTCTTCTGACATTCCAATTCCATTATCTTTTATTTTAAATTCACATGTCATGTGATCTTCTGATCTTTCAATCGTTCTCATACTCATGTAAATAAAACCATTCACCTTATTGTACTTCATGCTGTTTGTAAACAGATTCATCAATACTTTTTTCAGATGAACTGCATTGCTCCAAACATATATACCACTGTAATCATCATGTTCTCCTATAACATGAAGTCCTTTTTCTTCTGCCTGAAAAGATAGTGACTCCGTGATTTCCTGACATACCTGATCCAGATTGATGGATTCATCACTAAAAACCACGGTATCCGATTCTAACTTTGCCATATCCAAAACATCATTTACCAATGATAATAGCAGTTTCGAAGACTCATTTATTTTATTCAGACAATCTTTTGCCCGTTCACCATCATTTCCGCTTTTTCAAGAATTGTAAGCATGCCCATAATGCCATTGATCGGTGTCCTGATGTCATGAGACATGTTATTTAAAAAGGAAGTCTTAGCCTTATTGGCACTCTGTGCTTCTACAAGTGCATTTTGTAATTCCTGCTGTTTTTCTTCAAGCTCCTGATTCAGCTTCAATGCCTGCTCAGCAGACTTCTTGGATTTTTCTTCCGCACGTTTTGATTTTTTCAAAGAATCAAGAATTATACACAGAACAACAAAAATAGAGATTCCAACTATGAGTGAGACAGCCAGTAAATTGTCCTGAATAAAATCCTTCGCTGTAACTTTTCGTGAGGAAGCATTATACGAAACTACTGCACCTGAAAATTGAGTTGTAGGCATAGATGTCAGTGTTTTATTCAGAATGGACAAAAGAACCGGTTCTCCCTGCTGAACAGCAAATGAAACATCAGCTTCTTTTGTCAGGAAAACACTATGAAGCTTATTATTTTTCAAATAGTCTGAAACAGTACCTGAATTGCTTACAATACAATCCGTCTCCCCTTTCTGCATTGCTTTTACTGCTGCATCTGATGTCTCATATTCCACAACCTCCCATTGCGGATAATTGTATGAAAGATATGCTTTCAATGCAAAACTATCTTTTTCAACGGCAACTATATTCTCTTTATTTTCATCAAAGAATCCTTTGCCGTAATTGCTGCCATATTGAGAGTCAATAGCGTATCCGACAAAGCAAATCCATTTGTTTCTGCAAAGTATGGATTCTGGTTTGCATGAAAATCAGGTCTATTTTTCCATCCTGCAATGCCTGAAGCAGTTCACTTCTTGTATCATATCCATTTAATTCAAATTCCAGAGTCTGACCTTGCAGACAATTTTCTGCAAGATCCACATAATCTGTGATAACACCTGTCAATTTACCTGTTGATGAATCTACACTGCTGATACCTCCATCCTGATTCAGATACCCTATCCGGAGTGCACCATGCTGCCTGATCCACTCACTTTCTTCTTTTGAAAGAAAGGAGCTGCTCTGTGCAGAAAGATAACGCCTGTAGAGATCATCTGTGTAAAATGGGTTGTCATCCTTGATTCTGCGCATAGCACTATCCAGTGCTTCTTTGATATCCGGACGTTCTGGATTTATAGCGAAATAGATTTCTGTCTCTCCAATACTTGTAATCGGCGAAATCTCCGATTCTTCCCAACGGGGTTCTTCTACCGAAACGAAGCAGTCAATTTCATGTTTCGACAGTTTGTCCATAACTTCTGCGGTATTAGAAACATTGACATGCTGCGTATGCAGACCATACTTTAACTCCCATTCGTTAAGCACATCCTCCGTTATATTATCTTTAAACACACCAATATTTTTTTCCTCAAAAGAATCCAAATTTCCTGCTGTAAGATCCATATTGGATGCATCCGTATAGATGTAATATTTCTCTTCCCCCATAGGCATATCGGAAAAAAGCATATTTTCAGCACGTTCGTCTGTATAGGAAATGCCACCAAGAATATCAATCTCTCCATTTTCCAACTGTGTAAAGCAGTTTTTCCAATCACTTGTTATGTATTTATATGTCCAACCTGCATAACCTGCAATATCTTGAAGATACTCATAACCATAGCCGCTTCTTTCTCCCTTTTCATTGACGGTATTATAAGTTTCTTCAAAAGATCCTACCCGGATAACATTGTCAGAGTTTTCTTTGGCAAATGTAGGAACGGATAAAACAATAAAACATATAATTGTGCAAAATATAATGTAACAAAATTTGAAATTCATTATATTCTGTACTAATTTGCACTTCTTCATCTTTCTCCCCTCCTCTAGGCTACAGTTGCTTGCTTCCAGATTTTAATTTTACATTCATTAATTATCAATAACCTCCCCGCTATTTTTCACAATATTTTTCCAAACAGATTCTGTATTACTTATTCAAGTGCTCTACCATAAAAAAGCACTGCCAAACAGACAGTGCACCTCATTGCATGCAACTGGCTGCCATTTTACAGGCCCTGTAGCTTTGCGTCCCAGATTTTCATCTGGTTTGCCGATTTCCATATTATAACTTTAATACTTATGCAAAAAAACTGATTTTATTATACTATAGCACTCTACTGTACACAAGAAAAACATTACCGTTTTAACGCCTGAAAACAAAAAAAAGAACAGCCGATACATATACTCGAACTGTTCTTCTACTTCCGAAGTCCACGCAGCATTGACATTACTGTTTCCTGCTCATTTGTACTCAGATTGTTCCATATCCCTAGAACTTCTTTCTGTTTTTCTGTCAGATTCTCTGAATTACCTTCCTGAAAAAACTGCGATAATGTCACGCCCAAAGCTATACATATTTTTTCAAGTGTGATCAGCGACGGCAGGTTTTCCTGCGCCATGATTCTTCCCAGTGACGACTGGGAAATTCCCGACAGTTGCGATAATCTGTATTTACTGATGTCACGTTTTTCACATAAAGATGTTATTTTATCCGCAATATACTTCTCTATCTGCAAGTAACTATACCTCATTTCCGCTATTACATGTTCTTAATTGTACCTGTAATAATGAAAAATATTAGTAATCAACTTTGCAAGTATTTAATACCGAAATAGGAGGTATGCGCATAAAAAATATAAAGATACTTTCGTTTCCGTAAAGTCATTTTCGCTTATATCATTTTTATAATATCATAGGTTGTTTTATTTGTCACATAAAACTTTGAAGCACAGATCATTTCGGTAATCCATAAAGATATTGTCAAATTCATCCCAGATTGCCAGACCATCTCCAAACATCAAGAGTCCTGCCAGCGTCAGTCCCTCTTTTCCTTATCTTGAAAATATATATACGGCTTCATTGTAAAAACACGCTCTTCTTTACATTCTTTACACTAAGCACTTATTCGAACTTTTCCATCAAGTAAAAGAATTAACTCTTCAATATTATCTTCATCTATTTTCATGGACTCATAAAGTCCAGCCGTTTGCAAAAAATTTGCAAATACATTATCTTTACCGGAAACTATATCGGATGGTATTGAATCAAAAATATTATGTCTCACTTTATTCTCTCCTTTACTACCGCTTTTTCAATCACTTTCTCCTCATATTCCTGTTTCAATTCCTCTGCCAAATACGCATCACTCATGCAGTGCATATCAGAAACACCATCACGGATCAGCTGATAGACCTGGGAATGATAAAAGAAATCCAATGCCGCATCCAGCGAAAGTCCCTGCTGTTTAGCAAAACATTCGATAACACGGCTATATTTTTTCTGAAGCAAAATCGGATTTGCTGTCATAGTGTTTCACTCCCTTCAAAATGCAACAGAGACAGTGCTTTCTCTGTGCGGAAACATATTTGCAGGTTCGGCTTTTCATAACGCAGGCGGTTGATAGCTTCCGTTTTATCAATCAGTCCGTCAAAGAACAGCTCCACGGTATTAAACACCTTATCATTGGCAACACCACCAAGTACAAAATCGTAATCCGTCATATCTTTTCCACTGCGGCAATTCAGAATAAAATCAAGCCATTCTTCAGAATAAGCGTCAAATTTCAAAACTTTCAGTTCAGATTCTCGGCTCTCATCATATTCATATTTTGAAATAATACCTTCTTTTCCCCGGCGTTTGAATTTTCCGCACCACTTCGCAGCCTGCTCATACAACGGCGTAACATAAAATCCACGTCCAAAGTCTACATTGGAGCGGGAATGAACCAAATCCGGCTGTGCAATTTCTAAAAAAGAGCCATGATAGAGAATCATACTTCCACACCCCTTTCTTTCATCACATCAAGGAGGTCATCTACGATATATTCCCGGCTCTGAGTGTGTAGCACTTCATATTCCGGCACAATGTAACCGTTCAGAATATCGCTTTGTTCGGTAAATGCCTGATAAACACGTTCTGCATCCACGCCCAGCTTTGCCGCTACATTTTCAATGCAAAATACAACAAACTCCAGCTCACTGGAATTTTTGATTCTTTCATCTGTCATAATCTACAACCCTCCTTTGAAATCACTGTTCTCGATTTAAACCAATACATACGGTAGCGTACGTCTGCCACCTCGTCCATCCTTTTTTCTGACTCTTGTATTTTTGAGGTGCCAGTTGGCACTTCAAAAATTCTGCTTCTTCTGTTGTAAGCTGAAAACAAAAAAATTTCTTATAAGTTTCCAAAATCCATGTTCCTATTTTACCCTATTTTTCTCATTCTGCCTACTGCTATTTTCATACAATAATGAGGTCGCAATTCACGACCTCATCACCTTCATTTAAACATAAATCAGTTCCTTGAGAATAATCTCTTCCACAATCGCTCTGTGCTGGTTGGCTGCTCCCACCCAGACAATCTGATCTTTCTCTTTATCCGGCAGTAGTTCTTTTTCTTCCAACTGCCTCAGACATACTTGCCAAGTTGCCTTACTCATTATCCAGATTTTTCTTCAAGTAAGAATATAACTTTCTCCAAAAGGCAGCAAAAAGACCCAGCAGGAAGCATTTCCTTCTGAGTCCTTATAATTATGAAAACTCCTTCTTTTTCATAATTCTCATGCTGTATTTATACGAAGCAAACCACACCAACAGGCTTAAAACAATAAGCGAAATCGCAATTTCAAAATCTCCTATTTCTCCTATCATATACGAAATACTTTCTTTTAATCCCAAATTAACCATCACAAAAGATCCAATTATATAGCAACCTGCAAAATGACTAAAATTGCAATTGGCAGTACAAATCGTCCTTTCTCTCCCTCAAACCTTAACCGAATTGCAATCACGATCCCCGCAATCGCCTGAAACACAAAGATTGTGATCAGCTCCATTGCCAGCATTTCCACATCAAAAAATTCTCCCGGTTTTATGAGTACCATAATTCCTGCACAGATTACTCCCATCCCCCATCCGCACACTGTCATAATAAAAGAAAAAATATATTTTTCTCTAACATATATTTTTCTATTTATAGGTAAAGAAAATAAATATGTGTAGCCATGCTCATTTTCATCATAACTAATCGTATTCCCCGAATATACCGCCATAACGGATGGAATATACATTGCAATGAAGGAACTCCCGTTTTTCCCGTTAATATAAAAAATAATGTAACAAGCGCCAACACCAGAAAAAGATTGCTGCCTTGCCGGAAAAACAACCGAAAGTCCTTTTCCAAAAGCCCTCTGATTCCTTTCATTATCTCTCGCCTCCTGTCAACATAAGAATCACCTGATCAAGTGAGCCACTCTCCACTACGATTTCTGGATAATTTTCCACATAATACTGCTTCTCGTTCGTCAGGCAGGAAATTCCAAAGCTCTCTTTTTTCTCTTTCAAAATGTATCTTTTATCCACTTCCTGATATTGCGCCTCACTGACTTTCAACACCGCATATTTTTCAAGAATCGTATCCATCTCTTCATGAAGTATAATCTTTCCTTTATGGATCACATAAATGTCATCACACAGATGTTCTAAATCTGAAGAAATATGTGAACTAATCAGGATGCTTCTTTCCGGATCTTCTTCCATATATTCTCGTAAAATATCCAGCATCGTTTCCCTTGCTCCGACATCAAGTCCTGCTGTCGGCTCATCCAGCATTAAAAATTCTGCCTGATGTGTCAATGCAATGATCAGATTCAATTTTGCTTTCATCCCTGTTGAATACTCTTTTATAAATTTATCCAACGGAATCTGATATCTTTCACACATCTGATGGAATTTTTCTGCTTCAAACTTTGGGTATAATTTTGCTAGAACCGCCTCGACATCTTTCCCTTTCAAATATCCGCTAAAGCCAGCTTCTGCCAGAACGACTCCAAGCTCTTCTTTCTCTTTTTCATTTAACTCTTCGGGTGTTTTTCCCATGATCTTTATCTCGCCGCCATCATAAGAAATAAGTCCGAGCATTGCCTTGAACAAGGTACTCTTCCCGGCCCCATTCTCTCCAACCAAACCAGTAATCCTTCCTTTTTCCACATTTAGCGAACAGTCTAACTGAAATTCTCCGTAGCTTTTCTTTACCCCTTTAATTTCTAACATAATTTTTCATCCTCCATGATGAGTTCAAACAAGGAACGAATCTCCTCTTCTTTCATTCCACAGTGCCTTCCCTTCTGAATCGCCGCTTCCAAATCCGCCTCAACTTCTTTTCTTCGTTCTTCTTCCATCAGCTGTGTATTCGATGCCGCTACATACGTTCCTTTCCCATGAACTGTGACAGTCATGCCATCTTCTTCCAGATTGTCATATGCTTTCTTCACAGTAAGTGCACTGATCTTCAGCTCCTTTGCCATCGTTCTCACAGATGGCAATATATCATTTTCTTTTAATTCTCCGGAGATAATTTGTGCTTTGATCTGCTCCATGATTTGTTCATAGATTGGTACCATTGATGTATTATTGATTATAATCTTCATATGTTCTTCTCCTGTTGCAAACAGTATATAACAGTATAATACTGTTGTCAACTGTTATATACTGTTTGTGTTTTAAAAAATAAAAAAGCAGTTTAATCTATTTTTTCATAGACTAACTGCTTCCAGTATAAAATTCATTTTCTTTGCGTTTAATACTACGCATTTATCATTCATACTATAAATTTCTCCACAACTTTCTACTTCATATATCAATCATCTTCCTCAAGTTTCTGTACTCTTCTTTTATATATTTTAGAAAATATCATTAATACTAATAAACATAAGATTTCCACCTGCACAAACATAATAATTCCAGTTGCAATTGAGCCAATAAGTTTATGGTAATTCCGATAGGAAACACTAAACCATATAATCCCTGTCAACACTGCCGCAATACTACTGGCTATGATATTTGTCTTGAGATTCGGTTTCAATTTTCTATCCCAAATTCCATTGCGCACACAATCAATTGAAAGATATAATGCAAGACTCATAAATACAACCCATTCTCCGGCAAGATTCTTGATACTGTCATTCCCAACTATCATTTGTATTAACATTACAATCAGCAAGCCCCAAAAAGCAATCCAACATCCATTATGTTCAAATTTTAAGAAGTTTTAGTTCCTGGCGTTCATCTAAATTACTTTTCATTTTCCTAATTTTCATCCTCTTCATCCTCCCAGAACAAATCATCCAAACGTTTATCTAATACACGACAAATTTTACGACACAGTTTTATTGTAGGATTATATTCTCCCTTTTCAATAGCATTTATGGTTTGCCTTGAAACACCAACAGCTTCTGCTAAGACCTTTTGTGTCATATCCTTTTCAGCCCTTGCCACTTTTATCGCAATATTTTTTGCCACTTTATGTTCACCTCCATTTATAAAGTAACACTTCCTTTTCATAATGTCAATTATGTTTTACTTTTTGTCTTATATATATCAATACAACTGCCAATAATCCGATGAGTTTAGAAAACTCACGTTTTGTGTCCCTCATGGCAAGAGCTTAATCTATCGTCAAAAGATACTCCTTGTTACCATCCTGCATTCATTGCGTAAAAAATCACCACTACTTGCATTATCATTATTAATGGAACACCAACAGTGAAATAATCTTTCCTTGTTTTATGACGTAACAAGTACATTGCCAATAAACTGCCAACCGAACCACCAACAAATGCTAAACCTAGTAATGTTACAATTTTAATTCTTGAACGATGCTTGGCTGCATTAACTTTATCCACCGCATAAGCTACGAAAGCTATAAAATTGATAACAGCTAAGTATATCAGTAATATTTTATATTTTGCAAAAACTCCCAAAATGCCAGTGTTATGTGATCTGCATGATGTCCTTTTACCATCAATAATATTATAACTTGTATCACAAATACACATACGATAAACACTCTTGACATCATATTGTCTTTGACAGTTTTACGATCAAATAGCAGTATTGCCAACAATATTCCTGCAGAACCACCAATTAATGCCCCGATAGTTAAAATAGCATCAATTTGTGCATTTTCGGTATGCGAATATAAAAACATATTAAGCAGATATAGAAAAAATCCAATTATATTAACCCCAATAAGGTAGTATTCAAATATTCCCAAACACTTCACCCCTTTTTCTTCTATTATGAAGATTTCGATTATGAAGCTCATTTTTCTCGTTCAAAAGCAGCTTTCTGAGAAATGCTTCCAAATACTCTGTTGTTTCGTGAATACCTTTTTGCAGGTTCGTATAGTTTGCATTAAACTCAGTAGTTGGTACTATTCTCGTAACCATCTACAGATATCAACCACTTGCACTCCTTTATAATCATAAGTTTCATGATGTGTTCTTGCAATTATCATCTTCGGATATGCATCTCTTATTGCAAGCAACGGCGAATATTCTCTTTCAAATGTTTTTCATCTGAAATATTATCGCTTACCTGAATATATATTTGAGCCTCACGTTTCTTTGCTACAAAATCCACCTCCTTTTTATAAAGTTTTCCCACATATACCTCATATCCTCTCCTACGCAACTCCAGATAAACAATATTTTCGTAAACTCTTCCAAAGTCCATGTTTCGTGTACCATTGACTGCATAACGAAATGATGTATCACAAAGATAATATTTACTATTATTTGCCAGATATTTTTTCCCTTTTAAATCATAGCGTTTTGCCTCATAGAACAGAAATGCATTTTCCAAATACCCAATGTATTTTGATACCGTCTTTCTGGTTATCTCGCTCTGGTCATTTTTTAAAGTTTTGCTGATATTATTAGGCGAAAGTAAATTACCGATGTTATCCATCATGAATTCAGATATGTTGGTGAACTCTGATTTATTTCTTATCTTATACTTTTCAACCAAATCTCTGATAAGAATGGTTGAATACACATCCCTAACGTAATCATACTGTCTGTCCTCAGTCTTATATACATAAGATCCAGGCATACCACCAGTTCGGACATACTGATCAAAAGCTTCATCATACCTGTCTGTAATTCCATAATAAGTTAGATATTCCACGAAAGAAAATGGATATACTTTTATTTCCATCGTTCTCCCTGTAAAAAGTGTTGCTAAATCTGAGCTTAGCAAAAATGCGTTTGAACCGGTAATATAAATATCATAAATTCCTTTTGTATAAATACTATTAATTGCAAGTTCAAACTGCGGGCATAGCTGAACCTCATCAATCAATAAAACATTAGTCATTCCCTCTTTGTACTGATCCAAGATATACTTATGCAATGCATGATACTCCAACAAATGATCAAACTCTAATTCCTGAAGGTTTATCATAACAATATTGACCGGTTCCTCTAATGACTGCAAATAAGAGACAAACTCTTGCAGTAATACCGATTTACCACTTCGTCTGATGCCCGTAATTACTTTTATATCCGGTGTCCCATACAATTCAATCAGTTCGTTTAAATACTCTTTTCTTACAATAATCTGCATGCCGCCATCTCCTATTCCCACTTTTTTAATAATTTTTATTTTTCGGTAATATATTTTACAGACTGATATTATCACACTCTGTGCATTCTGTCATTATTCTATTCCCACTTTTTTAAAATTATTCATTTTTGGTATTAGTTTTTAGTTTTGATTTCCTAGATATTTCCCACACTTTTTCAATGGAAAAAGGTGGAAACTATTGCTTCCACCTTTATGCCCACATTGGTGCCTGACACTAATGTGGGTTAAAAACCTCCTATATGATCTCGACTCTTTTCAGTCTTTATCATATAGGAGGTTCTAAATTAAATTTCTATAGAAACTTAAACAATATTTAAGCTCTGTTTTCTAGCGTTTCACATTGAATGCTGCTCTTCCAGGATATACCGCACTTGCTCCAAGTTCTTCTTCGATTCTCAGTAACTGATTGTATTTTGCCACACGTTCTGATCTGGAAGGTGCTCCTGTCTTGATCTGGCAGGTATTCAGTGCAACTGCGAGTCTGCGATCGTTGTGTCCTCTGTCTCTCCGGAACGGTGAGAGGAAATTGCCGTGTATCCGGCTTTGTGCGCCATCTTGATTGCTTCCAGTGTCTCTGATACAGAACCAATCTGGTTCAACTTGATCAGAATCGAGTTGCCGCATCCCAGTTCAATTCCCTTGGAAAGTCTTTCTGTATTCGTTACAAACAGGTCGTCTCCGACTAACTGTACTTTGTCTCCAAGCTCTGCTGTCAGTTTCTGCCATCCTTCCCAGTCTTCTTCATCCAATGCATCCTCGATGGAGATGATCGGATACTTCTCTACCAGTTTCTTCCAGTGTTCGATCAGTTCTTCTGAAGTGAACTTTGTGCCTGACTTTGGAAGTACATATTCACCCTTCTTCTCACCCTTCCATTCGGAAGATGCCGCATCCATGGCGATCATGAAATCTTTTCCCTGCTCATATCCTGCATCTTTTACTGCATCTAAGATGTACTGGATTGCTTCTTCATCTGAGGCAAGATCCGGTGCGAATCCACCTTCATCCCCTACAGATGTTGCAAGTCCCTTTGATTTTAATAATGCTGCCAGCGCATGGAACACTTCTGTGCACCAGCGAAGTGCTTCTTTGAAGCTTGGTGCTCCTACAGGCATGATCATGAATTCCTGTACATCTACTGTGTTGGCTGCATGTGCGCCTCCGTTTAATATATTCATCATAGGTACCGGAAGTCTGTTGCCATTCACTCCACCTAAGAATCTGTAAAGTGGAATCTCCAAGGCATTTGCCGCTGCTCTTGCGCTTGCGATTGATACCGCAAGGATAGCGTTTGCTCCCAGATTTGACTTATCTTTTGTTCCGTCAGCTTTGATCATCGCTGCATCTACCGCATAGATGTCTGATACGTCTATGCCTTTCAGTGCATCATTGATCACTGTATTGATATTTTCTACGGCTTTGGTGACACCTTTTCCTCCGAAACGTGAGTTGTCTCCGTCACGCAGTTCCAGTGCCTCGAATTCTCCTGTGGATGCTCCACTCGGCGCTGCGCCTCTTCCAACTGTTCCATCCAGAAGATAGACTTCTGCCTCTACTGTCGGATTTCCTCTCGAATCAATAATCTCTCTTCCGATAACCTTCTCAATTGCTAAAAAATTCTCCATGTCAAGATCCTTTCCCATGGAATCACTTCTGCTTCTTTTGCTCAGGTATGAAGCAGAAGGAGTTCCCCATGATTTATTCACACGATAGTTAGGTTTCTCTAACCATCGTTAGCATAGCATAATGCTTTGGATAAATCAAAAATATATTTTTATTAAAAATGAGAACTTTTACCGATTATCCTAAGTTCGGCTTCTTCGATTTTCTTTCAAGCTTTATGCTTCATAGACTCTTGTTGCGTTTTAATCGCTCTTATTGTTTTTTCAAAACAACTATAGTAATATAGAATTATCACGATTTTCGCTTTCTACTATTCAATAGTTCCTTTTCGCCATATCCGGCGGGGGTTAAAGATGACCCAATAAGTGAATGTAATTGAAGAAATTTTAAAAAAGGACTATTTTTTATGAACAATATAAAAGAAAGAATAAAAATATTTTCAGGGGCGCAGCTGAAATACATCGCTTTTCTATCTATGCTTATCGATCACACAAACAAAGCGTTAATCTATCCGATTTTGGATGGAGGATCATTGAATCGGTTGAGTGACTTTTTTGATATTTTGGGAAGAATCGCATTTCCAATATTCCTCTTCCTTCTCGTGGAAGGCTATTTCCACACAAAGAATAAATGGAAGTATTACATTACACTTCTTGTATTTGGAGTCATATCAGAAATTCCTTTTGATATGTGTACAACAGCTACATTTTTTGAAGTCAACTGGAACAATATTATGTTTACGTTAGCCTTGGTGCTTGCCATGATCTGGCTGATTGATGTACTCAAGGAAAGGATGGCAGCATTGCCGAAAGCTTTATGGTATTTCGTATCATTTCTCATTGTGGCAGTATTGTGCTTTGCTGCAATGAATCTGGGATTAGATTATGAACACCATGCAGTGCTGATCGGATATTTCTATTATATTTTTCATGACCGACAGGCACTTGCGATTCCATTTTCCTATCTTTCTATGTTCAAAGAACCATGGGCTTTGCTTGGATTTGGCCTGACACTTACTTATAATGGAGAACGTGGAAAACAGCATAAGTGGTTTAATTATCTTTTTTATCCAGTACATTTGCTGATTTTAGGAATTATAAGAATGTGTCTTAAGATTTAAGGGTAAGCATCCATAGTCAGCGGAGGTAAAATACTGTAATACTTCATCTCATCCGGTGACGAATCTATAAATACAATGTGATCTGTATACTGGTGAAAATCTTTCACCTCTTCCAGAACATACTGTTCTTTCTACCGCTTTTTTCTACTTTATTCTTTTTATTCATCTCATTGAGGTGTCAGTTTTATCCGACACCTCATAGAATATTTCCCTTTTTATTCGATTACAATCTATGGTTTTATGCGTTTTAACTTGTAAAGTGCTCTTTTGCAAACTGCATATCCTGTACCACTTCTACAGTTCCAAGATAATTATCTTTTTTGTCTCTCACTGCATAATAAGTAACTAAAAATGGTTTTTCCTGCTTTTCCATCCAAACCGGAACGCTATCACGAGTATGATTTTTAAAACTTTCTATAATGGAGCGAACCATTGGTTCTATCTTAGGCGGATGACAAGAGAATACTTCTCTGTCAATTGCCATGCCAGGGCGTTTGAACACTTTCGCTCCTTCATTAAAGAAACGATTTATATTATTATCATCGATAAATGTAATCTCTATTGGCAACGTATTAAGCATAGCTTCCAACTGTGCTGCACTCATATGTCCACCGCCCATTACTATTTCACCTTCATAAATAGCCGCCTCATGACGATTCTTTTTATCCTGCACATATTTTTCTGCTTCTTCCCATCTATTATCAATGCCATACACTAATGCATAGTCTTTGGCATCTTCATAGATTTCATACCATTCTTCGGCTGTAAAATTCATTGCGCAGATAGGGAACAGTATATTAGTCTCTTTATAAATCATTTCATCCGCTCTTGTTAAAACAGCCTGTACTCTTTTAATCCATTCTTCGTCATGATTGCATTCCTTATCTATTGCTGCTAATTCATCTCTGATTTCATCATCAACAGACCACATAACATACGATGGTCCTGATATTTCATAGCGAACTTTAAGGAGTGGATAAATCAAATCACCCTTTTTTGCATAGTGTATTGCTATTTGTCTAAAATCTGATATTTTTTTGCTTACATCTTCGCCCTTTTCCAGTGCACCTCTAATATCTGCTATTTCTTTGCTAAACTTCTCATTTGCTTCTGTAAAAGAATAAAGAGGATGACCCTTTGTTTCTCTGAGTGCTTTTGCAAGCTCATGTTTTCTGACATATGCATCCGTCATAGTTGTCATTTCGGATGTTTCTTCCTTTTTTAAAGATTCTTCGACTGCCTTTTCAGCATTTGCTATTTTTTCTTCTTTGGTTAAGCCATGAAACAATGCACTATGCACATCACACAGTTTCTGCACCTCTGTAATAGGTGTTCCCTCTTTTATAAGTTCCTGCTCTGCCTTCATAATTTCAGAAGCATCTACATCAGAAAATTCTGACAAAATCTTTTTTAACACTTTCTAAATCTTCTCCATTTCCAAGTCTCTTTAAATAATCCTTCAGTAATACTGTATTGCCAGTCTCTTTGGCTTGAAATTGTTTGCTCCCCATAGAAGAAATATCTGGCATATTACCAGTAATTTCAAAACCATTTTTATCAGTTCTGCTATAACAACCGGAATCGAAATTCCTTTTGCCTTTGCACCCTTAGGAATTGTCATAATTCGTCCAACGGAGTTTAGTATAGCCGGCTTCTTAATTTCATCAAACCCAAGATTTGCCATAATATCAATCACTTCTGGATAAGTTTTCGTAATATCATACACCGACCAGTTTAAATCAATTTTTTTACTCATAATATTTTACCGCCTTTCCCCTATTTTGTTTTAAGAAAAATCTATCTCACAATTGTAAATCTGTCTCTTTCCGTTCCCGTCTGATTATTTATTTAATAACTTTTTTAGATCCTCTTCCGGTGTACTAATTGGAGAAATCCCATAATTCTCTACTAGGAAATTCAGCACATTTGGCGAAATAAATGCTGGTAATGTTGGTCCGAGGTGAATGTTCTTGATTCCGAGATAGAAAAGTGTAAGTAAAATACATACGGCCTTCTGCTCGTACCATGAAAGTACCATCGATAGCGGAAGTTCATTTACATCACATTCAAATGCTTCTGCTAAAGCGATTGCGACCTTGATTGCACTATAAGCATCATTACACTGTCCCATGTCCATGATTCTCGGAAGTCCTCCGATTGTTCCTAAATCTAAATCGTTGAACCTATATTTTCCACATGCAAGCGTCAAAATAATGCTGTCTACAGGAGACTGTTTTACAAACTCTGTGTAGTAGTTTCTTCCTACTCTGGCTCCATCACATCCACCAACCAGGAAGAAATGTTTAATATCTCCATTCTTTACTGCTTCAATCACCTGATCTGCTACAGATAATACAGTTCCATGTGAGAAACCAGTTGTCACCTGCATTCCTCCATTAATTCCAGTCATATGCTGGTCTTTGGTATATCCACCTAAGGCGAGTGCCTTTTCAATCACCGGTGTAAAATCCTTTTCTTCTCCTATGTGTACCATTTCCGGATAAGATACAACTTCTGTTGTAAATACTCTGTCTGCGTAGCTTGGTTTTACAGGCATAAGACAGTTCGTCGTGTAAAGAATTGCCCCAGGAATATTATCAAACTCTTTCTGCTGATTCTGCCATGCTGTACCAAAGTTTCCCTTTAAATGAGAGTACTTCTTAAATTCTGGATATGCATGCGCTGGGAGCATTTCACCATGTGTATAAATATTGATTCCCTTATCTTTTGTCTGCTCTAATAAAAGTTGTAAATCTTTTAAATCATGACCGGTAATAATAATAAATGGTCCTTTTTCAATTGTAAGAGGTACTGTTGTTGGTACAGGAGTTCCATAAGTTGTAGTATTTGCCTGATCTAAAAGTTCCATACATCTTAAATTCACTTCTCCAACCTCTAATACAATAGGAAGCAGTTCATCCATTCCCCAATCCTTCATTCCGACTGCAAAAAGTGCCTTATAGAAGAATTTGCTGATTGTTTCATCGGTATATCCAAGCACACTTGCATGATATGCATATGCAGCCATTCCACGAATCCCAAAAAGTATTAAGGATTTTAAGGAACGAACATCTTCATCAGTAGTCCAGAGAGTATTCATATCAAAATTATCGTTTCTTCCACATGATCCGGAACATGTAAAGCAATTTGGTACTAATTTCTTTTTTGCATTTTCTATCTTATAAATTAAAATTTTTAATGTCTCATCATTAAAGTTTACGTTTGTAACGGTTGTAAACAATCCCTCAAGAACTAATTGATTCATCTCTTCGTTTACAAGGTGCTCATTGCCCTCGGCTGCACGAGCAAGTCCGATTAATGCTCCTGTAAGCTCATCCTGTAATCTTGCAGTATTAGCGGACTTTCCGCATACTCCTGCATTTCCGGTACATCCTGTACATCCTGCGGTCTGTTCACATTGATAACAAAACATTTTATTTTCCATGTTTTCTCCTTTTCTATTGCTTTATTCATTATTTCTTGTTGTTTAATGGTACTATATCAAACTCACAATAATTATTCCGTTGTCCAGACAACATTTTTGTTTGTTTTCGATTTTGTGATATACTATGGAAAGATGAAAGAAGGATTATAGAACTCATGGAAAATATATGAACATCTTAACGAATACACCTTTGTTTCAAGGAATTTCAGAAGCAGAAATTCTTCCAATGCTTAAATGTCTATCTGTCAGCATTAAAAATTATTCAAAAGGTGAATACCTGCTAAGAAGTGGCGATAAGGTACAAACTATCGGCATGATTCTATTTGGTCAGGCTCTCATAATAAATGATGATGTCTGGGGGAATCGCAATATTATTACAGAGCTGTCATCAGGAATGCTCTATGGCGAAAGTTATGCCTGCATCAGCAGTGTTCCTGCTCAAATCAGTGTCATTGCCAATGAAAATCTCACCGTCATGCTTTTCAATATAAATTATATTATTACAACCTGTTCTTCATCTTGCAGTTTCCATACAAGATTGATTCATAACCTGTTAGAGATAATAGCAAGAAAAATGTAAGATTGATGAAACAAAATAGATCATATTTCTAAGAAAAATTACGTGACAAGATACTTAATTACTTGTCTGGCGAATCTATGCATGCCGGCTCTAACACATTTACAATCCCTTACGATAGGCAAGGGCTGGCAGATTATCTGAATGCAGATCGAAGTGCTCTATCTAATGAATTAAGCAAATTACAAAAAGAAGGTGTCCTCTCTTACAAGAAAAACACCTTCTCTTTGAAGTATTAGCTGGTTATCAGCTGAATTTGTTGATTGTGCGCTGTCTTTTTTCTGTTATGGTGGTTAGTATAAACTTACTCTTTATTGTGCTTAAGGAAGGAACCTATGGAATTACGTCAGCTGGAATATTTTATAATCACATGTGAAAAGGGCAGCTTTAATCAGGCAGCAGAATGTCTTTATACTACACAGCCTAATGTGAGTAAAGTAATCAGTTCTCTGGAAAAGAAGTTTATAGTGCCAGGCACCAATGTGGTCAACTTCATGCAAAAAGCAGCTAATCTATTTTCATAGACTAACTGCTCGTGTTTTAGTTACATATTCAGTTTTATTCTACACATCTGACAGGTCAATAACCAGGGGAAACATCACGCGTTTACTATTCAGCCTTCCCCTCTGGGAAAATAATTTTAAACACAAAGAAAAAAATTACCATGGAAACTCCCCCTGTGATAATTGTCACAAGCATGTTATAGACTGCCGGTGCCACATATGCAGATGCAACTGGCATCCACAGATTATTAAATCCATTACAAATCAGCGAAATTACCACCCATGCAACAAAATACCAGATTGCCTGATATACAGGATTTCCATGGCTTTTAAAAGTAATATTTCTCTGAAGCGGAAAATTGATACACTGTGCAAGAAATGACCCCAATTCATAACTGATAAAATAGCCAAGTCCACCACCGATCAGTATATTCCCCGTTGCATCACGCAATACATTATACCCCAGTAAACTCCATGTAAATTTTACTCCAAACAGATTCATGGAAACCTTTGGCCACATAAATTCTGTACCAGCCAGACCAATTCCCAAAATCCCTGGTAAAAATGTAAATACAAGATACTGGAATACCGTCACGCCCATACTGAATATAACAAAATAGAATATCTGATAAAGCCATTTTGCAAAAGTAGCATGTTTCTCTTCAAAACATTTCCATATATTTTTTATATGATTCATCTGCACTTCCCTCCGGCTCCTTTTAATAATTTTTCATATTTCTTATTATTTCTTCTGTTTCTAAAATATCCGCCAACTACTTTTTTTACTCCAAGCATAAAGTGGCCATTCACAACATCGACAATTCCATATACCATTTCCATACTGACTGCCCCACCGGTCATCTTGGCAATCCCTCGAAACGGCATATTGTAAATAAAAAGAATATTCAGATCCGGCTTTCCCTGTGCCTCACTCTTCTTTTTCATTTTTGTGAGACATCTATATATCAGTCTTGCAAGTCGGCTTTTTGCATAATACATCTGACAGATTGCATCATTGATTTCCAGGTTTCCACTCCATCTCCCGTTCGGTATCTCATGGCCAAGAAGTTCACGAAATTCCTCATCTGATATTTTCTGCACGATTCCTGTATAATAGTAAGGCATTTTTGCCGGATTATACGGATACCCATTACTATTTCCTGTTCTTTCAGTCATACCTGTTAAACGAATATCTGCAACACTGGCTCCTACCATAATCTGATAAGTTCCTGTTTCTATTTCCCACTGTCCCGTTTTTATATTCCAATAACGGAATGTCTTATCATCAAACGGAATCCTGAGCTGTCTGCTTTCTCCTGCCTTTAGATAAACTTTTGCAAAACCTTTCAGTTCTTTTTCCGGTCGGAACACGATTGCATTAGGAAGTCCTACATACATCTGAACAACCTCAGCTCCGTCTCTGTCACCTGTATTGGTAACCGAAACCTTGATTCCATCTTCTTCTATAATAAGATCAGAATATGTAAATTCCGTATAGGAAAGTCCAAAACCAAATGGATATTGCACCCGTACTTTTGAAGTATCATAATAACGATATCCTACATAAACACTCTCGCGGTATTCTGATGTTTTCTCATTACTTGGATAATATCGGAATGCCGGTGTCTGTTCATAAGATATTGGATATGTTTCTGCCAGTCTTCCTGATGGGTTCACCTTTCCGGTCAGAATATCCAATGTTGCAGAAGCGCCTGCCTGTCCATTCAGATAGCCATGCAAAATCGCTTTGCAGCAGGTGTGCCATGGCATTTCTATCGCTGATCCAGCACTCAGTATTCCAATAACATTTTCATTTACCTTACTAATATCCTGCAGAAGATCGATCTGATCCTGCGGAATACGCATATGGGTTCTGTCCAGTCCTTCTGATTCACTGATCTCATCAAGACCAAAGCAGAAAATCACAATATCCGCGTTCATAGACAAATTTAATGCAAACTTTCTATCATTCTCATCTACATCTTCATTTCTATGATAGCCTCTTGTCATTCCCAAAATATTCAAATCATATTGTTGAAAAATCGATGCCATATCTTCTACTTTTGTTGGATTGACCATAGAAGATCCTGCCCCTTGATATCTAGGTGAAAAAGCAAAATCTCCAATAACAGCGATGGATTTTTTTGTATCCAACGGAAGAATCTGTTTTTCATTTTTCAGAAGAATCATGCTTTCTGCTGCTGCTTTCCTTGCCAGTTGATGATGTGCGTTTCTGTCAAAGTTTTTATCTGAAAGCTCCTTCTCTGATGTCAGTTCCATCACTGCATCCACCAGTTCTCCAACTCTTTCATCCAAATCCGCTTCCTTCAGCTTTCCATTTTGGACAGCAGCAATCACTTCTCTTGCAGAATCGTACCCACAGGACGGCATCTCCAGATTTGAGCCGGCAGCAACACCTTTCACATGGTCATTGCTTCCGCCCCAGTCTGTTACTACAATTCCATCAAATCCCCAGTCTTTGCGCAGGATGTCTGTCAAAAGATGTTTGTCCTCATTAGCATAAATCCCATTAATCTGGTTGTAACTGCTCATGATTGCTTTTGCGTGTCCTTCTTTAACAGCTATCTCAAAACCGGTCAGATATATTTCTCTTAATGTCCGTTCGTCAACAACTGCGTCCATTGCCATTCTCCGAAGTTCCTGACTGTTAACCGCCAGATGCTTCGGGCAGGCATAAACGCCTTTACTCTGTATTCCACGAATATATGACGCTGCCATCTTCCCGGAAAGATATGGATCTTCTGAAAAATATTCAAAATTTCTTCCACATAATGGGCTTCTTTTAATATTTAACCCCGGACCAAGCAGGATATTTACATCCATACTTGCCGCTTCCTCTCCAAGAGCCTGTCCAATCTCTTCCCCCAGATCCTGATTCCAGCTGTTCGCAATCGTTGCTGCTGTGGGAAAACAAGTTGCATTTAAGGATGCATTCAGTCCCAGATGGTCTCCTGCTCCTGCCTGTTTTCTGATTCCATGCGGTCCATCTGAAAGAAAGATGGACGGGATGGAAAGCCTGTCAATTTCTCTGGTTTGCCAGACAGTTTTTCCACTGAGGATTGCTGCCTTTTCTTCTATTGTCATCTTTTCAACCAATTTTTGCTGTTTCATAACTGTTTTCCATCCCACTTTCATCACTATTCAGCATTCTTTCTTTTCTTATATCCTCTGATTACCAGTACTTCCGTTCCTGCCATGAAAAATGCTATTACAATGTCGATACCAATTCCTACTTTTTTCCAGTTTTCCATGCCTGTTTTTTCGTGTTCTCCATCATAAGCCCAGCTGCTTACAACTGTATACATAACATTTTTGCATGCATTCCTCATCTGAAGTACAGATGTTGGATGCTCCGGATTGGCTACATTGTTCTCTTCTCCGTTGAATGTGGACAACATTGCATCTACTCCATTCGCCAAAGCTGCATCTGCATTCATAAATCCATGACCATTGTTTCGGAAGAAGTCTGTAAGCGCCATTCCCCTGAATCCCCATTCATCTCTGAGAACTGTATTCATAAGGTTACTGTTTTCTCCAGTCCATTTATCTCCAAGGAAACTCCAGGAAACCATAACCGCATTTGCACCACCCTGTTTTACAGAAATTTCAAATGGTTTCAGATAGATTTCCCGGATTGCCTGCTCATTTGACCAGACACTTACCATCTTTGCATTTCCCTCATACATAGCAAAATGTTTGATATAAGAATAAACTCCGTATTTTCTTGCTCCTTCTACTGCTTTTGCTCCCATATTTCCTGAAAGAACTCCATCTTCTGAAAAATATTCATAGTTTCTTGCACCAAATGCAGTTCTATGAGTATTCATACCTGGCGCATACCAGCCTCTGCACCCATTTCCTGACTGATTTTGCCCATGCATTCACCCCAGGCCTGTGCAAGTTCCTTATTCCATGTGGAAGCAACCACAACTTCAATTGGAAATCCAATAGAACCAACTCCTGTAAAGTTATTATTAATTGCTGCCGGTCCATCGAAATCAAGTGTAGCCACTTTTCCCACAGAATCCATAGCTGCTGTCTGATAACCAGCCATTGCAATCATATTTGCCATTTCATCAACAGTAAGCTGATCCAGAAGTTTTTCCCAACGAGGATCGTCATAATCAGCATCACGCATATCAGCTAATGTAAGTCCATTATCTGCTCCCGTTGTCGGCATTACATCCTCATCATTGAGGTATGTAGTCTTATCAAAGTTGCTGTTCAGATGATATTCAGAAACATATGGCTCACCCAGCTCTGCAGATGCCGGTGCTGCTGTAGCCTCTTCATAATTTGCAAAATGATCTGCACGTGACAGATATGTTATATCTCCTTTTGCATCTTCAAATACATTTATTGCAGCAGTATCATCGGATGCTCTTTTATTTTCTCCCTTATATACTACATCAGTATCTGCTGTATAAGTTTTCTGATCCAGCACAGTGTGTGAATCGCTGTTAATAGAGATTACATAGTCACCTTTTTCAAGAACATACGCTTTTGCATTATTCTCATCATAAGAGGCCATATCTTCTATACTAAATGTAACTGTAACAATCTGAGATTCTCCTGGCTGAAGCAGATCTGTTTTTGCAAACTCGATTAGATTTGCAGAAGATTTCTCAATTCCGCCATTTGTATATGGCGGATTATAATATACTTCTACTACATCTTTTCCGGCAACATCTCCGGTGTTGGTTACTTCTACATCTACAGAAATTTGTCCGTCTTTTTCCTCCAGTTCACCCATTTTCTGTTCAAATTCCGTGTAACTCAGACCATATCCAAATGGATACTGTACAGTCTTATCGTAATCAATCACACCTTCCTGTGCAGCTGTTTCATAGTACTTATATCCTACATAAATGCCTTCCACATAATTGGTAAATGCCGGAGCATACACCTGCGCAGTTCCTGCGTTCATTCCTTCAACGGCCATATCTGCCAGATTTGTATATTCCGTTTTTTCTGCATTATTCCACCACGGAGCAGTCGTCATATCATAAATAAATGTATCCGGTGTTTTTCCGGAAGGATTGACTTCACCTGAAAATACTTTACCAAGTGCATTAAATCCCACATTTCCCGTTCCGGGACACCATACAACAGATTTAATCTGAGGATATTCATCTGCGAAACCAAGTTCAAACTGATTTGCTCCATTATAAACCACAATCACATTATCAAAGTTTGAGCAAACCATATCTACCATATCTCTCTCAGTTTGTGAAAGCTGTAAATAATGCTCTCCCTCAGGAAAATCATCATATTCATCTGAATTATTATCATATGCTGCTTTTCTTACATCCATAGGAATATCATTATGACCTTCACCTGCTTTTCTGGAAAGAACCACAACTGCCACATCAGAATACGCTTTCGCACTTTTAATAAGCTCATCACTGTAAGTATCTACAGGTGGCTCCGGTAATGTCCAGCTCTGTTTCTGGATAGACATTTCCGGATTATCTGCACCATAATTGTTATAAAAATCAACCAGTTCCTGGTTAATAGAAAATCCGGCATTTTCAAGTCCCTGATTCAGACTGACAATATCATACAGATCATTAATTCCACCGGAACCAGCTCCTCCGTAAGCCGGATTAATAGATTCCCAGCCAAAAATATTCAGTTTTTTTGTTTCATTTAAAGGAAGCAGGCTTTCATTCTTCAGAAGAACAATTCCGTCTTCCATAATTTCTTCCGCTACTTTCCCAGCTTCTTCATTTGTTTCATCGCTTAAAGTTCCATTTCCCGTTGCCAGTCCAATCAACGTAGCCATTGGTCCAAAACAGATCATATTCACGCAGACAACAACTGCAAGAACCATTGCGATCGCAGCTTCTCCTCTTATCAGAAATCTTTTTTCCCTGGACATCCTGCGGCATGCGATCATAATTACAATTCCAATTACAAGTGCAGCAATAATACCGATAATATACGGTTTGCATAATTGTAATACCGCCAGAACATCTTCCATTTCAACACTGATCATTCTCTTTCTTCCTCCTTTGACTCTCTCGTCTTTTTCAGGCATCATTTCCTGTTAGCATTACTATAACATGATTATTATTTCGTGTCGTTTTTGGCACAAAGATGCAGCAAAAGTATGGACAACAAAATACTAAAAAAGGTCCACCGGACCTTTTTGTTGTATGCTTGGCAACAAAAATACCCAGAGCATCACAATGCTCTGGGTAAAAGAATCTTTAATTTAAACCAGTTCTGCTGTACTCCGAATACTACAGAACCATCATTTTTCTACTAGCTGTACGAATACTCTTCAAGCCAAAACCATGGTTTTACTATCCTTCTTTGTGTTGTAATCAGATCCTCTTCATTTTTGGAAATTTCTGCTTCACAATAATTCTCTATCTTGATGAACACAAATCCTTTTTGAGCGGATACTATCAGATGGATCAGTCTTTTTTCCGGATCCGGAATCAAAATTACATGTTCAATCGCATTATCCAAAGCATTTCCAAATATAGAACATATATCTGTTACATGCATATGATCCAATAATTTTCCATCTGCCACACAGGTAATCTGTATATGATTTTTTCGACAATGGAAAATCTTAGCTGCCAAAATCGTATCAAGTACCTGATTCCCCGTTCTGCTTATATTCTCAAAAGCAGCGATTTCCTTTTCCATGGAATCAATCCATTTTTTCGTTTCTCTTCATCTGATTCCGCACGAAGTCCCGTTATCTGGTGTTTCAGATCATGGTATTTCATTTGTATGAGATCCAGGCTGTCCTGATAATTTCGGTATTGATCATATTGGCTTTTCAGCATCACATTCATTACTGAAAGTTCTTTCTCGGCAACATACTCACTGATCCTGCTCTGATAAGCATGCAGGATTGCAATTCCTCCAAAATCGATCAGTGTTCTGATAGAAAAAATATCTTCACGTTCTCTGCTCGCAAATGGTGCATTTTCATTTAAAAAGCTCAGATTACTAAAAGCAAAGATTGCAACAGCCATGATTGCCGCCGCTGCTACTTCCTTTACTGTCATCTGTTCAAGATAATTCTGCTTCAGAAGATCTTTTTCTAAATAAATGTCAATAGTAAAGCAACCTCCAAAAATAACCATCGTGATCAGAATTTCAACCCAGATGCTCTGATTCCCCCATGTCTGTACACTAGATACCATCTGCCACTGCAGCGAAGCTGTAAACTCAGCAAGAACAAATGCACGGGCACAGCAATAAGCCGCTCCCAGAGGCTTCATATTTCCTCCGACCATAAGAAATCCATACATCATACCTACAGCAATTATCATACAGGGAATCCACAAAATTTCAGTTACGCTGCCTGTCAAAGTCAGAAAAATACTCTGCATTGCCAGCATGAAAAGACTGCCTATAAGAAAATGTACAGATTTCATGTTTTCTTTTTTAGGATATAAAGATAAACCAAACATGATCCCCACTCTGCTATTGCCGTATAAATTCTTGGAATATCTTGATATAACATAGTAGTATCCTCCATTTCGCATGAAATCATTCCATATTAAGGTTTTGCAGAAGCAGATTCATGAATTCTTTTTTTCTGGTTCTGCTGACAGGTATATGTACATTATGGATCACACAATCAGAACCAACAAATCCCTCTACATGATTCATATTTACCAGATATCCCTTTGCACATCGAAAAAAATTATGTACCGCAAGTTTTTCTTCGAGTTCTTTCATCGTAATTCTTGAACAGTAATCTCCTCTCGAAGTATAATAAATTACATTATGTCTCTGCCCCTCAATAAAATAGATATCTGCTATATCTATCTTTACAACTCCTTCCCTAATCGGAATCGTAAGAAATTCTTTAACCTCAGAGCGCATACGTCCAACTGCTTTATCCAGTTTCTGCGAAAACGAAAAGTACTCAACTGGTTTTACTACATAATCCATTGCATCAACTTCATATCCACGTACTGCATATTGAATCATATTTGTAATAAACATAATAATTACTTTCTGATCCATCTGACGGATTTTTTCTGCTGTTGTCATACCATCCATGAACCTCATCTGAATATCCATCAGAATAATGTCAAAACCGCCACTGTAATTCTCAATGATATCTTCTCCATCACCAAATACCGTAACCTTTATTGATTTTCCCCTTTCCGTTTGATATTTCTGGATATACTCTGTTAATTGTTTTACGTAAATTTCTTCATCTTCCACAATTGCAATCTGTATCATCCTATACCCTCCATAAGAATTGCATTCTTTGTAACTGTTCAATCACACAATATAGTTCCAGGTTTTTATCTCTAAAATTCTGAACAATCCGTTGACTTTTCCTTTAACTCCATTATAGTCGTAATTATATTATTTACAAGAAGTTTCTTATCATGAAATACTCATCGAAATTAAGTGCTACTGTTCATGTGATGGTTCTGATTGCTATCAACCAGGAAAAATCCCTCTCCAGTGCCTCGATTGCAGATTGTGGCGTTGGCATTAACATTCAGTTATCTTTGCAGGGATTTTATAATGAAATTCAAAAGACTGCCGAGGGAAAAATGAATACGATTACTTTACAGGATATCATAGATACCTACAATTCTAATTTCTTTACAAACAATGCCCGAATCGCATTTAATACAGCCAGAATCATCACACCTACATCTGCAAAAATTGCAAGCCACATATTGGCAATTCCTACTGCTCCAAGAATCAGACAAATCAGTTTTACGCCAATGGCTACTGAAATATTTTGATATACAATCTTCAGACACTTTCTGGAAATCTTAATGGCAGTTGCTATCTTCATAGGATCATCATCCATAAGCACTACATCGGCGGCTTCTATGGCTGCATCAGAACCCATAGCTCCCATTGCAATACCAATGTCTGCTCTGGATAATACCGGAGCATCGTTAATTCCATCTCCTACAAATGCCAGTTTATCTTTTGCCCCTTTCATTTTCAATAATTCTTCTACCTTTGACACTTTATCTGCCGGAAGAAGTTCGCTGTATACCTGATCAATTTCCAAAGATTCAGCCACCTGTTCAGCCACTTTCTTTGCATCTCCCGTAAGCATTACTGTCTTTTCAATACCAGCTCGTTTCAGTGCCGCTATCGCTTCTTTTAAATGTGGTTTTACAATATCGGAAATTACGATATGCCCGGCATATTTTCCGTTAATAGCTAAATGTATAATTGTTCCCACCTGATGACAATTAATTGGCTTTACATGAATGTGCTTCATCAATTTATCATTTCCTGCTGCAACTTCCACACCGTCAACCTTTGCAATGACACCATTTCCACTGATTTCTTGAATGTCTGTCACACGAGAACGATCAATTTGTTTTCCATAGGCTCTCTGTAAACTTTTACTAATCGGATGGGAAGAAGCACTCTCTGCCAACGCCGCGTATTCAATCAGCTTTTCTTTCTCCATCTCATTGTGATGGATTCCATTTACTTCAAAAAACGCCCTGGGTTAAAGTTCCGGTTTTATCAAATACAACATATTTTGTCTGGGATAAAATTTCCAAATAGTTGGAACCCTTTACCAAAACACCTGCCTTGCTGGCTCCTCCAATTCCTGCAAAGAAACTAAGTGGAATACTGATTACCAATGCACAAGGACAACTGATTACCAAGAAGGTCAATGCTCTGTAAATCCACACTCCCCAAACGGCTGGCAAATCCATAAAGAACATACGTACAATCGGTGGCAAAAGAGCCAGTGCTAATGCGGCATAACATACAGCCGGGGTATAGATCCTAGCAAATTTTGATATAAAATCTTCGGATTTCGATTTTCGTGAGCTTGCATTTTCCACAAGATCCAAAATTTTTGAAACTGTGGATTCCCCAAATTCTTTCGTGGTCTGGATTCTAAGTACGCCAGTCATATTAATGCATCCACTGATAATTTCATCGCCAGTGTTTGCTTCTCTAGGAAGGCTTTCTCCCGTCAAAGCACTGGTATTCAGACTGGATGTGCCTTCGACAATGACACCGTCAATGGGAACTTTTTCTCCCGGCTGTACTACGATAACACTTCCAATACCAACTTCGTCCGGATCAACCTGCTCCAGTTTGTTATTCCGTTCCACATTTGCATAATCAGGGCGAATATCCATCAGATCACTGATATTACGACGGCTCTTTCCAACCGCATACCGCTGAAACCATTCTCCTATCTGATAAAACAGCATAACTGCGATTGCTTCCAGATATTCACCATTTTCATAAACAGCTAATGATAACGCACCTACTGTGGCTACTGCCATCAGAAAGTTTTCATCAAATACCTGTCCGTTTTGATGCCTTTTAATGCTTTTTGTATAATATCGTAGCCAATGATAGCGTAAACAATCAGATAACAGAGCAACCGTATCCACCGCCCTGCAGACAGGAATAAGAATTGATCTAATTCATTAAAAGTTTCTGCTGATAAAGACTGCAATACCAGCAATATTACCGTGGCTGCCAGTATCCGCACCAGCATAGTCTTTTGCTTTTTTGTCATTCCGGAATTTTGTTTATTTCCAATTATGAGAAAAATAATTGCCATAAGAATGACAGCTAAAAATAATATGTTAAAAATAACACTGTCCATTTCTATCTCCTTTCAATTATTGCTTAATAGTTTAATATTCATTATGAAAAAGCACCCTCGAAACTGTCCAGGCTTTTCAAGGGTGCTTTTCCGGTTACTTGGTCAGCTAAAAATTAAAGAGCAATCTCACAATCTGGTTCTACCTTCTTGCAAGCCTTTAAAACATCTTTCATAACAGTTCCCGGCTCTTTTCCTTCCTCAAACTCCACAATCATCTTCTGTGTCATAAAGTTTACGGTTGCTGCTGAAACACCATCTGTCTTACGTGCTGCATTCTCCATCAGATTTGCACAGTTTGCACAGTCCACTTCAATTTTGTACGTTTTTTTCATGATTAAAATCTCCTTTTATTTTTTATGAACGATTAAGCACTTGTTTAATCATCTTGCGTTTATTATACTGCTATTTTTCTCTCCGTCAACAGAAATTACAGTGTTCGTTCCGTTTGGGATAAATGCTGTTCCATTTGGGATAAAAAAAGTTCAAACTCTCTTGAAAAGTAAAGTTTCCGTTTGGGATAAATTCATTTCTATTCAGGTTGTACAATTTAATTTCCATGCGTTATACTAGAGAAAAGATTTAACTACAAACACCTATGTCTGCTGCAGACATTATCATAATCGAAAAAGAGGTAGAACATATGACACAAATTACATTGCCACATAATCATGGCGAATCAGCCGATGAGCTGTTTTCTCTGCTTCCTGCTCCACAGGAATTTCAGACATCCGCCGAACTATTCGGATTACTCAGTGATGAAAGCAGACTGCGTATTTTTTGGATTTTATGTCACTATGAAGAATGCGTAATCAACCTGTCTTCCCTTGTTGGTATGAGCAATCCTGCTGTATCTCATCATCTAAGACAATTAAAAACCCGACGGCTGATTGTCAGCCATCGGAGTGGAAAGGAAGTCTATTATAAAGCTGCTGATACCCCACAGGTTCACACTCTGCATAGCTGCCTTGAAAGATTAATTTCCTTATCCGATTCCACAGAACATCAAACGGAGGTATCAAATGACACGGAAACACGATAAAAATACAGAAGATATTTTGAAAGATATTCCAAATGGAAAAATCATCATAAACCGCCATAACAGTACACATGAAAACACTATTTTCAATAAGGATTTTCGCTATTGCTCCGATGGAAGGGGACTAGTAGATACCTATTCTGTTTTTCCCGGAATTGAACTTTCTTTTAATTATTACTATGCAAATTGTTTTGAATTTCAACATAGACCTGTCCACTCTGCTATGCAGATCAATCACTGCAGAAGTGGAAGAATGGGCTGGAAAATGCAGGATCAATCCACAATATATTTGGGCCCCGGAGATTTATCTCTCCACACACTGCATTCATGTGCGGATTCTGCCATGAACCTGCCATTAGGATATTATCAAGGTGTATCCGTCTTCATTGATTTGGATGCGCTAACTGCTACACCACCAGATATTCTTTCTGAAGCAGGCATCAACGGAAATAACCTCTACGCAAAATTTTGTGAACAAGACGGGCATACTGCTATGCCAGCCAGCGAGAAAATCGAACATATTTTTTCAGAATTATATGATTTGCCAGAAAGAATGTACTTACCTTATTTCAAATTAAAAGTTCAGGAGTTGCTGTTGTTTTTAGATATGCTGGATTTAGAAAATACAAAAAGATTGAACCAGTATGTTTCCGGACAGGTGGAAACTATCAAAGAAATTCACAGTCTGATGACATCCGACCTAAAACGCCACTATACTATTGAAGAGTTGTCAAAACAGTACCTGATGAACACCACTACTTTGAAATCCGTTTTCAAAGCAGTCTATGGAATGCCCATCGCTTCTTACATGAAAGAATACCGTATGAAGTTGGCATCGAATATGCTGCTGCAGGAAGATAAATCTATTTCGGAAATTGCCGCTGCTGTGGGATATAAAAGCCAAAGTAAATTTACATCGGCTTTCCGAGATATATTTCAGATATTACCTACTGCATATCAGAAACTGTATCGTAATCAATAATTTTAATGCAAAACTGCACTCACAATATCCCTGAGTGCAGTTTTGTATCAATCAATATTCTAATGCTTCTCCATCAAGTGGAATATCAAGAACAAGTATCCTATACAAATGCACTTTCCTCTTTTGCTTTCCGCAAATCTTTTAACACTGTTCCTATATCTCCCAAAATAGCAATTCCCTTATCTTCAATGAATTCCGGCAAAAACTGATATTCTGAATTTACGGAAATATAATATGCATCTTTCAAACTGTTTGTCAGTTCCCAAAACGGTTCCTGTATAAACATCGGTGTCATGCGCCCTACTCCAAGTTCTATCAAGAGAATTTTTCTATCTTTGTTCTTTTGAATGTATTTTGAGATTTTCTCATATTCTTCTTCGTATTTTTTCCCTTGCAGAAAATTCCCATATCCTCTTACCCACGGAAACATTTCCGCACCACAATGAGGGCAGCGAGGAATCAGTTCATCCGGCACCATTGTCCCCTCTCCCATAGCCGCAATCATATCTGCCACAGGTTGTACGGCATCCCATGTTTCATCCTGACAGCACTGAGAACACTGGAAGAAACGATGATCTCCCTGAATTTCACTGACCTTTTCTTCCGGATAAATCTTTACAAACTGTGTATCCTGATTAGTCGTTAAGATATGAAAATCCTTTCCCTGCAAGATTCTATCCAAATCCAGATATGGCTCTCTGATAGGAGCATTTTGTGTAGTATTTAAAAAGGTTGCCACATATCCCCAATGTTCTTTTCTTGTAGAAAACCGATGCATCATTCCGCTAAAAGCACCTTTGAATCCATACTTATCTGCAAATTTTTCCAAAATGCTCACGAAAAGAAGGGGTATCACTATAATAAAAGTCACCACCTCCAGCCGCTGATAAACCGGATGCTCCGCCTACTATGATACACTCTGCCTCCTGCACTCTGCGAACAAATTCCTGAATCTGTTCCTCATAAGAAAGTGGTTTTTGTTTGCTCAACACTGCAGCAGTACCGCCGGATGCATAGGTACTATAGTGTCTGGAATAGTTCATTTGTGTTTTCATTACCAAATTTTCATAACAGCTCATTTTTTCATTCTCCTATCTCACAACTGTAATATCTTTAACCACCTTACTTAGTCTATCCTTCCCTTTCTGATTTCCTTTAACGCTACCGTAAGATTACCATCCACACCGATGGATTTTTCTTTGATTTCCTCTGGAATGTAAATTTCGCCCTTATTAAATGTGATATATCTTGCCTGTGGTTCTACTGCTGCAAGCTGCATCAAAGGAGCTTTAATCATCTGATTTCTCCAACCAATGCCAAATTCCAGAATTACCAGCTTCTTTCCATGTAAATTCTGAATAAATTCTTGATAACGGGCAGCCTTTTCCTTCCAATTTTTCGTTTCTGTAAACGAGGACATCTCACCCCAATTTACTTCCATATCTCCACCGCATTTTGGACATTTCGGCAGTAACTCTTTGGGTACTCTTCCGTTTACTTCCTCTTCTGTCATGGCGAGAACTGCTTTTTGATTAGGATAGACCTCGTCATGACATCTATTCTTGCACCGCATCTGGGTTAATTTCCCTTCCATTTCAAAAACACGGTTTGCCTCAAAACCTGCCGGCACAAAATGATCCTCCGCATTGGAAGTTACTACGAAATATTCTTTATCCTTTACTAGTGCATAGATGTTTTTCATAATCTCACTCGGCTCATCCTGCATAGCTTTTGCTTTAACAAGTCTGCTTACAAACGCCCACTTTTCTTCTACCTTCATTGGCACTGAAAATCCGTGTAAAACACAATGCAGTCCGTATTTTTCTCTGAAATCTCCCATATTTTCCTGAAACCATGCGTCATCTGCAAAAATATTATATCCCTCTGCGATAGACAAACCATTACTGGCTCCAATCAAAATACCATCTGCTTCTTTGATGATTTGACTTATCTCTTGATATACATTCATCTTCATCACATTTCCTTTCCCGCCAGAAAACTGACTTGTTCTTCCTTTTGCATACACCACTTTATCTCCTTTTTCATATCAGATTCCACACTTTTTATTTTGCTTGACTTTTATTTTTTACTTGTTAAAATTAAATTTACATCAAGTATTAAAGTCATATTATCATGTAAGTTTAAAAATTGCAAGAAGAAAATTCGAGGTGACAAATGAAATATTCCACAAAGCTTAGTGACACCATTCATATTCTTATATTTATTGCTCTTGGAGATGACGAACAACTCTCCAGCACAAAAATTGCAGAAAGCATCAAGACAAACCCGGCTTATGTCAGACAGCTTATGGCAACCCTGAAAAATGCAGGCATTGTTGTCAACACACAAGGTCATGCGAATGCCGCTCTTGCAAAATCGGCAGATAAAATCAATATGTATGACATCTACCGAGCCGTAGAGGGCGATAAGCCGCTGCTTCACCTGGACACAGATACCAATCCGGATTGTGGAATCGGTATCAACATTCAATTCGCTATTGGGGACTTCTATCATGAAATTCAAAATATGGTAGATGAAAAAATGAAATCCATTACATTGCAGGATATTATTGATCGGTATTATTTTAAAATCAGGAAAGTTAAAAGTCTTTAACTAATCAAGAGTAGCAAGCACTGCCTGTGTCATGACACAGGCGAAATCCCCCACACTTTCCTATCGTCTGTATGGTTAAATTTCCATACATGGATAACTATAACTACCACAAAGGTATGAATGTAATCATTCAGGAATTAAAGGATCTGTTAAAGACAAAAAGCATTGGCACTGACTCTGACCAGGCATTATTGCTAGATTTTCAGGAAACCCTTGGAACCATTTATCTGATGACCGCCAATCTTCCGCAAGCCAAAACACATTTTAAAAGAGCTTTCAAAATATATGAAAAAACCTGGGCTGATGAACCGGAAATGATTGAGGCAAAATATCAGGAAATCCAAGAATTATATCCACAGGTTGGTTTCTTTCTTGGACAACAGATATCAAGTTTTTTAACAAAACAGGCATAATTTGGGGGAGAAAGTATTTATTTCAGTTTTCATATATATCTTATATGATGACAATGTGTTGACATTAGGCACATATTTGAATATACTATACTTGAATGGAGGTGTTCTGTATGGCAACAACTAATTTAAATATTCGTATAGACAAGGCAATCAAGGACCAGGCGGAGGAAATCTTCAATGAGCTTGGTCTGAATATGACAACTGCTGTAAATATGTTCCTGAGAACCGCTATCCGTGAGCATGGTATTCCTTTTGAATTAAAACTGGAAGTACCGAATGATACGACAGCCGCTGCCATTGAGGAAGGCAGAAAAATGATGAAGGATCCTTCTGCTCCGCGTTATTCCAGTATGGATGCGCTTAAGGCAGCTCTCGACGTATGAAATACGACATTCAGTTTACTAATCAGTTTAAAAAGGATTTGAAGCTTGCCAAAAAGCAAAATAAAAATCTTGATAAGCTGTTTGAAGTAATTGATATTCTGGCGAATGGCGGTACGCTAGATGCAAAATACAGGGATCATGACCTTACAGGAAACTACAAAGGCACGCGTGAGTGTCACATCGAACCGGACTGGCTGCTTATTTATGAGATTTGTGGAGATGTTCTTGTTTTGATGCTTTATCGCCTTGGTTCACATTCTGAGCTGTTTAAGAAATAAGTACAAATCGGAAATTTGGAAAGGGGTGTGCTGCCATGCTGAGAAAGTTGAATTGTTTTTTAAACATCGTTATTGGTTCATCAATAGGAGTTTTCATTGGATTCGGAATTTATAAGTTCTGGCACTTTAAAACCTACCCAAATTTATATGCCATACAGTCTGCACCGTGGTACACAGAGCTGCTGTTGATGGTGCCTTGGTGGCTGTTGTGGTGGTCGTATGTATTATCCTAAAGCTGATTATTCGGAAAAATTCAAAGCCATAACTTCCAATTGAACAAAATCGCTGCGCGATGGCCTGTCAAGGCTATGGCGCAGTTTTTCTTTACACTTTAATAAAAAAAGCAGTGGAAACCAAGTCCTACAAGTAGTATTCTGCAAACCGGAATTGTCACTCCAAAATAAATGGAAGCATAATCATAATAATTCCAAATAGGGCAAATAAAGCACCACCGATTTTTGTGGCTTTCAAATAGAACTCAGATGGTTCGTCTGCACGATAAGATTTCCATTCTTCTGTTAATTTCCATATTAAGCCCGGCTTTAAGAAGATAAACATACCTAACGCAAAGATTATGATTCCACCACCAATAGACCACCACATATTTGCCATCTCCTTTATCAAATATAAATTTACCGAATAACCTTTTCAAACCGAAACATTCCGTCCGGAAACTGCTCGTCCTGCTTTTTCAGCATTCATTTCCGGATCATTGGGGTCTTGGTGATATTTGTTAAAGAACTCTACGATGTGAAAACCACATCTGTTCACATAAAAATGGATATTCCGCTGCTCGAAATAGGGCGTTACAGTTTCCCAAACTTTCACTTCTGGATGTAACTTCTCAACTTCGCACCATGCAGCATACCCGATGCCTTTGCTATGAACTGATGGCGCAACGAAAAGAAGATCAAGGTCGCCTTTTTCACCCTCGACTTTAATCACAACACCGCCTACTTTTTTGCCATCAAGTACAATGCGGTAAGCTTCACCATCGTCAATGGACTGCTCAATCATTTCTCGTGATATAATCTGTCCATCTTCCTCGGACGTCCTTGTTTTCCAGTATTTTCAGGAGGTAATAAAGGTTCAATGCGAAGCCATTCTTCATCAGTCAACTCATATCGTCTCAACATAGTGAACACCCCTTTTTCTTTATTTTATCATGAAAAGGGAAATAAAACATGCGTTTTGTGCAATTTTTATTTTTCTAGACACGCTCTAGTTCATTACATATTACTTGCTATCCCTGATACCTTATTCTTTCAACCAGCGTTTCCTTTTTCTAGATTACTGCTTAAAACGCAGGAAAGTACAATCTGCAACAGACCGACCAAAAATCA
>ENA-OPZD01000073-OPZD01000073.1-human-gut-metagenome-genome-assembly--contig:-NODE-73-length-39585-cov-4.370698_pt1 | contig 39585 bp, 45 predicted proteins | sample MGYA00242479_ERZ504495 | MGnify/ENA primary metagenome ERZ504495 (study PRJEB26092, sample SAMD00036286) | human gut metagenome | host: Homo sapiens | study: EMG produced TPA metagenomics assembly of... | reverse complement strand
GTCCGGGTCGTCTCGACTTCTGCGCGTCCAACGGACCCGATGGCGGCGCCCTGCATCGCTGCATCCACAGCGTCGCGCACCTGATCGAGGACCACGCGAAGGCAGCGGGGATTCCCGTGCGCTTCGCTGCGACCAAGCTTGTCGAGGGCGATACTCTGGTGCAGGAGGCGCTCGGCCTCGATCAAAACGAGCTCGATGCGCTTGAGCACATCATAAGCCAGATGGAGGGGAGTCCGGGAAGGACCGGCTCTCGGGCTTGGCGGACATGCGCTTCGCGTTCATCGGCGAGGTGTGCCGTGCCTGCGTGGTCAAGCCCCGCGAGAGCCGCGAACACAAGCGCTCGGTGGCGATCGACCGCATCCTCACCGGTAGGTTCACGGCGTTTCCCGCGTTCCTGCTCATCATGGCGCTCGTGTTCTGGGTCTCGTTCGGCTCCCTCGGTGCATGGCTGCAGGGCCTGATGGAGGAGGGGGTTTCGTGGCTGACCGGCCTCGCGGCCGGCGCGCTGGCGGCCGCCGGCGTGAACCCCGTGGTCCAGTCGCTCGTTATCGACGGCGTGTTCGCGGGTGTTGGCAGCATGTTGTCGTTCCTGCCGCTTATCGTCGTGCTCTTCCTGCTGCTCTCGATGCTCGAGGACTCCGGCTACATGGCGCGCGTCGCGTTCGTGATGGACAAGGTCCTGCGCCGCTTCGGCCTGTCGGGGCGCAGCTTCGTGCCCATGCTCGTGGGCTTCGGCTGCAGCGTACCGGCGATCATGGCGACGCGCACCCTGCCCTCCGAACACGACCGCAAGATGACCGTCATGCTCACCCCGTTCATGAGCTGCTCTGCTAAGTTGCCCGTGTACGGCCTGCTCACCGCAGCCTTTTTCGCTCGCAACAGCGTGTTGGCAATGGTGTCGCTCTACTTACTGGGCGTCGCCGTCGCCGCCGTGGTGGCGCTCGTGCTCAAACGTACGGCGTTTAAGGGCGAGCCGGTGCCGTTCATCATGGAGCTGCCAAATTACCGCCTACCCTCCGCCAAAACGACGGTGATGCTCGCGTGGGACAAGGCGAAGGACTTCATCCAGCGCGCCTTCACCATCATCTTCGCGGCGAGTATCGTCGTGTGGTTCCTGCAGACCTTCGACGGCCAGCTCAACGTGGTGTCCGACCAGTCGCAGAGCCTCCTTGCGGGCCTCGGCGGCATCATCGCGCCCGTGCTCGCGCCGCTCGGCTTTGGCGATTGGCGCGCCTCGACGGCGCTCGTGACCGGACTGCTCGCCAAGGAGAGCGTGATCTCCACGCTCGCGGTGCTGCTGGGGACGGAGTCCGCCTCGGCGCTTACCTCGCTGTTCACGCCGCTTACCGCCTATGTCTTCCTCGTGTTCACGCTGCTGTACCCGCCGTGCGTGGCGGCAATCGGGGCGGTGAAGAACGAGCTGGGCCCGCGTTGGGCGGTCGCGGTCTTTGCCTTGCAATGCGGGGTGGCGTGGATCGCTGCGTTCGTCGTGCGCATAGTCGGCACCGCCTTGGGCTTTGCCTAGCGGCACTGCGTGTGATTTGGGAGCGGCCGTGCCTTTGACCCGTGCCCTTTGCGCGGCCTTGCCCGGGGCTCTGGCGCCCCCCCTGCCCGGGACCCCAGTTCCGCCTAGCCCGGGGCCCTAGCACCCCCTTGCCCGGGTCTCAAATTCCGCCTAGCCCGGGACCTTTGTGAGGAATCCTATGTTTGAAATAGCCGTTTCGTTTCAAATCCATGATTCCTCACAGAAAAGGGCCTGGTAATGTGATTTATCATGGGTTTGAAACGAACGAGGATGTTTCAACGAGCGCAGGGCCAACGAGCGCACCGTCAATGTGTGCAGCTTGTGCGCGATTAGCGTCGCCACCGTTGCCACTTGACGCCCACTTCCTTACTTGCGATACTACCTAACCGCACACGCACGATTCGCTGCCAGAGACAGCCGGTTCCCGCGTGCCCGCTCAGACGGGTGCAAGGGAGTAAAGGGGCAACCCGCCAGCCGAGGTGGTTGAGTAGATATGTCTTCTCACCCCCGTCGCTCTTGCAGCGCGGGGGTTTCTTTTTCGAGACACACCCCCGCCACTCTTAAGGCGGGTCGTGCCCGGGAAAGAACAAGAAGGAGGTGTACCACATGCCAAAGCAGTACAAGATCGATGCAGTTGCCGAGATCGAGTCCAAGCTCGAGTCCAACGCCGGAGTCTTTGTCGTGGCTTACAACGGCCTCACCGTTCTTCAGGCTCAGGAGCTCCGCAAGCAGCTTCGTGAGTGCGGCGCTCAGATGAAGGTGTACAAGAACAACCTCGTCCGCATCGCCCTGGAGAACAAGGAGCAGCCGAACCTCGACGAGATCCTCGCTGGTCCGCTCGCCTACGTGTTCTTCGAGGAGGAGCCTGTCAGCGCCGCCAAGGTGCTCAAGGAGTTCGCCAAGAAGTCCAAGGGCGTTCTCGAGATCAAGGGCGGTATCTCTGACGGTCAGGCTGTTACCGCTGCCGAGGTCGACGCCATCGCCGAGCTCCCCAGCAAGGATCAGCTCCTGGGTCAGATCGCCGGTCTCATCAACGGCTTCGCTCGCGACATTGCTGTTTGCGTCAACGGCGTTTCCTCTGGTCTCGCTCGCACCGTTCAGCAGATCTCCGAGCAGAAGGCGGCCTAGTCGGCGGCCTTCCCGCGGCCGCCTAAGGCCGCACCTCTGGCGCTTTGCGCGCCGTACTTTAGTTTGATCTCCCTGCCAGATGCAGGGAAACCGAAAGGACTTAGAAATGGCTAAGCTTACCACCGATGAGATCATCGAGGCTCTGAAGGAAATGACCCTGCTCGAGGCTTCCGAGCTCGTGAAGGCTATCGAGGAGACCTTCGGCGTTTCCGCCGCCGCTCCTGCCGCCGTCGTGGCCGGCCCTGTTGCCGCTGCCGAGGAGGCCGAGGAGAAGACCGAGTTTGACGTCGTGCTCGAGGGCTTCGGCGACAACAAGATCCAGGTCATCAAGGTCGTCCGTGAGCTCACCTCTCTCGGCCTCAAGGAGGCCAAGGAGGTCGTCGAGAACGCTCCTAAGGCCGTCATCGAGGGTGCCAAGAAGGAGGACGCCGAGGCTGCCAAGGAGAAGCTCGAGGCTGCCGGCGCTGCCGTCACCCTCAAGTAGTTTCCTGCAGGTGCATCGCCTGCAAGCTGCCTGAGCGTACAAGCTCTTTGCAAGGCGGGATCCACTCAAGTGGGTCCCGCCTTTTTTATGGATGAACACCTTAGAATGGGATTTCTGGCTAAAAATACCGTTTTGTATCGCTGATGGCCTTGTCGAACCCCGCGCAGAGCTCGATTCTGCTTCCGCATGGGCTACGGGATGTATTTCTCGGCTTTGTGAGCCTCTGGGTAGTGCAATATGTGCCCAGGGAAGTCTAAACCGTGGCGAAAGTTGAATGCTCAATAGTCAAGTGCAGCTAACGGTACAAAACGGTACTTTTTAGCCATTTTCATTGCCCTTGCGAAATCTGAGACTACAAATAGAGCGGATATGTCAAGAAGTCTGGGAGGGGCGGAGCAGCTAAAGGATCTTGACGCCTAGATATCTGCTGCTTTTTCGTCTATGGAAGTCCTGCGTCCGACCTGCTCTTAAATTAGCTCGAAAACCGTCCAATTAACGGCGCGCACCTTCTTTGTGAGATCGCGCGCGATGAAAAAGTCCCGATGCGCCCAAACAAACCGCCTCCCATCCTTCGAGGTCCGAGAGATTGGAGGCGGTTTGTGTGAAGCAGGCTTTTCGCGTGCAGCTGTGGCGTGCGACGGGAGTGTTTCGCCGCATGATCGCGATGTGTTACAGCACGGCAGAGGCAACAATGTAGACGATATAAATGAACACAAAGAAAACGCCCTCGCGTCGAGTCATGGTGTGCTTGGTGCCCACAAAGGCGAAGCCCACGAGGACGACGGAGAAGATCGCGAGCAGGGCGAAGTCGATGTTGTAGCTGAATGCATACACAATGGGGGAGAACAGCGCGGGCACGCCCATGACAAGCAGGACATTGGTGATGTTCGAGCCCACGACGTTGCCCACGGCGATGTCGGTGTTGCCCTTGAACGCGGCAACGACGCTGGTGACGAGCTCGGGCAGGCAGGTGCCGAGCGCGATGACGGTGAGGCCGATGATGCGCTCGCTGATGCCGAGCGCGGTGGCGATCTCGACGGAGTTGTTCACGACGTAGTCGGCGCCGAACTTGAGCAGGGCGATGCCGAACAGCACTAGGGCGATCGAGACGTGCATGCCACGGGGCTCGCCCTCGTCTTCCTCCTCGGCGACATCGTCGTCTTCGTTCTCGAGTTCATGAGGCATGAGCTGCGTCTCGGGGTCGAGCTCCTCGTGGCCGCTGTCGCCTTCGCGCAGGCCGAGGAACACGGTGTAGCCCATGAACGCCGCGAAGACGGAAAGCAGGATCAGACCCTCGACGGCAGTGAGCTCGCCCCCGGTATTGGAGAGGAACATGAGCAGGAGCACCGAGGCGACGCTCACGGGGATCTCGAAGCGCTGGGTGTGGCGGGCGAGCGGTAGGCGCGTGATGACCGCGCTCATGCCGAGAATCAGCAGGAGGTTCGCCATGCAGCTTCCGGCGACATTGCCGAACGCCATGTCGGCGTGCCCATCCACGGCGGAGACGACCGAGACCACGAGCTCGGGCATGGCGGTGCCCACGGCGACCACCGTGAGGCCAATGACGCGGTCGGGAAGGCCAACACGTGCGGCGATCTGACTCGACCCGTTTACGAGAAGGTCGGCGCCCCAGACGAGCAGGGCGAATCCAACGATGATGAGGAATAGTTGCAGGAGCATGTCTGCCTTTCGTTAGGAGATGGATGATGCGGACGGCGGTTTTCAAGAAAGAGGGCGCGGAACGCGTGCGCTCCGTGCCCTCTCAGTCGTTTAACTGACACGCTTATCTAGATTACCCAGATTTTTGCAACGGTGGCAAGGATTCAAGCTTCGTATCCGCAGGAAATCTGGGGGGTGCCGAACGAAAGAAGCGACAGAAGACTCATGCGAAGCAAAAGCCGCAGCGTGAAAGCCGTGCTAATTCGCCTCGACGCCTTGGGTCCAATCGGCAATGTCCTCGATGCGGATGACGTTGGCCACCTCGACGGCCGCAGCGGCGCCAGAGAGCGCCCCAAGCGCGGCGAACATGTTTCCCTCACGGCAGGTGTTGGTGAGCAGTGCAAACGATCCGTTCTCACGCGGGATGACGCGTTCGACAGTGACGCCGTGTTGATTGAGAACCTCTGTGGCGCCCGTCGCGACACCGTCCGTGCCGTCAGCGGTCAGGCGCACGTAGTAGCGGGTCTCGAGGTCCGCCACGTTGCGGATGGGAAGCTCACGTGCGAAGGGCGCGGGTTCGGGCAGGGGCTTCACGCCCGCGGAGATGTCTTCGGCGAGATTCATGACGTCGCCCACGATGGCGCTCGCGGTGGGGAAGGCGCCCGCGCCGGCACCGTAGAACATGGTTTCGCCCACGGCATCGCCCACCACGTACACGGCGTTCATGGCGCCGTTCACGCCGGCGAGCGGGTGACTCGCGGGGATCATGGCGGGGTGCACGCGGATGTCCACGCCCTCATCGGTGCGGCGTCCGATGGCGAGCATCTTGATGGCGTAGCCGAGCTCGCGCGCGACCTCGATATCCTCAGCGGAAATCTTGCGGATGCCCTGCATATACACATCGTCGGTGGTGATGCGCGTGGTAAAGCCGATGGAGGAGAGGATGGCGATCTTGCTCGCGGCGTCGAAGCCATCGACGTCTGCGGTGGGATCGGCCTCGGCGTAGCCAGGCGCTGGGCGTCGGCCAGGACCTCCTCGTAGCCCAGGCCCTCGGTCGTCATGCGCGAGAGGATGTAGTTGGTGGTGCCGTTCACGATACCGGCGATGGCAAGGATGTTGTTGCCGGTGAGGTCGTGCTCGAGCGTGCCCACGATGGGGATGCCGCCGCCGCAGGACGCCTCGCAGCGCAGCTGAACGCCCGCGGCGCTGGCGGCACCCGCAAGTTCGGCCATATGGCGGCCGAGCAGGGCCTTGTTAGCCGAGACGACATGCTTGCCGGCGGCAAAGGCCTCCGTGAAGATCTCGGTCGCGGGATGCTCTCCGCCGATGACCTCGACGACGATGTCGATGCGCGGGTCACTTACGACGTCACGCCAATCGGTGGTGAATTGCTCCGCGGTGACTCCGAGTTCGCGGGCGCGCGACTCGTCGAGGCCGCAGGCGCGGGCGATGCGCAGGTCGATGCCGTAGGCCCGGCGGTATTTCTCGGCATGGGATTCGATCAGCTGGAAGACGCCGCCACCGACGGTACCCAAGCCGATGAGTCCGACGTTGACGGTGCGGGTGCTCTGGTGCATGACGCGCTCCTTTACCTGCTGTCGCGCGAATGCGCGCGACGGGGCTGATTCTTGCATAGCCTGCATTTTACCCGCTTGCATACGGATGCGGCCTCTGTGCTGCGTAACAACTGTGTTACATGGTGCCTTAGATGCAATCAAGTCCCTACCGAGGCTGATACATGCATATTTTCGGAACGACTTCGCATGAATGGGCACGCAATTGTTTCACCGATATTTCGAGGGGATTTTCCTTACTCCGGTATGCTAAAGCGTGTACCCTAGAGCAACCGCGCAAATATACCCGCGGGCCAGCTCATCGCCGTGCTTTCAGCCGGCCTCGTTTGAAAGGAGAGCCGCATGTCGTGCCTCACCGGTAAGTCATTCAACCCTGTAATGAATCGCAGAAGCGTTATCGCGGGCGTAGCAGGTTTGGGGGGCTGTAGGTATTCTAGCCGGCTGCTCCGGCAACGAGTCCGAGGGCGGCTCCACCGCTGCCGCTGACGATGGCTCCGCGTTCAAGATCGGTGCCATCGGCCCGCTGACGGGCTCCGCCGCGTCGTACGGCACTTCCGTGTGCAACGGCGTCGAGCTCGCCTGTAAGGATTTCTCCACCGACGACCTCAAGTTCGTCAGCAAGTCCGAGGACGACGTCGCCGACGGCGAGAAGTCCGTCAACGCCTTCAATAGCCTCGCCGACTGGGGCATGCAGGCACTCGTCGGCCCCACCACTACCGGCGCTTCGCTTGCCGTGGCCGAGGTCGCCAATCAGGACCCGCAGATGTTCATGATCACCCCGTCCGCCTCGAGCCCCGATGTCACTGCCGACAAGACCTGCGTGTTCCAGGCCTGCTTCAACGACCCCAACCAGGGTGCCAACGCCGCCACGAAGCTCGCCGAGATGTTCCCCGACGAGAAGTTCGTCGTGTTCTACAACTCCGGTGACACCTACTCCTCCGGCATCCGCGACGCCTTCGTGGCAAAGGCCGAGGAGCTCAAGCTTAACATCGTGGATGAGGAGACCTTCAAGGACGATTCCGCCACGAGCTTCACCAACCAGCTCACCAAGGCCAAAGACGCCGGCGCCACGATGATCTTCGCCCCTATCTACTACACCCCCGCCTCCGTTCTGCTGGCTAACGCCAACGAGATGGGCTATGACGTGAAGATGATGGGCTGCGACGGCATGGATGGTATCTTGGGCGTCGAGGGCTTCGATACCTCCCTGGCCGAGGGCCTCTACCTCATGACCCCGTTCTCTGCGGACGAGGAGAAGAACGCCGATTTCGTCGCTGCCTACAAGGACGCTTACGACGAGGTGCCCGATCAGTTCGCCGCCGACGCCTACGACGCGGTCCACGCGGTCTCCCTCGCACTCGCCGAGGCCGGTCTGGGTGCCGACGCCGATCCGGCCGACGTCGCCGCCAAGCTGCCCGAGGCAATGACCAAGATCACCGTCGAGGGCCTCACCGGCACCCTCACCTGGAACGACAAGGGTGAGGTCGAGAAGGACCCGATGGTCTACGTAATCAAGGATGGAAAGTACGTAGCGGCCTAAGCGCCGTCCGTCCTGTGCCGCCGCGCGGTGCATCAAGCTACGATGGGGACGGACCTTTACCGAGGGTCCGTCCCTTTGCCTGTTGCGCCATGCGGCGCGTGAAAGAAGAAAGGGGGAGAGGCTATGACGGTCTTTTTGCAGTACCTCGTCAACGGCCTGTCGATGGGAAGCGTCTATGCCATCATCGCCCTGGGCTATACCATGGTGTACGGCATCGCCAAGATGCTCAACTTCGCCCACGGAGACGTCATCATGATCGGCGCCTATATTTCGTTCGTGGTGACCTCGTACATGGGGCTGCCGGCGATCGTGTCGGTCATCGCCGCCGTCGCCGTCTGCACGGCGCTCGGCATTCTCATTGAGGGGCTTGCGTACAAGCCCTTGCGCCAGGCCGGCCCGCTTGCCGTGCTGATCACCGCCATCGGTGTGTCCTATTTCCTGCAGAACGCAGCGCAGCTCATCTGGGGCGCCACGCCCAAGAACTTCACGTCCATCGTGAGCTTCCCGGTACCGGCGTTCCTCAAGGCTTATAACGTCTCGGCGGTCTCGCTCGTCACGGTGATCGCCTGCCTGCTTATCATGGCGGGTCTCATGTGGTTCACCGGGAAGACCAAGATGGGCAAGGCCATGCGTGCGGTCTCCGAGGATAAAGCGGCCGCCCAACTCATGGGCATCAACGTCAACCGCACCATCTCCATGACCTTCGCCATCGGTTCGGCACTCGCCGCCATCGCCGGTGTCCTGCTGTGCTCCTACTCCCCGGTGCTCCAGCCCACCACGGGTTCCATGCCCGGCATCAAGGCCTTCACCGCTGCCGTTTTCGGCGGCATCGGCTCGATCCCCGGCGCCTTTGTGGGCGGCATCCTGCTCGGCATCATCGAGGCAATGGCCCAGGCCTATATCTCCACGAGCCTCGCCAACTCCATCGTGTTCGGCGTGCTCATCGTGGTGCTGCTCGTCAAGCCCGCCGGTCTGTTCGGCAAGTACGTCCCCGAGAAGGTGTAGCGCCATGTTTAAGTTCCTCCAGAACAAGAAGACGCGCAGTGACTTTTTGACGTACGCCCTAGTCATCCTCGCGTTCATCGTCGTGTCCTTCCTCAAGGACGCCGGTATGATCCCGCGCATGATCGCGGGCCAGCTCGTGCCCATCTGCGCCTATATTGTCATGGCCATCTCCCTCAACCTCGTCGTTGGCGTCGCGGGCGACCTGTCGCTCGGCCATGCGGGCTTCATGAGCGTGGGTGCCTACAGCGGCATCGTCGCCGCGATGAGCCTTTCCGAGGCGATCCCCAACGACACGGTCCGTCTCGTGATAGCGCTTGTCGTGGGTGCCGCCTGCGCCGCCCTTGCCGGGTTCCTCATTGGCATTCCGGTCCTGCGCCTGTCCGGCGACTACCTCGCCATCGTGACGCTCGCGTTCGGTGAGATCATCAAAGAGGTCGTCACCTGCCTGATCGTGGGCGTGGACGAGCGCGGGCTCCACGTCCTGTTTAATCTCACGGGCAAGCTCACGGTCGACAACCTCGGCCTCTCCGAGACCGGCGTCGCCATTATCAAGGGCGCGCAGGGAGCTTCGGGCACGGATATGATCTCGACGTTATTCGCCGGCTTCGTGCTGGTCATGGTCGCACTCGTGATCGTGCTCAACCTCGTGCGCAGCCGTACCGGCCGCGCCATCCTAGCCGTGCGCGACAACCGCATCGCCGCGGAGTCCGTGGGCATTTCCACTACTAAGTACCGTATGATCGCCTTTGTAGTCTCCGCCGCCCTCGCAGGTGCCGCGGGTGCGCTGTTCGGCAACAGCTTCTCACAGCTGTCCGCCACCAAGTTCGATTTCAACATGTCCATTCTCATTTTGGTCTTCGTCGTCCTGGGTGGACTGGGCAACATGCGCGGCTCGATCATCGCCGCGACGATCCTCACCATCTTGCCCGAAGCGCTGCGTCAGTTCTCCGACTACCGCATGCTCGTCTACGCCATCGTGCTGATCCTCGTGATGATCGGTACCAACAACGACTCGCTCAAGAACTTGGTGGCCCGCGTTATCCCCAAGCGCAAGACGTCCGAAGAGGAGGTGTCGGCAGATGCCTAAGTTCGAATTCGAGCGCGGCAAGATGGTGCCGGTCCCCAGCCACTCCATCGTGCCTGAGCGCGACGTCGATTCCGCTCCCGTTCTCGAGGCCCTGCACCTGGGCATCGATTTCGGCGGCCTCAAGGCGGTCGACGACTTCAACCTCACCATTGGCAAGACCGAGATCGCCGGACTCATCGGTCCCAACGGAGCGGGTAAGACCACGGTGTTCAATCTGCTCACCAAGGTGTACGCTCCCACCCGCGGCACCATTCTGCTCAACGGCAACGATACGAGCGGCAAGTCCGTCTACCAGGTCAACCGCATGGGCATCGCCCGCACGTTCCAAAACATCCGCCTGTTCAACACCATGACGGTGGAGGAGAACGTCAAGGTCGGCCTGCACAACACCAAGGCCTACTCCACGCTCTCGGGCATCCTGCGCACGCCGGCGTACTGGCGTCGCGAGGCCGAGGCGCACGAGCGCGCCCTCGAGCTGCTGTCAATCTTCGACATGCAGGATCTCGCCAGTCATCAGGCGGGGAGCCTCCCTTACGGTGCCCAGCGCCGCCTGGAGATCGTGCGCGCGCTCGCCACGAACCCGAGCCTGCTGCTGCTCGACGAGCCCGCCGCCGGCATGAACCCCTCCGAGACCGCCGAGCTCATGGAGAATATCGTCAAGATCCGTGATACCTTCAACATTGCGATCATGCTCATCGAGCACGACATGAGCCTCGTCATGAACATCTGCGAGGGCATCTGCGTGCTGAACTTTGGCAAGGTCATCGCCAAGGGCACGCCCGAGGAGATCCAGAGCAACGAGGCGGTCATCGAGGCGTACCTCGGCAAGCAGAAGGAGGCGTAAAGACGATGGCTGCGGACACTGCCAACAAGGTCCTCGAAGTCGAGGACATCAACGTCTACTACGGCGCGATCCACGCCATCAAGGACGTCTCGTTTGAGGTCCATGAGGGTGAGATCGTCGCGCTCATCGGCGCAAACGGCGCCGGCAAGTCCACGACGCTCAAGACGCTCTCGGGCCTGCTGCGCTCGAGTACGGGTTCGATCGAGTTCATGGGCGAGGACATCATGCATGTCCCCGCAGATAAGCTCGTCGAGCGCGGTCTGGCGCATGTGCCCGAGGGCAGGCGCGTCTTCGCCCAGATGAGTGTCGAGGAGAATCTCGAGATGGGCGCCTACACCCGTCCCAACTCCGAGATCGCCCCCGGGCTCGAGCGCGTCTATGCGCACTTCCCGCGCCTCAAGGAGCGCCGCCGCCAGGTTGCAGGCACGCTTTCCGGCGGCGAGCAGCAGATGCTCGCCATGGGTCGCGCGCTCATGAGCGCACCCAAGTTGCTGATGCTCGATGAGCCCTCCATGGGCCTCGCCCCCATCTTGATCGAGCAGATCTTCCAGATCGTGAAGGACCTGCATGCCGCTGGTACCACGATCCTACTCGTTGAGCAGAACGCCCAGATGGCGCTCTCCATCGCCTCGCGCGCCTACGTCATGGAGACGGGCCACGTGACCCTTTCGGGCACCGGTGACGAGCTGCTCCACAACGACGACGTTCGTCGCGCCTACCTTGGAGGGTGACGCCCCCCCATACGGTCCACGCCATCCCGCCCTCGGCGCGAGGGGCCCTGCCCGCCCGCTCGCGCCGAAACCCCATCGCGCGCCCCCGTCACGCCATCCGACGCGCGCCCATCTGCATCGATGTCCCGCGGACCCTGTCGCCCGGGCGCTTCCCCCGATGTGCGCCGCGGGCCTCGAAAGATCGCCGCACGGGCGAGATTCTCGCAGTTCCATGGCTTGGATTCCAGTAAAGTTGAGGGGTTGGAAATCCGCAGCGTGCCCTAAGGGGGCTCTCGATCTTAAACTCGCGAGGTCGGGGAGTTGCACAGGAAGGAGTCTTGAATGACCGAACAGGTTTCAACGGGGGAAAAGGGCGAACTTTTCAAACTCGACGGTAAGCCGTCGTTTGGAGAGGCGTTCCCGCAGGCCATGCAGCACGTCCTTGCCATGCTCGTGGGCAACATCACGCCGCCCATGCTCATCGCCGGTACCTGTGGCCTTTCCGCCGCCGACCAGACCATGCTCATGCAGTCCGCGATGATCATCGGCGGGCTTACCACGCTTGTGCAGCTGTTCCCGGTGCTCGGGTTCGGCATGGGGCTGCCGAGCGTCATGGGTGTCGCGTTTGCGTACATGCCCATTCTTACCACGATTGGCATGCAGTACGGTATCGCCGCGATCTTTGGTGCCCAGCTCGTGGCGGCGTTCGTCTCGATTTTCATCGGCATGTTCATCGGCAAGATCCGTAAGTTCTTCCCGCCCATCGTGTGCGGCACGGTCGTGCTCGCCATCGGCCTGTCGCTCTATACCACCGCCATCAATTACTTTGGCGGCGGCGCAGGCGCCAAGGCCGCAGGGACCTTCGGCTCTCCCGAGTTCTGGATCCTCGCGGCGGTCACCCTCGGTGTCACGCTGGCCTGCAGCCTGTTCGGCAAGGGATACATCAAGATCTCCGGCATGGTCATTGGCGTGGGCGTGGGCTACGTGGTCGCGCTCATCATGGGAGGCCTGATCGACTTCACGCCGGTCGCCGAGTCCGCGATCATCTCTGCGCCCATCCCGCTACACTTTGGTCTCGAGTTCCACCCCGACGCGATCATCATGATGATCCTTATGTACATCGTCCAGGCCGTGCAGACCATCGGCGATGTGTCCTCCACCACCATGGGTGGCTTTGGTCGCGACGCGAAGGACACCGAACTTGGCGGCGCCATCAAGGGCCAGGGCATCTGCGGCATGATCGGCGCGCTCATCGGCGGCCTGCCCACCGATCCGTTCAGCCAGAACGTCGGCCTCATCTGCACCACCAAGGTCGTCGCCAAGCGCGTGTTCGCCATCGTGTCCGGCATCATGCTCGTCGCGGGCTTCTGCCCCAAGCTCATGTCGCTCATTGCCACGGTCCCGCAGCCGGTGCTCGGTGGCGCGACCATCACGGTGTTCGCCGCCATTACGCTCTCCGGTATCCAGCTCATTTCCGAGCAGCCGCTCAACTACCGTAACCGCATGATCGTGGGCATCTCGCTCGCGTTGGGCGTCGGCATCGCCAGCGTGCCCGAGATCCTGCAGTTCGCTCCGCAGCTTGTGCAGAACGTCTTTGGCAGCTCGCTCGTGGTTGCCTTCATCGTCGCCTTTGTGCTGAACATGATCGTTCCCGAGGACGATAGCGAGGAATAAATACGCCAAGAGCGCTTCAAACCGATAGCTCCTCGAGTTGAAGGGGCTTCGCGCCTAAGGCGGCTCGCGCGCACGGCGCAGTCAGGGCCCTTCCGCAATGCGCGGGAGGGCCATTCTTGTCATGAATGCGGTTTAATTTCAAACCCCTATACGTTTCGCCGATTGCGCTGATTGCGGTATTTCCCTCTTCGGGAGGGAGTCGAGCGGTATTTTGGCGTCGCGGTTATAACTGTCGGCCTCGGAGACTTCTTGGCTTGAGCCGCTTTACAACGAGATTCGTCATGCGCTGTTGCTGTGGGTCTCTTGGGGGAAGGGAGACCGCGAACCCAGTTCCGAAAATGACGACTTGCGCGCAAACGGTTGGCGTGTGGCGACCCCATCTTTCGTTTTTTGGGAGATACTGGGGCGATGGATAAGAGTTCGAAGGGACTTGCATGAAGCTCGGTTGCATTGTCATGGCGTCAGGGGCGGGCGAACGTTTCCGCATGGCAGGAGGCACGGGCTCCAAGTTGCTCACGTCCATCGACGGACCGCTTGGTGAAGTTCCGCTTGTGGTCCAGACGGCGGCGAGCGTGCCTGATGACCTATTCGAAATTGCGGTTGTTGCCTGGCGGTCTGAGGTCGACTCGGTCGTGCGGTTCGCGGGGCTCAACGTCGCCGTGGTGAGCCCCTGCGTCGATATCCAGCCGCGGAGGAGCGACACGGTTCGTGCCGGCGCCGCCTATGCCGATGCGCGAGGCTGGGACGGCGTTCTGTTTCTTCCGGGTGACCAGCCATTGGTGATGCGTGAGAGTTTCCGTGCCCTTGCGGAGGCGTTCACACGCGATCCCTCGCGAGCATGCCGTTTGAGTTGGCGCGGCGTTCCGGGCTCTCCCGTGCTTTTTCCCGCACGTTGCATTCCGGTGCTTATGGCGTTGCAGGGCTCCGATGGGGGCTCATCGCTCTTCAGGTCGGGGGAGCTCGAGGTGTCGTTGACCGAGGCACGAGAAGCGTGCGAACTTATCGACGTCGATATCCCCGCTGATCTCGAGCGCATCAAGGAAGCATGTCGGCAGCGGCGTCATTTGGAAATCGTATAGGCCGCTTCGGGTGAGCGCCTTTCGTGCGTTGCACTCATGTGAACGGACGAAGCGCTCGCTCGGCGAGGGATCGAGTTCGCAAAGCGCGCTCGCGGGATTCAAATGCGCTGCAGCCGGTCGGTTCGCAGGGATCCGGCGTATATGGAGGCGGGGCACGAGCGACGGAGCTCCGCAGCGAAGGAGCGCGCCTGCCGCGCTGCTCGGTCATCGTCGGCTTGGTTGACGATGACGAGGCCGTTCGCGTCCACGAGGCCCTCGGCGGCGATGGCGCGTGCGACGAGTTCGGGTGTTGCGGAAGCCTCCAGCTTCGCCCCGGTGAGCGTGCAGAAGACTCGGTCGGTGTACGGCCTCGACAATCGGGAGGTCGAAGCCGCTCGCTCCCACCACGAGGACGGTCAGGGACGTGTGGGCGGGGATAACCGGCTCCCAAGCTGCGTGGGCCTTGAGGGGCAGACATCTCGACCCATCCGCCTCGACGAGCACGAATCGGCATGCGCGGCGAGCACATCGATGCCGCACGGGGGTTCGGCGACCTTGCCCGTTGTGGCGTCAAACGCTCCGACCGCCGCGATGCCGTCACGCGCGAGGGCGGTGTCGAGCCGCTCCACGCCGTCCAGGAGCGACATGTTCGACGGGGGAAGCATATGCGTCGAGGTCGCGAGCACCACGCGCGCCCCTTGGGCGGAGAGCGCGCGTCCGCCGCTGGTGAGCAGCGTCGACTTGCCCCCGCTTCCCACCCACCGGCGATGATGCCTCGGTGACGTGCGAGCAGGTCGCGATGCCCCAAGTCGTGTCCATGCATCCTCCGTTCGGTCTTCCGTAACGGTACCATGTAGATGCGCGCCGAGCCTCGCGCGCGAAAGGAGTTCACATGTCCGTTGTAGATGCTCTGGGCAAGACATGCCCCCAGCCCGTGATCATGACGTCCAAGGAGCTCGACGCCCTCGCCGCCGCCGGACGTTCAGCCGAGGCGGTCGAGGTACTCGTCGACAACATGGTCGCGGTCGAGAACCTCAAACGCTTGGCGGGATCGCGCAAGCGCGGGGTCGAGATTGCGCAGGAGGAGCCCGGTGCCCGATGGCGCGTCGTCATCGCCGGTGGAGAGCCGGGTGACGAGACCCCCGCGGAACCGTTCGAGCCTCATGCGACATCCCGCTGCCCGCGGTTGCCCAAGTTGCCGGCAAGGTCATCGCCGTGGGCAGCGAGTTCATGGGGCGCGGCGACCAGGAGCTCGGCTCGATTCTCATGAAGGGCCTCATCTACGCCTTCGCCAACGCCGACACCCCGCCTGCCAAGATGGTCTTCTTTAACGGGGCGCCCGCCTCACCTGCGAGGGCTCGGTCTCTCTCGAGGACATCCGCCAACTCGAGGAACGCGGTTGCGAGATCCTCACCTGCGGCACGTGCCTGGACTTCTTTGGCATCAAGGAGAAGCTCGCCGTGGGAGGCGTGACGAACCTGTACGCCATTTCCGAGTTTTTCCTCGCCCCCGAGGGCGTCGTATCCCTGTGATGCAAGTATCCCATCGTCCCCGGGGACCTGCGCGCATCATCCCGTGCTCGGACAGTCCTGAGCTCGCGCGGAGGGCACATTAAGTGCCCTCCGGCTCGTGCGGAGCTGCGCGCGGGACGATGCGCTCAGGTCCCTGGAGCGATGGGATGGTTGGAGCGAAAGGAAGGTGAATGCGGTGATATATCTCAATTGCGCGGCGACATCGCTCGTGAGGCCGCCGTGCGTAGTCGATGCGGTGGCCACCGCGATGACGGCACTCGGGAGTTCGAGCCGCGGTACGGCTGAGGGCGACCTGGCCGCGGCGCGCACCGCGCTCACGTGCCGCATGGCCGTGGCCGACCTTTTGGGCAGCAGCCATCCCGACCGCGTCATCTTCACCGCCAACGCCACGCAGGCGCTCAACACGGCCATCTTCGGGCTCGTACGCGCGCATGACCGCGTGGTCACCACGGTGACGGAGCACAACTCGGTGCTTCGCCCGCTCAACGTGCTGGCGCGCGACGCCGACGTCGAGATCGAGCACGTGGGCCTCGACGTCGCCCACGTGCTCGATTATCGTGCGCTCGAGCGAGCGGTCACGCCGGCCACGCGCGTGGTGGTGTGCAGCCACGCCTCGAACCTCACGGGAGACGTGGTCGACATCGAGCGTGTCGCCGCCATCGCGCACGCAGCCGGTGCCTTGCTCGTGGTCGACGCGGCGCAGACCGCAGGGCATATCCCCGTGGATATGGAGCGCACGGGCATCGACGTCCTGTGTTTCACGGGTCACAAGGCCTTACTCGGCCCTACGGGGACAGGCGGTCTCATCGCGGCACCCGGCATCGACATCGAGCCTTTGCTCCAAGGCGGCACGGGCGTGCATTCCGCCGATCCGTTCCAGCCCGAGGCCTGGCCCGAGCACCTCGAGGCGGGGACGCTCAACGGCCATGGTCTCGCTGGTCTGGAAGCCGCAGTGCGCTATCTGGACGAACGCGGCGTCGAGGCCGTGGCAGCCTACGAGGAGCGCCTGCGGTCGCGCTTCGCCCGGGCTGCGCGGGCCATCCCGGGCGTCGTGCCCTATGGTGCGGGTGACGCCGCCTTTGGCCACACGCCGGTTGTGGCGCTGAATCTCGTCGGCATGCCCAGCTCACAGTTGGCCGACGTCCTCGCCAGCCGGTACGGTATCGCCGCGCGGGCGGGCCTGCATTGCGCCCCGCTCATGCACCGCGCGCTGGGAACGATCGAGACGGGCTCGGTGCGCTTCTCCTTCGGCCAGTTCACGACCGAGGCGGAAGTGGACGTCGCCTTGGCTGCCCTGGCAGAGATCTCGGCTGAGGAGGTGCGCGCATGAGCACTCGTGCGCCCGAGCCCGTCTGCGTGGTCTCGTTTTCCAGCACGCACGATGCCGTGCGCGCGGAGCTCGCCTGCACCCAGGCGGGGGTTCCGGGGCGCATCATCCCCACGCCCGTGCAGATCCACGCCGACTGCGGGTTGGCGTGGAAGATGCCACCCGCCGCGCGCGCGCGTTCGAGGCGGCCGTCGCCGGTACCGTCGAGCCGGCGGGGTATCACGACCTGATGTTGTAGTGTTCGGGCCAGGGCCCCACGTATGCGTCATCGCGGTTCGCATCGACGTGCGCGGGTGCCCATCTGGGCTTGATGGGAGGAATGGACATGCTGGTCTACATGAGGACGGGCGGCGATATCGCCACGGGCATCGCGCTGCGCCTGCATCGTGCCGGCCTCGCCGTGGTGATGGCCGACATCGCCGAGCTACGTGCATCCGCCGCACCGTGGCGTTTTGCGAGGCCATCCGCCTGGGCGAGGCGTGCGTTGAGGGCGCGCGCGCCCGTCTGGCGCGCGATGCCCGCGAGGCGCGCGCAATTGCGAGCTCAGGCGACATCGCCGTCGTCGTGGACCCCGCTGCCGAGATGGCATCCGAGCTCGGGCCCGATGCGGTGGTCGACGCCATCCTCGCCAAGAAAAACCTCGGCACGACGATCGACATGGCCCCGGTCGTCATAGGCGTGGGGCCCGGTTTCACCGCGGGCGTGGACTGCCATGCGGCGGTGGAGACCAAGCGCGGCCACTATCTCGGCCGGGCCCTCTATGAGGGAAGCCCCATCGCGAACACGGGCATCCCCGGCATCATCGGCGGGCATGGGTCCGAGCGCGTCCTGCGCGCGCCGGCCGACGGCACCTTCGATCCCCTCGCCGCGATCGGCGACATCGTCCGCACGGGAGACGTGGTCGCGCGCGTCGATGGCGTGCCGATGCCCGCCACGATAGACGGTGTCCTGCGCGGTCTGCTTGCCCCCGGTGTCCACGTGCTGCGTGGCATGAAGTCCGGCGATATCGACCCACGGGGCGATGCGTCGTTCTGCGATGCGGTGAGCGACAAGGCGAGTGCTGTGGGCGGCGGCGTGCTTGAGGCGATCTTGCGGCTGAGCGGCGCCCTTGGTCGCCTGACCGCGGCGCCGGCCCCGCGTGTCGAAGTGGCCCCGACGGCGTTTCCGGAAGGGGAGTGACGGCAATGTCCGAAGACGTGAAATTGACTAAGCTCGCCGCATGCGCCGGGTGCGGCGCCAAGGTGGGCGCGGGCGAGCTCGCAAAGCTCTTTGAGGGGTTCGAGCAGCCGCGCGACCCCAACCTGCTCGTGGGCTTCGACCGCGCCGACGACGCCGCGGTCTACCGCGTGAGCGATGACGTCGCCCTGGTCCAGACCCTCGTTTCTTCCCGCCCATCGCCGATGACCCCTTCGTGTTCGGCGCGATCGCCGCCACGAACGCGCTGTCCGACATCTACGCCATGGGAGGGGAGCCCAAGACGGCACTCAACATCATGATGATCCCCGAGGACCTTGATCCGGGCACGGTGCGCGAGATTCTGCGCGGCGGCACCACTAAGGTCGCCGAGGCCGGTGCCATTGTGTGCGGAGGACACAGCATCTACGATCGCGAGCCCAAGTACGGTATGGCGGTGACCGGTCTCGTGCATCCGCGGTGCATCCTCACCAACGCCGGCGCGCATGTGGGCGACGCGCTCATCTACACCAAACCGCTCGGCATCGGCATCGTGACGACCGCCGCCAAGGCGGGTTTGGTGGGGAGGGCCGCCGCGGACGAGGTCGAATCCCTTATGATGACGCTCAACCGCCCCGCGCGTGACGCGATGGTTCGTTATCGCGTCCACGCGTGCACGGATGTGACGGGTTTCGCCGTTATGGGGCATATGCTCGAGATGGCGCAAGGGGCGGATGCGGCAATCGAACTCGAGGCCGCTGCCTTCGAGCTACTCGATGGGGCGCGCGACCTGGCGGCTATGGGCATCGTACCGGCAGGCGCCTATCGCAACCGCCGGTACGCGGAGGACGCGGCGGACCTCTCGGGTATTCCGCTCGACATGGCAGACGTGCTCTTCGACCCGCAGACTTCCGGTGGCCTCATGATCTCGGTCGATCCTGCCGACGCGTCCGCGTTGCTCGCAGATCTCGACCCGGTCGTCCCCGCGGCGCGTCTGGTGGGGCATGTAGTGGAGCGCGAGCCGGGATCGTCCCGCGTCCGCGTGCATTAGGGCACGCCTGACAACACGCAGACGCTCGCTCGGCGGAAGAGGGCCCGTATCGAGCCGCTCGCGCATGCGCAAGAGACCATTCGAGAAAGGAAGTCCCCATGCGCAAGATCGAAACTATCGACAGCTTGATCGGCGCGCTCGACCGGGATGTGCCTGCGGTGCTCGTCATCGTGGTCGAGACGGCAGGCTCCGCCCCGCGCGAGCCGGGTGCCTGGATGGCGGTGTTCGACGACGGCCGCATCGAGGGCACAGTCGGCGGGGGAGCGTTGGAGGCCCGGGCCATCGAGGACGCTCGGTTGCTGCTGGCGTCGGGTGGGTCGAGGCTCGTGCGCTATACCATCGGCGGGGCGCAAAGCGACACCGGCATGGTGTGCGGCGGTGCCGTTGAGCTGCTTTTCATGCGCATGGGCGGGGAGCATCGTCTCATGTTGGAGAAGATGACCGCCATGTTCGGCGCGCGTTCCGAAGGCGTGTTCGCTATTGACCTCGCCGCATTCGGCGGGTCCCTCGGGCCGGGGAAACACGGCCCGGACGCTCCCGCACGGTGCAGGGCACTCCGCGCATGCGTATCGAGTGCTCTGGCGATGGGGGCGCCGACCGGGCGTTGTCGGCACGTGGTATCGCGAGCCGATCTTCCACGAGGGTCGTGCGTACGTTTTCGGGTGCGGACATGTGGGTCGTTCCCTCGCCGAGGTCTTGGCGTTCGCGGGATTCGAGGTCGTGGTATGCGATGATCGCGCCGAAGTCCTCGGGCTCGCCCATCTGCCCCGCACCGTGGAGCGCCTCCGCGTCGATTACGGGGACCTCTCTGTGAGCGTCTCGATTGATGCGCGGGACTTCGTGGTGGTCTGCACGGCGGGCCACGCATCGGATTTCGACGTCTTGGCGCAGGTCTTGTCCGCCCGTCCTCGGTACGTGGGGTGTTTGGGCAGCAAGAAGAAGGCGGCGCATACTCGGGCGCGTCTGCGGGAAGCCGGGTTCCTGCCGACGCGATCGATTCGATCCACATGCCGGTGGGTGTTCCGATCGCCTGCGAGACACCGGAGGAAATCGCCGTCTCCATCGCCGCCCAAGTGGTGGACGTGCGCCGCTCGATGTAGACCGGGGCTTGGCCGGAGCTTCGGAGCCTCGTTCACATCTTCCGGTGGCTCATATCCTCCACTGGTGCCGTCAAGGTAAAATGACGAGGTTGCCTTCAAACGTGAAAAGGGGAGGATATGCTGAAGTTCGCCAAGCGCCTCGTTCCGGCGACGACCGCCGAGGCGCATGAGATGCTGCTCGCCAACCGCGGCGCCCGTGTGCTAGGGGGCGGCCTGTGGCTGCGTCAAGGGCGCCGAGCCATCGCGTGCGCCATCGATCTGTCCGCTTGTGGTCTGGATTATATCGAGGAGAGCGACGATGCCTTCGTCGTCGGCGCCATGACTCCGCTGGCGGACCTCGAGCACGATGCGGCGTTCAACAGCGCGACTTGCGGCGTGTTCGAGCACGCGGTGCACGACATCGTGGGCGTCCAATTCCGCAACCTCGCAACCGTGGGCGGCAGCTTGTACGGCAGATTTGGCTTTTCTGATGTCCTCACGGCGCTCATGGCCCTCGCGCCGGGGTCAAGTTCACCGGCGCCGGCCGCATCGACCTGTCCACCTTTGCCGCGAGTCCCTATGAGCGCGACGTGCTCGAGCACCTCGTGGTCCATCGTCGTCCGTACAAGGCCGCCTACGGCTGCCTTCGTCGTCAGGCGACTGATTTCCCCGTGGTGAACGTGTGCGCCGCCTGGTGGGGCGATGCATGGCACGTGTCGGTGGGCGCCCGACCGCTGCGTGCGCGCCTGCTCGCGGGTGAGGAGCTCGGCTGCGGCACGCCCAAGCCTTCTCGCGAGGAGCTCTCCTGCGCCCTCGAGGCCGTTCGCTCACTCGATTACGGCACGAATTACCTTGCCGGTGCCGCCTACCGTCGCCACCTTGCGGGCGTGCTCGCCGTCCGCGCGATCTGCGAAGCGGCCGGTATCGAGGTGCCGCCTTCTCTCGAGGAGCGTTTCGAGCTGGAGGCGCGTGCATTCGAGGGCGATGCTGCCGCGTCCCCGTCGGGCTCTTGCGTCCCAACAGCCCCGATTGATTCCGCTGCCAAGGAGGCCGCTCGATGAAACTCACCCTGAACGGACGGCGCATCGTTGAGGACGTCGCCCCGGACATGACCCTGTTCGACTTCCTGCGCTCGCACGGATGCAAGTCCGTCAAGTGCGGCTGCGAGACCACGAGCTGCGGCCTGTGTACGGTGTGGCTCGACGAGCGCCCCGTCCTCTCGTGTGCGTCCCCATGGCGCGCGTGGAGGGCCGTGTGGTCACCACGCTCGAGGGGCTGCAGGCGGAGTCCGCCGGTTTGGCGCGCTGCATGGCCGAGGAGGGCGCCGAGCAGTGCGGCTTCTGTTCCCCGGGCCTCATCATGAACGTGCTCGCGCTCGCCCACGCCGCCGCCGACGACCCTCGCTCGTCGCCACGCGCGAGGACCTCTCCCGCAACCTCTCGGGCAACCTCTGCCGTTGCACCGGCTACGAGAGCCAGCTGCGCGGCATCGTGCGCTACCTGCGCGAGGAGGGCGTGACGGTCGGTTTCAAACTGCCCGCCATCGAGCAGCGTCCGACCTGCGACGAATCCGACGCGCGGACCGCGGGCGGCTTTGAGCGCATTGCGCACCCCACGGTCAAGAAGGACGCGGCGGCCCTGCTCGCCGGCAAGCCCGCCTACACGGATGACCTCGCCCCCGCGGATGCCCTGACGGTCAAGTTCCTCCGCAGCCCCCACGCCCATGCGCGTATCCGCCGCATCGATACCTCCCGCGCGACGAAGGCCCCCGGGGTCATCGGCGTGTACACGTACGAGGATGTGCCGCGCACGCGCTTCACGCTCGCCGGCCAGTCGCATCCCGAGCCGAGCCCCTATGACGGCCTGATCCTCGAGGACAAGGTGCGCTACGTGGGCGACGAGGTGGCCATCGTCGCCGCGGAGACCGCAGAGGCCGCCGAGCGCGCCTGCGTCTCATCAAGGTCGATTACGAGGTGTTGCCCGCCGTCCTCGACCCGCGCGACGCGCAGGATGCCGCCGCTCACGGCGCCGTCATCCACGACGAGTCCGATTACCATCTCAACTACGACCTCGCGGCGACCGCGCGAGGAACCTCATGGCCCATGGCGAGAACACGGTGGGCGACCTCGATGCCGCCTTTGCCGAAGCCGACGTCGTGGTCGATCGCACGTACGAGACGCAGGCCGCCGCCCAGGCGATGATGGAGCCCTTCTGCGCATTCGCGGCCATCGACGCGTTCGGTCGCATTTCGGTGACGAGTTCCACGCAGGTGCCGTTCCATATCCGCCGCCAGGTCGCCGGAGCACTCGAGATTCCGCAGTCGCAGGTGCGCATCGTCAAGCCACGCGTCGGCGGTGGCTTCGGCGCCAAGCAGACGGGATGCTGCGAGGTCTTCGCCGCGTTCGTGGCGCAGCGCACCGGCCGCCCCGCCAAGGTCGTCTACACGCGCGAGGAGACGCTGGCTGCTTCGAACTCGCGTCATCAGATGGTGCTCCACGTGCGCGTGGGCGCCAAGAAGGATGGCACCATCACCGCGATCGACCTGCATACCCTCTCCACGCCGGCGCGTACGGCGAGCACGGTTCCACCACGGTGGGGCTCTCGGGCGCCAAGTCGCTGCCCATCTACAATCATGTACTCGCGAGTCGCTTCACCTACGATGTCGTGTACACGAACACGATGCGCGGCGGGGCCTATCGCGGGTATGGTGCCACGCAGGGCTGCTTCGCCGTCGAATCGGCGGTCAACGAGCTCGCCGACGAGCTGGGCATCGACCCGATCGAGCTGCGCCGCCAAAACCTCGTGCAGGCGGGCGAGATCATGCCCCAGTACCACAACGAGCCGCTCAACAGCTGCAAGCTCGACGACTGCCTGCTGACGCGCGCGAGATGATCGGCTGGGACGAGAAGGGGCTTGTGCACGACCTCGGCGATCGGGTCCGCGGCCTCGGCGTCGCGGTGACCATGCAGGGGTCGGGTATCTCGAACATCGACATCGGCTCGGTCGACCTGCGCCTCGAGGAGTCGGGCTTCATCGCCATGCAGATCGGCGCCACCGACGTGGGTACCGGGTGCGACACCATCCTCGCCCAGATCGCCGCCGAGGAACTCGGGTTCGACCCCGATGCCATCGTGGTGCGCGGCGTCGACACGGATGTCTCCCCGTTGACACGGGCGCCTATGCGTCCTCGGGCACCTACATCTCGGGCATGGCCGCCAAGCGCGCGGCCGCCCAGCTGAGGGAGAAGATCTGCGCCCAGGCCGCCTCCTGGTGGGGCCTCGAGCCCGAGCGGGTCGCCTTCGACGGCGAGCGCGTCTACGAGGCCGGTGAAGACGGGGAGCCTGTCGAGGGGGCGCTCGAGGCCGGCCGCGTGCTCGATGTGCGCGCCTTCGCCAACGAATGCGTGCGCGGCGGCGCGGGCGATTGCCTCACCGCCCACGCCGCGGCGAGCTCCCCGGTGTCGCCGCCGCCGTTCATGGCGGGCATCGCCGAGGTCGAGGTCGAGAAGGCGACCGGCAAGGTCAGCCTCGTGGACTACGTCGGCGTGGTCGACTGCGGCACCATCGTCAACAGCGCCCTCGCGCGCGTGCAAGCCGAGGGCGGCATTGCGCAGGGCATCGGCATGGCGCTCACCGAGGAGGTGTCCTACAGCGCGGCGGGCCGTTCACGCGGCCGTTCGTTCATGACGTACCGCCTGCCCACGCGCCTGGACATCCCGCAGATCCGCGTGGCGTTCGAGCCGAGCTACGAGCCGACGGGCCCGTTTGGCGCCAAGTCCATCGGCGAGGTCGTCATCAACACGCCGGCGCCCGCCATCGCGAGCGCTGTGCCCATGCCACCGGCGCGTACGTGCGCGACCTGCCCATCACGCCCGAGAAGGTGCTCGTCGCCCAACCCGAGTCCTAGTCCCAACCCGAGGCGTGTGCAAGGCGGAGTCGAGGCGGGAATGTCGAAAAAACGGCCCGCGAGGGTCCCGATTTTCGACATTCCTACCCTTAAGCTCATCGTATCCCTGCCCATGCGCTAGGATGGACGCGCCGATGCCGGGGCCGATGACGACCGGCTGGAACCGAGACACATTTCGAGAGGAAAGCGCCATGCTGTTCGAATACTGCGCCGAGAACTTCACCAACATCGAGGCCGCGCTGCGTGCCGGCGCCGGCCGCATCGAGCTGTGCGACAACCTGGCGCAAGGAGGCACCACGCCGTCGGCGGGCGTGATCGAGCAGGCGGTGGGCATCGTGCATGCCCACGAAGATGCCGAGGTGCGCGTGATCATCCGGCCGCGCAAGGGCAATTTCGACTATTCGAAGGCCGAGATGAAGGCCATGGAGACTGACATCCGCTATGCGGGCGCCAACGGCGTGGACGGCATCGTGATCGGGTGCCTCAAGCGTCGCTCCAAAGGCAAGGGCTTCGAGCTTGACGCAGATGCTACGACGCGCCTCATCAAGGTCGCGCGCGGCGTGGGCGAGATGCGCGGCCGCGACTTGGGCATCACGTTCCATATGGCGTTTGACGAGCTCGCGCCCGCCGAGCAGCTCGAGGCGATCGACGTCCTCGCCGGCCTCGGCGTCGACCACATCCTCACGCACGGCGGCGCCGCGGGCGCCCCGATCGAGGACAATTTCGATCAGCTCCGCGCCTGCATCGAGCGCGCAGCGGGACGCCTGGTCATCCTGCCAGGAGGCGGCATCACCCACCAGACGCCGCACGCGTCGCCGAGGCGCTTGGCGTTGACGAGTTGCACGGTACGAAGATCGTCAAGCTCGGCTAGACGGGCCATGCCCCTTCGCCGACGCCCATCCGCGCCGCACGAGCTTGACCTCGGCGGCGCGTTCGCGTTCGGTGAGACGCGTCATGATGCGCCCAAAGATCGCGGCGAGGAGTTGCTGGAAGATGGTCCCGCACATGACGGGGAAGACCGCCTCGCCGGGGAAATACTGCGTCGCTATGACCGCGCCCGATGAGATGTTGCGGAGCCCGCAGTCAAACCCCATGGTCACGAGCGTGGAAAACGGTTGATTCAGCAGGCGCGCGGCGATCATGCCCCACAAAAAGCCTGTGCTTGCGAACAGTAGGATAAACAGGGCGACCCCTGCCCGCTCCCAGGTCATATTCAGGACGTACTCGCTCAGCTCCGTTGAGTTCGCGGTGATGATGACGACGAGCAGAACCTTACACAGCGGGTCGATGACGGGGGAGAGCTTCTCGTGCCCCCAGCCGCGCGAGAGGTCGTTCACCGCCATGCCGGCAAGGGCCGGCAGCGCGATCATGAACACCATGTTGACCATCATGCCGATGGTGTCCATCTGGATGGTCGCGCCCATGAGGACGCTGAGTGTGAACGGGATGGAGAACGGCGAGAGCACCGTCGAGACGAGGATGGCGCTGAGCCCAAGCGCCGTGTTGCCCGAGAACATGCCGACCCACATGAAGCTGACGATGCCGATGGGCACGCTGTATTCCAGCAGAACTCCGGTGATGATCTGCGTGTCCCCGGCGAATAGGATCGACGCCATGCCGAATGCAACAACCGGCATGAACACAAGCGTGACGCCGAGTATGACCAAGAGGGGGAGGGGATGCCGCACCGTCTCGGCGAGTTGGCGGAAGGTGTTGTTGAGCGATCCCTGGAAGGTCATGAAGGCGAAGAGGAACGGGACGACCGTCTCGATGGGGCCGAACACCCCGGGGAACAGGACGCCCGCGGTGACGCAGAGCGGGACAATGAAGGGCATTCGCGCGCCAATCGCCTTCCCCAGTCGTCTCCATGCGCCCATGCTGCTCCTTTCGCCGCCTCCTATGGGTACCCAAGCATAGTCCGTACGCGTTACAGGGTTGTTACGACCCAAGGCGATGCGCATGTCGAATATGCGTCGACGCTTGTCTTTACGGGAGCATCTCTGCCGCCTGCCGGGAAGGAGACGTTTTGTCGAGTCACGCGTGTATACTGGGAGACGTTCAAAACGCACGCCCGCCGCAGCGGGCAATCATCAAGGATTTGATCTTATGTCGAGCGTGATCCGCATCGGCCGCGCATTCGCTGCAAGCGGCCCCACCCATTCGTCCCTCCTTTCTTTGGGAAAGGAGGATGGCCATGGCATCGCTTAAGACGACTCATCACTGGTGCGTGGCGGCAAGCGATCCCAAGCTTGAGGGCGAGCTCGCCGCGGGGCTGGACGTGGCGCCGCTCGTGGCGCGCATCATGGTCGCCCATGGGATCCGCTCGGTTGAGGAGGGTCGCCTGTTCCTCACTCCCTCGCTGGAAAGGGACTGGGCGGATCCCCTTATCATCCCCGGCATGGCCGAGGTGGCGGATCGTGTGGAGCGGGCGGTGCGGAGCAGCGAGCCATCGCCGTGTTCGGCGACTTCGATGTCCGACGGCATCACGTCCACCTGCCTGCTCACCGAGGCTTTGCGCGCGCTCGGTGCGCGTGTCCAGCCCTTCATACCTCATCGATTCGACGAAGGCTACGGCTTGACCTGTCAGGCCCTCGACCGCGTGATCGAGGCGTGCTCGCCATCGCTCGTCATCACGGTCGACAACGGCATTGCCGCTCGTGATGAGGTGGGCTACCTCACGGAGCGAGGCATCGACATCGTGGTGACCGATCATCACGAGCCCGCCGACCTTGTGCCCCAGGGCATTCCCGTCACCGACCCGAAGATTGACGGGCGAGGCCCCAGCCGCGAGCTCGCCGGCGTCGGCGTTGCCCTCAAATTGGTGCAGGTCCTGGGATCGCGGCTGGGCATGCCCGAGCTATGGCGTTCGTTTACCGAGGTCGCCGCCCTCGGAACGGTGAGCGACATGATGCTTCTTACGCCCGAGAACCGCGCGCTGGTGGCAGACGGTATTGCCCACATGCGCACAACGACAAGGCCCGGTTACGTCGCGCTCGCGGCGGTGACCAGAACGGACCTCTCTGCCATCACCGCCGATGGGCTTTCGTTCTCGCTCATTCCGCGCTTGAACGCCGCCGGACGCATGGCCGACCCCACCCTGGCGCTCGACCTGCTTATGGCCCGCGACCCCGATGAGGCGGCGTCGCTTGCCTCGCGCCTTGAGGAGATCAACCAGGAACGCCGCACCATCGAGGCAGAGCTCACCGAGCAGGCTGAGGAGCTCGTCGAGAGGACGTATGACGGCGGCCGTTGCATCATCGTGGGCGGCGAGGGGTGGCATGAGGGCGTGAAGGGCATTGTGGCGAGCAGGCTGGTCAACCGCTACCACGTACCGGCCCTTCTGTTCTCGATTGAAGACGCATTGCCCGCGGCTCCGGTCGCTCCGTGGGTAACGTGAACCTCTTCGAGGCGGTCGAGAAGTGCTCGGACCTGCTCATTCGTTTTGGCGGTCATGCCGGTGCGGTGGGCGTGACGTGTGTCGCGGAAAATCTCGATGCGCTGCGCGAACGGCTCGATGCGGTGCTCGCGGAACTCCCGCGGGAGGATTTCGAAGACCGCGGCGAGGTGGCGGCGACGGTGCGCCTCTCGGAACTTGATATCGACACCATTCGCCAGATCGGCATGCTCGAGCCATTCGGGCAAGGCAACAAAGTGCCCCTGCTCGCTGCTTGCGGTGTCACCATGTGCGATCGTGCCGTGGTGGGCAAGACGGGCGACCATATGCGGTTCGTGGCGACCGATGGCGCCGCGAGCGTTCCGGCCATCATGTTCCGCGTCGCGCAAGTCGACGCGCTCGTCAACTGCGATACGGTGGTCGATCTCGTCTTCGAGGCGGTCGCCGAGTGCTGGCAGGGCCGCGTCAAGCCCAAGCTCATGGTCAAGGATATCCTCTGCCGGTCGTGCTCCGACGGCGGGCGCGTGGGGCTGCCCGAGCTTCCGCCCCTCTCGTGCGACGCTTCGACGGCCCAAAACCCCCTCACCGACGGCACGCCATGTGCGGCACCCGCCGCCGAGGTGCCCGTACCGGTTGACGCCGACCGTCGCGCCGCCCTGGCTCGACTGCCGTATGACCAGCTCACGCGCTCACTCATCCATACGATGATTGGTTCCGCCACTCCGCATCGCGCGCAGCTCGAGGCCCTCGACGCCCTCAAGGGCGGTCGCAACACCCTTGCCGTCATGGGCACGGGCCGGGGCAAATCGCTCATCTTCCATGTGCATGCCATGCGCGAAGCAATCGCCAATGGCATGGTGAGCGTGTTCGTCTACCCGTTGCGCGCCCTCGTGGCCGACCAGTCGTTTCACCTCACCTCAACGCTCGCCAAACTCGGCGCGCGCGTCGGCGTGCTTACGGGAGAGACCCCATCGGCTGTTCGCGACCGCCTGTTTAACCAGCTTGTCGCTGGCAAATCGATATCGTCCTCACCACGCCCGAGTTCCTCTCCATTCATCGCGACCGTTTCGCCGTCTCGCGCCGCGTTGGGTTCGTCGTCGTGGACGAGGCACATCACATGGCGGGAGCAAAGGGCGGGGACCGCGCCGCATACCTCGATTTTCCAGCGATTTTGGACCAGTTGGGCGCCCCCCGTGTCCTTGCCGCGACCGCGACGGCATCGACGGACGTCGCGACCGAGATTTGCCGTCTTGCTCGCATCGACAACGTCGTCGTTGACGCCGCCATACGCGACAACCTCGATCTCGATGACGAGCGTGATCTCTCCAGTCGCGAGAACCGTCTGGTCTCCATCGTCGCCACCGGGGAAAAATGCGTGGTGTACGTCAACTCGCGCGACCAGTCCGTCGCGCTTTGCCGTACGCTGCGCCGACGCGTGCCGGAATTGGGGGAGCGCATCGCCTTTTACAACGCCGGTCTCAGCCGGGCCGATCGCGCCGTCGTCGAATCGGCGTTTCGTGACGGTGCACTCACCTGCATCGTCTCCACATCTGCGTTCGGCGAGGGCGTGAACCTGCCCGATATCCGCCACGTGGTGCTGTACCACATGCCCTTTGGTTCTACCGAATTCAACCAGATGAGCGGTCGTGCTGGACGCGATGGTGCCCCGGCTCGCATCCATCTGCTTTACTCGCGTCGCGACGCCCGCATCAACGAGCGGCTGCTCGATGCCGCCGCCCCCGACGCGGGGAGCTCGTTACGCTGTACCGTGCGCTCCAGACCATGTGGCGTCGCCATCGCGGTGAGGCGTCCGGCGCCCTGAGCGCCAGCGACCTCGATATCGCCCAGATGTGTCTGGCCATCGACGCGCGTACACCGGTGGATGAGCGCGCGGTCCCGCATGGGCTTGCGATCTTCGAGGAGCTCGGCTTTGCCCGCGTGGCCGGCGACGAGCGTTCCCGTCAGGTCGAGATGGTCGAGAATCCCGGGCACGTGGACCTCGATCGCTCGATTAGGTACCTCGAGGGCATCCACGCCCGCATGGAATTCTCCGCATTTAGGGACTGGGCTCTCACCGCCTCCGCCCGTGATATGCTGACACGCGTGAACCGTCCAATAACCCCGCAGGTGAGCGAGGGAGGTACCATCGATGGATAAACAGCCGATTGCAACGCGGCAACCCAAGGCCACGGAATGGAAACAGGGCTCCGAGCCCTTGCGCCCGAGCGCCGAAATGGTGCACTACGCTCATGCCGACGACCTTCCCACCGAGTTCATGGCGGACAATTTCGACAAGCTCGCGAACCTGGTGGGCAGGTACATGGGCAAGGAGGATTGCGACCTGGTCGAGCGGGCGTACTGCTTTGCCGCCGAGAAGCACTGTGCACAGAAGCGCCGCAGCGGCGAGGCGTACATCAATCATCCCGTCGAGGTCGCGATAATCCTGGCGGAACTCAAGATGGATTGCGACGTGGTGTGCGCCGCACTGCTGCACGACACCGTCGAGGACACGACGACGTCTTTGGATGATGTGACCACGTATTTTGGCGAGACGGTCGCGGAGCTCGTCGACGGCGTGACCAAGCTCACCAACATCGACGTGGACACCATGGATGAGAAGCAGCGCTCAACTTGCGCAAGATGTTCCTCGCCATGAGCCGCGATATCCGCGTGGCATCGTCAACTCGCCGACCGCCTGCACACATGCGCACCTTGGCGGCGCTCGCGAGGATCGCCGCCTGTTCAGCGCGCGAGACCATGGACGTGTATGCCCCGCTCGCCGACCGCTTGGGCATGAGCTCAAATTAATGGGAGCTCGAGGACCTTTCCTTCTTCTACCTGGAGCCCGAGGCCTATCAGCGCATCGCCCGCATGGTGAGCGAGAGCCGCGAGGTTCGCGAGCGCTTTTTGGCCGAGACTATCAAGGCGCTCGATGACGAACTAAGGGGTGTGGGTCTCACCGGGTATCAGATCGCCGGTCGCTCTAAGCATTATTGGTCGATCTATCAGAAGATGAAGCGCAAGGGTAAGGAGTTCTCCGAGATCTACGATTTGGTGGCCCTGCGCGTCATCACCAACTCGATTGCGGACTGCTATTCCGCCCTCGGCGCCGTCCACTCGCTGTGGACGCCATGCCGGGGCGCTTTAAAGACTATATCAACATGCCCAAGGCGAATAACTACCAGAGCCTTCACACCACGGTCATCGGTCCCACGGCGCGCCGCTTGAGATTCAGATCCGCACGTACGAGATGCACGAGCAAGCCGAATACGGCATCGCCGCGCACTGGCTCTATAAGCGCTCGGGTGGTTCGAGTGCGGTCAAGGCAACGAGCGCCCAGCGCCTCGACGACCAGATCAACGCCCTCAAGCGCAGCCTCGACTGGGCGGCCAACGACGAGATTGACGATCCCAAGGAGTTTCTCCACTCGCTCAAGGTCGACCTCTACGACCAAGAGATCTTCGTCTTCACCCCCAAGGGCGAGGTCATGAACTTGCGCATGGGATCCACTCCGCTCGACTTTGCCTACTCGGTACATACCGAGGTCGGTAACCATTGCGTGGGCGCCAAGGTCAACGGCGCCGTGGCTCCGCTTACGCACACGCTCGCCATGGGCGATCGCGTCGAGATCCTCACCAATAAAAACGCCAAGCCCTCGCGCGACTGGCTGAACATCGTCAAGACGCCGAGCGCCAAGTCCAAGATCCGCCGTTACTTCGCTGCGGCGACCAAGGACGAGGACGCCACGGCCGGTCGCGAGATGCTCGCCCGCGACCTTCGCAAACGCGGATACGGCATCTCCACGCCGCGTTCGACGCGCGCGCTCAACGCCGTGGCGAGCGACATGAACTACAAGGCGCTTGAGGACCTGTTCGCCGCGGTGGGCGCCGGCAAGGTGCAGCCGCGCGCCGTGGGCAATAAAGTCCAGGCAATCCTCGACCCGCAGCCGCAAAACCCCGCCGAGGCCAAGGCAGAGGCCATCGCCAGCGTAGTGCATCAGCCCCCGCGCACCGGTGGTCAGTCCAAGCGTGCCAAGAAGGGCAGCAACGGCGTGCTCGTGGAGGGCGCCGACGGAGACGGCATGCTCGTTCGCCTAGCGCATTGCTGCAACCCCGTCGCGGGCGACGATATCGTGGGCTTCATCACGCGTGGCCGCGGCGTGTCGGTGCACCGAGCCAACTGCCCCAACGTCAAGGGGCTTATGGAGCATCCCGAGCGCATGATCGGCGTGAGCTGGGATACGGGCGCCGATGCCTTGTTCCAGGTCGAGGTCGTGGTCGAGTGCATCGATCGCATGGGGCTGCTCAAGGACGTCACCATCGCCATCGGCGACGCGGGCGGCAACATCCTCTCCGCCGCCACCTCGACCAGTCGCGAGGGCATCGCGACCCTGCGGTTCCTCATCGAGATTTCCGACGCGAGCCGCCTCGACCCGCTGCTCGCCGCCATCGGCGCGGTCGAGAGCGTCTACGACGCCCGCCGTCTCATGCCGGGTGAGGGCAATAAGACCATGAAGCGCAGGTCGCGCTAACCGCTCTTCGATTACCAAGAGAAGGTGCGAACCCCCGTGCAGGTAACGACTTTACCGTCATTTGTCTTGGAGAAAACAAAGCGGTAGACTCCCGGGCCGACGTTTGTCCATTCGGCTCGGGAATATCCGTTTCGCTTCAACGTGGCCGATCCAATATACGATGTGCCGCGGTAGAGCTTGACGGTGAAGGTGCCACTTGATGGAGATTAGGCTGTGAGTTCAACTCCCATGTTCTGACCCGAGAAGTGCTCGGCGGTAAGGCTCTTGGAAGTCAGGAGTGCGAATGACGTATTGATTCTAAGTGTTTCGACAAGATTGTCCGGGCGTTTCGTCATTGGCGTCTCGTAGATATGGGCTGTCATGGGAATGCTGGCTTGTGCTGCCGCCTGTTGCGGGCATAACCCAAAGACGGATGCTGCCATCAATATGAGTGCTGCTGCATTTGCGACAATGTGTCTCATTGTCCCTCCAAATGTAGAGAGCCGATATTGCTCCAACTATGCCCTTTTGTCCCACAACAGATGTGTAAGCAATGGGGCGCAAATCGTCCTATTTAATGTGTGGGGATATTTATTAATTCTCTCAACTCTTCCACGCTGTGGACACCGAGTTTTTTAAACGTGCGGCGCCTATAAGATTTGACGGTATTCGTCGTGGTGCTTCGCGTTTCGCAAATCTCTTTGACGCTCATTCCTTTTGCCAAGTCGAGAACTATATTCGCTTGAAGGCCTGTAATGCCGTATTCGCTGAGCAGTAGCATTCCGTCTGCTTCCTGTGCCTTCTCTGTTTGCCTGTCGAGCCGGAGTGCCCCATATTGCCTGAAGAAGGTGAGCAGGGCCATGCCACAAACGATGAAATTGAGAATTAAGGGTAGCCCCCAGAGTTCGTAATAGGTCCCGACAATGGGAGAGAGGATTAGCCCTATGCCCGAGTAATAGGGAACCGCGACGAGGGACGTCGCCCTCTCTTTGTTTTGCCGCACATGTGAAGTAATCCGAAAAGAAGCGCCGTACAAATAAAAAGTGAGCAGACGGTCAATAGACCCAAGTACAGTTGGGCCCCTATCACAACAAAGGCAGAGAGGCTGTAGAGCGATATAGCGATTTCTGTCGGCGTCTTCGCTGGGGCACGGGAAGGAAAGCACTTGGTCGGAGATGACATGAAAGCGAGGCTGTAAACCTGCAGCAATACCCCTGCGCCCCAGATGAAGTAGTAGCTTGCCTGAAATATCTGGTCTCCATTTGGGAGGGTTATGGTGTCCGACAGAGTGGATGTGATGACGATAAGGGCTGCTAGCAGGCTAATCGCCAGACATTTCCAAGAAAGATGATTGTTTGCCGGCGGGTCTGCGGGGTTGTCGAGGTGGATTTTCCCGTCCCGGACAAGCCTCTCAAGATCCGTGTGCGCAGATATATTGAGCTTTTTCGAGCGCGTGAGCGAAGGGTGGATATCGTTCCTGGTGCAATTCCCATTGCGTCGCTGGTCGAGTGCGTTTTCTCACCCAGTAAGTCGCGAGCGATAACTTCGTTCTCCCTGGCGAGAGCGATGTCGCCGCGTCGCCGGAGAGATGAGGTCGCTGTTCGGTGGGATGCGTCTTGCAACGCCGCTTGCGCAGCTGTATGCGTTGATGGCAGGCGAGCCCCAAAAGGAATGCTGGAGGGAGGACCCAAAACCATACATTTACTTGATTGTCGAACAGGCCGCTGGAAAAACCATAGGTGAGCGCAATGCCGTTTACAAGGAAGCTCGATACTCGATAAACGAGCATTCCGGACATGAGCCACAAGGGTTCAAAGACCAATGGTTGTCCTCGTGTAGGCTATGTTTGAGCTTGAGGAACAATGCGAGCCCACAGAGGAAGGACAGCACAATCGTCCAAAGCGGATTGTTCTGAGGAAGAAAAAGAGTCGCCTTGTCGTAGAGGAAGAACAAAGCGTAGGCGAGCAGGAATGATCTTGGCCCGCTTGCCGAAGCCGTCTCATGAGAATGTGCCTGCAGGAAGATTGCCCAGCATATCAAAGATGAGGAATAGCTAAATGCTACGCAGAGACTGAGCAGGTTCTCGACCTCAGGGGGGATTGCATATGCTAGAAACGCTTCAGAGCAGAGGATGGACGCGCTTTCGGCGATGACGAAGACTTAAGCAGAAGCGTGGCCCAAGCGGCTTATGAGAGGCTGATATTTGAGATTGGTCTTTATTGCCTTGCTGCAAAAGGGCAATGCGCCAAGTGCGATGCAGAGAGGGACGATTTCTGTGTTGGAGGATGAGATCGAGAGCGTCGGATTATATGCAGCTCTGGGGAAGCAAATAAGAACGGCGGTCCACAAGCTCAGTGAAAGTTTCTCGTTCATTTGAAAGCTCGATTCGTCAAGCGATTCAGCTTATTATTCGAAAAAGTGTATCAGAAGATAGCGAAGCCTAATTTCATATGAATTGCACCCCCATTGTTGACAAATGAAACGCCTCTGGAGTGCAAGGATGTATATGGGTTCAATAAACGGAGCATGGGGAGTTGAGATGCTCGGGGAGAGAAACAAACGTCTTAGAGTCGGGGCGGGTATGCCCGCGAAAATGCCTTGCTTTGTCTTTCGAAGATTGGACGATCATGAGTAATGTCGCCCATCATGCCGACATGTACATCATCATGAAGCATTGGTACTGCGATGTTCCCGAGATGATCACGCGCAAGGACTTCTATCTCTATTCTGACGCCGCTTGCACAAAACTGGTTAAGAGCTGGAGTGTTGAGGCACCTGTCGGGGTAACTAGGTAAAAGGTACTTGCCCCGAAACGAGGAGGCGATTTCGGATGAAGCCAATGGGCGCTGCAATGAGACGGGTCATCGCCGTTGCTCTTGTCGGCTCAATCGCGTTGTGGGCCGGGTTCATCTACGTGAACTTGTTGTGGCAAGGTGATCGTATGCTGGCTTCAATTGTCGTCTTTGCGGTTTGCGGTGGAGTGAGCGCCCTGCCAATCACCCGCTTTGCCAAGGAAGACGCCAAGGCGGATGCTGGCCGCTTCGTAAACAAGCTGAAGAGTGATGGAAGATACTTCTTCCGAGTGTTTGCCATTTCGGGACTGCTATGCATGGGGGCTTCATTCAGAATCGATGCTCTGGGCGATGAGATATGGCTTTTTCAGCTCGGAATGTGGATTGAGGCAGTGAGTGCTTGGATAAGGGGCTATATCTCTCTTGTGGGTTTCTGGTATACGCCTCGCGGGTATCGAGGGGTGTGAATTTGGTTTTCGCCCACTCGGAGTGTCAGCTCGATTTAGGATGGCGTAGGATAATCGAATGAATGTCGAGGCGGGACTCGAAGTCTCGCCTCGATTGTTTTTACGCATGCCGCGAAGGAGTTGTAGATATGAAGCTCGATCTCGAGAAGAGGGGGTCGCTCGCCATCCATTGCGTGGTGAACGGGCCCATCCAGACGAACACGTACTTCGCCGTGAGCAAGGGCGAGGCTGCCATCATCGATCCCGCATGGGACGGGGAGAAGCTCGCCGAGGTCTTTGCCGAGCGCTGTCCCGATGCTCGCGTGAGCGCCATCATCTGCACGCACGGCCACGCTGACCATATCGGTGGCGTGGCGGGTCTGCGCCGCGCGCTCGGACCGGATGTGCCGTTCATGATCTCCGCGGCAGACAAAGATTTCATGGCGGGGGCGATCGAGAGCATGCGCGAGATGTGGGGTTCGACCACGAGATGCCGCCCACTCCCGACCGTCTGCTCAACGAGGGGGACACGTTTGAGTTCGGTGACGTTGTCCTGCAGGTCATGGCCACACCGGGCCACACTCCCGGCGGTATCGTGCTTTTCTGCGCGGCGACTACGGGTGACGTGGCGTTTGTGGGTGACACGCTGTTCCCTGGCGCGCATGGCCGCACCGATCTCGAAGGCGGTAATGAGAAACAGGTGATAGACTCGCTCGGCAAGATGGGCACGTTCCTGCCCGCCGATACTTTGTGTCTCATCGGCCACAACGACACGACCACCATTGCGCGTGAGCTCGAGACGAACCTCTTTATGCGCCGCGGCTTGCGCCATTATCGGTGAGCGCGTGGGCTCAACATCGGCTCGATGTGTCGAGCTGGCTAACGTCCCAATGCTCGTTTAGATGAGCCGTTCGCGTGGTAAAATGCAGACGTTTACCGTTCAGAGTATGGACAATGGGAGGTCCAATATGCTCGTCAATGCAGCTCAGATGCTCAAGGATGCCGAGCCGGTCACTACGCTCTCGGCGCGTTCAACACCAACAACCTCGAGTGGACCCTGGCTATTCTCCAGGCCGCCGAGGAGGCCAAGTCTCCGCTGATCCTTCAGTGCACCGCTGGTGCCGCTAAGTGGATGGGCGGTTTCAAGGTCTGCGCCGACATGGTCAAGGCTGCCGTCGAGGCAACGGGCGTTACCGTCCCCGTCGCCCTTCACCTCGATCACGGTTCTTACGAGGACTGCTTCAAGTGCATCGAGGCCGGCTTCACGTCCATCATGTATGACGGCTCTCACGAGGAGACCTTCCAGCTTAACCTCGACCGCACCAAGGAGCTCGTTGAGCTCGCCCACTCCAAGGGCATGTCCATCGAGGCCGAGGTCGGCGGCATCGGCGGCACCGAGGACGGCGTGACCTCCAACGGCGAGCTCGCTGACCCCGCTGAGTGCAAGCAGATCGCTGACCTGGGCGTCGACTTCCTCGCCTGCGGTATCGGCAACATCCACGGCGTGTATCCCGCCGACTGGGCTGGCCTTTCCTTCGAGCGTCTGGGCGAGATCAAGGCTCAGACCGGCGACCTGCCCCTCGTTCTGCACGGTGGCACCGGCATCCCCGAGGATCAGATCAAGAAGGCCATCTCCCTGGGTATCTCCAAGATCAACGTCAACACCGATCTGCAGCTCGTCTTTGCCAAGGGCGTTCGCGAGTACATCGAGGCTGGCAAGGATCAGCAGGGCAAGGGCTTTGACCCCCGCAAGCTCCTCAAGCCTGGTCGCGACAACATCGTTGCCCGCACCAAGGAGCTCATGGAGGAGTTTGGCTCCGTCAACAAGGCGTAACGTTTTAGGTCACTGACCAGTTGGGGCGCCCGGCTTCTTTCCACGCAAACGTCCTCGGGGAATCTCTTGTCGATTCCCCTGCGGAATGTTTGCTTAGGGAAGAAGCCGGGCGCCCCTTTCGTAGCCAGACCAGTTGCGCAAGCGCTTTAGTCGGAATCTCGCAACATGGGTGTGATTGCTGTGGTACCATAGCTGAGCGTGATTACGTGCCCGAGTGGCGGAACGGCAGACGCAGGGGACTCAAAATCCTCCGCTGGCGACAGCGTGTGAGTTCGAATCTCACCTCGGGCACCATGCATGGCACGTGATACGTGGATGCAGAGCGCAGTTCAGCAATGAGCCGAACTCACGCGAGTGTCCGAGCGTTAAGCAAACAGGCCCGTGGCCTGTTTGTAGCGAGCCGCGAAGGCTTTGGCCTGAGCGGATGTGGACGCCGCAAGGCGGCCGCTTCGAATCTCACCTCGGGCACCACATCCATTGCTCGTGAGGAAAGCATGGAGTAGACGCTCCCGTGCTATCATTCTCGAGTCGCTGGTTTTCCAGCAGGAAAGCGGGATCTGAGGGTCCCCACCTTTCGGCACCATTGGGTAGCTGTCTGGTCGCACAACCGAACGCTTGCACTCACGCTACAATTTGCGTGAAATCGAGCAAAAGCTGTCGACCCGGATACCACATGGTTCCGGGTTTATTTGTACGAGTGCAAGAAGGAGGTATCGAGATAGCTAAGTCTGATGACACCCGCATCAACGATGAGATTCGCGCTCCGCGCGTTCGTCTTATCGGCGTCGATGGATCGCAGCTCGGTCTGTTCGACACACGTGATGCGCAGCGCATCGCCGATGACCAGAACCTCGACCTGGTGGAGATCGCTCCCAACGCGGATCCGCCGGTTTGCAAGGTCATGGATTACGGCAAGTTCAAGTACCAGCAGGCCATGAAGGCCAAGCAGGCTCGTAAGAACCAGTCCAAGATCGAGGTCAAGGAAATGAAGTTCCGACCCAAGATCGACGTGGGCGATTACGAGACCAAGAAGGGTCACGTCCTGCGCTTCCTCAAGAAGGGCGCGCGCGTCAAGATCACCATCATGTTCCGAGGCCGCGAGATGGCGCATCCGGAGCAGGGTCTGAACGTGCTCGAGCGTCTTGCCGAGGATCTCAAACCGTTCGCTACGGTCGAGTCCCAGCCCAAGCTGGAAGGCCGTAACATGCTCATGCTGCTCGCCCCCATCAAGGGCGCCTTCGATAACGAGGGCGAATCCGAGCCGAGCGATAAGTAGTCAACCAGGTATCAGAAGGAGAGTTCCATGCCTAAGATGAAGACCCACAGCGGCAGCAAAAAGCGTTTCCGCCGCAGCGGCACGGGCAAGATCATGCGCGCCAAGGCCTACAAGAGCCACATCCTGACCAAGAAGTCCACCAAGCGCAAGCGCGGCTTCCGTCAGGAGACCGAGCTCGCCGCCGCCGACGCCAAGGTCATCAACGCCCGCCTCGCCGGCCGTTAATCCATCCTTTCCGCTGTTATCTCATTTAGGAGTTGATTAGATATGGCACGTGTCAAGCGCGCTGTGAACGCCAAGAAGAAGCGTCGTACCGTCCTTAACCGCGCAAAGGGTTATTACGGTCAGGCATCCCGTTCCTATAAGTACGCCAAGGAGCAGGTGCAGCACTCCCTCCAGTACCAGTACCGCGATCGCCGCAACAAGAAGCGTGAGATCCGCAGCCTCTGGATCACCCGTATCAACGCCGCCGCCCGCATGAACGACATCTCCTACTCCCAGTTGATGCACGGCCTGAAGCTCGCCGGCATCGAGCTCGACCGCAAGGTCCTCGCTCAGATGGCCTACGAGGACATCGAGTCCTTCAACGAGCTCGCCACCATCGCCAAGAAGGCTCTTGAGGCCTAAGTGCGTTTCTACGGGATGTCCCATGGGGCATCCCGTTTCTTTTTACGATGGATACCCGATCGAAACAGGGTATATATCCCGTACAGATGACCGCCGCATACATGTAATAGAACCGAATGGTCGTCATCTATATAGGGCGGAAGATCGCCCAAAGCTCCTTTTCATATAGGAGGTTAAGAGTTCCTGTTATGGAGGAAATGTGAAGTAGCGATTCTCGCTTCACAGCCCCTCCGACTCTGGCAATATATCTCCTTGCCGCGCGGGTGGCCGAGTGAAGACGAGGCCGGGAAGACCCGCGGCGGGTACCTTGAGAACCGGATACCGCGAAGAGACGGAAGTAAGTGGAGACAC
>ENA-OPZD01000072-OPZD01000072.1-human-gut-metagenome-genome-assembly--contig:-NODE-72-length-39596-cov-5.759786_pt1 | contig 39596 bp, 45 predicted proteins | sample MGYA00242479_ERZ504495 | MGnify/ENA primary metagenome ERZ504495 (study PRJEB26092, sample SAMD00036286) | human gut metagenome | host: Homo sapiens | study: EMG produced TPA metagenomics assembly of... | reverse complement strand
GTGGCAAGCGACAAGCCGGCAACGCCAGCCTCGGCTCAGCGGCAACGTTGGACCGGGGTGAAGGTCAGCAGGAACGCCATGACGGACAGGATCACCGCCCGAAACGCCGTCCAGGTTATAAGAACGGGCGAGGCTGTTACCCATGCCAAAGACCGCGTAGAGCGCCATGATGTACATGGTCATGCGGTAGGGCAGCAGAATCGTGGCCGCGTTGCCGGACAGGAACTTGTAGATCTCCCAGTCCTGGGGCAGCGGCGGCATGGCAACGATCAAGAAGAACGAGCCAACGATGATGAGCGGCAGCGCGGAAACAACGCCGTCGCGCACAGCAAGCAGATAGCGGTTTCCACCGAGCTTGCTCATGATAGGCCCGAGAGACCTATCGAGGAACGCTTGGAACTTGTCCATGTGTTCGCATCCTTTCTTACTCAAGGGCACTCGACTGCCGAGCGCACGTGGGCCTTAGCCCAAAATCTCATCGACCTGCTTGAAGATGTTCTCGCAGCGAGCCATCGCGTAATCCTGGGGCTGCATGGCGGCAACCGGGATGGACACCTTGGCGGCGATGCCGCCCTTCTGATAGGCGATCTGCGGGCCGAGCAGGATGACGTCGTACTCGGGTGCCTTGTCCTGGCACACGCCCATGGCGCAGGCATCGACCTTGAGGCCAAAGCCCTTCTCCTCCGCGTACTTCTGCATCTTGGTCATCAAGATGGTGGTGGACATGCCACCGGAACAGACGAGCAGGATCTTGTAGTCCTTCATGGTAACCACCTTTCACTGGTGCTTTCGGATCTGGTTTTTCTCCAATACCTCCGAAAAGCGCTCATAGTTGCGATTGACGAATGATTTGAACAGGATATCGATGACTCCCAGCTGGCCGATGCGCGATGCCATGGCGGCGGAGCGCATGAGCGGTTCGGTCGATCCGACAAAGAGGATCTGGTCGGCGCTGCGCGTGAGCTCAGACTCAAAGCCAGCGCCGGTGATGGCGATCACCTTGCCACCTCGCTCGTGAGCCAAGCGCGCACACGTGTTAACCTCATCGGTCGAACCCGAATAGCTAATCGCAATCGAGAGGTCATCCGGACCGCTATTCGAGGCATACAGCAACTGCCCATGCCAGTCGTCAATCAGGTTGCAGTTCACCCCAATCCTCAAGAGTTTGTAGTGCAGGTCGCGAGCTGAGAGCAGCGATGCCCCCATCCCGAACAGGTTGATGGTGCGCGCGGCTTCCATAAGGTCAACGCATGTGTCGTACACCTCGGGATCGTTGAGTTTGCCCACCAAGCGCAACGAGTCGACGTTGCCCCTCGTGACCTTCTCGATGGTCTGCCGCGTCGTGTCGGTGGGCGCCAGATCGTCGATCTTGGACAGCTCGTTCTCACGTAGAAGCGCTAGATCGTATATGAGAAAACGTTGGAACTCCTTATATCCCTTGAGGCCCAGCTTTTTACACATACGGGTGATGGTCGACGGGGAGGCGAACGTGTATGCCGCCAGCTCGTGGATGCTCAGCCCAGAGATCTCTCCGGGTGCCTCGAGAATCCTCCCGATCAAGTCGCGCTCAGCCGGGCTTGCGCTGTCCTTATGCTGCTTTAAACGTACCAGCAGGCTTGCCATGGGGCGTACCTCCAACCTGTAAGGCCATTGTAGATAGTGAAAATTATTTGTCAGCTATAAGCATGGTACAAGAAATTTAATTTCAATTTCTGACACGAATGGGCCGTAAACGGTTGAAAATCGCCGGCTGTGGAGGACTCGCGTGACATGTTTTACCCTCAACGGCAAAAGCCGCCCGCTAGCGTGCAATCGGAAAAGTCGGTGAACGATTTTGCCTATACCACCGTTTACGTGCGGTTTCGTTATGGTAGATGCCATGACGAAACATGTGAGCGCCGGATGGGGCCACAGCGTTTGACTCGCCTTCGACCGTCCTTGTCGGAGTTTTGCGCATGGTCTATCTTCAACACGAACCCGCATGAGGGATAGTAATGCACACCCCAAAGAAAGGCCCCTCACATGAACGAGCCGACCGAGACCTCCCCCGAGATGATCGCCTTTGGCCTGATCGCGCAGGCGGGCGATGCACGCAGCAAGGCCTACGAGGCGCTCGCGCTCGCCAAGCAGGGCGACTTCGCCGGCGCGAAGGAGCTCATCGAGCAGGCGGAGGCGTCGGTGCTCGAGGCGCATCACATCCAGACCTCCCTGCTCACCAAAGAGGCGAGCGGCAACCACACTGAGGTCAACGTGATGCTTGTGCATGCGCAAGACCATCTCATGACCGCCATCCTCGCCAAGGAGCTCATCGCCGAGATGATCGAGATGTATCAGCCATGGGCAACCTCAACCAGTAAAGGACGCTCAAAAAATGGTAGACCTCTCCAAACTCACCACCGAACAGCGCAACCCGCTCACCCTTGAGCTCGACACGTTCAGCCCGCTTGAGATCGCGCAGGCCATGAACGCCGAGGACGCCAACGCGGTGAAGGCGGTCGAGTGCGTGCTGCCGCAGGTGGCGCAGGCGATCCAGTGGGCCGCCTCGTGTCTTGCCGACGGTGGCCGCATCATCTACCTGGGCGCGGGAACAAGCGGGCGCTTGGGCGTGCTCGACGCGGTGGAGTGCCCGCCCACGTTCGGCGTCGACAACGACCTGGTGGTCGGCCTCATCGCCGGCGGCGAGGACGCGTTCGTCAAAGCCCGCGAAGGCGCCGAGGACGACACCTCCCAGGGCGAGGGCGACCTACGCGCGATCGACCTGTGCGAGCGTGACTTCGTGGTGGGCCTCGCCGCGAGCGGCCGCACGCCGTACGTGATCGGCGGCCTCACCTACGCGCGTGAGCTCGGCTGCAAGACGGCGGCCGTAGCCTGCGTGCCCACATCACGCATCGGAGAGGTGGCGGAGCTCGCCATCGAACCCGTAACGGGACCGGAAGTTCTCACCGGCTCTACCCGCCTCAAGGCCGGTACCGCTCAAAAGCTGGTGCTCAACATGATCTCGACCGGCGCCATGACGCTCACCGGCAAGGTGTACCAAAACCTCATGGTCGATGTGAAGCAAACCAACCAGAAGCTCCACGCACGCGCACGTAACATCGTGATCGAGGCTTGCGGTTGCACGCCCGAGGCGGCAGCTGCCGCCCTCGAGGAGGCGAACGGCAGCGTCAAGCTCGCCGTCACGAGCATCCTGCTCAACCTGCCCGCCGCTCAGGCGGCCGAAGCACTTTCCGCCTCGAACGGCCATGTTCGCCAGGCACTCGAAGGCGCTCCGCATGCTAGCCGAGCGCGATCGCAAACTCACCTCCCTGCCTCGACCGGCGTCCTCGCGCGCACTCTTGTGGGGCGGCGCCACGGCGAGCAGTCAGTACGAGGGAGCTTTTGCCGCCGGCGGCAAGGGGCTCGACACACAGGATGTGCGCCCCTACCTGCCGCGCACGAGCGATGCCACCACGGCAACCCGCCTGCTCACTCGCTCGGCTGTCGAGCGCGCCAAGACTGATACCCGGGGCGCCTATCCTTTCCGCACGGCATCGGACGGCTACCATCATCTGGAGGAGGACATCGCCCTGCTGCAGGAACTCGGCATAGACATCTACCGTTTTTCAATCAGCTGGGCACGCCTGTTCCCCATGGGCGATGAGCCCGAGCCGAATCCCGAGGGGCTCGCCTACTACGACCGTGTGTTCTCCGCCGTGCGCAAGGCGGGCACGAAAGTGTTCCTCACGCTCACGCACTATGCCCTGCCCTTGCACCTGGTCGAAGCCTATGGAGGCTGGACCACCGAGCGCTCATCGACCTGTACGCGCGCTTCGCCCGCGTGGTATTCGAGCGCTGGGGCGACGCCATCGATTATTACCTGCCGTTCAACGAGATCAACGCGGGCTACTTTAGCCCCTGGAACGGCGTGGGCCTCATTAAGCCCGAGGACGGCGAGTACAACCAGTCCGACGTGTTCCAGTCACTTCACCACCAGTTCGTAGCGAGCGCGCGCGTTATCCAGATGCAGCGTGAAATCGCTCCCGCCTGCCAGTCCGGCTGCATGGTGGCCGACTTTTGCTACTACCCGCACACCTGCTCGCCCGAGGACAACCTCAAGACAGTCCGCGAAGAGCAGGTCAACCAGTGGCTCGCGGTAGACGTCCTCGCCCGTGGGTACTACCCCGGCTACGTAGACCGATTCTTTGCCGAACACGGCATTCGCATCGAGCTTGGCGAGGACGATCTGGAACTGCTCGCGCGCTACACCTGTGACTTTGCGAGCATTTCGTACTACCAGTCGAGCGTGTGCTCCACGAGCGAGACGGCCGAGCACACCGCGGGCAACCTCGTGTGCACCGTCAAGAACCCGTATCTGCAGGCAACCGAGTGGGGCTGGCAGATCGACCCCGTGGGCCTGCGCACGGCGCTCAATAAGCTCTACGACCGTGTGCGCAAGCCGATTTTCATTTCCGAGAACGGCATGGGCGCCCGCGATGTGCTGGAGCACGACGCCAGTGGAAAGCCCGTGGTGCACGACCCGTACCGTATCGATTACCTAGCCCGCCACTTTGAGCAGATCGACGAGGCCGTCGCAGACGGCGTGGACGTGATCGGCTACATCATGTGGGGTATCATCGACATCGTGAGCGCCGGCAGCTGTGAGATGGAGAAGCGCTACGGCGTGGTGTACGTGGATGCCGACAACCACGGCAACGGGTCCTTCGAGCGCATCAAGAAGGACAGCTTCGCCTGGTACCGCGACTTCATCCGCGCGCGACATGAGGGCACAACGCGCTAGCGAACGGGCTCCTTTTACCCGACCCCCTTTAAGCAGGTCGCCCCGGGCACGTGTTTTCTGAACCGCCTCCCATTTCTTGGAAACGAGAAATGGGAGGCGTCTTCATGACGTGCGACCTGAGGGCACAATACGGCGAGGTGCTGAAGAGGAGGGGCTGCGGAGCCGTTCGCCGATGGCCACGGCCATACGAGCATCGCGGGCCTCCTTGGGGCGCCGATGCGAACGGTGAAGGGCTGGTTGCGCATATGGCGCGCCGGCGCTCCATGGGAGAAGATGGCCGCCCCCCTACGCCAGCGGCTCGATCTTCTCGATGCCGCCCATGTAGGGGCGCAGAACCTCGGGCACCGTGATGGAGCCGTCGGCGTTCTGATAGTTCTCCATAATGGCGGCCATGGTGCGACCGGTGGGCAGGCCGGAGCCGTTGAGGGTGTGCACGAAGCGCGTGCCTTGAAGTTCTCGGGGTCGCGGTACTTGATGTTGGCACGGCGGGCCTGGAAGTCGCCGCAGTTGGAGCAGGAGGAGATCTCCTTGTAAGCGTTGTAGCTCGGCAGCCAGACCTCGATGTCGTACGTCTGGCGGGCGGAGAAGCCCAGGTCACCGGTGCACAGGCTGATCACGCGATAGGGCAGGCCGAGCTGCTGCAGGAGGTACTCGGCCTCGGCCACCATGCTCTCGAGCTCGTCGTCGGACTCCTCGGGACGGGCGAACTTGACCATCTCGACCTTGGTGAACTGGTGCTGGCGAATGATGCCGCGCGTGTCGCGACCGGCGGAACCGGCCTCCTCGCGGAAGCACGGGGTGCCGGCGGTATAGCGCAGCGGCAGCTGGGAGGCATCGAGCACCTCGCCGGCGTGAAGATTGGTGAGCGCGACCTCAGCGGTGGGGATCAAGAACTGGTCCTCGCCAGTGTGGTAGGCGTCGTCCTCGAACTTGGGCAGCTGGCCCGTGCCGTACATGATCTCGCGGTTCACGATCACCGGCGGGATGAACTCCTTGAAGCCACGGGCGATGTGGGTGTTGAGGAAGAAGCACTGCAGCGCGCGGTCGAGCGTCGCGCCGGCACCGGAGAGCACGGTGAAGCGGGCGCCGGAGAGCTTCGCGCCGCGGTCGAAATCGAGGATACCGGTCTCGGTGCCCAGATCCCAGTGGGTCCGTTCGGGCTCGAGTCCCTACGGCGGCGAAGGTCGCGGGCTCGCCACGCGACGGCGCTCGGGGTTCTCGTTCTCGTCCTTGCCCACGGGGGTCGCCTCGCAGGGAATGTTGGGGATGCGGGCCATGAAGTCGGAGACCTCGGCGTCGAGCTCCGAGCGGCGGGCGGCGAGACCCTCGATCTGCTCGTTGACCTGGCGTACGGCCTCCTTGGCGGCCTCGGCCTCCTCGCGCTTGCCCTCTTTCATGAGCATGCCGATCTTCTTGGATTCGGCGTTGCGGGTCGCCTGCAGGTCCTCGACCTGCGAGATGACGGAGCGGTGCTCCTCATCGAGCGCGAAGAAGCGGTCGCGGTCCCAGCTGCCCTGGCGGTTCGCCATGGCGACGTCGAGCACCTCGGGGTTCTCGCGTACAAACTTGATGTCGAGCATGATTCCTCCGTACTTCTCTCTCGTAAAGCCGTTACCGCAGCCCGGGAATCTGGACCGCAGCACGGCGATTCATCGCAGGGAAACGCGATGTGATGCATGTTGATGCATTGCAAGTATATACTGGTGCCCGTTATAACGACAGGCGACCCAGCCAAGAAAGCAGGACGTAACCATGGATGAACTGTTCAATTTTCTCTTTGGCACCCGCACGGGTGTTGCGGTCCTGTTCTTTGCCGGCGTGCTGATTTTCGCCATCGTCGCCTTCGTGCTCGAGAAGCGCACGCACAAGATCTACGTCGACCGAGGCTCCAGGCCCGACGACGAAGACGGCCTCTTCTAGCCCTCGATCACGTCGATGGCGCGGATGAAGGCCGAGCGCATACCCGCCGCCTCGAGCTCCGCCACGCCCTTGATGGTCGTGCCGCCGGGCGAGCAGACCGCGTCCTTCATGGCACCGGGGTGCATGCCAGTCGCCAGCTGCAGCTTCGCCGTTCCGGCAACCATCTGGCTCACCATCTCATAGGCGATCGCGCGGGGAATCCCATGCTTCACGGCGGCGTCCGCCAGCGACTCGATCACCATGGCGATGAACGCGGGCGAGCAACCGCCCACCGTGCCGGCAACGGAAAGCAGGCGCGTCTCGACCTCGATGGGCGAGCCGAGCAGGCCGAGCAGGGCGAACACGAGCCCATGCTCATCGGCAGTCAACGTCGAAGCCTTCTCGCAGGCGATCACGCCCTCGTTGATCGCCACGGGCGTGTTGGGAACCGTGGACAAGTGATGGGCCCCGGGAATCACGTGCTCGTAATCCGCGCACTTCCAACCCGCCGCCACAGACAGGATCGCCTTGCCCTCGAGCGCATCGGTAAGTGGGGCGAGCACCGACTCGATCATATACGGCTTCACCGCGATGACCACGACGTCAGACGTCTCGACAACCTGCCGGGAGGTCTCGCACGCCTTCATGCCGCGCTGCTCACAGCGGGGCACCAGCGCCTCGTAGCGGCCGGCGCAGGCGCACATGTTGCCCGCCGGAACCGCGCCACTCGCGATCCAGCCGTCCGCCATGGCGCTCGCCATGTTTCCGAATCCGATGAAGCCGATCCTCGCATCGTTCACGTTCATGCCGAAAACCAATCTTGTCATGCGCTCTTCGCGCGAGCCCGCACTCGCATGGGGCCGTCCATACACATATGCAGATATCTTACTCGCACGCCCCAGCAAGGTGCGCTCACGCTAGGATTGTGAACGCGAGGTGTCAGAAAAGGGGGATGCGTGGAGGAGCACGTCTTGATGCGAGGCGAAACGGCGAACGGGACCGGCCCGTCTTCCCCGGAGGGCGACGCACCGGGCACCGCATCGGGGCGCGGCGGGCGCATCGCGTTGTTCGACAACCTCAAGGGCCTGCTCATCATCCTCGTCGTGTTCGGCCACATCGCGCACCCCGTGCACAACGCCAATCCGGTGCTCAGCTTCGCCTTCGACGTCATCTACCTCTTCCACATGCCGCTCTTCGTGCTGATGTCCGGCCTGTTCGCGAAGGGTGCCTACCGCGACGGCAGGCTCAATGTCAACCGCATCATCTCCTTCGTCGCCCTCGGCTTCGCCTATCAGCTCGCCCTCGCGGCCATCAACGGGGCGGCGCTCACGCCGCGGCGCATCTGCGCGTTCACCTCGGCACCGTGGTACCTCATCTCCATGGCGTGCTGGTACGCGGCGATCCCCGTGCTCGCGCGTCTCGGCGCGGCGCGCGGCATGACAGTTGCCCTGTCGATCTCCCTGCTCTCCAGCACGGTCGACCTCTCGAGCGGTTTTCTCGCCATCGGCCGCACCTGCGCCTTTCTTCCGTGTTTCGCCCTCGGCTACTACCTGCGGCCCTCGACGGTCGCGAACCTGCGCGAGCGCAAGGGTGTTTGGGCCGCCGTCGCCCTCTCCGCCGTCGTCGTGGCGGCGCGCTTTCTCGACGCCGAGGCATACGGATGGTTCTTCCCCATGGTCTACGGAGACAACCCCTACGGCGACGGGTTTGCCATGGGAGTCACCCAGAGGCTCGTCGCGTTCGCCGTGGGTGCCGTGATGTCGCTTGCAGTCCTCAAGCTCGCGCCCTCCCGCACGAGCCGCCTCACGACCCTTGGAAGGCGGACGCTCCAGGTCTACGTGCTGCATCGCCTCATCCGCGCATGGCTCACCTTCCATACGCCGCTGTACGGATTCGCCTGGATGAACGATCCGCTCGACGGCACCGCCACGGTCATGGCCCTCACCGCCGCCACCACCGCGCTGTGCGCGGCACCGCAGCTGGAGCGGCCGTTCGCGTGGCTCCTCTCGATCCGCTGGATTCGCGGCGAATAAACCGCCCGACATCCCTAGGGACCCCGTGCCGTATGACGAGAGGCCCGATCGGCGCATTGCCGTGACCCGACATGAAAAGAGGCGCCCGCAAACCGCGCGGACGCCTCGAACCGAACCGCCCCGGTGCACCTTAATGCACCGGGGCGGATGTACGGCGGGAATATGGCCTTAGTGCCAGGTATCGTGCTCTTTCTTCACCTTGCGGGCAAGGAAGAGAACCGCAAGCGCCTCGAGCACGCCCACAACGAGCAGCACGGCATTCGGAACGTCGATCTTAACAAAGCCCTGCCACGACCAGAACAGCACCGCAACGGCGCTCACCGCCAGTGAGCCAAAGGCCGTGACAATCGACGTGCCGCTGCGCGACGGCACGTTGGACGCGCGCATGCCCATCAAGCCCATCACCACAAAGCACAGACCCGAGACGCCGGACACGCCCATGTACAGCGGCGCGGCGTCGGTCCCCGAGATCGCCGTCCCGCCGAACAGGCCGGCGCCGGCGACCGCCAGGCCGAATGTCCACATGGCGAGTCCCGTGATGGCCGCCACGATGGCCACAAGCTTCAACATCTTTCGCGAGCTGCTCATCGCTTCCCCTCTCTCTTCAGGCGAAAGGGCCGCATCGTCGGCCCCCTCTTGCAATCATGATGGCTTATACCCAGTTTACCTGCATGCGGGTATAATGCGCCTGCCCCTTTGCGCGCCGTGCACGCACGCGCATCCTAACCCCGCGGCTCCACCGGGGGCACGGGAGGCGCTGCGGGCACCGGGGCCGAGTCGTTCGCCTGACTCGCCGCCAGCATCTGCTCGAACATGCCCGCGCTCTGCGTGAAATCGGTGGGCAGCACCACGGTGCTGGCGCGACCGCTCTTGGCGAACTCATTCATCATCTCGGTCCACTGCGTGAACATGAAGAGCTGGTTGGCCTCATCGTTGCCCACGCCCGTCTCCTGGATGGTCTCGAGCGAGTCCTTGATGCCGATGGCAATGGCCTTGCGCTGGTTCGCGATGCCCTCGCCGGCCTTCTCCATGGCCTCCGCCTCCGCCTTGGCCTCGGTGACGCGGCGGATGCGGTCGGCCTCGGCGAGGTCCTGCGCTGCGGCCTTGGTGCGCTGCGCGGCGTGATCTGGTTCATGGAATCCTCGACCTCGGCGGGCAGCGCGATCTTGGTGATGAGCGTGCTCACCAGGGTGAAGCCGTAGGCGTCCATCTGCTCGGACACGGTGGCGTTCACGTCCTTGGCGATGTCGTCCTTCTTGGCGAAGACCTCGTCGAGCGTGTAGACGGGAATGGAGGAGCGCAGGGCGTCGGTGATGAAGTCGCGCATCTGGGCGACGGGCTGCTGGAGCATGTAGTAGCTCTTGTACACGCCGGATTCGCTTGGCTGCGTGCCCATCTCGTAGCTCACGTGGTACTGCGCCGAGACCTCGAGCCCGATGGTGACGTTGTCCTCAGTCTTGACGTCGATGTCGAAGCCGTTCTTCATCGTGCGCAGAGAGACCGTCGCCGCCTTGCGGTCGACGAAGGGGATCTTGGCATGGAAGCCCGCGGGCACGATACGATGGAACTTGCCCAGGCGCTCGATGATGACGGCGTGCTGCTGCTTGACCACGAAGAACAGATTGCCGGTGACGACGCCGACGATTAAAAAGATCACCAGCAAGCCGACGAGACCGCCGAGAAAGTCGAAAATGAAGAACATGTCCGATCCTTAGAACGAAGGGTTCGTTGGGAGCATAATACCCGCTCGCCGTTCACCCCGTTCCCACATACCGCCTGTTTCCCGCGAACGGCGGGAGAGCGGCCCCCGCGGCGGCGGGCGGTATACTGGGCCAGCCGGGGGTCACTCGCCGCACCGCGCCCGCACCATCGAGGCTCGACGGCGGCACCGCCCCACGGCGCCCCGCACGCATATGAGGGAGGGCCCATGGCACGACGCAGCAAGCACGACGTTCAGGTCGATCCGTTCAACGCCGGCGAGCCGACCCTTCCATGGGATGAGCCTGACGCGCCCGATCTGCTCGCAGACCGTCACCATGCCGAGGATTGCGCGTTTGGAGAAGAGTCCTACACCAGCCCCACCAAGATGCGTGACAACTACAGCGCTCCAGATTCCGACGCGCCCAAAAAGCCGAGCGGCGATGGGCTAACCCCACGCCAGCGCAAACAGGCCGCCCGGGCAAAGGCAAAAAGCGAGCGCCGCGCCGCAAAGGCAGCCCCCAAGGACACGACGAAGCCGCGCCGCGGCAAGCGATCGGTCTTTAGCCTGATCATCATCCTCATTGCTCTGGTCAATATCGTGCCATCCTTGTTCAGCACGGCATTTGACCTCGTTAGAGACGTCACGGCACCGTTGGCATCCCTCTTTGAACCCGAGCCCGAGATCGATTTCGACTCGGACCCCATTGGCCCGGATGCGCCGCAAGATGGCGACAGCTCCGGCGATGCGTCCGGCTACGAGCTCGATGAGCAGGAATGCATCGCCCTCGTAGACGAATACCTAAGTGCCGAGTCGTCAGCGACCACACACGCGACCTGCTAGTGAAAACACTCAACGCAGATTGCGATAGCGCCCTCCTCGGCACTGTGAAGAGCTTGGCATCGATGCCCAAGCGTGGGCGGACTGGGAGATGAGCCATCTCTCGTATACGATCGACTCCTGCTTTGTGTATACCGAGGACAACACCGCCACGGTCTATGTGAGCTACACGACGGCCGGCGGCATTTTTGAGCTCCAGGATATTTACGATGAAATCGACCGCTACCTCAAGGACATTGACGCCTGGGACGAAGAATGGAACCTCCGCCCACTGAGCGATGCAGAGAAAACTAAGGTCGGAGACATGTTCACCGAGGGAATGGCGGACATCGACGCCGAGCAGGAGACGTTCTTTGGGAGCGAGCTCGTCCGAAAAGACGGCGAATGGGCCATCAACGAAGACGCCATGACCGAGACGATGAGCATGGTCCTCGGCGTCTGGTAAAACCGCAACGGCCCCGTCGCCGGGACCGATATCGCGCTGGTAGGGGCGGTGGGACTCGAACCCACAATCCCGAAGGCCGAAGATTTTAAGTCTCCTGCGTATGCCAATTCCGCCACGCCCCCATGCCGAGAAAGTGTACCACGGTGCGCCGCGCACGGGCATGTACTTGGTTTCCCCCTCACGCACAAACAACGATGCCGTTAACCGCCCCCGCTCACCGGTTCGGAAAAAATAACACCCTATCAGGGGACATCCTGAAGGGGACAAACAAGCCGCACGGACAGGAGGGCTTGTGAATAAGATCGGGAGCGAGACGCTGCACGGAAGCGTCTCTAGTTTTATCCGCTCAAAGATCTACGACAAAGAGCTTGCCGCAGGGGACAAAATACCATCTGAGCACCGGCCACACTTTCGTAGGCGTGGCCCGTCAGACCACCGAGGTCGGCATCGCCTGGGGCAAAATCCGTTCTAAAAAGTTCTTGAACCGCAAAAGCACTTTCGCTAGTATGTAAATCCATGCGGGCGTGGCGGAATTGGCAGACGCGTATGGTTCAGGTCCATATGGGGGCAACCCCGTGAAGGTTCAAGTCCTTTCGCCCGCACCATAAGATTTGTGAGCCCCAGCGATGGGGCTTTTTCATGTCCAGGCACCACAGGATGAAAAGGCCGTCCAGGAGCCTGTCCGGAGGTGTTCCGCCGGCGCTACAAAGCGCTGAGCGTCGGCATCCAGCCAATCACGGGGGCCTCGCCCGCCATTGCCTCACACATCGTTGCCGCGGAACCCGCAAGCAGGCTGTTCTCGCTCACCGTCAGGCGGTCGTAACCACCCGAGCGCATAAGCTCGCGCATAACGACCGCTCCCGCCAGAATAACCGGAGCGCGCTTTGCCTGAATTCCCGGCAATGCGGCAATTTCCTCGATCCCCATGGCTCGCATCTTGGCAATTGCGTTCTCCACCTGGTATATCGTCAACTCACGCAAGTGCACGAAGTGCGAATCGTATACGGCCAGCTCGTGAACCATCGCCACGAGCGACGTTACCGTACCGCCAACCGCGATGAGGCGGTCAGGTCGCTCGTCCAGCACCCGCCAATAAGCATCGAACTGGGGTCGCATCCACGCGACCGCGGCGTCAAGCTCCTCACCACGAGGCGGCAAAGCAGAGAAAAAGCGCTCCGTCACCCGACGGCACCCAATATCGAGCGAACGGGCGCACTCGAGTGCAAAAGCGTCGCCCTCAGAGCTGGGCGCATATGTCCCAACCACGATTTCGGTCGAGCCGCCGCCCGAATCTGCCACGGCGATACGCTCGCCGGGGAAATCGTGCGCAACACCGTAAAACGTCAGGCGCGCCTCGACTTCGCCCGGAATGACCTGCGGCTCAAGGCCAAGGTCGCCCAACTGTTCGAGCAGCGCGTCCCCGTTCGACACATCGCGGGCGGCGCTCGTGAGCGTCGTGCACACCCGAGACGCTCCATACGAGCGGGTCTCATCGACGAACTCCCGGCATGCGTCCATCACGCGCTCGATAGCGGCTGCAGAAAACACTCCCCGCGCATCCACGCCCTCGCCCAAATCGGTAATGACCGTGTGCTTGCGGGATTCGACGATCGCCCCATCGCGCATGGTCGCACACAACAGACGCGACGATACCGTTCCCAAGTCGATGGCAGCGAGCTTTACCATGGACACTCCTATTCCCCCGTTGAGACAACCGCCATACCGTTGACGCCATCAAAGAAGAAGATCACGTCAAGCACCTTCCAGTACCAGGCGGAATTCTCGAGAACCGCCTGTTCGGCGGCCTCCACTTCCGCGACGTCTTGGGGTTGTCCGTGGACTTGGAGGAGCCATTGTCAGCAGATGAGGCGTCCTTACTGGCCGCATCGGCCCCCTTGATCGTGTCCTTCTCCTGCTTGGATGCGGCGCCATTGGCGTTTGCGGGATCCTCCTCGGAAGCACCGTCCGCGCCAGAGGCACCACCCGAGGCCTCCCCATCCTCGCCCTGCGCGCTGGTATCGACCACAACCGGGTCGCCGTTCTCGTCCAGACCCTCAACTGTGATGGTCTTCTCGCCGGGCATGACCATGCCATAATCCCTGCGCGCCGCGTCCTCAACGCCCTCCTGCGAGAGCAGGGACTCGACCTCTTCTCCTAACGAATCGTTATAGGTTTCGCGAATAGCCTTCTGCTCTTGCAAAATCGCCTCGGTGCGATGGGCGATGTAAAAGTCGCGCACGGGCATGTACACGCCCACGCCCACGATTGCGGCGATGATCAGATAGAACAGGTGACGGCTCGGGCCCGTGGTGAAATCGTACAGCCATCGAACCGCCCGGTTGTCCGTTGCGTACTTCATGGCAGCGCGTTGAGACGCCTGCGAATTTTGGGGCGCATTTCCGCGACCCTGCGACCGGTGCCTACCCGCGCTCCGCCAGCAGGCCCTCCCCCCGACGACGAGCGAAAGCCCGCGCGGTCGGAACTGCGGGAGCCCTGCTTGCGAGCATCGCGGCGCTCTTTTTTCTCACGTGCTGCGACCTCGCTCCCCCGTGCCGAACGCCGGGTGGGCTTTGCCGTCGCCGCCCCCTCGTCGCCTGCGGAGCCCGGCTTGCCGTTCATGTGCCCCGGAGCCGACGCGCGCTTGGCCGCGACTCGTGCCTCGGCGGCATGCACCGCTGCGGCCTGACGGGCAGCAGAAAGGTCTCCGGTCTTGCCGGGATCGATTCCGCGAGAGATACGTGCAGTTGTGTTCGAAGTAGATGCCATATGCGCCTTGTGCGGTTGAGGGTGTATGTGCGCTTTGCTTCCCTCATTATGGCACGCGGGGCGAATGCAGATGTGCAGGCTTTGCGAGCTACGTATAGAGCGCGAGCTCCATGAGGGCAAAAAGCGTCTCACATGACCCATCGCCCCGTTTCATCGCGTCGAGCATCGCCTGCCAGGCGAAGTCCACCACCGCATCCATTTGAACGCAATCGCGAGCCCGGCTGGTGATAGCCGCGTCCCTCTCGAATGCGTGCCTGACCGTCTCGTGCAGGTCCCCCAGACATGCTCGCTCCGCCTCCATGGTCCGCTGACGCGTCCTGCCGTCGAGCGCCCCCATGTCGCGGAGCCACGCGGTGCGGAACCCCTCGAGCGAGCTGGACAGGGCATTCGAAAGGCGACGGCAGTAGTCCAGCGCGGTCTCGGCATCGCGCGTGCACGTCTCGAGCTCCGCCGCTTCGATCGCCTCGCGCCAAAAACGCTGCAGCACCTCCGTTCGCAGCTCGGCGACGTCGGGCACATGGTTGTATATCGTGCCGGTCGCCACGCCGCAAGCCTCTGCGATGGCGCGCACGCTGAGCGACGCCAGCCCCGATTCGCGCGCCATGCCAAACGCGACCTCGATAATACGATTGCGTGAAATCGCCTTCTTGCTGCTCATGGCCCCGCCTTCCCTTCTGAACAGAAGCGTGGAACGTTCAGGGTCTTTACCAGCAAGCCGGCCCCCGACTTGTTTCCACAGTGCCATGCTCCTAATATGAACGCCGTTCATATGAACATCGTTCATATTATACACCGCCTTGCGGGGTCATAGTGACGCCGCTTGAAAGGAGCTTTCATGTCCCCCATGCTCATGTTCGCCAGCCTTGCCATCACTGGCGCTCTCATCCTGTATACCATCGGCGTGTTCAAGGAGCGCGCTGACGGTCGCCTGCGCGGGATCCACCTCGTCTTCTTCTGGTGCGGCCTTGCGTGCGACACCACCGGCACCACGCTCATGAGCATCATTGCGCGCGAAAGCACCGCCACTACGCCCGCCATCCACGGCATAACCGGACTCGCCGCCATCGTCCTCATGCTCTTCCATGCCATCTGGGCAACGGTCGTCTACGTGCAGGGCAGAGCCCATAACGCCAGTGCCCTCAAGCGTGAGCAGACGTTTCACCGTCTGAGCGCCGCCGTGTGGATCGCCTGGCTCGTCCCCTACGTCATCGGCCTGCTTGTGGGCATCCCTTTCATCAAGCTCGGCACAACGCCCTCGGTCATCCTGAGCGTGCTCGTCGCCGGCGTTGCCGCCTGCCTCGTATTTCGTCCTCATTCGTCGCGCGCATAACCGCGGACGAACCATCTAAGGAGGCCCCATGAACCTATTCACCGTCCGCAAGCACACGCTGCTACTCATCGCGAGCATCGTCTGGCTTGCCGCGGGCATCAACATCGCCCGCATAGGCTTCGAAGCCCACGCCAACAACCACGTGACCCCGATCAACATCTTGCTTTCCGCCGCGGTGGGCGCCGTCTTCTGGCTTTTCGTGTTCGGGAAGCTCGTGGTCAAGCACACGGCGCGCATTGCCTCGTACGAAGAGGAGCGCCACTTCTTCCTCAAGTTCTTCGATGTCCCGGCATTCCTCATCATGGCGGTCATGATGACGGGAGGCATCTCGATCAGGGCATTCGGCCTTGCGCCCGAAGTCTTCATCGCCGTCTTCTATACCGGACTCGGACTGGCGCTCACGCTTGCCGGCCTCCGCTTTGGATGGATGTGGATGAGCGCCCGATCTAACCCCGCTTGGAGTGATCCCACAGCTCGTTGAGCTCGTCCGTCGTGAGGCCCTCAATTGGCATTCCTTTGCGATACGCCGCGCCCTCCATGGATTCCCAACGCGCACGAAACTTCGCGGTGCTCGCGCGCAACGCACTCTCCGCGTCGATGCCCTCTTTGCGGGCGACGTTGACGAGGGCGAAGAGCATGTCCCCGAACTCCATGGCGCGCGCTTCGCTGTGCGGATCCTCGGCCTCGAACTCGGCGCGCTCCTCGGCGACCTTTGCCCACACGTCCTCGACGGTCTCCCATTCGAACCCGACGGCAGCCGCCTTGCGCGAGACCTTTTGCGCCTCCATCAGGGCGGGAAGAGCCCTCGGTACCCCATCGAGCAAACCTTGCGGCATCTGGCCTTGGGCGACGGCGGCCGAATCCTTGTCGCTCTTCTCGGAAAGCTTTACGCTGTCCCAGATCTCGAGTACTTCGCGGGCATCCTTGGCGGCGCCGGTGTCATCGCCGAACACGTGGGGATGGCGGCGAATCAGCTTTTGATTGATGTCGCGCGCAACGTCCGTCATGGTGAAGGTACCAGCATCCGCCGCGATCTGCGCGTGCAGAACCACCTGCATGAGCACATCGCCAAGCTCCTCGCGCAGATGGACCTCGTCATTTTGTTCGATGCAGTCGACGGCCTCATAGGCTTCCTCGATCATGTTCTTGGCAATGCTCTCGTGGGTCTGCTCGCGATCCCACGGGCAGCCGTCCGGCTGACGCAGGCGCCAGATAGTCTCGACCAGACTCTGCATGCTCTCCGCCGCATCTGCAAGCGTGGACGTATCACGCGTGAGGGCCGCCAAACTCGATGAGTCCGTCTCTTTCCATTCGGCCATGGCCTTCTCCTCATTTCCGCTCGAAGTGCTGTTTTTACAACAGTACGTGGTCGAAAGCCTGATCCAGCGGTTTTTCGCTGTCGTAGGTGCCGCAGCTGTTCGTTCCGTCTTTGGGGATCGACACGCTGCCAGGGTTGAATAACCACAGCCCGGAGTGTTCACTACTCGGGCCGTTCACTTTGACGTGCGTGTGCCCGTACAGCAGCGCGGAGCCCTGAGGAAGGCACGGGACACGATCGACGCTGTTGTGCATGCCCGCGCCGAACACGTGACCGTGCGTGCAGAACAGCGTGCGGCCCTGCGGGTCAATCAGCGTGGCGCTGTCCGCCATACAGGGGAAGTCGAGCACCATCTGGTCGACCTCTGCCTCGCAGTTACCCCGCACCGCGACCAAGCGGCCGGACGAAGCAAGCTCGTTGAGCAGCGCGATCACGCGCTTGGGCGCATAATCGCGCGGAAGGTCGTTGCGGGGGCCATGGTAAAGCAGGTCGCCAAGAAGCACTACGCGATCGGGGCGCTCGTGGTCAATTACGCTCATAAGGCGCTCTGCCCAATAGGCGGAGCCGTGAATATCCGATGCAATGATGAGCTTCATACCGATCCCCCATCTTTTCGTTCTTCCATGCCGACTTCAAAGACTCCTCGACGCGGCGGCAGACACCGACCCCGCAGGCATTCGGACATGCGGCGCGCTCGATTAACTAGTGTATCGTAGCCCCGCGGCGCAAAATCGGCTGCGCATGCCGCGAATTGACCGTTTTTGTAACGAATCTCTCGCACGGCCAAGTAGACGGGGTTCTCAGACCCCGCTCACCTGGGGTTTTACCGCTCGAAAATGCGCTCTACTCAGCCTGTTGCGAAACTCGTTACAAAATCGGTCGATTCGTGGCACAGGCTTACCGCGCGGACAAAATGGCGGCTTCGACCACCTCGTGCAGCGGGACCCCACACGTACGCGCCAAGGCGGCACAGTCCTCGTATTCAGGCTTAACGCGCTTCTTGCCGTCTGGGAGCGTCGCGCGCTTGACCGTAACGGGCCCAAAGGGGGTCTGGACCGTCGCGCGCTCACGCGCGAGAACCGTGCGCTCACATTCGATGCGCCTAATGCCCAGAGTGGGAGCTTCGGCGAAGATGATAGATTCCAGCACTGGGACCTCGCTGGGTTGACACAGCACCTGTAACTGATAAGCGGGGCGGCCCTTCTTCGAGAAAATGGGCAGCCAGTGCACCTCTCGCGCTCCGGCACGGGCGAGCTCGGAGGCTGCATACGCCATCTGCTCCGGAGTCGCATCGTCGATATCGCACTCGAGCTTGACGATCCTCGTCGGCACCTCGAGCTCGGCGGCGTGCGTCCAAACCCCTTCCGAATCCACCGAGGCTTGCAGCCCTGAGCCGCGCTCCCCCTCTATGAGCACCGCGCGCAGAACCGAAGGCCTGCTGTACGTGCGCTTTCCCGCGCCAAGGCCGACGGCGCGAACGGTATACCGCGCGGGCAAATCGAAGACAGGATCGAGGGCGGCAACGAGGGCGGCACCCGTTGGTGTGACGAGCTCGCCCTCCACCTCGCACGGAGCGAGCGGCAAGCCGTGCGCGGCGCAGATGTTGAGGGTCGCGGGGACAGGCACCGGGATGACCCCGTGCTGGCAGCGGACCGTTCCGTGGCCCTCAACGAGGACAGGCACGTAGGCGCGGCCGATGCCGAGATGGTCGATGAGCACCGACGCCGCGAGGATGTCGGCGATGGAATCGACGGCGCCCACCTCGTGGAAATGGACCTGGTCGATCGCCACGCCGTGCGCCTCAGCCTCAGCGGCGGCGAGGATGCCGAAGGCGCGGCTCGCGAGCGTGCGCGCGCGGGGCGTCACGCGGGCAGCGGCGATGATGGCCTCGACCTCGGCGAGCCCGCGATGTATGTGCTCGTGGGCGTGGGCGTGGGCGTGCTCGTGCTCGTGCTCGTGCTCGTGCTCGTGCTCGTGGAGCGCATGCTCACACGCCCCGTGTGCGGCGTGCGCGTGGCCGTGCAGATATTCCATGTCGTGATCGTGATTCTCATGCGCCTCGTCGAGGATCACATTGAAATCAAGGCACGACAGGCCCGCCTTCACCACGCGCCTCACCGCGATGTCGAATCCCTCCACATGTAGGCTCTCCAGGGCTGCCGTCACGACCGCCTCCGCCTCCGCGCGGTCCGGAGCCGCATCGAGCAGCGCCGCCACGAGCATATCGCCCGCAATACCCGCCTGGCAATCGAGCCACAGCGCGGCACTCGAGTCGCCCACGCGGAGCTCGCCGTCGTCTCTTCCCTCGCACTTCATATGCATCACGCCTCCCCGCTCGAAAGATGGTTGATTAAAGACGCCTGGTAGGCAGCACCAAAACCGTTATCGATGTTGACCACCGAGACGCCGCTCGCGCAGCTGTTCACCATGGCAAGCAGGGCGGTGACGCCACCGAGATTCGCCCCGTAACCCACGCTCGTGGGAACCGCGATGACCGGGCAGCTCGCCAACCCAGCGACCACGCTGGGCAGCGCTCCCTCCATGCCGGCGATCGCGATGATTACCTGCGCGCCGGAGATATCCTCACCGTGCGAGAGGAGCCTATGAATCCCAGCAACGCCCGCATCGTGCACCACGCGTACGCGGTTTCCCAAAACCGCGCAGTCAGCGCGGCCTCCTCTGCAACTGGAATGTCGCTTGTGCCGGCGGTGATGATGAGGATCTCCCCGTTCCCGTTGGGTTCGGGCAGCTCGCCCACCACACCGGCACGAGCGCCTTGGTGATACGAAAAGCCGCATCCAAGACCCCGCAGCCGCTCTGCCTTTTGCGCATCCAGGCGTGAGATGAGCACCCGCTCCTGTCCGACGGCAAGCATCGCGGAAACGATGCCGGCAATCTGCTCGGGCGTCTTCCCCGCACCGTATATCACTTCGGACACACCGGTGCGGACGCCACGTTGATTGTCAACGCAGGCATATCCCAAATTGGTCACCGCATCGACGCGCAAACAGCGCACCAGCTCCTCGGGTGACATCCGCCCATCCGCAACAGCATGGGCAAGCCCTTCCAGTTCGTGTATCTCCACCAGTACCCCTCACAAGACCGTCTATGGCAAAACGGAAATTACCTATGGCATTCTGACGTTTCACTGTCCTCAACAAGACAATTCCCATAGACATTTTTAAGGGAGAGCCGAGGCATGGACCGACGGCGGCCCTCCTATTTCCAACAGACGCTTAGAGCAGCGCCTCCTCCCACGCGGCCTCTTTAAAGCCCGTGAGAACCGCGTTGTCGGTCACGATGATCGGGCGCTTGACCAGCATGCCATCCGTGGCGAGCAGGGCGTACGCCTCCTCGTCCGTCATGCCGGCGTCGAGCTTAGCCTTGATGCCGAGCTCGCGGTACTTCATGCCGCTCGTGTTGAAGAAGCGACGCAGCGGCAGGCCGGAGCGCTCGTGCCACTCCGCCAGCTCCGCCGCCGTGGGATTATCCTCGACGATATGGCGATCGGTGTACTCGACGCCATGCTCATCCAGCCATTTCTTGGCCTTTTTGCAGGTAGTGCACTTGGGGTATTCGATAAACAGGACGGCCATGAGGGCTCTCCTCTCGTATTGGGTGCCAAACTCCTAACAGCGTACCCAACACATATAATGACAAGCATGAGAAACTCAGCTGACACATCCGGTAACGGGCGACGCACGGCGCCCACGGTGCCGACCTCCCCGGACGGCGCGCCGCGCTCTACGGCGTGCTCACCGCCGCCGCGCTCGTATGCGGCTACCTCGAACTACTCATCCCCCTGCCCGTCACCGTGCCCGGCGTGAAGCTGGGCCTGGGCAACGTCGTGATCCTCATGGCGCTCGAGCGCCTGGGCGCGAAGGCGGGCCTCTTCCTCATGTTCATCAAGGTCATCGCCTCGACGCTGCTGTTCGCCAACCTGCAGATGTTCGTCTTTTCCCTGGCGGGCGGCCTGCTGTCCTGGGCCGTCATGGCACTCGCCGTACGCAGCGGGGCCTTTTCCACCGTCGCCACCTCGGTGCTCGGCGGGCTCGCCCATAACGCCGGCCAGCTCATCGCCGTCGCCGTGCTGCTCTCCAGCCGCGTCGCGCTCGCCAACATGCCCGCGCTCGCCGTGTCCGGCGTCCTGTGCGGGGCCGCCGTGGGCGTTGCCGCCCGGCTCGTCCTGTGTGCACTGCCCCGGGAGGCGTTCCATGGATAGGGAAAAGGGCACGCCGATCTCGCGGCGCGGGCTCATGTGCGGCGGCGCCTGCTCGACCCTCGCGCTGCTGCTCTCCGGATGCGCACGGCCCGGAAGCGGAGCCTCAGCCGCAAAACCCGTCACCGGGTCGACCTTCGCCTTCGACACCTACTGCACCTTCAGCGTCTACGGTGACGACGCAGCACCGGCACGTCTGGCCAAAGCATGTGCCCACTTCGACTCCCTCTTCGATCTCTATGACGAGAAGTCCGATATCGCCCGCATCAACGCGGCGGCAGGCAAACCCGTTCGCGTGCACGCCGACACCATTGACCTCCTGCTCGCCGCCAAAACGTATTGCGAGCAGGCGGACGGCCTGTTCGACATCACGATCGGCGCGGTTTCCACGCTCTGGGATTTCACCGAGGGCGTGCGCCCGGCACCCGAGACGATCGCCGACGCTTTGCCCCATGTGAATTGGCGCTGCATCGAGATTGACGAAGAGGCGCTCACCGTGCGTCTGGCCGACCCGCAGGCCAAGCTCGACCTGGGCGGCATCGCCAAGGGGTATGTGGCCGACCGCCTCTGCGATCTACTACGCGACGAGACGAGCGCCACCGGCGCCGTGCTCTCGCTCGGCGGCAATATCGCGCTGTTTGGGGAGAAGCCGAACGGCGAACCCTGGGAAACCGGCGTCCGCGATCCCAACGACCCCGGTGGCGACACCGTGGTGGGCACCGCGCGCGTCCAGGGAGGGTCACTGGTGACGAGCGGCCTGTACGAGCGCGTGTTTGAGCAAGACGGCGTCACGTACTGGCACATCCTCGACCCGCGCACCGGCGAGCCCGTCCAGACCGACGTGGCGAGCGTCACGGTGCTCAGCCCGTCCTCGACCGCCGCCGATGCGCTTTCGACCACGCTGTTCGTGGCCGGCAGCCGCCAGGGCGCCGAGATCGCCGACGCGCTCGAGGACACGGCGGCGTACTTCATCCTGCAAGACGGCGGCACCGTGGAATCCGCCCGCTGGCAGGAACTCACCGACTTCTCGTAACGGCGAGGTGCGCGAACGGGCGCGCATGGGGACAGGTGCGAATTGCTCCGGTCAGCGCGGCGTTTGTGCGGCATGCGCGTGCAATGTCGAAAAAAACGACGTTGAAGCGCATCAGTTTCGACATTTCACGCACGTCGTTGTGCTGTGGCAGAAGTGCCGCCGCAGCTCGTCGCGCCGTCGGCGAAAGCGTTGACCGACGCGCAATTTGCACCCAGCCCCCATCAAAATCCCTTAATCCAGTTTCGCCTCGAGGGCGGCGATGCGACGATACTCATCGATGAAAAAGCGGGTCTGCTTCTCCATCATCATGGCGGTCATGAGGGTATCCTGCGCATGGACCATGATGAACGTCACATCCATCTCGGAGCCGCCCGCCTCCTGCGACAGCAGCTTGGTCTGTGTGTCATGCGCACCGATGAGAGCCTCCTTGGCGGAGGCGTGCAACTCCTCGGCCCGATCGAACTCCCCCCTGCGCGCGCAATCCAATGCCTCAATCAGATCCGTCTGAGCATCGCCCGCGTACGCGACGATTTCGAAACCGATCATAGATATTTCCTGCTTGGTAGCCATGCGTTCTCCTTAAGAAGTAAATCTGTAATTCTGATATGACACGCGATCGGTCAGGACTCGACGCTCCACAAGGGCCACGAGCGCGCCGTTCGCGTCGGACATATATCGAGTAATCGATAGCAGGACCCCGTCTTCGACGCCAAAGGCATCTCGCTCACCCGCTGTAATCGACCGTGCGTGATAGCTTTCGCGAACGGAAGACACACGAGGGCGAATCGCCATGAGTGTGCGGAGCACCGGCTCGGACTCGCAGTCCGGCAACGCGTTGACGTCGGATCGCCGCAAGTAAATGCTCTCAAGCGCGACGACGGAACCGTCGATAAGATACCGAACGTCGGTCCTGCACACTGATGCCCTGGAGGCCCCGCCGAACATTTGGACCGTCGACATCGCGACATCCGGCAGATCACGACAAACCAGTTCGCGAACGATCTCGCCCGGCTCCACGCTCTCGCACTGAGCGAGCATATCGAAATCAAGCATGGACGAGGGCTCATCGACCGACGCCTCCGAGGCAATGAAAGAACCCTTGCCCTGAATGCGATAGATCAAGCCCCTCTGCTCCAGCTCCGCGAGCGCCTGACGCACAGTCGTTCGACTCACGGCGTATTCATCGCACAGCTCCTTTTCGGTGGGAAGTTGCTCTCCCTCGCCGCCGGCACCGACCACGTCGGAGAGCAGAGCGTCCACGAGCTGAACGTAAAGTGGCCGCTTTTCCCGAGAATCCAACACCGCTGCCCCCAATGTATCGCTCTTCCTGTGTCTTCGTCGTGGATAGTATTATACGGGCGGGACGCTCGCGCCTAGCGAATCACCGAGCGACTCGTCATGGCGAGCTGATGGCGAAGGCCGCGAATGGCGACGCCGAGCGTCCAAATGTTCTCGGGAAGGCAGCACCCGTTGAACGAGTCCCCGATGTGCTGCAGATGCGCTCCAGCCGCCTTCGCCGCAAGTCCGATTTGACGGATGGAGTCCGGGTCGCACGAATCTTGGCTTGTGCCGTTCGCCGCAAGGACAAGCACCTTCTCCTCGATGGGCTTTCCCTCATTGAACTTGTACACGTAATCGCAGATCTCGCGCAGGTCCTGCTCCTGGAAATGCGGAACGGTATACGGGGCGGGCACAAGCAAGATATCGACACCAAGCTCGATGAAGGACTTGGCGATCTCAAGGGTCATGACGGGCTCATCCACACCGGCCCCATGCATTTTGCCAGCGATGACCAGACCGTCGAAATGCTCTTTGACAACCCTGACCGAATGAGCGATCGAGGCATTCGAAACGCCCGTGCCGGGATTGCCGGTGAGGCAGACGAAGTCGAAGCCGAGCTCATTCGCCCGCTCCAGCGTCTTGATGGAGACACGGCGCCCAACAGGAAGCTCGACGCGGGTCTCGACCATTTCGGTTTTGTCATCCACTGGCTCCAGATTCACACCGATCGCCCGTCCGCAAGCGCGCTTTACCCAAGAGATGGGATTCTCTTCGAGCCCCTCAGGCACGCAGGTAATCTCCGGGTCGAAGAGGTCGAGTGCGTTGAACATGAGCAGGTCCGCACCGGCATGTGCCTCGTACTCGGCATTGGTCGCACCCAGCAATAACGGGGAGCCGGGAACGTTCTCCGCCATGATGGTGCGTCCCTCCGACGCAAGAATCGCCTGCTTGAGCTCCATGGGCGTTGCGCTCAGAAAGTCTGAGGCGTTGAAATTGAGAAGACGCTTACCTGCCATTGGATCACCTTTCATATAGTCATTCGAGCGTATAGACAATACCGCTCAATTGATACCTAATTGTTACAACAACTAAATAACTTGTCTGCATTCCATCGGTAAACGGTAGAAGGATCCATATCTTTTATTATTTTGGCAGGTATTTATCTTATTGATAAATAAAACTGCTACCGTTCACCGATAATGCCAAATATAACTTGACCTACAATTCCCGAGTGTTTTTCAATTATTGCCGACAATTTGTATCAGTTGTATCTTTCTTGATATGACCGATGCACACTAGGCTCGTTGATTCCGGACGCCGCAGCCTAGCGCCGACGAACGCGTACACGAAAGGACGTGACATGGACTCAATCGTCAAACTGCTGCAAAGGCATCAGGGATTCTTCGACAAGATCTCGAAGAACATGTACCTGGTGGCCATCAAGGATGGCTTCATATCGAACATGCCCATCATCTTGTTCTCCAGCTTGTTCCTGCTGATATCCACCCTTCCGGCATATGTCGGCATCACGCTGCCACAGGAGGCGCTTGACTTCTGCAACAAGGTGTATGCCTACACCATGGGCGTCTTCGGCATCATGGTCGCCGGGCAAACCGCCAACTCACTCGCCACCTCCATGAACCGCCGCATGCCTGCCGGAAAGGCGATCAACCCCAGCTCGACCATGATCGCGGCCATGTGCGGCATGCTGTTGCTCTCCGTGACCAACTCCGTTGTCGCCGTCGACGGAGTTGACACCAGTGTTTTCGACACCGGCTTCATGGGCAGCAAGGGCGTCGTCTCCTCGCTCATCTCTGCGTTCATCATCGTGAACGTCTATAAGTTCTGCATCTTGCACAACGTGACCATCAGGATGCCCAAGGAGGTTCCCGGCACGATCGCCCAAAGCTTCCGCGACATCTTCGCTTTCGGCTTCTCCATCATCATCTGCGCCGCAATCGACTTCGTCTGCCGCGCCACCATCGCGACGCCGTTCGCCAACCTCGTGTCCACGTTGATGTCGCCCTTGTTCTCCGCCGTCGACTCTTATGCCGGCATGGCGTTCATCTCCGGCGCTGTCGCACTTTTCCAGTTCATGGGCATCCACGGCGCATCCGTCGTCATGACTCCGCTCAACGCCGCCCTCTATGGCAACCCGACCATCAACCTCGAAGTGTTCCAGGCGGGCGGCCATCCCACCCTTGCCCTCACGCAGGACTTCACGAGCTTCATCTCCGGCCTGGGAGGATCGGGCGCAACGTTCGTCGTTCCGATCATCCTCATGCTTCTCATGCACTCCAAGCAGCTGCGCGCCATGGGTAAGGCCTCCGTCATTCCCACCATCTTCGGAGTCAACGAGCCCGTCATTTTCGGTATGCCCATCGTATTGAATCCTTACATGTTCGTCCCCTTCCTTCTCGCCCCCATGGCCAACGCCGTCATCGGCAAGGCATTCATTGACTTCCTCGGTATGAACGCCCCCATCTACACCCTGCCCTGGGCGCTTCCCGGACCGGCGGGCATCTTCCTCACCACCAACATGCAGGCCATTTCCCTGCTGCTCGTGGTCGCGCTCCTGGCAGTGGACTTCGTTATCTACTATCCGTTCTGCAAAGCATATGACCTTAGCCTCATCGCCGAGGAGGAGACCGGTGCCGAGGGAGAATCCATCGAACCGGTTGTCGACACCAAAGCCATCGCCGACAAAATGAAGAGCACGGGCGAGCAGATCAAGGTTCTCGTCCTGTGCCAGGGAGCCGGCACGAGCGCAATGCTCGCCAATGCCCTGCGCGAAGGAGCTGCTGCCGAGGGAATCGACCTGGTTTCGAACTCCGGCGCGTACGGCAGCCATTATGAAATCATGAGCAAGTACAACGTGATCGTACTTGCACCTCAGGCTCGCACGTATTACGAGGATATGAAGGCCGATACCGACCGCCTGGGCATCAAATTGCTCACGACCCGCGGTAAGCAGTACATCGACCTCACGAACGACCCGAAGGGCGCTATCAACTGGATCCTCGACGAACTCAACGAGGACAAGTAGTCACCACGCACCGTTACCGCCCCAAACCGAAGCGGCCGTCTCATCCGAGACGGCCGCTTCTTTTCAGGCTTTTGAACGATCGCACGCAAGGAGACGGCACGTTTACGCCAAGGCCTATTCGAGACGTTAGAACTCGCCGATCATGCGGACCTCGGGCTCGAGGTCGACGCCGAACTGTGCCTTGACCTCGGCCTGCACATGCTCGATGAGGCCGAGCACGTCCTTCGCGCTCGCGCGGCCGGTATTCACCACGAAACCGCAATGCTTCTCGCTCACCTGCGCATCGCCCACGCGCGCGCCGCGCAGGCCCGCGTCCATGATGAGCTTACCGGCAAAGTAGCCTTCGGGACGCTTGAACGTCGATCCCGCGCTCGCCATGTCGAGCGGCTGCTTTGCCTCGCGACGTGCCTGGTAGTCGTCCATCGCGGCTCGGACCATGGCAGGGTTACTCGGCGAAAGTTTGAAGGTAGCGGAAAGCACGATGAGTCCGTCATCGTGCACGCGGCTCTTGCGGTACCCCAGATTGAGGTCGCGCGCCTCGAGCGTCACGACCGACCCGCGATTGCCCTGTTTGCTCGGCACGTACACGCGGACCGACTCGAGGACGTCGCCCATCGTACCGTCGTACGCGCCGGCGTTCATAAAGCACGCACCGCCCACCGTCGCGGGAATGCCCCACAGCGGCTCCATGCCGGAGAGCCCCTCTTCGGCGGCGGCGAGGGCCACGTCACGCAAAAGCGCGCCGGCCTGGGCAGTCACGCGCCAGCCGCCGGCGTCGACCTCAACCTGAGCGAGATTGTCACGCAGGAGCACAACCACACCGCGAATGCCGCGATCACCCACGAGCAGGTCCGACCCGTTACCCACGATCGTCACCGGAACATCACCCAAATAGCAGGTGTCGAGCACCTTGACGAGCACCTCGGGGGTGCGCGGTGTCACGAACACGTCAGCCGGCCCGCCAATATGAAACGTCGTGTAATCGCGCATGGGCTCGGTCATGAGCACATTGTCCTCGCCGGCGATTCCCGCCAACACACAGAGCAGCTCTTCGCTCACATACTCGTGCTCGTGCATAAGGCCCTCCCAATAGGTAGGTGAAAAACAGTCACACCCCACTATACCCAAGCACCCGCCCCCCTCCCACGCGACTCCATAACCCCTTCGAGGAGCTCCCCCATTGCGCCCCGCAGAAAGGCGCGTTATAGTCGACATGTTTCAGGGCGGGGTGCAATTCCCCACCGGCGGTAAATGTGCGGCGTATTCCTCGCCAAGCGCATGAGCCCGCGAGCCGCAAACAGCGGCCGACCCGGTGCGATTCCGGGGCCGACGGTATAGTCCGGAGTGAAGAAACGGAAGGTATTCCCATGAACAATGCTATCGATTCAAAGAAGATCGCCCTCGCGGCGCTTTTCACCGCGGCCTCGCTCATCTTGAGCTTCGTGCAGATCCCCATCTTCCCCGCCGCGCCTTGGCTCATGTACGACCCCTCGGGCATCGCCTGCCTTATCGCGGCGCTCGCCTTTGGCCCCAAGCTCGGAGCCGCCGTCGCCATCATCTCGTGGATGCCCCGCGTGTTCCTCGATCCGTTCGGTGCGCCCATGGGCATGCTCTCTACCTGTGCATTCGTCATCCCCGCGGCAATCATGTACGCAAAAGGCGGACATTCGCGCCGCGCATCCGTTGTTGGCATGGCACTCGGCTCCGTGGTGTCCGTTGCGCTTGCATGCGCGATGAACCTCGTGGTGACACCCCTCTACACGGCCATCACCGTCCAAGAGGTCGCGGCCATGATCCTGCCGATCCTGCTGCCCTTCAACATGCTCAAAATGATCATTAACACCGCTGCCGGCCAAGTGCTGCTCGCGCCGTGCGCAAACGTCCTCAAGGCACAGGGGGCAATGCGCTCGTGACCGCCGACGCCATCGTCTTCGAACACGTACACGTCACGTACCCCGGCGCTGCGACCGAAGCCCTCAACGATATCTGTCTGCGCGTCCCCAGCGGGCAACACCTCTGTATCTTGGGCGGCAATGGGTCGGGTAAGTCGACCTTGCTCCAACTCGTCAACGTCTTGACCATCCCAACGGCGGGCCGCGCCGTCATTCACGGCATGGACACGAGCGACCCGTGTCGCACGCTTGCCATACGCAGCCGGACCGCGAGCGTCTTTCAGCATCCCGAGGACCAAATGGTGACGAGCGTCGTGGCCGACGACGTCGCCTTTGGTCCGGAAAACCTGTGCACCCCCCAGCCGGAGATTGCGAAACGCGTCGACGCCGCCCTCGCCGCCGTCGACATGGACGAACGCGCGCAGAGCGACCCCGCCGATCTATCCGGCGGACAGATGCAGCGCGTGGCGATTGCCGGGGCGCTCGCAATGAAACCGGAAATCCTGCTGCTCGACGAGCCATGCGCCATGCTCGATGCCGAGGGCCGCTCGAGCGTGCGAGGCATCATCGCCGAGCTCAGCGCCCGCGGCATCACCATCTTGCATGTAACCCACTTTATGGAAGACGCCCTCGCGGCCGACCGCGTTCTCGTGCTCGATCACGGACGCACGGCGTTCGACGGCACACCGAGCGAGCTCTTCTCGCAGCCTAAACTGGTGGAGAGCCTCGGTCTCGAGGTGCCGAGCGCATGGAGCGTAAGCGCTGAGCGCTCTGGCGAAGCAGGAGCCCACGGCGGCGCGGAAGGCCACGGCAGACCCTCCAACCAGCAACGTGCCGCGGCGGCAACGCGCGCCGACAGCGCAGCCGAGCCCATCGACAAGCCCAGCGTCGTGTTCGATCACGTCTCGTTCTCCTACGCAAAAGCCGTGAACCCGCGCAAGCGCACGCGCCGCCGGAGGCTGTTCGGCGTCCGCGGAAGCAGCGACGCTTCCCGCAGCTCAGTTCCGCTCGCGCTCGACTCCCTCTCCTTCCAGGCGCGGCCCGGCACCATCACCGCTCTCATTGGGCGCACGGGATCGGGCAAGTCGACCACCGCCGAGCTCGCTTGCGCCCTCAAGCTCCCCACCCGGGGAACGGTACGCATCGAGGGCATCGACACCGCCGACCTTGCGCGCCGCGGCGAGCTTCGTCGCAGCGTTGGATACGTGGCGCAACTCCCCGAGCGCCAGCTGTTTGCCGAGACCGTCTTCGACGATGTCGCGTTTGGCCCGCGCAACCTCGGGGTGCCGTCGGACGAGATCGACCGACGCGTGTGCGACAGCCTGCGCTCCGTCAACCTCGAGCCCACCGAATCCCTCCTGCAGGCGTCGCCCTTCGCGCTCTCGGGAGGCCAGCAGCGCAGCGTCGCGATCGCCGGCGTCCTGGCGATGGGACAACCCATCCTCGTGCTCGACGAACCCATGGCGGGCCTCGATCCCACCGGACGCAAACACATCCGGAGGCTTCTGAAGCAGCTCAAGCAGGATGGGACCACACTGATTATGGTCACCCATAGCATGGAAGACGTCACCGAGCTCGCCGACCAGGTCATCGAGCTCGACCGCGGCCGCCGTATAGACCATGCGGAGGTGAGCCGCCATGGCACTACGCGCTAGCATCGGCCAGTACTATTCCGCCGATTCGCCCGTCCACCGGCTCGACCCTCGGGTGAAGCTCCTTGGGACCGTTGTCTTTATGGTGAGCTGCTTTTTCGTGAGTTCCTTGCCCACACTGCTCCTTGCGGCGTTGGCCGTGGGCGGCGCCGTGGCCTGCTCCCATGTGCCCGCGCGCCGCCTCCTGTCGCAGGTCCGTCCCATCGCGCTCCTCCTCGTGGTCACCTCGCTCATCAACCTTTTCTTCGTCCAATCCGGCGAGGTCGCCTTAAGCATGGGGCCGTTGCACATCCATTGGAGCGGCGTGCACGCCGCCGTGCTCTACACCGCCCGTTTCTTCCTGTTGCTCCTTGCCGGGTCGCTCCTCACCCTCACCACCACGCCCGTCGCGCTGACCGACGCCGCCGAGTACCTGCTCGCCCCGCTGGAGCGCGTGGGCGTACCCGTGCGCCAGGGAACGCTCGTGCTCTCCATAGCCCTGCGCTTTGTGCCCACGCTCTCGCAGGAGGCCGAGCACATCGTGGCGGCGCAAACCGCTCGCGGCGCCGATCTGGAAAACAAGGGCGCGCTCGCCTATGCGCGGGCGTGCGTACCGCTCATCGTTCCGCTATTCGCCAGTGCCCTTCGCCATGCCGAGAACCTGGGGCGCGCCATGGATGCACGCTGCTACACCGGCGGCGAACGAACGCACTACCACGTGATGCGGCTCGTCGCGAGGCGCGACGCCCCCGCGATCGCAGCGCTTGCACTGTACCTTGCGGCCCTCATCGCGTTCAGCATGCGGTAACCGTCCCTCTCCGCACCACGACCATGTCCATTGGCCGACGCGTTTCCGTGAAATTTATACCGTGCCCATTATCTTGCGGTATCCTTTATCCCTGATATGTGGCGTACATCATTCACAGAACCAAACGGAGCACCCATGTCGCACATTCCCAACGCGCCCGCCTCGGAAGTCGAGAAGCAGGAGCACATTCAGAACGCACTTTTCAACGTGGGCTATAATGCCGAGTTTTCGCGCCGCGGTGCCATCAAGGCGGCACTTGCGCTGACCGCTTCCGCCGTGCTATTCGGCCTGCCCGGACGCGCCTATGCTGCACGAGCCTCGCAAAAGACCCTCGACGCACTCGCCACGGCAGAGGAGAAGCTCGCCGCCGTGGAAGCCGAGCTCGAGCAGCTCGCCGCCGAGTTCCAAGCGCTAAGCCTGGAGCAGGAAAAAACCATCGCCCAGATCGATGACGTCCAAACCCAAATCGACGAAACGCAAGAGCAAATCGAAGAGAAGCAGCAGGAACTCGAGGACAAGCAGAACGTCCTCGCCGGCCGCGTGTCCGACAGCTACAAGGACGGCCCCGGCAGCACCCTCAAACTCCTGCTCGCCGCGAAGTCCTTTGACGAGTTGCTCTCCAACAGCCGTTACGTCGAGAAGATCAACGATGCCGATAAACAGGTCATCAGTGAGATCCAGCAGATCCGCGAGAGCCTGGAGCAGCAAAAAGCAGAACTGGAGCAGCAGAAGACCGAGCTGGAGACCCTCAGGCAGCAGCAGGCCGACCAGCTCTCCGACATGCAGGCCAAGCAAGGCGAAGTCCAAACTTTGGTCGATGGCCTTTCCAGCGACGTCAAAGAGCTCATGGCCCAGCGCGATGCCGAATACCTCGCCGCGGTCGAGGAGGAGCGTCGCCAACAGGAGGCTCAGCAGCAGCACCAGCAGAGCGGCGGGGAACGACGTATCTGCCCGGCAACGCCCAGGTCTCCGGCTCGTCCCGCTCGCAGGAGCGCGTGGTTTCCTGCTGTTACGCCGTGCCGAGCCCCGGCGCCGGATATTGCGCCATGTGGGTCTCGCGCGTGTTCGCTGCGGCGGGCTTCTCCTACCTGGGCGGCAACGCTAATGACATGTACAACCGCTGGTGCACGAGCTCCAACAAGGACAACCTGCGCGTGGGCATGATCGTCGCCGTCTCCACCTACTCCAAGAACACCATGGGCCGCATCTACGGCCACGTGGGCATCTACGTGGGCAACAACACCGTCATGGAGAACATCGGCGGGATCGCCTCCACCAACCTTGACCGTTGGATCTCCTACTACGGTGACACGGTGAGCCCTCGCTGGGGCTGGGCGGGCGGCTGGGCCCTCGAGTAGCCCACATCCAACAGGTCTTGTGAACAACGCCTGCCGCATGAAGCCATCTTGGCATGCGGTAGGCGTTTTTGCGTTAACGCGGACCGCGAGACGCTCAACGGACGGGGCAACCATGTGAAGCGGTATACTCTCCCCAGCATCATCCCCCGAAAGGAGCGCTTGCATGACCCAGACCCTCACCCCTGCCGACACCTGCGTCCTTGTTACCGGCGGCGCCGGATTCATTGGCTCCCACACCGTCGTCGAGCTGCTTCAGCGCGGCTACCAGGTTGTCATCGTCGACGACCTGTCGAACGCCTCGGCCAAGGTCGAGGACCGCATCAAGACCATCGTCGGCGACCAGGCCGCTGCCAACCTCACCATGTACGTCGCCGACGTAACGACCGCGAAGCTCTCGAGCGCATCTTCGACGCCCATCGCATCGACCGCGTGATCCACTTCGCCGGCTACAAGGCCGTGGGCGAATCCGTGGCCAAGCCCATCGAGTACTACAGCAACAACATCGGCAACACCCTCACGCTCGTCGACGTCATGCGCGGCCATGGGTGCAAGTCCATCATCTTCTCCAGCTCCGCGACCGTCTACGGCGACCCCGACAGCCTCCCGCTCACCGAGGAGAGCCCCAAGAAAATGGCCACTAACCCCTACGGCTGGACCAAGTGGATGATCGAGCAGATGCTCACCGACCTCCACACCGCGGATCCCGAGTGGAACGTCGTGCTGCTGCGTTACTTCAACCCCATCGGCGCGCACGCGAGCGGCCTCATGGGCGAGGACCCCAAGGGCATTCCCAACAACCTGCTGCCCTACGTGGCACAGACCGCCATCGGCAAGCGCGAGGCCGTGCACGTCTTTTGGCGATGACTACCCCACGCCCGACGGCACCGGCGTGCGCGACTACATCCACGTGTGCGACCTGGCCTCCGGCCACGCCGCCGCACTCGCGTGGATGAACGGCCGCGAGGGCGTCGAGGTGTTCAACCTGGGCACCGGCCGCGGCACCTCCGTCCTCGAGATCATCCGCGCCTTTGGCAAGGCATGCGGGCACGAGGTCCCCTACGTCATCGACCCGCGCCGTCCCGGCGACGTGGCCGAGAACTACGCCGACTGCTCCAAGGCCCGCGAGCTCATGGGCTGGGAGGCGCAGTTCGACATCGACGACATGTGCCGCGACGCCTGGAACTGGCAGTCTCACAACCCCAACGGCTACGAGGGGTAGACGGGACTCCGCCGCCGTTTGCCCTCGGCGCCAATGGCCGACGTCAATGGTGAAGGGCAACATGCGCGCGCAGTTCAGCGCATCCATAGCGAACCAAAACGGGGGCGGCTTAAAGTCGCCCCGTTTTGCTAGCATGGGACAGTGAGAGATGCATGACGAAAGGGCTGCACATGAGTAACACGAACGAGCACGCAGGCGATCTTTTCCTCGTATACCTGCGCGACAAGCTGCCCTTGGTTGAGCGCGCCCTGCGCGATGCCGACGCCACTGCAACGACCGCGGGCGACGTCGCTCCGGCCGCCGATCTCGACCGGTACCTCTACGGACCGCTCGCACACTTCACCGCGGGCGGTGGCAAACGCGTGCGCCCCGTCCTCGCGCTGCTGGGCGCCGAGGCCGTAGGGGGCCGCGCCGAGCAGGCCCTTTCCTCCGGCGTCGCGATAGAGCTCTTCCAGAGCGCGGCACTCATCCACGACGACATCGCCGACGCGAGCGAACTGCGCCGCGGCGAGCCCTGCCTATACCGCACCGAGGGCGAGGGGCTCGCCATCACGCCGGCGACCTCGCGCTGACCCGCGTGTTCGAGGTCGTCCTCGGCGACACCTCGCTCGAGCCGGAGCGGCGCGTCCGCGTACTCGAGGAGCTCGTGCGCATGGAGCGCCATACGCTCGAGGGACAGGCACTGGACCTGGGATGGCGCGCGATGGCCGCTGGGACGTCACCAGCTCGGACTACCTGTACATGATCGAGGGCAAGACCGCCTGGTACACCGTTGCGAGCCCGCTGTTCATCGGAGCGATCTCCGCTGGGGCCGACGAGGAGGCCGCCTCGGGGCTGATTGAGCTCGGCCGCCCAGCGGGCCTCGCGTTCCAGCTTCAAGATGACCTGCTCAACCTCGTGGGCGACGCCGACACACAGGGCAAGGACTTCCGCAGCGACATCACCGAGGGCAAGCGCACGCTCGCCGTGGTCTGGGCGCTCGAGCACCTCGCGCCCGAACCGCGCGCGGAACTCGTCTCGCTGCTCGAGGCCAAGCCACCGACGCCGCCGATCTGGCCCGGACCGTCGAGCTCATCGACCTGGGCGGTGGCATCGAGATGTGCCGCGACCTCGCACGTAAGCTCGCCGACGAGGCGCAGGAGCGTGCGCGCCAGCTTGCCGGATGCGGCACCATCACGACCGAGGCGGCCGACTTGCTCATCTCCATGGCGGATTTCTTCATCAACCGCCGCGCGTAGAGCGGCGCAACGCAAAAACGCCTTTCGTGCTTCCCCTTGCAGGATCTACTTCGCCCGTGCACGCACGCGGCGATACATCAGGCCACCCGCGGCGACGAGCAGTGCAGACGCAACCAAAACCACGCCGACCATCACCCAATTGCCGCTACCCACGGCAGAAGCCGCAGCCGTCGAGGTCACGATGGACGGAATGCGACCGAACGTGGCAATAAGAACGACGGGGGCAAAGCGCATCTTGGTGAGCCCGGCGAAATACGTGAGGAAGTCCTTCGGCGTGCCCGGGATGAGGAAAATGACGAGCATCACCAGCTCAAGGCGCTTGGCATTGTTGAGCCAAGAAAACCGGTCGAACAGGCTTCGATCGAAAAACAACCCCACCAAGCGCCAGCCCCACCGGCGCGTCGTCCAGTAGATTGCCGAAGTCGCAACCGCCGAGGCACGAGGCACAACGCCGTACCCTCCCAGAAGCCAAAGCGTAGCCACTCGCCAACTCGACGGGCTCGCCGGGCAGGAACGCCAAGAAGATCTGCGTCGCGTTGATTCCCAGCATAGTGAGCCGGCTCATCACCGCGTTGTCGGCGACGAAGGCCCGCACTGCCTGCGGGTCCGCAAGCCATGTAAGCACGCTCGGGAGATACTCCCAACACGCAGCGGCGATTCCGATCGCGGCGATGGCGAGGCCGATCACGGCGCGGCGGCGCAAGGTCTTTCGGCGAGCGTCGAGGTCGTTTTCGGACTCAGCATCCGCCGGTACAAAACCCGCCATAGGCATCGCATCTGCGGCCAGTGACGCGGAAGCCGCGCGCTCTCGAGTCTCCTCCACCTCGGGTTTAACGCGACGGCGCAGTTCGCTGAGAACGCCCGTATCCACACGGCGCACAGCTCCCCCGCAGGAGACCTGGCCGACGTAGCTTTCCGCTTCGGGCTGCATTTCCATCATCGCGATCCCTCCTTGTTTTCGGACAAGGATAGTTTCTCAACCGTGTGTCTACCTTTTGTCTACCAGCGATGACAATTCAGTAAGCCTTACGTTAAGGTAAGCCTTTCTTAAGGTAAGGTCGGCGCATCACCGAGAGCAAGCTCCCCCTTCTTCAACCTTGTGCAGGACCGCGTATACCCTTCTCTCCTCGGCCATGCACCAGAGCGCGTCAAGCCTTCGCGCTATTCGCCATCCACGTCAAAAAAAACGTCGCAGTCACACATGCGCCACCCATCTCACCGTTCGCCAAATCAAGCGCACCGCCGTGCAGCCCACACAGGATGCTCGACACGTTCAGCCCCAAGCCAAAGTGCTCAGCAGACTTGTTCTCGCTGAAAAACGGATCACATCCGCGGCGTAGCGCCTCGGGCGTAAAGCCCGGACCGTCATCGCTCACGCGGAGGACGAGCTCACCCTCCCGCACGACTGTCTCCAGCCCAACGACACCGCGCGCGTGTCCACACGCATTGCTCAGCAGATTATCGAGCACCTCCTCGACGAGAGAAAGGTCGACATACGCGAGACCGCTCCCCATATCCGCGGCGTGCGGACGGGGCCTCTGTACGATCGGGGCCGTCGGATCCACCATCGGCTCCTTCCCCGCCGTGCCCGCCCGCCCAAAATGCACCGGCGACATCTCCCGCTTCAGGCGCAGCTCGAGGCCCTCGCCACGTGCCGCGACAACCTCCGCGGCATGGGCGACGAGCTTGTCAACGAGCTCTGCTTGCCGGCATGACGCGCGCTCGACGGGTCGATCCTCCAGCTTGGTGAGTCCGCCCATTTCTGTAGCGTATCGTTCAAGCCTCATCGCCTGCGACGAAAGCGCGTTAAGCGACTCCTCTGCAAGCGCATCCCCACGGCGCAGGCGCATCTGCGCTATCTCGACCGTGCCCTTGAGTACCGTAATCGGCGTGCGCATATCGTGTGCGAACGCCGCATTGAGGCGGCGGCGCCCTTCCGCCGTACGCCACAGCTCCCGCTGGGCATCGAGCAGCGAAGCCCTCATGTCTTCAAGCGTCTCCGACAAGCGGCCAAGCTCCTTGCCCCGAACCCGCTCAATCGAAAAGTCCAAGTCTTGCCCGGCTATGCGTTCCGCGGCGCCCGAGAGCTCGCCCAAAGGACCGGCGATATGCACCCGATAGAACCTACGGAACGTGATCCAGCCCAGCCCGCCGTACACCAGCACCGGAGCAAGGCCGGTGGCAATCGCCAGAATCCACGGCATGGGGCCGGCGGGGCGCTGGGGCGCCGCGTAATATGCGGTGTTCGAGACGAGGTTCTCGCCAAAGGTCTCCCCCAGGTCCGCGCCGGTCATCGACTCGAACAGTTCAACACTCTGCAGGCGATTCGCGCGGCTAAGCTCGTCATATCGCGCCAGATTGTCCGCGGAGATCGAGTTGTTCACCTCGAGGACCTCCTCCTGCGGATACCATTCGTTGTAATTGAGACCCCAGTCGTACAGCTGGACCTGTCCGTTGCGAACCATGTCGACCGTCGCGTGTATCACGCTGGCCGCATCCGCACCCTCAGGTGCGTAATCGTCTCCGGCCTCCCAATCCCCCGTGGCGATGAACACCGCAAGCGGACCGTCGCCCGGCAGGTCAAGCTCGGAGGCGGGGAGCAACTCTCGCGCCACGGGGTCATAGATATATGGCCCCGAATCAACCACGCCGCGCTCCGTCAGGCCGTTTTCGAACGTCACCTCAAGTTCGTAGTAGCCGTTGTTCCAGGTGGAAAGCAACTCGATGAGCCCCAGCGTCAGCGCCGTGCGACCGCGAGGTACGCGCCCAGATACACCATGAACGTCAGGCCGAGCGAGCGCGTGCGCCACCATGCGCCAAGCGCTCCCGTCGAGGAAGCCGCTTGAGAGCCTCGCGCTCACGCGCCCGGCTTTCGCGACGCGACGTGCGGCGGGCGCGGCGCTCATCCCCGCGCGCGGCCAGCCGGGAATGCCATCCGCCCGCATCTCCCGCGCGCCTCACTTGGCCACCCACTTATAGCCGACGCCCCACACCGTTGCGATGGGGTCTTCGGCCACGCCCGCGGCGGCGAGCTTGTTGCGAATACGGCGGATATGCTCGCGGACCTGCGAGGGATCGCCCGCGGCATCCCAGCCCCATACGCGCTCGTATATGGCATCTCGGTCGAACACTTGGCCGGGGCGCTTGCTCAGCAGGGCGATGATGTCGAACTCAAGTTTGGTGAGGTCGACGGCCGCCGTGATCGAGTCATCCGCCTCGTATGGCTGCCGCCCGCCGTTCGCTCCGTGGACCTCCACAAGCCGCTGCGCGTAATCGATGGTAAGTTCGCTAAAGAACCGTGCGGCATTGCCGCTTTTGCCGCCACGGGCCTTCCCCTCGCGCGCCATGTGGGCCGCCACACGACGACCCAGCACCTCAAGGGAAAAGGGTTTGAGCACGTAATCGTCGGCGCCGGCGGCGAAGCCATCGAGCTGGTCCACGTCCTCGACGCGGGCGGTCAGAAATATGATGGGACAGCTCACGTGCTCGCGCAGGCGGCGGCAAACCTCAAAGCCGTCCATGCCCGGCATGTTCACATCGAGCAGTATGATGTCGAGCGCAGATTCGGCCGAGGCGGCGGCAAGCGCCTCTGCGCCGCTATGCGCAGTCGTGACCTCGTAACCCTCCATGCGAAAATACTCCGCAAGCATATTCGCGATATCGACCTCGTCATCAACGACCAGCATGTGCATGGCGTCCCCTCCGCTCTTCCAACAGCAAGACGCTCCCAGGTGCCCGGGCTTCGTGCCGCATAATCTCCCACCCGTAATCTTGCTCCAAATCTGTCTACTCTTTGTCGAGAGTTAACTCTCGGGGAGCTTTTGTCGACTTACGCCCGAAAAAGCGCCGCGAAAGTTAACTCTCGCGGCGCCATACCCAGGCGGCACGAGAGCCACCCCTCCCCAAGGGTCTCCAGTAATCCGTGAGCGGTACGCCCGAATCGGCTAGCGGCAAATTCCCCCATCTCCAGCCATTCGCTTGACGCCCTACAATCTCGGCAAGTATTATGCAATGCATACACAGGGTGTTACCCACGCTTTTGCGACGGGGCAGACTGGGCGCATCAGGGCGCATTATGTCTGTTCCGTTTTTTCATGCCGAGGGAGGGCCCGTGATCGTACTCAAGCGCATTAACAACAACGCCGTGCTGTGCATCGACCCCGCTGGCCACCAGGTCGTCGCCCTCGGTAAAGGCCTGGCGCAATGCACCGTGGGCAAAGACGTTGACCTCAACCTTGTTGACCACACCTTTTACGACGTCGAGCCACGCTATGTTGAGCTCATGCGCGACCTTTCTCTCGACTACCTTGAGGTAAGCGCCCAGATTGTCAACGTAGCAAGAGGCATGCTGGGCTACGACCTGAGCCCGAACATCGAGGTCGCCCTGGCCGACCACATTCAGTTTGCCATCCAACGTATGCGCGAGCATATCTATCTTTCGGCTCCGCTTTCGTACGATCTCCAACAAAACTATCCGCTGGAATATAAGATCGCGCAATGGTCACTCGGCCTGATTCGGCAGCACTTCGGCGTCGCGCTACCCAGCAACGAGATATCCGGCATTGCCATGTGCCTGATAAACGGTGCTTACAGTTCAGCAGGAGCCTCTTCAAGCGATGAGGCAGAAAAGCAGGACAACCTGCTTGAACAGACAATCTCGCTCATTGAATCCAACATGGGGGCCTCCGTCAACCGAGAGGGATTTGGCTTTGCTCGGTTCGCGACCCACCTGCAATACCTTATCCGCCGCGTGCTCCGCTCGGA